>Ga0065711_1027839_pt1 | contig 45618 bp, 17 predicted proteins | sample Hoacrofraction12_FD_59098 | JGI IMG/M metagenome (GOLD analysis project Ga0065711, IMG submission 59098) | Hoatzin crop microbial communities from Cojedes, Venezuela - Epithelial fraction 12 v2 (version 2) | ecosystem: Host-associated > Birds > Digestive system > Esophagus > Crop | place... | reverse complement strand
AGGTTGCCCAGAGAGGTAGTGGAGGCCCCATCCCTGGAAACATTCAAGGCCAGGTTGGACGGGGCTCTGAGCAACCTGGTCTGGTTGAAGATGTCCCTGCTCACTGCAGGGGGGTTGGGCTAGATGACCTCTGAAGGCCTCTTCCAACCCAAAGTATTCTATGATTCTATATCTTATATTTGCTATGATATTATTATGTAAGAGAAATCTGAACTTACTGTTATCCAGCAGGCTCATTATTCCACCCCTTTTCGTGCACATTTGTATTGTCATCATCAACAAGGAAACTGGTATAATGAAAACTGTAAGAAGAGATCATTTAGTTAAAAAAAAAAATCTGTTATCTAATCAGTAGTAAATAAATAATGGAATATTTAAAAGTTTTTCAGGGTATTGTGGGAATTAAGTCATGAGTATGTTTATGTGAGAGGTGAGCTAGAGCAACGTTTTTATTGGTAGGGCTTTTTACAAGCTGTAAGAAAATGCAACAAAGTGAAAATAACTTCGTAAAGAACCTGTCTATAAGATGCCTTGGAGACCCTGGCTGTGAATAAACTGACTTGCTAGGAAGGATGTAGAGACTGTAGCTTAGGCATTTGGTCTGCAGGAATCCTGAAGGGTTTTGATTAGCACCATAAATAGGGGTTTCTATCATAGATGTTAAGCTGTTTGTGGATTTTAAGGAACCTTATTTATCAAAGACAGAAATCACAGCTTTATAGAAATGGCTAGCCAACATTGGGACAGAGATAAAAATAGTACATGAAAGGGTCTTTGAAGACTATTCTGCAACCTTTACTTGCACTGACTTGGACTTACTCTTTTAAGGATGTCACAGTGGGACAAACTTAATATGAGAACAGCTGTAGAAATATGCTGAATAACACAATAAAATATAACAGGTGCTTCCCTCTTGGCTTAGGGCAACCAGCCTGAGCTGCCTACAAAGAGGAAAGAATGAACTAGGAGGGTAACTACCCAGGTGACGCACTGAGCCATTATTCCTTCTCCTTAATTTCTACTGGGGGACAAAACACTAGATTAAAGCCGGTGCTTAGTTTTCAGCATGTAAGGAGTCTCAGGGGAGACAACAGAACTATTCCCTCAGAAGAGTAACATTTCTTAAATACTTTGCCAAATGTAGGGGGCTATGGAGGTAGAGTTGAAGAACGTGACATCATTGGGTTAGATAAGGTGATTTGCCCTTAGTCCTGCAGTGGAAGGAAAATATACCTGGACCAGTCAGGTCTCAGAGTAGAGCAGCACTTTAATGCAGTCTCTATAGCAGCCTTGTACTTCCCAGAATAGAAAGTAATTTTATCTTAATGGCAAGGTAGGGATTGCTCACACAACACACAGAACCACAAGAAAATAATAGAGCAATTGTTTGCTATTAAATAGCAAGAAATGTATTGCACAGGCAATGGCTTCCCCATGAGTGTCATTGGCCAGAAGAGCATGGAACATCCCTAGGAGAGGTGCAGGAGCTACCACCAGACTGCCCTTCCACAAGTCTATGGAGCAAGTATTATGGTTAGGCACCGACCTGCGCTTTCTACATTTGTTCGCACAAAAATCATCCTGCAGACCTGATCTCAAACTATCCCAGAGACTCAGTGTCTCTGGAGTCCCCTTTAGCAAAGCCCTTACTTTCCTGTACTGGTGACTGGAGAGTTTTTCTGGTCCTTATCGTGGGCTCAGCACACGAACAGCCCCAGCACAACTTCTGAGTTATTGAAATAAGTGTCTTTTTTATTTTTTTTTCCCATAATACTTTGCACTTTCCAAAAAACAGTATAAACATCTCTTCAAGAAATTGTATACTAATACCTCATCTTACATTGTCTATCTAGCCCTTTTCCCCATATTTTGTTCTTTCTTCCTGGTTAATCTAACTCATATCTTCCTAATATGTCCCTGAGACCTTCTGTCTCCCAAGCACAGGCCCTACCACTGGAGCTCTTTTAATTAGACCTCATCAGTTAACTCAGATGGGATTTATGGTTGAATATTCTTGAGCAGCTCAAACATCCATAGATCATAGAGGTACATTACTGGCTTCCACTTCCATTTGCTCTACAGTAGAGTTATCTTGTGAAATTAAATTTCCTGGAGAAGTGAAGCTTGAGAGAGCACCTCCGAGATGTTAGCAATTTAAAACACTGGTGAAAGCAAAAAAGGAAGGGGAGAAAAAGAAGGTTTTGGAAGGCTGAAAAGGAACAACCTTACCCAGGGACAGCACCCCAGCTGACAGGTACAAGTTTCCAGAAGTATAAATTGATATCAACATCTTCCTGACTCACTGGATCTGTGTACATAATTTCTGTATGACATCCAAGAACAGGAGCAATCCACACCCCTTAAATTTTAATTTTTCCATTCATGCTGGTTTTGTCATAACTTTATAGTGAAACAGACTTTATATCCATGTGTAAATATTACACTGAATAAGTTATGGGAGTCACTGAATTTCAGGAGTGGAGAGTGCTGGAGATCTGAAGAGGGGGTAGCAGGACATCATTCTGGACACAGTTCAGTCCCACTGCTACAGCTAGTCGTTACAAAGGCATCATAGACATATTAAAGCAGAACATGACACTAGGTTATGGGTGATGGAAGTTCTGGCTTCTACAGGGAGGGTTTCTTCTAACTGCAAGAACTGAAAACTCCTCCCAAGTTAGTCTTCCAGGTTTTATTTGATTACTTCTCTACATTTTGAAAATCCCCATCTCTTCTCTCCTTGTCCAAATAATTTCATTGTTTTCAGCTTGATACTTCTTTTAGTTTTACTACATCCTTCAAAAGCTTGCTAAAGTGATCAGAAGCGCAAACCAGAAAAAGGAGATGGATACAATGAGCCTTGCTGTTCTGTGGAGGGAAAAGCTGGCCTTTTCCAGAAAAAAACCCCGCATTTACTTCACCTCCTGAGGTGCACAAATTACAAAATACCATAAATGTAGTGTCTGTGGTAAGCTGCACTACTGGTAGGGGTGATATGAGGGCAAGCTTGTCCTCTTCCCCTCCAAACCTCCTTAGCTCCCAAACCATCAAGTTGCAGAGCCACCTCTATCAGTCTAAAATGTTGCCTGTTTGAAGCTATGCTTCCAGCTCTGTCAGCTGCTCTCAATCCTCAGCTGATGTGAAGGGTATGAATAGATCTGGAGACTAAATAGATAAGTTGCAAGTTATTTTCTTCCCTGTATATTTCAGGATTTTTCCATTTTCTTTTTTGCCTTCATTTTCCCTTGAAACCCAGGGAAAAAAAAACAACAGTGGAATAACAAATACAATGGAAGTTTGAATCACTTGACTTGAAATTTGACACATAGTAATGTCTTGACAGAAGCTTCACACAATAGTGCAACTCAGGATATAGAAAAAAACATGCCACACATACGTATGCCTTGAGCACCAGTTAAAACATCAGTCGTCTTGCAGATGCAAAAACTTTTGGGAGGAAGCCTGCAATTGCTGACTGAAGTCAGTATCCCTAACACACCTACCTGCAGGACAGTTTGTAACTCAGATGAGAACCAGTAGATGAGTAGTTATGGGACTGGACTGTTTTTAGTTGCCAACTGTAGGTACCCCTTTGAATCCTGAGAGATGTTTGGCTGTAGTCTCAAAGCACCCCCAGATGGGCAGGGCCTTTTGGGTCTGGTTTGCAGGCATGAGGTGTACCTCCAGGCACTTGCCTTCTGCTCACATGGGCGTAGCAACATCTCCTCCAAGACAAGGGCAATAGGCCAAGGTGGGCTACATATCGTTGGCTGCTATTCCAATATTGCTGCTGACCCTGAGTAATTCATCTTCTTTGACAAAGAAAAATGCATACAAGCTGTGAGCTCCAAAAAAGATTCTACATCTTAATTTCTATAAAAATCTCCAGCAATTGTGCATATGGTTTTTAAAAAACAATTACTTTAAGGGTTTAAATACACACGTTTGCAAGCAGATTCGCAGAAAGCAAGGAAGCATCTACGCTGGCTTTTATGTTCAAAACGCAAGTACCTTTCAAATGAGGATCCTCTATTTCTTCATACAAATCTTTTTGTTTGAACAAAAGCAGGTTAACTCATTCTGATAACTAATTCAAAGACCGTATCACATACATAAAGTGCTCCAAAGCTAAATGAACTGTCATTTTGGAGCAAATACTCCCATTGCTTACATGTACATGGTACACAATTCTTACCCTTATTTGCTTCTTTTAAGCCAATTTAAGGGGTTTTTTTTAAATATAAATTCATTGTTGGTTAAGGATTAGGACCACTGCCTTTCATGGGGCAGCTCAGCCGCTGGCGGATCTGTTCCTAGATCTAGACATATTTGATGAATTGACCTGGTTATTGTAAACTCTCTCTGACCTTTGCATATTTTGCATGAATTCTTACCACTTAATATTTCTGTTACTCTCAGCTTAAACGAGATGCACTGGAAACTCAGGAGACTATGTGTGTTCCCATTCAATTTCAAACCAGCATGCAAGAACAAAACCAAACTGCATTATGAGCAGCATACTATACAGTAATGTGTTTATGACTGTATATGGATAAAAATAAATTTATGGAGAGATACTGGTGATGGTCAATAATGACACAGCCAGTTGACACCCAACGTGACTGCCTCCCTTGGTCTTACCAGAATTTGAACACAACAACAAGGTAGAATGAAACAAACTCTGTGGATATTTTATGTATTTAAAGTCATTATTTAACAAAAAACGTCAAGCCTTATTGGCTGGCTGGATTCAATGTTTGAAATGTCTAGGTTCATTTTCCAGGTTGGATGCTTGCTTTCAACCCCTATAGCAGTCTAAGTAATATGACAGATGGAACAGGTGGTGAAAAAAGTAAGGATTCACAGGCAATCTGTCAGAAATAAGACATTTCAAGAGCAAGTCAACCCATTATTATAGCATAAAGCAGATGACAAAAAAAAAATCAGGAGAGGAAATTACATAGGTTTCTACTACAGGAGCACAAGAGAATAACTTCCAAATTTATCTCTTGATGCTATTGTAAAATCCATTAAAGGTATCTGTATGGACAATTAGTAAGAATCTAACCCAGAATGCAGACAGGTCACCCAAGCTGACTGCATCCAGGTTCTTGTTAGTTTGCGTAGAGCTTCTTGAAAAAAGGAAAGTCAAAGCTATCCAAACATGTTTCTCTCTTAGCAAGAAGTTTACAAAAATTGAAAACATAAAACCTCTGCATCTTCCTAGCTCTCTTCTGCTCTTAAAAAATAATTTTAAAGTACTCTTGAAGTCCCCTTGCAGTTCTAAAGAGGAAAAATAAAATGACTTTTGGTATGTATCAAAGTACTAATGGAGACAACAGAAACAAGATGCCCACTGATAACGCCAAACAATGTATACCACACATCAGAAAGATGGCAGACAAACATTAGATGACAGTAAGTTCCAATTCCTAAATATTTTTCATTTCTCAAAAGGATATATTGCCATCTGCTCATATTCTGCAGTGGCCCCATACCAACATACACTGCTTGGTTTCCAACTACTTTCAAACCCCGTGCATTCCAGCTAACACCACTTATACCCCAATGGACTTATTCAACAGTACTGCATTTGCAAAATATACTTCTATTTTATTTTCCATTTTTTATTTTCTCTTTCTTTTTTTTTTTTGCCCCCTGCCTTAGGAGGCAGATACAAGAGCCTACATTTTTGTATGCTGAACCAAGAACTCAATTTCCACACTGAAACCATTTCTCAGGCAAAGTTCTGTATTCACTTCAGTAGCTGCGCTAAGTTTAAAATAGAAGATCAAAGTGAGAGGGTCAGTAGAGCAAGCTAAAGCAGTAAGTCTGAGTTCGGTTCACAGGGATGGCACTACAAGACTGACTAACCCACCTCGTAGAGTGTCGCTGCCCTACGACCATGACATTACAGTGAAATATTTTCGCAGGCACCTGAGGATATTTCAGAAGGTGTGCAACTGCATCAGAGTGGACTGATGAAAGCCAGAACATACATTAGAAAACATGGATGTTCAGACAATCCTACCTTGAATGGAATTCGTAGGGATTTGCTTTGCAAAATACAGGACTATACTTCTCCAAAGAAACAATTAGTAGAACAAAGAAACAATAAAAAATAAGGCATGGAGTGAGCTAATTTTGTGCTTTCTCTTGGCCCAAGGCAAGATCAGCTGCACCTGTATCACCTTGACTGGTAGGATGGAGACAATGATGCTTGTCAGGTTTTATGAACGGGTCCATGAGAGGCTGTGCCTGCACACAATTATTTTCTCATCCCAAAAGTGAAACACCACCTCATTTCTCATTGAATGTATCCAGCTTCAAAAATTAAAGGTTTACTAAAGCCTTTTTCCTGATAGAACTATTTTTACCTTATTTTGGATAAACCAAGAAGCTGGAGCCTCTCTAATCTCCCACTATGTGACTTGTCAGGAGGACACGCATGCTTGTAGTTCTTTGAACCCTTCCTGCTTGTCCAACATCCTTTTTGAAATGAGGCCACAACTTTCTAACGTCATGCTCTAATCCACACACCAAGCTTGCCTGCCCACCCTCATCCAAGTTAGCCACCTCCCTGCTCTTGCTGGGATATCTCACAATAGCAGAAAAATACTTTATAGCCACAACTTTGCAGGAGGAATAGATGTTCTGCCACTATCTTTTCTTATGACACCACCTGTAAATCAAGCTCTTTATGTTATGTGTTATGGCTCCAGCAGAAGTAAGCAATGGTCTTGATGCAGAAATTAACTGAGAGGTGCATTAGTTGGTGTTTGTCAGGTCAGCCTTACCTTTCATAAAGAGGTATGATCCTGAACTTGAGGCCAGCCCCTGAGAAGGCAATGCAGCTGTGTCACCTGGTAGTGTACTGATGCAGCAAAATCTTCCTTTAGGAAGTCCATGACTCAGTCAGCTACTTAACCTTGCTTCCTCTCAAGTGAAGAGGAAACCTCTCCTTATCGTCACTTGTACAGGTTGAAGCTGACACGCACAGCACAGTTCCCCTGTAGATGTTGAGAGTGCTGTACCAAGAGACCCAGTGACATGGAGGCGGCAAGCTGCTGTGAGCAGAGCTCAGCTGGGAATGGGTGGAAGAAAGGATGAGAGGCAAATGCTGCGTCTCTCCCTGGGGCACAGTTTAGTGAAGCAATGAAGTCTCCAGTCCCCTGGCCCTAGCAATAATCTTCATACAAGTGGATTCATTTCCTTTCAAGTTTCGTGCCCACCACCTTTGTGCTTAGACGAAACATCTCTCCATCTGCCCTTTCTCTGTCTTTCCTTTCTCTCCAATTTCTTTATCCTTCAGTACTTTCCTGTGCTCACAGTGCCCTTCATTTCACTTCCCAGTTGGATATTTCCCTCTCCCACTGCCTGACATGAACTCAGTCTGTTAGCCTCCAAAGTAGAAACAAAATTAACTGCTCAAAATTCTAGAGACTATCTTGGAGCTGCTGGGACTGTAGAAAATATCCTTTTCCAAAACCATGCTTTCAGTGAGACCCTCAGCCCTCCTCCAGGAATAGTAAATGCCTTAAAGTCTGGATACCAGGTTCACTGTCAGAGGTAATCTGACTCTCAGCCAAACTCTCTTCACGGAGCTGGAGATAAATAAGAGTAAAATCATAATGAAGTATTTCTTGTGTTTGCTCACCCTTTGTGCCACTTCTGTAAAGCAGCAGAAAGCATCTGGCCTATTCGGTACAGTTTCGCAGGACACAAGTAAGAATACGGCATTAACTTTCACCAAAAGGCACACATTACAGGGGGATTTCAGATCTTTCTAGTGTTGAAGTTAATGATAAACACTACAGCCATGTGCAAAAGCTATACATAGGCCTTGGCATCAAGCCTGAAGTTAACACAGACTACCGAGTGGCTCCTCTCTACTCTGTTGCTGTTGCTACATCAGATAAGGGCAGGGAGGAGGAGGTTTGGGTTAATTCCTCTTCTGGCTTAAAAAAAACTAATTAAGACCCTACTGCTGAATGATCTTATTTGCTAAGAATTATTTCTTGTAAGTGGTAGCAAGTGTACTGTATGGTTGCTTTCCTTTATAGCTGCAGTGCTGATGCACTAAAAGAAGCAATGGAAATTTTGTGCTGCAAAATGGAGTTATTTTACCTGGATTTCCTTTCTTACACTGCACAGTTTCAAAAGTTAAGGTTTTGGGCTCCTAGAGAAACTTGGAGAATGAAAACAACACACAGCTTACAAAAAAAGCTATTTTTTTTAAAAAAAAAAACCAACTTGTTTTGATCTTGTTTGAATCAAATAGGGCCAGTAGATAAACATTTGAAAACATCACTGAAATTTTTCCATCTTCATTTTTTCAGTAGGTTGTTGTCCATGTGTCTCTACACAGCTATGACAGTGCTGACTGAGTTATTAGCAACAGAAGCACTATTCAGTGAATTTTACTTCCTTTTAGGAATGCAAAGCATGTAAATAAAATCCATGCAATCTTTTAAACAAACTTTTGGGGGTGAATGTCTTCAGGATAAAATTAATCTTTAAGCAGATCCTAACAGAAACCATAGACAGAACTTTAACAGTGTTTCTATATTTAGTTGGTGCTGTAATACATTCATGTGGCAACCAGCTTTATTGCTATTCAGAGTCACGTATGTAACTCTGAATGCAGCACACCATGGATTAAAATTTTATAGTAAATCATTATAGTCATAATTCATTCTATGCCTTTAGCTGTGCTAGTCAGCCAGGCCAAGAATACACGCAATGCTGGGCGACCCGGGTAGCTTGCATGAACTACAAAACGATAACTACAGCAAGCAATGGAGCATGGTGCCAAGATCCCCATGCTGGTGCCAGCGGGGCTCCTTCAGGCTGGAAGAAGATGGCTGCGGAATAGGTAATGCAGATACAGGGCTTTGGGGACCTGCGCTAGCCTTGTTTCATGACGCTGTACTGTGCCATATTGACACAGCTGACTGCTTGAAGGCAGCTTGGGGATTTCTAACACAGTGCTGCACTGCACTATGGAGTCGTGGCTGCAATGTGTACTATGACTCAAAAGGGGCTGGGAGAGAATATTTGCACTGGAATTTGACTATCTGTGGCTAACTATGCCATATATATATATTTAAAAAAAAAAAAAACCACCTTGCACTTGGCCATTTAAATGTGAAAAGCAAAAGCAAGCAAATTAAAATATCAACATCATGAATTCCTGACACAACTGTATTTTTTTTCTTAACAGCAGTGTACATATTTGTAAGTTGTTATTCCTTTCAGCTCTGAGAAAACATACAAATATGTTATCATCTGCCTTCATATTAAGTGGGCTTTCTGGAGAGGTTTTTGCATTCATGGTTTAGTAACAGCAGCTCTGATTTTTGTACTCACCATAGAAGAGACTTACTGGTTCTGTCAGAAATGACTTAGTTATGAATGACTGGACTCCACACCAGTTATTTCAAGGCCAGATTGCATAGGGCTTTGAGCAACCTGGTCTTCTGGAAGGTGTTCACATGGCAGGGGAGTTGGAACTAGACGTTCTGTAAGGTCCCTTCCAATTCAAACCATTCTATGATTCTATTTACAGTTGCAGCTTGAAGAAGGTGACTTTTCTTTTTCCTGGGAAGTACTCTGTTGCTGTGAGAAGTGCATGAAGAGCTGCACTTCTTAACAAATCCAGCCACATGTATGTACAAAAGAATCATTCACAGAAGACAGTTTATCACCTCCTTCACTTGCTTTTACTTGGAAGTCTACCAGGACTCAATAAAGGCATGCCATAAATATGTATTTCCCTCAGATGTTAGAAGTGCTTATTATATAGTTCCAGTTAAAAACAGATTGAGACCTTACCATTCAGTATCACTTGCATTTCTCAATACATAGATTTGAATCTATGGAATCATCTGTGTTTCTCATTCATGAAAATTACCTTTATCCTAGAGTGGTACAATTAATCTATTCTAACTTCAGCACTCTGAGTTTATGCATCTAGTCTACCCCAATCTAATCTGCTTTTCTCCCTCTGTAGTCAAAGGCCAGTGATGGAGCCCTTCAGAAGGCAAACCGTCTGAGATGCCCACCTTGGGACAGGATGACTTGCCTTTGGGAGTATGTAGGATGACTGGCTAAAACAAATTGCCTAAACTCAGGAAAGAGGAATCCTACACAAAGCTTGTAGTAGCACTATGGAGCCATTTCTATGTCTTAAGCTATTATCGACATCAACAGTCAACAATATTCATTATTATACGACTGCAAGATAAAATGAAGTGACCAAGAGGCAAAATGTGACCATGTGGTAAAAATGAAGTCAGGTATAAAAAAAAAAATGCAAACAAATATTCCTGCATCTAAGTTATTTTAAGTGACTGTTATTTCTGATGCCTAATGTGGTACAGTGGAAACATTAACTAGGCTTTCCAGGAATAAATTTACGCAGATTTATGCCTTTTAAGGTTCATCACGTTGGGCACTCAAAAGCTAAATTGCTCAAGAAATAAAGAACACTGGTTAGCAAAAATGCACCAAAATAATATATTTGCAACCACAATGGCAAGTAGACATTAACACCAGACCCCCTGTGCCATCTGCTCAGACGTGGAGCACGCTCACCATTCTGACAGAGAAAAATCCCCAAGCATGTCAGGGCCCTTGAACACATCAGCAGGTTGAACTGCAATTGCTGTTCATTTTCCTTTAAGATAGCTTCTCACCAGCTTCCTGGCAGACAATCAAAACACTGTGTACATGATGATTTAAGGGAGAGATCTGAAGCATCCAGGAGCTTATGGAAAAAAAAAGTCATTTGTTCTGCAGTGAGGAAGGGAGAAATCATCTTGTGCTGATCCATATAGCCACCATGCCTCTTTATATAGAGAAATTCTATTTGTATTGAGTCATCCCTGGGAGCTGACAGCTATGGATAGCAGAAGACATGCTGTATTTGACCCTATTTTTCATACCTCTTGTCTTTCATAAGACAAGTGTCTATGGGATAAGATTTCTCACAATTAGTTTCGGCCTTCAGGCTACTTGTTGTTGGGTTGGTTTTAAGTTTGAGCCAAACAGTGCAAAACATTTTGTTGCCTAGATATTTTTTTTTCCCCTCTAAACAGGAGCCAGATATAGCAGTAGGGGCTCTGCACTGGGAGTCAGTTAACACAAATCTTCTTCAGAAATGAATTCTGATGGCTAACAGCAATGGTTTGAGCTTGCTGACCAAGAGTTTCTCTATGTTTCCTTACCCAAATTACAAGTAATTTAGAGTCTAGCAGTACATGTAAGAAGTTCCAGCTATTTTACCAGAAAAACTGTTTTTCGAGACCTACTTTCACTTGTTGTAACCTGTCTTTTCATGCAGCTGTAGAGATCTGGTTGGCAGAACAGGACAAGAGCAAAAGAGTAAACAAACAAACAACCACCAAAAAAGCACGGAAAAGTGAATATCCTTGAGAGGGAAATTTATCAGTTGTATAATCTTCAACAGAATTTAGCCAAAATTTAAAATTCAGAGAAGCATTAGTCCTTTCCACACTGAGCTTCATTATTTCTCTACAATTCTTCACAGCTAAGGCTTAGCTTAGCTCTGTGCCTGGTCTCCCTTGTAGGCCTGTTTTCCAAATCATTAATAACAGTTTCAGAGTGGGTTTCACCCAAATTTCCTCCCCAACTTCGCACTTTGAATTTGATCTAAAAATATCCTTAGTTGAAAGTACTCTATAAAAGTCTCAATCATAGAGTGACTGGCATTATCTTTCTTAAGTGTAAGAAAAAGTTGTTTGAAATTTCCTCCTCCAGTGTCATCGTTTCCCCTTTGAAGGGGAACAGAAACTGCATCTGTGGGAATTCCACCTGCCAAGTTGTCTTGGAGTTGTAACACCTAGAAGCCTGGACTGATGCAGTCCTGGATAAGCAAACACAGTGGAAGATTAGATTTCATTAAACATCATCAGATCAAATTACCTCCAATTAATATTTTCAGTCTGACAAACTGGAAATTCCTACTTTAAAATAAATCATTAAAATCTCTCCCTCTCTCCCACCCCCCTGGCAACTCTAGTAATTGTTTTGGGGCTTTAAATATCAGCTACAGAGCTTCAGTCATCTTGAAAACTAGCCGCTTATTCAGTTTTGCACATCAGAATTTTTCTAGAGCCTCATTCAAATTTGGTTCTCTCTCTGTGACTGTTTAATTTCCTTAATAGCCTCTTATCATGGATATGCCAATGAAATTAAAGTCAAGAAATTCAAAGCAGCTTTTGTTGTTATTTTTCTGAAAGACTCAAGAATATTTGGAGATCTGTGATGTAGTAAAGGGTACAGCTACTTTATGATTTAAATCAGCAGTAAAAAAAATATAAGTACATTTGATTTTCTGATAGCCTGATTTTTATTAAAGTTTTCTAATCTAGATATCTGACTTAAATCCTAGTCCTTGAATATTCTCCATGCTGACAAGGCAATAGGTGTTACAGTGCGTTAAGCTCTCCCATATACCGAGCACAGGACCCAAAGAGGCAATACTTAAACACAGAAAGATGTATATATGAAGAGCACAATATGCAGCTTCTACCTTCTTTACTCAATTTTGGGACTCCAAGGACAGGACTTGAGAGGAGGACAAAAGCCCCAACTCATCAAATTAAGAGGATCTACTTATGTTCTGTCTATCCTCTTATGCCCTCTCTTCAATAAACTTAAACTTCAACCATTCTGGAGCCAGCTAGTGGTTGATTCAGCTTCCACTGAAACCAAGATGGACTCTGCATTTTTGCTATAGCCATACGCTTTTGGCTGTAAGAACAGCTTGGGGGAGATTTGCTGTACAGACTGACTGTGATTCTGTAATGTTCAGCAACCCTTTTGCTCCAACAAGAAAAAGAAAGGGATAGTACAGGGACTGAGGCTCCTCAGGCTTCAGAGAATGAAATCTCCTTTGTACAGAAAACACCTTCTGCAGTCATCTATGATCTGGAAGGAAAACCTCCTGCTTGTTTTAGAAGCGCTCAAATATACTGGTGAATTGTTGTATCAGAGATGTATCTCTCGACATTTGAAATTTCAAATAACTGAATCTTGCAATTAGAGAAGACAGTACCACCTCACCTACAACTGAGCATTTTATAGCACACATCAGCTGGAAGTATTTTTAGATCAAATTGGAAGTGCAGTGAAAGCCTGAAGCTGACCAGAATCATAATGCAATGGAAAACCTTACACAGACACCTGTTTCAAAGCGATTTCTGGCTCAATTGGCAGATCAAAGAGTATCAGCTACTGCTGATAAGCTCAGATAAGTCCCTGGAATTCTGGATGCTTTGCAGATCCCAAACCTCTTAATATGAGAGGCTTACTTATCACAGTTTCTTTTGGGTCTCCTGAAATTAACTGATGAAATTTCACAGAGTGTAAAAGAGGATAGCTTGGGAATGAGCACTGCATTCCTTTCCACCAGGCTCATCTCCCAAGTACTTGGTGAAGTAAATTAAAGAGTGAATTGATTGGTGGTTCTTAATTTTATTTCCCCAAGAATTAGTGAAAGAACAGCTAGAATACACACAAACAGAGATAGCTAGAATGAATATAATTTATCTGTGAAATAATTTCTTTGTGTGCCTCTCTCACATATAAGTAACACTATTTCCTTCCTGATGACAAGTCTTACCAGGGTGCTGATATTGACAATGACAAATCCCTTTCACAGCTCAGAAGAACCTTAAATAAATTCTTCCAAGACACTGGCCGATGTTCTCCTCCTTGTCCTGTCACTCATGGAGAGGGCTGAAAGGCTGATTAGAAATTAAGCAGGGGCATTCTGGAATAGAAAAATCTCACTTGATGGGGAATAAGTCAAGATTATAAAGTGTATTTAATTCCTTCTCTTTCCTCCTTCAGTTTTTAATTAGGATTAAAATGTCTCTGGCAGATATTTTTTTATTACTTTCATTTTCTTACACTATGTATGAGCTTATCTGCTTCACATTATCCTTAACAATACTAGAGGATTAACTACTGGAAATAAAACTGTTGGAAGGCAAACACATCCCAGCAGAAAAATCCATGGCTCCTTAATTTTCCCACCCCCTCCAGAACATATGCATATCAAAAGTTAGTGCCATAAAACCCCCCTAGCATCCACATCTTTTTCCACAATCTTTTTTTGATTTGATTGTAACAGAGCCCTGTATCTGGTTCAAACGGCAAGCAAAAGTGATGGCAAGAAGCAGAAGTCGTCTTCCTCTCAGGTGAGGTCTTGGCTGATCAGAGCCTGTCATGGGTTTATGGATTGCATTCAGCACGTCTTAGAACTAGGCACAATGTGTCTAAATAACAACTAACATTTTATAAACACCACAGAACAAAGGAAAAAAAATCAGGTTACCTCAAAGAAGAACTAAGTCCAACCTCAACCCAAAGCTCACAGTGTTTTTACTTGCACAGCCATTCAGACAACTCCTTTCTCCCTGCCAACCTTATGTTTTCTGTTCCTCTCCTAACAGACTCTGCTTGGCCATCGGTGCTTTTCACGGTATGTGTCTCCAGGGCACCATTTAAGACCCAAACCTTTGGGCCACAATGTTGGAGCAGCAAGAAGCGGTATGGGATTCTAGCAACAAACAGGACAAAGCCTAGAAGGGCTGTGGCATGAGCGACCAGCAGCCACAAGCACATCTCCACACAGCAAAGCACTAGAGCTATGATGAAATAGAAGCATTGAGCAGCAGAAAGAGAAAGAAATAAGGAAGAGATTGGAAGCCACTGTCTATGGTTGCATAAGGGAAGAAAGGAGAATTTTATTATAAACCTGTGGGAGTGCCACTTTGTTTTAGATAGTGTTCACAGCTGGGTGTAACTGTCGTATGGTGACAGCACCTTGAATTAACTCTAGGAGAGTACAAGACCACAAATGACATTAATATTTACACTTAGGAGCTTTTAATCTGCCACAATTATAAAAAAGGTCCACAGTAGGAACAGTTGTCAAGGGGTGGAACTTACACTGAGGCAAGTGTCACTGTTGGATTTCAGTGGGATGAATGTCTAGAGGCAGTCAGTATAATGATGGCTATAAAGCAGCATGGGCAGAGACAAGTCTTTAGTTCTTTCAAAGACAGGGAGGGCTCCAAAGGTGTTTGAGACACCTTCGCACTTGAGGGCATTCAATAAACTTGTTTGGCAGCATGAGGCCAGGCACAACAAGTTTATAGTATCTGATGATATGCTTTGATGCAAGATACTAAACCAAATGGAGAAATGAGCCTACTCCAATATGACAAGTTCCACGTTCCTCTAGATTTATCATTCTTTTAAGCAAGATTAACTTTTCAAAGCATGTTGTCTGGAATTTGTCATGATGACTGATGATGCTTCTGTTGATTTAATAACAAATTTTGCATCTAAAAAGCATTTTATAATCTTTTGTCCCAACTCACGAGCTGTATGTTTTCATACCCAGCTACAGCTAATCTTCAGGCAGCTTCAGCCCCAAGAACTCCTTTCCCAAGGGCACTCATCCAGTTGATTTATTTTGAAAATAAGTCCCCACATTTGTGGGCAAACCAGATCTGCTTGTTGGGTTGCCTCTGTTCTTGTGAAGCTCAGGTTGGTCCAAGCCTTTCTGTGAGGAACATCTTAGAACAAACATCAGGAAAGAAGGAGGGAAGACTGAATGTTTACCTTTCAAGGTAAAGAGTAGAAAGCTTTTTAATTGATAAAATTCCACTACGAGAACACATAGTATATGCTAGTACTGTTGGATATTAAAATCCAGCTTACTTTTATGCAGTAAGTTTTTGCTCCTTGACAAACAATCACACCATCCAGTTTCTCCCTCCACTCCAGCCTCCCCCCCCGTAAGGTAACATTAAAACAGTTTGCAGCTGCAGAAGTCCATTTTAAGAATATTGCACAAGACTCAAAAGATGGAGACTGAAGAGGGAAGAGGAGATTGAGAGACAGTGAAAGAAGCTGTCTGAAACAGGAGAGAGCAGAATCTCACCACTGCAAAAACATTAGTAATGCTTAATATTTAAGCAGCGGAGGTGTATTCCCTTGGACATTTTCTTAATTGTAAATTAACCCGTTAAGCAGGAATTTAGATGATGCACTGCTGATCTCATTTGGCCTGAAAAATCCCAATACAAACTACATAACAACACTTTGATTCCTCGCTATAGCTGATGCTGGCAAAAGCTCAAGCACTGAAAAACCCAATCAAAATACTTTTTGATCTCTCAACACATGTGCTTGCCACAGGTGTTTACCTGTGATATGTTCCCAGTAATAAACTCCTTAACATAAATGCTAGCAGGAGAGGTCTGTTTGGAAGCTTCCAGCATGTTGGCCATTTTCCTTGGGATGGAAAGTTTCCAGTTGTGAATGTGTGGACAGTACTACTTAAAAATATGAAAGTAATTATGTCATCAGAGTGAGATGTCCATTTCCCATGTTGAGCTCTGTTGTTCCTAGGTCCTCCTCCGGGCCAATGAGGGCATCATGAACAAGACATTTGCTGTAGAAATCAAACACAAACCTGGAGGAAAGCAGCTTGCCAACAGGCTGCTGAATAGAGGAGGTGTTGAACAAACAAAGACTCTAAAGAAATATCTGCCATCAAGCCATGGCTCCCCAGTGGCACATCTCTGCTACAGCTATTTATATCCTGTGCTTCTGCAAGGCCAGATGCAGGAAAGTTAAATCAATTTGACTTCAAGCTCTTCTTTAGTCTAGAATCACAGTTTGCTTACCTTAAAATGAAAGAAGTGAGTAATCATATGTTAGGATGTTTTTAATCCGTTGTTCTGAGTATATTTTAACAGCAATGTGAAGCTATTCTCTGTAGAGAACAGAGAACAAACCATAATTCAGAGAGGTCAAGACTTCAGTGTCCAATGGCTCCAGGTTTTTAGTGCCTAATGAAAGATGCTTACAGCTCGGCCTTCCGAGGTTTGGACAGCTGGTACTGTAGGGCGTATTCAGGGAAGAACAGCCAACCTGCCTAACCCCAGAGCATCATTCTAGTTACTCAGTCACGTTGTCTCAAAAAATTAGATGTTGTTTTTCCCTCTCCTGGCAGTCCTGACTTCTGCCTCACCAGCACATTATTCACTCCAATTTCCATTGCAAATTCATGATGGTATTGACTTTTTCTTATTAGTGCAGAAAAATTAAGGTAAAGCACAGACTACCTGAAATCCTTAAAAGATTATTAAAGTCAGCAGGCATGCCATGGAAATGTTCAGATTACTTAGCCTCTTTTGTAAACCGAAGGCTAATGTATGACCCAAACAATTACAGTCTGTGAACTTTCACAAGCAGCCTGAAGGCAGCTGTAGAACATAAGACAGAGCAACAATTTTGAAAGAGCAGGAGGCAGTCAAGCATTGTCTGTCAGGATAAAGCTCCTCTTAGTTCATTAGCAAGAAGAGGGAATCAGATAATTGAAATGCACTTTCACATGAATTCAGCTTTTGAAAATGCATTTGAGCTGGGGTATTTCCTCCTAGGCATGGCACCACACTACGGAAATAAATCTTTTTTTTAGTTCTTGATCTTAGTGAGGTAGGAGGGAAATAGGGGGAGGTAAGTTTTACCTGTAAGTTTTCAGTCCACCTGCACTGGAAACAGTCCTAAGGACCATGAATGAGAAGCGTCTGGGTTTTTATTTACCTCTACTCAGCATTTTCTAAATGGAGGGGGGGAATAATCAAAAGCAACAGTGACCAGAGAAGGGCAAAGCAAGCAAATAGAGACCGGAACAGAGGACAGGGCGGGAAAAATCACTTCAGACTTCAGTTAAGTGTTTCTGATGCAGTATTACACTTATTTAAATCAAAGCCTTTGCAGGGCTTGCTGGGAATAGCACCATGTCATTTCTGTAATAGTAAAACAAAGTTGTTTTTTTGGTTTGTTTTTTTTTTTAAAAAAAAGGCAGCCTTTACAGTCACATGAAGCCATACCTGAATAAACAAGTTCAACAATAGAGTGATTCCTTCCAAAGCAAATTAGATGTCTTTTTAACCTCCGGGTGCTATTTAAATCAGGTTTAGGAAAAACAGAAAGCTGAAAGCTACCTGATTTGCTGGTGTGGTTACAGCACAAATCTGTGGGACAAAGAATGGGTTTCTGAACTTACCCGAGAAGTGGGGGTGCAGAAAGAAAAGCTAAACAGCAGCTCCCCCAGACAGCTGACAAAGACAAGATAGATCTTAATCCAGACAAAACTAGTGTCATGAGAAAACACTTGTTAATTCATTTTAGAAGTCTGGTGCTGACAGACAGTTTATGTGTTGACACACACCAAACCAGATGACAGAAACCAAGGATGACAATGTGAGGAAAGTGAAAAATAAAAAAAGATGAATTCACACTTTTTTCTTTATAAATAATATATATAAAACAATAGCTTAATCAACATGTTGATTTTTATATATACATAATTTTTAAAAATAAAATAAATAAAGTATTATTGTTTCCCCTTCGGAGCCACTTCTCTTGTATGCTTATCCTGTTCAGAGGCAGGATTCAAGAACCTAAGATGGAAGTGTCCCAGCGAAAGCTCACCAGAGCTGTACATGCATCTGGAGATGCAGTTAGTCATCCAGAAAACTCTCTAAATCAGTCTACAATCCCAGACCAAAAATTCCATTTCACTAGAAATATTTCCACTGAATTAAGCTAACCTTCTGAAAGATCAAAGGAGATTATTTTTATAAATATGTATGTATGCATATATATACACACAGCAGACTGTTTAACCTCACAGCCTCCTGTCTCTAATTGGATATTTTATGATGACTAATGCACACATCTTTCTCAGAATATGGTATCAACGCTATACTGTAATTCACACTGTCACGACTGGACCACAGAACATTCATGAAAACTTATTTTCCATCCATTTCCCCTACAACTGGGACAATAGTTATAGGCAATAAATAAATGACAAACACTCCATTGACACTGATGAGCTAAATAGTATTTGCTTAGCTATATGGTCTCTAACAGGAGAACACCCAGGTCCTCTAAAAAACGAAAAAGATTGTTTCCCCGGTAGCACTAACCAACCAAAATAATGATGAATTCTTCAAATTTACACAATACAAATTTTTGCCACCCTCTGCCAGGTATTTCTGGACAAAGAAGTCCTTATTTTTTCAGTCCAGAAAAGCCAAGGCAGTGCACCACCTTTGCATAGAAATACCTACTTATAGCACATAAAGCTGCAAATTTACTTAAGTTTAGAATAGATCATTGCAAAAGGGAGACATAGCATGCATCCTGCTGTCAGCTACAGTGGTTTAAACCTGCAATGGACCCAAATGGAGCTTCTCCAGATTTACACAGGATTAACACAGGCAGAATATGGCTCATTTTCTTGAAGTCACTTCAGCATGGTAAAATTTGTACAGAACAAAAGTTTAGGCAAATATCATGCATAATAAATTGCATTTTTACTTCTTCCATTAAGGGAGACACTATAAGGAAAAGAGTACATTTTATATACTGTACTAGCCTTGGTGAAATTAATAATTTAACTGAAGAGTAATTATATAAAATAACAATAAAATACAAATGTATGCTCAGACAAGAGTTTCAAAGGGATCCAATAGCATAGTGTATGGAGACAGCTTGCTCTTATAGCTCATACATCCCACAGGATTTGAGGAAGATTGCTGAGGGCTGTTTTTCTTAGATTTGGTACATCATATTTGTTGACAGCCTTCAGCTGGATACACAGGGATTCCCACAACACCTAAAATTGACTGAATATCTGGACAAGAAACACACTGAACCAGAATACAACAGAGATGGGCTGAGTTTCCAGCTCTGCCACCAGTAGCTGTATGATCTTGAACAAGTCACCTCTTTTTCTGTTTGTGGTTCCCCTTCCACCTTGACCATCAAGCCAGTCAAGAAAATGCGTCCTTGTCACTGTGGGTCCTGGTCCCATTGACACTCGTGATCATTCATTACACAGTTAAAGCTTACCCTGGATGTGCACAGTGCAAGAGCAATAGGGATCAAGGAATAGGATCTATGAGGATGCTCATGTTCACATCTGGGAAAGCTAGATGTTCATAAAGAGTCTAACCATCTAGAAATCTATATTGTTCCTTTGTATTGTTTAGGTAGTAAGAAGAGAATAGCAAGAAAGATTTGCTCAAGCCAAATGGAAGAGAATGGAATACCAGGCACCAAGACTTTCTTTCTCAAATTCCTCATTTTTAAATGCAATACACTAATATCCTTAAGTTGTACACATGCAAATAAGTTATCTCTTGTAATAGCCTGAGGTAATACCTGTTTTCTGTCAAGAAAATGCTAGATATCTCTAGCTTTTCAGGTTTCCTCTTTTTTGAGCATGGTCGCAGACACCCCCAAACCCACCCCATTGATTTACCTCCTTATTGATTACCTTTCCTTCAAAAGGCAGCACAAACAGATCTGCCTCAATGTCTTTGTACTAGACATGGGTTAAAACACAGCCTTTTTACTGCTTCAACTGGATTTAAAAAATTTAAGCACTTCTTAATCTGGATGTGTTTACTTGATTGCTAAAGGTCACTTTGCAATGTCCCCCAGATTATGTGCACTTACAGAACATATTCAAGAGTAACATAGTTGTGCAGGACAGAAACACACACTGTGTTAGATCATACACTATATCAACAGCAATCCTCAGCAATTGAATCCTAAACTCATCTAACAGTAGACATTGACTGCCCTTGCTGGAAAATACCTTCACCAGCCAATTTTTAGCATCTCACAATAGCTTCAGCTGTCTCAGAGTGGAATATAACTATGATAGATGCTTTAAGCCTGTCAGGATGAGTACTAAATGGAGGAGTGGTTTAGTTTTCAATCTTTGGACACTTTTGATGAAGTACTCGTAAAAGTGCTGTAACACAGGCTTTGCTTGCAATTCTTCTAGTATGGAAATTTGCCTACTGACAGCTTGCTTAAGCATATCATGAGTTTTCTTTACAGTCTAGATCAACTTCAAGCTGAAGGGCTTAAAAAGAGAAAGGGAATTTCTTAGCTGGCTATAGATTCAATCTGATTTAGATAATTAAAAGTGGGGAGTAATTAATTCTGAATTCTTTTGCGCAGTATGAGGAAGGAAAAAAGAAGTGGTAAATTTCTTATTTAAACTCAAGGCAACAAAGCAGTGCAGATGAACAGTCCAGAAGAACTTTCATAAACAACAATTTGTTTTTGGTCAAGAAGGGTCTAGAACATACATGGTGGGAAAAATCCCTAGGAAAGTCTAGAACTGAGCAATTTTCACATGATTTAGCTTTTGTGGTTTCTGCGCAATGAACAGAATGATGACAGTCAAAGATATAAAGTTATTTTTATTTCTGCACCTGGCTATCTTCAAATATCAAGCCCATATTTCTCTTGTACTGCATCTCTGTTTCAACACAGTGCCTTTTGGTGAAGTTATTCTCTCATGGGTTCTCTATAACTGCTGTTGTTCTGCAGTGAACACCACAATTGTTCTTTTTGCCTTTGTTCTATTACTCCTGGAAAAATCTAAAGAAAACATTTTTTCTTTCTTTAGGAAAAGAAAAAATATTATGAATAAATCTTTCAAATATTTATATGTGATTATTTGATGTTTAACTTAATGCACTGTAAATGATACTGATATGTATACAGTTTTTTAAAAAAAATATATTTTTGCTTTCTTCCCTTCGCAGAACTTGTGCAAAAAGGAAGAAAGATACAGACATTTGTAGTTCCAGTGTAAGACAATTAAAATATATATCTCTTAGCACATTTTAAGTAATACAGATAACAATAACAAAATTTCCACATTGGCAAGCAGATTTAGCTAATGGTATTATGATTCCAGATTTTAAAAATAGGATTAAAACAAACTATTATAAACTAATACAGCTATGGCTTTTATTTTTGCTACTGTGAGGTTGTTTATTTTAGTCAATACATGTAGTTATCATTCTGTCCTGAACCACAATGCTCAGGAAGATCCAGTTTGCCCAAAGTTGAACAAAGTCTGCACCTGCTAATCTGCTGTAGGCCACTCTGGGGACAGATCCTCACCGAGCAGCCTCGGTGTGGTTGAGAAATGACATTGGCATTTCCAAAAATATTCCCAAACTGTGCATATGGCACCGCTGGGCCTGGTGAGGGGTGGCCCTTCACAAGGCACCTCACTTACACTCTTTTTAAGGTTGCTAGAACAGAGTGAAAATCCAGGGTAGGTGGATTTTAATATCCAAGTGAATTTACATTTTGCTTATTAAAAAAAAAAGCAAAGTATTTATAGTAGGGTTTTTTGTAAGCAGGTTCACTTTAACTATGAAAACAGATATATTAATTGTACAGATTTCTCATCATGTTTACTATTAATACTCCAGGGCAAATACCATATAAATATGTTTATCATCCATTTATTAATACAGGTCATTACTAGAAAATCATGCAGTTGTGCTCTGCTAAACCATTAGTTAATATTTCATCAATGTTCTCTCACATACACTTTAAATCAGGTTTTTGAAAGCAGTTGTAGTAAATTGCTAAGCCACAAGTGGTCATAAACCAGTTTACACACACACAAGGACTATTCTACTGTTCCTGGTCCTCTAAATCATTCAGCTCATATTTCCTGAACCCTGCAAAAAAATACTTGCTAGTCCTAAAGTGTGCCCAACAGATACTTGTCATTTAAGCTTTAAAATACTCTAATCGATTATGCTGGCAACATATATTTGATTTCTAATGGGCTCAAAGTAGATCTTAAAAAAGATTTAATTAATTAGAGACATCTGAATTAAAACATCACAAGTGTAGCAAGAGACAGAAAGTCACTGTGGTTCATACAAACCCTGGGTAACAATATGGAAAAACTGCTTTATTTAAGACATGCATAGATAATGAGAACATTACAAAAGCCTCCCTTGTATGTTTTCAAGCTGTTGCTGAAAGTGTTTCCCAATTAGGATAAAATACCAAATTTAATTAAAATTCAGTCTAAATGTGCTGTTTACTTTTAGCTGAGAGGTTTTGCACTATAAAGATAAATATAGTCTACCACTACAGAAAACAACGGCTTTAAAATTTATAAATGGAAGGTGAGAATAGGCAGATATACTCAGAACATTGTATTTCAGATTTATTTCTATATTTTAAGGCTATAAAAGAATGATACGGCATTCAAGCTGTCCAAGAGGTAATTTGCAATTCAGTACATTGTATTCTAATCAATAAATAATCATGAACAGAGGATGACATGATTTCTCATGTAACTAGTCACTGCTGAGTTCCAGGAAGCAGTTTTCCTTCATGGATGCTGAGTATCATAAAAAATAAAACACCGAGAGCTTTGCAGTGGGAACATGTTATCCTGCTGTCTTAAGTCAAGGCTTTGATTTGTGGGGAGCGGGAGGGGGGAGTGTGAAGAAAGAAAGAAAAAAAAAAAGAATGTATCAAGTTTCCCAATAAATTTTAACTTCCTGTCTTACAGAGATTTATTGTAAGCAATTGGGAAAGAAAAACAAAGCTGTATTTATTTTCTCTTACTACACTGTCAGTTTAAGTAGTGTCCCATAAACAAGCTGCTTCCAAACTGGGTATCAGTGGCGATACCCAAGCTTGTTTCAGAGAAGACGCTTTGCACCAATACTCCAAGCCATATCTGGACTGAGCCTGGGCAACCCAGCCCTCATCCACCCATCACCCAGCTCCCTGCAACCTCCAAGCCACCTCTGTGCCTCCAGCAACAACAGGCCAATGAGACTGCATATCACAGGAAGAGTCCTCACTAAGCCAGCGTCGGTAGCAAGACTTCAGCAGAGCCTGCATTTCACCCGTGCTCATGGATGAGAGGTGGGAGGACTGAAGAGGTCACAGGGCGGATGAGTAGTTGCCAACAGTTACTTTCCAGGCCTCCCACATAAAGCAGCAGCAAAGCTGCTAGAAGGAGACTCCATCTGCTCCTGGTAGGGAGCACAAACATAAATAACACCCTATGGCCAATGTTATCCAAGGCAGCTGTTAGATATAAAAGAATCCTGATATTACAGTATTCTGCAATCTGCACATATTTGTGCAGAATAGGTTCCTAAAGAATTTCTAAATTTATTTTTTAAGCTGATGTAAACTTGAATATTTTATCTGTAAATATAGAGCGGGGAAAACTACTGCAGTACTTCGGAAAACAGCCCTGTTTGGTATCACTGCATAGTAGCATTCTACCAGCCTGGATCCACATATCTGTACACGGATAGACTGAGTAAGTAGGTAGCAGAGAGCATTTCCCTCATGCACTTCAGATTCAGCATCATCACTCAATAACCTGTTTGCACAGGTTGTTTTGCGTAGAGTGGCAAGGACTCTAGGTAAAGGTTGAGAATTTAAAATCAGCTTTGTTAATCTCTGAGCTCCTGAACCTAGTGAAAAAAATCCTATAGTATGCAAATATTTTTCCCTTGGAACCACATTTACTTAGCTGCTGAAGAGCAAGGAGAGAAAGTGCTGTTTCTTCCTGGTTTTTTTATGAAGCAGCTCAAATCCTGTGCTGCAATTCTTCCCGTAGCTAGCAAATTATAGCTGCGTCAAGTGCTCAGATAATCATTTATTCTAAACACTGTGAATGATACAATAGGGGGGAAAAAATAAAAAAAAAAAAAAAGAAAAGAGAGCACTTCCTCATTTTAAGAGGAATAAACCTTCAGATTAATGTATACAAAAATACCTTAGAAGAAAGATTGCTTCTAGAAGCTCTCTACATTTTACAAAAGGCTGATAAATAGTGCTTCATGTTTTCCCCATCCAGACAAACTTACATGTCAGTCTCTAAACATCACTTTGAAAGACCTCATAATACAGGCTTTGATTTAGCAGAACTGTTAAGCATGCAGGAGCCCATAGGTGTATACAGAAGGGGTGGGTTTACTATTGGAGATCAAAGGACATACAAGTGCTTTGCTGAACGGCAGCTGTAGTGAATTCTTATCAGAGATTGCTGCTTAATAAGAATGTTAAGTGAATGAGCTTTTTTTCTCCACCTTTTCCCCACCATTTCATCAGGAGTTATCACTTTCGATTAGAGTTTAGTGACTAGTGTTTGTTTGACGGATTTAAACTTTTGCTTTATATGACTAATTCATATAAATCTTCTGCTATTGTTCTCTTCTAAAAGACACCTGTTAGTTTATTTAGCCTTGCACAGGGCAGGGGGGGAGAGGGGGAGAAATCAGATTCTTTGATTTCTACTGATCTATTCTTTAGCAGCAGCTACCAGAAAGAGCTGTGCAAACAATCATTCAGGTCACTGGTTGCTCAAAATTTCTTTGCTCCAAGCGTGGTTTGGTGTGTAATATAGGCAACATCAAATTAACTCAAAGGATTTTTTTTTCCCCTTCCTAACTGTATGATTGAAGCCCATGGGAAAGAGATGAGCCCGAATAGCTATTGAACTGTAACTGTTAAGTAGCTATTGTTTGTTAAGCCTATTCTACTAACCAAAAATGATGACAAAATAAGGTATTCTGTCAAGTATGTCCAAAAGTTTTGTCATGCATGACATGCTCTTAGATGGTCTAAGAAATACACAGAATCTGCAAGTGATGCAGCACAGATCTGCCGGCTTCCCAGGAGAGGGGCTGGGAGCATACCACTATGGCGGTTTTAGACACAGAATTCCACGGTGTATTATATTGACATTCACTTCCATTATGTGGGATTTCTTAGGGATTTTGTGCATTTGAAAAAACAAAACAAAACAGAACAAAACCAAAACCCCACTCACTAAAAAAAAAAAAACCACCACAAAAAAGTACCACTCCAACCAGCCAGATTTAAGGTCAGCAGAAGTTCTCGTCACTCAATTTTTCCTCTGAACTCCTGCATCCCAGTATAGAGGTACTGACAGACACATTTAGAAGTATTTCAGAAGTACATCTGTATTTTGTTTTGGAGGTATTTTTGGTTTGTGATGCAGTGTTTCAGTATTGTCTTCCCTTACTGTTCCTCTCCTAAGTCTGTGATTTTCATTCTCCACTGTAATGGCCAAGGATAGCAGTATAGATTCTTTTGTTCTTTTTCATTTTCTTCCTAGAAATTACCAGTTGAATTACAGTAATTCACTATGTGAAATGTTTATTTTTAGTGCTGACCCCTTTAGGGCAAGAACATTTGCTCAGGCACAATCAAGAAAAAGCAGATGATGACACACTTAAGACCTGTAATGGAAGTACTTGTTTATACACTGACACATCACAATTTAAAGACACATTGCAAGTAACATGTGACCCAGGGTCGCTCACTACAGCAATGGAGCTAGTGAAAAGCAAGGACCAAATCTAAACTATGAGGCCACAGAGGAAATGTTCCCAACAGTATCGAACATTGAATCTTCAGTGTCTTCTAAAAAAAGAAAAGTCATTGTGTCACCTGATTTGAATCCCTAGGAGCATTAGAAATGGAGTCAGCACTAATAGAAGTAACAGACATCTCATTGTCTACAGACGCCAGCATGAGAAAAGGAAGTTACATTTGGAAGGAAACCAGCAACTAATCAGGTGTCCCAATTTAGACAGAGCCTCTGAATGAACACTTGAATGAGAAGACTCAGAATGAACTTCTGGAAGAGACAGCTAAGCTGCCATTAGCATTAACTGCCCAGATTGTTTTCTGAAGTTCTCTGACCTGCTGAAGCAGCTCAGTTATGCCTTGAAGTAAAATACCCTAGTCTTCCCTCAAACCACCTGTCATTCAGTTTCCAGGCTGATCAGCACAAACGAGGAAAATCCATGCTTCAGCAAGACAAATCTCAGCTTGGCCGAGACATACCCACCAACAGATGGAAGAGCAGAATCTCACAGTTCCTAAAAGCTCTGCTTAGTATTTATTGCTGAACTGTTTATGCAGTTACAGCACACAAGGGCTTGGTGAACTACTTATAGCCACTTGAATATCTTTATAAGTTAAGTAATCAGATGTCGTCAGAAAGCAAACAAAGGAAATGATGGAAGCTCTCACTGAGAGATTTTTGTCTTACCTTTCCTTTCCTCTCAAACATTAAACATCTTGAAAAATACTTGACAAACTCTGATGCGATACTAAGCTTCTTCCTCCTGGGGATGACATCAAAAAGATCAAAACCCAAAAGTAACTGTCCATTTTTATATCTTTATATTATTAAAGCGGAGATCTATTTTTGGCTTCAGCTGCTTATGTGAAAAGAGACTTCCAGGAAGCTTTCTGTGTGAGCTGCTCTGTCTGAAATATTCAACAAGATACTGCTATTTTTATTTCTCTCAATCTCTTTCTTCACCTACAACAATGACTTAGCTAAAGCTAAATGAGTTTCCCAGGAATCATTCCACATTCACAAGCAGGTTTTCCCTGCCTAGGCTACCGCATGCCCCTTGCTTCCCAGACACAGCGTCTCTTTTCACTCTTTTATCCCAGGTCTACCTGTTTTCTCAGACAAATACGGGCAGGGAAAATATTGGTAAGTGTGGCCTGGTGGATCTCAGAGTCCCATCTGGGGTGGGATATTTTGCAAAGAAAAAAATTAAAAGAAAATTTCACAGAAGAGGAGTTTAATTCCTGACAACCTGGTATGATACTTGTTCTTGTCTTGACCCAGAGGTAACAAGGTGGTTGTGGTCATGCGTCAAAATACTGATTTTCTAAATTTTTTAAACTAGTTTCAATAAAACCTCCAAAAAGCATAAATTCATTTAATTTCTGGTGTCCAAAGTGAATCAAAAGGGTTTGTTCACCTTGATTCCTGACTGTTGGCTGTGCCCCTGAATGTGTGGTGTAAAAAATGATTCAGATATCTTATGCCTCATTTGCCTGTGTTGCTTTGACCCCCAGGTGAGCTGACAGTGTTCTGGCCATCACCCAGTGTCAGCAGCTGGCATCCTGTACTTTGGGGAACTGGTCTCCAGCCCATGGAGCCAAGGGCTCTGATGAACTCTCAGCACCAAGCTGCTGCAGCCTGAAGCCACTGCTGGCTCCCTGCCTTACCACTGCTGCAGGTCACTGGCCCGTCTCTTGTCCATGAGGACAGGGCAATGCACAGTTCTTCAGGCTCTGCAGTTCCCTCTTACATATTCACCAAAACTGCAAATAAAATAACACGTTCCCTTTGGCCAGTTCAACAATGAGTGCAGAAATCTCCAGTGAAGAGAGGGTGATAAACAGTCAGGAGGTGGCAACACTTCAAACCACAACACTCTTCACCCTGTGAATGTGAGTCAAAGCCTGCAGAGATTGGTCATAACCAGCCAACTCGCTCTGGAACACATCAGCTCATTTTGTCAAAACGAGGTTTTTGATTTAGGAGAAGCTACCCAGAATGACATGTGGACTTCCTGATTTCCAACCCCCAAAACCACCAAATATCTATCCAGTGAGATTTCCCAGCACTGCTTTCTACAGGAAACATATCCTCCCATGCAGCATCACCATTCCTCTGCTTCTGTTCTTGGCCAAACCACTTCAAGTGTAGAGGGTAAAACGAGACTAATAAAAAGAAAGAAGGTCAAACCTTCCATCAAGAGTTCAGTTCTGCAGTTGAATCAAGTAATTTCTCATTCCCCTTTAAATTTATTACTCCAGCACTAAAGCTTACTAAATAATTAGACTTAAAACAATCATGATTAAATCTTTTATACTTAAGAATTAAAACATCAATTCAATTAAATAATGACTGCAATATACGGATTTTTCTCCATGACCTTTTCCAGAAAAAAGTCTGCTTAATTATGTCAACTTTATAATATATCCAGCCTGCTAATTTTTACTGAAGGTCAAAAACCCCCTCCCAGTTATGTTCCTGTGGTTTTTACTGGTTTGGTCCCTACTGCAAAACAGATACATCACAAGGAAATAAGTCAAAAGCATAATTTTCATTAATGTAGCCAAGGCTGCAAGAATAGATCATGGAATTCCAGACTTCTGATTCCTACAGAAGTGTTGGTAAAAAGTAGCAACAATCTCACACAGAAGAGATTTCTTAAACCACTATTAGACATTACAATGTAAAAATCAAATCTTGGCATTTCTTTCCGTTTTATTTGCTTTAAGTCAAAAAAGAGGAAGACGGAACTACAGAATTATTCAAAAGCAACTAAAACTAGCATATTTTGATATATTCAAACAATAAATGAAGTTGATATGCTTTTCTGCCTAAGGTATTTTGGTGTGCCTTTTTTTTTTTTTTAAACCAGTGAAGAAATAATAATGAATGAGTGCTTATTCAAAACAAACATTTACTCTTGCCTCTGGTACCTATGTACAATTGTGTGTGAGACTTCACATTAGACTGATATAGTTTAAGTACTAGCCTCTCATTAATGTGCAAGTGGTAACTCCATCATTCAGATCCTCTGCAGAGCTATTCAAACGAGGAAAAACAGGGATTTCCTTATTTCCTTTCTCAGAAGCACCTCATTTAAATAGTAAGTAGGGCAAGCCCAAAGAGAATGTCCCCAGTTACAAAGCATTTTACTTACATCAACAAATTCACACTCAGAAAGTAATCCAAGTCTACCAATACTCAAATTCTTCCTAATGTAATTTATAATAGCAGTTTCCAAGACACGCTTGAGTGAGAGAAAACTGTAGCATAGGTCGTCTAGCTAAACGCGCTTAGTTCATCACTCACTGCAGCACCAAATGTTTACTCCACTGAAGGATGGGGTTTTGCTTTACTCTTCCCAGCCACCATTACAACAGTAGGCACCTTGAATTACTTTCTCATATGCAAACACACAAAAGTGCTAGAGCCATTAATATGAAGATAGGTTTCCTGAGAGCCAACCCACACTTCCTTCTGGTGAATATTTCTGTGGCTTATATACTTTAAGTTTGCTCATTATGATTTTGGAATTGGCCTTTGAGACATGTCTTCTTAACACAAAGAGTTATGTGAAGGGAAACTGCTGCAGATTTTGCCATTATTAAATTATGAATGAAGAATAATGTGATGCAGAAGAGAGAACAAGTTGGTTTGCGATCGATCAAGTGCCTTTCTAAGGTGCACTTTGTTAACCTTTCAGGAGAAGCCTTTGTATTCCTAAATCCTCTGCTCAGAATTGAGTAAATAACACTAAGGATATCTACAGAGCTATTGTAACTTACCATCCTCTAGCAGCAGAGAGCTAGTTTAGGAGGCCAGAAAGTGCAATACTCAAAATTTACAGTGTAATTAGCAGGTAGTTATCATAGTGCAAGTTTTTCACTAGACTGCCTCAGTTGCTGTTGTGAGGTTGCATTTGAGCCAGCGTTCAAACCAGCCACTGGATCTGAGCATTTTCTCCTGCAGCAACAAATCTGACCTAGTTTAAACACCCCTTTACTTGACTTTCAAGCCTTATCTACATTCTGCACGAAAAGTATCATATTCCTAGAGAAGGTCATAAAGAATTCCCACCATCACCCTTTCCGATGCAACTTTAGATTATAAAGTCTCAGCCTCAGAGAGGAGGAACTAATGTGGTGTATGCACTGCTGCTCAGGGATTACACTCCACACTCTCAAAGAAAAAGCCCTGGAAAAGTACTTTAAATTCCAGTCATCATGCACTAAAATTTGAAAATAGCAGAAGCCTCTATATGCTTTTCAGGGATCGGGGGAAGTAGTCTGAATATCAGGTCCCATAAGTTCTTTCTAACAATCAGAGATTAAAATTGTGCATTCGCTCTACAGCATTCCAATGTGTATTTTGATGCAAGGTAAATAAGTTGTCTCTACTAATTTGCTTCTGTTATTTCACAGCCCTGCTAATTAGGCAGCTATGTGCAGCATTATTGCTCCAATTCCTTCAGAATAACAGCTTCCTCATTGAACATATAGATATGTACAAGATGTTGAGATGTAAATCTAGACATACTTGCAGAAACAGATTCATCAATATCTAATTAAGAGGCAAGATTTACTTCATGCTCTTCCACCAGCATGATTCCACAGATAGCCACCATGGCCACACCAGTGCCCTCTGCTCTCGTAGATGCCTCCCTGCTTTCTGTGTTCCTGTGCAGATACAGAGCCAGGGATCCAGGGCAGCGGTTGCCCTTCCGTCCCTTCTCAGGTTGGGGTGAAGGAAGGAGTCCCCATTTCTACATCCATATCTGAGATAGGAGAGAAGGGAAGAGAAGCAGGAGCCCTGCATCAAGCCAAGTATAGGGAAAGCATCCTGAGTTAGCAAGTGGGAGGTTACCAGGAATAGCCTGCCATGATAGTAGTAAGTAGTTTAATTGAGCTGCCTCCAAACCAGCCTGCTTTAACTCGATACCTAAGCTAGCTCAGCAGGGCTCGCAGCTTCACAGATGCTCTCTGCGAGTAGGAACCAAGATACTCAGTTTTAATGTGTGCTTTAGCTGTGTCTGTAGAGCAACCACTGCTGCATTTGTGGCTTGAGTAAGCATACTCCACTTCTACAAGGTCTGTACAAGTTAATAGAACAAGCACTTAGCAAGCCATATTTCTGCAATACACATTAACTACAAGTAATACAAGGTTTTATTCCAAAACATAGCAGGAAATAAGAAGATTGCTCATAAATCTTAGTCCCAATCCAGAACAAAGAGAAGCAAAGATACAGAGCTATTCAGCCCAGCCTTGAGTAGATAATGCCAACCAGTCCTTAAGAAAAACTTTAAGGAAAAAAACCTGCTTCCTCCCCTCCCTTTTAACTGAGAAAACTGGAGAGGAAAAAAATTAAAACAGCCTTTGGTGAGCCCCTGTAAGTTTCTGTCTGGATGCCAGCCCTCCTCACCTGCCAAAGGCAAGAAAAAAGAAAGCAACTTCCCTACCTGACTCAGCAGCAGCAGCCGAAGAGCAGGGCAGCACCCCATATGGGAGATGGCTCCCTCTGTAAGACGGACTTCCTCCCAGCAGCTGAGCTAAATGAAGTCATGTAAACCATAATTAAGAGATTGGGCTAACTCCTGCTTTAGCATGGGCTAGCAAGCATATTACCATATAAACTTTTGTATGGGTAAAAAGTAGCCCTCACCAGAAATGGATGTCTGTCATGTAAAAAAAGAGTAGGACAGACTAAAAGAAGAATGGAGTTAAAGGGGAATAACTGAAAAGATACTGTCCTCTAGCTACTGAAGCTCAGTTACTTACACATATCTCATGTCAGCTAACTGTGTGCAAAATCCTCTTGCCCTGGCAAATTTGTGTAGGCTCCAGGCAAGGCCCATATGGACCCAGGTGAAAAATAAAAATCCTTTCTGGGGGGCTGGCACACTGGCTTACGCATACTTGTGTAAGTAGTCTGCAAAATGTGGAGAAGACAGTGTCCAGCACAGGCGAAGCTGGAAGCGCAGAGATTCCTTACAGAGAGAGTGTACCCAGGAAGAAAAAAGTAGTGCCAAACTAAAGAGAAGAATAGCTGGGGCAAACCCAAAGATCTGGGGGCTTCCAGAAAAAATCCCAGCTTTCTAACACTGTAGAGACACACAAAAGAGGTCATGTGCAAGTATTTGCTTCTTCAGTCCTCCTTCCACCTTCCTTTTGTGCACAGGCACAAAAATGCATAGGAATGCTGTAATACAGTCAAGCTGAACATGCTTTAATGCTTTTGAATAACCAATGAAATATTGCCAAAAGAAAAAAAAAAAGATGACCCTGCAGACATCGTATCTTTTCTATTTTGTTGAGAGAGATAGTATATTTATTTGGACAGAAGAACTAAAAATTCACTTTCTCAGGGCAGGACTCCTGTGGACAGCACTGCTGACCATTCATGCTGTCTTTGCCCATGAGGATCTTCAGCTCCCCCTGAAGTCAGTGAGGGTCTGTCAGTATGTTTATTTGTGCATTGAGTCTCCCTGACAGTCAGTGCCTCCTGGAAAAAGAGAAATAAGTGAGGCGCCCATTCAGATCAGGGGTCAGGGTCAGCATTCGGGTAGAACGCATTGCCTCAGTACTCTTGCTATGGTGTCAGCCATGACCTTGGCCAGACTGCTCTCAGGACACAATCTCTAAGTCAGATGTCTGTATGGGTGGCACAGTCGACATGTTGTTGGCAGTGCAAAGGAGTAATGTTGTTGGTGCATGCATCCTTTAAACCATATCAAAATGCAGGGAAGAGTCAGAGAGAGGCTAGAGGAAGCAAAAGGAAGAAAGATTTAGAAAGTGTCACACAAAACAACTGCAAAATAGAGAAACACACCCATTTCAAATGTCTTTGGCATAACATGCGTGCACTGGGACACAGTCTCATTCAAAACAGTGATGCTTATACTGCTGCTGAATGTATCCCTTCCCACCTCCATTCATCAGGCAGCAGGTTCAGTCACTGCTCAGATCTCAGCATACCAATTCTCTACAAGGTTATTCCAGCACCCAAAACTCAAAAATTGTGGAGGTTCCATGTATTTATCATCTCCAGCTCTATGGCAACCTCAGTAAAGTGATTGCATTGATACGTGAACATGTCATTTTATAATTACTCTAATTTTATTTTAGAAAGTAAAGTTCCTCATTATGCACTAATCAGACTTCTAATCCCTCAGCGCTCCCTTCTCTCCCCTCCTTAGGGAAGCCGTAGAGACTTCTCAAACATGCCACCTTCTTTTTTTATTGTGCTCATAAGAAGTCGTCAGATAAGAGGCACTCTGGCATCAGAAAAATGATTAAGCTGTTCACAGTGACTATATCCACAAACAGAGATGCTATTAATTTGATAAAATCTATATTAAAATATCTATTTTTTAAGAACAAAGCCTCATTCTCAATTATTTTAAAATCTAAGCATTATGCATGAACTATAAACGTTGCATTAACATTACTTCCTTGGCACGTAATAAACAGAAAGCAGAAGTCTTGTTTCCCAATGAACGTAAGAATAGCTATGATGGGTAGAATCAAAGGCGTCCTCTCTACAGTGCTGAAGGGAGTGTATGGTCCCAGATGTACCATCCAGCTTTTTGCAATCAGTAGCTCAGAAGCCCAGTAAGGTGGGCTTTACAAGCCACAGATAACTTAAAGGAAAAAAAGTACAATCACATCAGCCCTGGCCACCCATCCATATTAACTACAGTCTGTAGCCAGGAATAGATGCTTGAAGTGAGGCACATAAAATCTAGACTGAGGCAACTAGTAGCTGGTAACATCTGTCTCATCTACCTAAGATTCAGGAAAACATTTGAATATACGTACAAGTCCATCTCTCCTGAAAGCTGCGTATTATCTTAATGTTAAGTAAAGCATGTGACAAAATGCTGTCCTGAAAAGGGATGCCATTCAAAACAAACCCCCAAATTGTTTTTCTTCTCTGACTAAAATATGGATTTCTTTTCTTTTCCTTCTTTTTTTTTTCTTCACATTCAGATAAAAGTAATAAAAGTCTCTTTAGAGGTTTGTAGCAACAGGTCTCCAAATTATTGGTGAAAAAGGAATCCCTCTTTGGATTTGCATCTTTTCAGTTTCATTGGATAACAGTTCTTTGTTCCTGTACCTTCTGGAAGGTAAACAGAAATGGAAACATGTCCTCTATTGTTTATCGATTGTGTCTCAGAGATACTATTTCTTTTTGCTTTTAAATCTTTTATTTCTCTTGATCTATGGAAGTTTCCCATGCTGCTAAGCTTGCTTGCTTCTCTAAATGTCTTTTACTTTAGAGAAATCTTTTTTGAGACACAGCAGTAGAACACTGCACGTTGTTCTAGGTGAGGCAGTCAGTGACATGCCCAATTTACACGATGGCTTTCTCATATTTTCAGCATTATTTTTTATCTTATTCTCTTAATCATCCAACTATTTTAACTTCCTTGTGTCTGTTTGCTTTTGCTACTGCTGAAAAATATTGAGCAAGAATGCTTTTCTGAACCATTTGGTATTGCACCACTATCCTTACATGAGTTTCTGTAGTTAATTTAGTGACCACTATGGACTTTCCTGTTATCCTTCCTAAAATGTCTACCTCAAACAGATGAAGATTTTCATGTACATGAACAAGGGCAATCTTTCTACATTTGAGCAGATGGTACATCTTAAACTTGCCACAAATGAAATACAAAATATAATTCATCCTACATTTCAGACCAGTTTAATTTCTGGAGTAAGTAGGTTTGGAGAGGGAAGGCAAGAAGAAACAGTTCTTATTACAATTTATGTAATTATGGATTTTTCCATCAAGGATGTTGGAGTGCCCCAGCACTCAGATTTAACATGCAAACCATTGCCACAGGAATTATTTCCTGACCTCACCTAATTTTTGCAGGGTAAAAAGTTCATAATATCTTAATTTGCTCATTTTCTGACTCTTTAACAAGTGCCTTTCTCCACAGGTATGCACACATAGTGATCCAGAAAGTCCTTTCAGCCCCACAAAGTAGCGCACATTCCTCATACAATCTTCTGTCAATGTAACAAAAAGGTAGTGAGAAGTTAGAAAACCCTTTAAAAATTGATTTTCTGAGACTTCCTGCTACTCTACGCTAAGGCGACACAAATTTTACCTTTTCTTTGTGGAATGACAGAGAAGACAGTATGCCTGGATTGAAACAATACCAAGCTCTCCAGGGCAAAACAATCACCTCAACTTTCCCCATCAACTCTATTCTAGATGGCAAAGCCTCAGCATTATGCAGTCCTGGTAAGACAGCCTGCAATGGTTTGGGTTAACTTCATCCTCTGATGGTCCAAAGATTGATTTTTAAACAGGATTTTATAATGCTTAGTAAATACGTAGTGTAGCAGCGATTCTTGTCCCTCACCATCTTCCATTAAGAATGCAGCTATTTGCCTGAATTAATCTGAAAAATAGGAGTGTAGTTCACAACATCGACATAAGTCCAAGTTAGTTAATTCAATGTGCCTCTAGTGCAGGGTGGCAAAAATTACTGGCCAGCCAACAGGCAGGTCCCTTAGCTCACACTGGCCATGCTGGTGTGGAGCAGGTCGAGCATCTTAACCAGTCAGGCATGGAAAGAAGACTAAAGGTTTAGCTCTGGCAGAAATCAGTGAATCATGGATAATATTTTAGCTTTTCTGGTTAATTATAGAAAGTGTCAGGCAATGTTATATGAGGGAAGAAACCAAAGGGTAAGAACCATAATTACAATGAAATTCATTGCCCGAAGTGTCAGACAAAGTAATAACTAGGACTCTTCGTGTTAGGAGAACAGGTAAAATTGGCAACATGAGCAAATACTTTATGAGAGTTCTAAGGTCCAAATGAAACTATATTAGACAAATGTAAAACTTTAGTGTTTCAGCATGGAAAGGTTGTTATGAACTCTGGGTTTTACTGCACCACTTTCAGCCAAGAGGCATATTGAAGCTCAGAGCAGGGCAGTTGAGAAGTTAAATCCTGTTCATACATACCTGGGTAGACAGCACCATGAAATAAAACAGAGCAGGACAGTTATGTATTAAAAACAAATAACAAAACTAAACCACAACTTGCACCTTTAAAGGCTAAATCATGTAAATTAGCCAGTCTCTGGAGCAGGTACTCAAGGGCAAAACAGGCTTGCCTCTCTTCAGCCTGCTCAGCAGCATTAGCAAGGGGGCTGTAATATTGCAGAGCAAGTGACTGTACTAAGGGTCCCAACTTTCTTCTCATAATTGCCATAAAGCTTTCATCACAGAAACAGCCAGTTTGCACCCTGACATACCTGGGCTCAAGCACTGTTTTGGGTCCACACTCAAAACACGTCCGATGGACCAGACCTGCTGTTTCCCTCCACAACTGAGGTTGCCCAGCCCCAGATAAACCCTCTGTAGATTCCCACAGGGAGGATGGTGAAGATACAAAGAGGTGGGCTAGCTCCTGGTGACAGGGGACGAGGGAGCTTGAAGAGGTGAGGCTATTAATATGATGGCTCGCATTTCCAGAATAGCAAGAAGAAATAAACCTGTTTCCTTGTGATCGGAGAGGGGATTTGATACTCATGATTTTGAGACTTATATTTTCAAACATCCTTTCCTCTGATTGCTGTGGTTGTCTCCAGAATGTCAACAGTTACAGACAATGAACACAATCACCTTCAAGATTAAAAAGATGACATGCTTTAACAGGTATCAGAAGATATCCCTGTGACATGACGAAGTTGTTTTCACTTCAGAAAGCATTTTTTACAGTCACATACTCAAGGTTAATAACAAAATCTGAGGTGTGGGAATCACAAAATGAATGGAGAGATGGCCTAGAAAATTTAAGAGAGTTACATGAAGCACAGTGAAAGGACTGAAAAAGCAGCTGCAGCTTGCATGAATGATAGGAACACTGAAAGAATGGGTAACAAAGCAAAACAGGTGCAGCAGAGAGATGTTGAATGGCTTTGATCATTCAAAGGCTTAAACCTGACATTATTTAATGCTGATGGACAGATATAAAATCAGGATGACAAAAGGAAGGCATGCTAAGCAATAACATTCAGCTTCATGAAGAATGAAAAGTGAAAAGGGACAAAAGAGTCAAAATAGTCAAGGCAAAAGAACCGTGCAAAACTAATCCTGTCTGATATAAACACCTGACAGAAATGGGCTCTGTAAAGGAAAACACAGCATGGAGAAGATCCTAACAAAAATCACCCTACACTTGCATTATACGTCATCAGGAGATTGCAGAATATGCCGCAGTGGCAGAAAAACTGCTCCTGAAGATGCACACAGATCATGGCAGTGCAAAGGAATTTGCTTCTCAGCTGTTCCTTGCCTAAAGCAAGCTAAGACTTCGATTATTCTTCGCTACCGCACACCAAAGGAGCAGCCTTGGAAAGCAGCCTTGGAGATGTAATATTACTACTGCATTGCATTTGCTCTCACATTATTCCTATACCTGCATAAAATTTGTCACACTGGTGAGAAGTCTCAGATGTTGTCAGATTTCTAACAACAGGGATTTGTTGAAATAAGAATTTTCTGAGAGGTAGGCATGATATTTTTTTTCTTTTACAATTCAGTGATTTTTTTCTTTCTATTGGAGGTTTGTGGAAAAATTTCAGAGCAGAATTTTTGTCTGTTTCTTAATATTCTTGCAAGGAGTCATTCCTCCTCCATGCCCAGATGGAGGTAACTCCCATGGTCACGTTCTTGGAGCATTGCAATATCCTCTAGTGTTAGTTTATAATTTGCTGTTTTATGAACATTCCTGGCAGTAGACTCATTCTTTGAATATTCATGGACAGGAAAAAACAAAGGAGTGCAAACAAATGCAAAAATATGCAATTTTTAAAATGTAACCAGAGCTTCAGAAGCTGGAACTCATCCATGAGCTATGCTTAACAAGGAATGTTAATGTCTTGCAGATGGAACACATATTAATGGTATAAAACTATTACCTTAGTAACTATTACTGTTGTCATATATCATATCTGGTGACATCTGCTCTCACAACTTGCTGAAAAATCAGCTCACCTGAATTGCCTAAAAGTTTACCACTAAAACAGTCTGTATAACAGCTTGCAAGACTGCCTCGGATTTTGGGCATTAGACTGATTGTGAAGATGACAAGTCATCATTTCATCACCCTGAAGTTAACTGCTAATATTTAGTTCTGCCAAACAACAAAAATGAATCTTCCTAGAGCAGAAGGAGGCACCAGAGAGGTTAAGCCTATTTTACCACAGTTCAAAAGAATTAGCTGGTCTTTAATTTTGATGAGTGTGAACATAAACAACAATAAAGACCTGGAGCTTAACGACTGGCCTGCTTACTCAGCAGCTGAGCTACAACCCTCTGAAGGCTGCTCTCAGCAGTAATGCCTCCACAGAGCTGGGGCAGCCCTGCCAGCAAGGTTCTCCCCACTCCGAAATTCAGCACCCTGCGTTCAAATCTAGGTTTCATCTCATCAAATTTGTGCAGGGGACAGTTGCAGACAAGAAGCCTTCCTCAACGACTGCTCTCAAATTGCGTGATTTCAAGAAGTCGGTTTTTGTTTAACTGTCTTAACTGTAATCTGTGCCTCCCAACAGAAATTGTAGATTAGTACTTCAAGGTCACTTGCTATGGTCACAACCCAAACATTTCCATTCAGGTGTGAAACTCAAGACTTTTCATGGCTTAGGGCAAATTCACAAGCCAGAAGTACTTTAACCTTTTATTGCTGTCGCTGTGTTCAGAACTTTTCCATTTCTCTAAGGTTAATCTAAAAAAAAAAAAAAATCACAAAAATTTCAGATGGAGAAAAAGTTGCTGCTGTATGGCAGCACACAGGCTTACTAATTTCTGTAGCTAAGAAAAGGGCAGAGTACTGTAAGGCATCCAATGAGAAAACTGTGCTCTATAGCAGAAGTAATAATGTAAAATAAGCGATTCTTAAGTCGTTTTGGGGGGGGAGGTGGGATGGGGAGATTCATATTTATTTTGTTGTTTTAAAATTTACTTACCAGCAGCTGGCAAAGGTTTATCCCTACATAAAAGCTGATATTTTACTTGTTAATTTCCCTAGTTATTTTCTGGAACAGAGGCCCAGAGGTGAAATATTAATATCATTTAAAATCCCACCAACAAGGACAATGTGTAATTAACATTTTCCCATGCACGCACAGAGACACATACATCACAAAGAGTGTATTGATTCCCTCCTATAAATGAATGCTCCAATTAACAGCTCTTTTGCAATACTAAGGGGGATCTCAGTCTAACCACAGACTACAACAGGTTCACCTCATACAAAAGCTATGGAAAAATATCCTAGACTGCTCTTACTTTACTTCCCAGCAAGAAAAAAATTAATGTATTTTTGCACGTTGACTAATTTCAAACGTACTGATTACCTCCCCAAGAGCTCAACTTATTTTCAGCCTAATAACCATACTGTGCTACAAGGGCTGAGGGTAGAAAAATCCCATTTGAATTCTAGCATTGGAACAATGTGTTTACAGGAAAACTAAGTGAGGCTGATAGACTAGTACCAAAAGAATTTTTGGGCAGAGTGCCCCAAAAGTTGTTACATCTGTATCAGCTCTTGGAAACATCAGATATTCCTGGCAATGAACTTCCTGGTGTTATGAACTTCCTTGGCGATCAGGTGTGTTCCCTAACACCACCTGCACTTTGGCCTCCAAAAGGTACATTTTCCTCCCCAACCTTTGTACAGGCAGTTCTCAGGTCAGCTCGCACAATTAAGCAGAAATCCTTCTTTCACTTCTCGGACTCTGGGAGAAAATGGATTATAGTACTGGTCACTGCCAAAGTATTTTAACATCTTGATTTCAAGATTGCTGCTCCCGTACAGAGGGAAGGCTTTCTTGCATCAGGTTGCCAAGACTCAGCATTACAAGCCGGAAAAAAATGTGAGGATATACAAATATCTAGATTTGCTATGATGAAATACACACTCAAAACACAGAATAACAAAAGCATTATGAAGGCTTTTAAGAAAGTGGAATTTCCTTATGTGCTCCATCTTGTCAGCTAGCTTCTGAGGTCAGTTCAATAGTCACTGGAGCAATTGGGCTGGACAGCTTCTCCTTTTTAACTTAAGATCCCTTCCTCTTCTCTTGTTTCCATTTCAGTTTACCTGCCTGTCCTTCCTTGTATTTTGGGACTGAGAAACTGGGACATTCAGCGGTTTGCAGAATGCTTCTTTCTCCCCACCCCATGTGTTTTTTTCTTTTCCATGCCTTTGTTCCTATAGACTTCAAGCTGCCTTCTCTGGCTTCTGGCCACCTGAATTCACAGCAGAGTGGCTGTATGAATCGCATCTCTTGGGAAGTAGGAGTGCTGTGTCTGGAGTGATCATGTTTACTCTATTCTGTTGTTCATTTACAGCCTGCCTTGACATGCAAACAATGAAAAGCTGTTGTGAAGATGGGGCACAGGTCCTACCTTACATCTTACTGAATTCTGGAGAATCAGCGCACAACCACATTTTCATGCTCTGATGACCCATTTCACAGAAGAAGCCGGAAAACTGCTTGTTACTCTATCTTACCATGCTTATTTACAAAGATGGGCAATGTTTCCACAGAAAATCTCAGCACTGATCTAAGCTCATGTGACCTATTTCCCCAGTGCTGCTGCCTGTGCACGGTAACATGCACAGAACTCTAATACGGGACCTATGAAGACAGCAGGTATTTATCTAGCTACTGGGCATCCGTCCTGCCTGCCACTTGCCCTTACCTCAGTAGCTCTTTCTCCTTTCCCTCTCTCCATATATAGTGATTATATATCACTGCACATACAGACCACACATGCACATACACCCATCTGAGCATTTGAGTTTAACAACCTGAATGAAAGCTATGTATAATAATGCCTTAACTATACGTACTTTTCAGAAGCCCCTTAATTACTTATTTTATTTAAGGTCAGCCTTGTGAGAATATATTTAAATTTTTAAGCATCTTTTTGGCATGTTCATTTTTGTCGTTATTGTGTACTTGAAAATGAAATCACAGTTCCATTGCAATCAGAATCCATTTGGTGTGAAGAGGCTTAGATATCCTGCTCCAGCTTGTGAGCTTATACAAACAAGCCAAAGTTTTTTCCAGTGTACACTTTTGCCTGCAGAAATGCAGTGATTTCAAAACCAGGTACTTTCAGATAAAGGCAAGTTGTTACCACACCGGTATGGGGCCAGATGGACACAAAGTACTCAAGGTTAGCCAAGCAAATTACACAGTGAAGGAACAAATGGGAGTATGCAAGGTCACACTAGTAATAAGTCATTGTTTAAAGATACTGTGGATCATTATCAAGGATTGTGGCAGCTTCTCCATAACAATAAATGTCTTCGTCCAGGTGTATTTCCTACAAGACACGCCATTGCACTCAAAGCAGTAAGAGACAAAGAGGCCTGTGTTATGCCAGAGGCCAGAAATTATCACAAATAATTCCTTTTAGTAGGATAGAAATTATCACAAATAGTTCCTTTTACCTCCAGATCCAAGTAAGGGACTCTAAGCTTTTTCTACTGCTACACAAGTGATAAGGAATTAATTACTTGGTTTGGGCCAAGGAATTTGGAAAAGGCAGTGCGATCTTTGAGGAAATCTGAAAACAAATCCCAAAAGAGTCAGACAGATCTCCTCCCAGGCCCGCTGCAGCCAGCCTGCCATGCTTTCCCAGTGTACCAAAACTTCAGAAGTTCTCTACTCTGCTGCTTCTGCTGTCACGCTGTGCATGGGGCATGGGAGCTAAATACCTATTTCTCTGATGATGCCAGCTGGCTATCAATTGGTTATACACTGATTATTAATACAGTGCAGAAACAAAATTTTGCAGAAGCCACATTTACCATTATTCCTGTATCCAGCATTCGGCTTCTAGTTTGACTTCTACAAAATACATTGTCCAGCTATGAAGAGTTCCAGCAAAGAATGCAATTAATGTCTTTCACATAGCTTGAGATTTATGACCCACTGATGCCATTGGATAACCTCTCATTAACATCTATAAGATCATAATTTTCTCTTCCACCAGTGACGTAACCTGTTAAAAAGCACAGATACATTCAGTAAAATGAAAAAGCAGGGAGGGTGCTCCACATCCACGTGCTTTATAGCTCCACTAATCTCAGAGCCACCATAGTTGAAACATCATGTGTTTACTTTCACTGTTACCTGCACATTTGTAAATGAATAAGCACAAACTGATTTTTTATATGGGGTAGAAAAGGTGTGATTCTGTTTGCAAAGTCGTTACACAATCAGTGTGTGAGACTTTTTCTACAAGAAGTTTTGACCAGGTTTAGCAAAATATCCTGGGGTAAAAGAACTATAAAAATGCAAATTTCAATTTGCTGTTGCAAAATTCATGAGTGAACCTTTTTAAGGGGATATCTCCAAATTGCTATACCCAATTGCTAAAAATGGCACTTACAGCTCTCTATATCCTTGGGACAAGGGAGTGCAAACATAAAGGGAAATTGGCAAGTCCATAAGTGCATTGCCCTTGTCTGTCCTTCCCTAGAAGAATTAGATGAAGCCATTCTGATTCTTAAAAGAGGTTGAAGGAACATTTAATGGCTCAGTTAGAGTTCTCTGCCTCATAGTTATGCATTGGCAGATCACATCAAATCACCAGCACAATGTAAATACTTCTACAGAGGATCACTGAAATAAGCCAGACATCACTGCGCCATTAGTGAGCAAGCCAAGGTGCAGCTTCTTTCACAAGGAGTCATTGAAAAATACATTTTTAGGATATTGCTAAACAATCTACCAAGAAGGGGAGCTCTGAAGCAACAATATTTTGGCTTTTCAGTTATAATTTTCCTGGTGTTTCAAAAATTATGTGTTAAAATAAACCAGGCAAAAAAGCAATTCTATAAAAAATATTTCAAAGGCACACAACAGTAAAAGTCATTATCTTTTGAAGGAAGATTGTATTAAATGTATTAACTGTTCAACAGTTGATATAAAAGTTGGTAGAAACCTCTATGTACAAGGAATATGTGTGGCAGAGGTGAGGCTGGGGCCCTACATAGAACTAAGCCAAGGAACAAGACACTTCCCTGGGAAAAACAAGCAAATTCTTGTTATGGCCAATAGCAAATCATGAGTGTCACAGACCAGCAAAATTTTTATAGCAGAACTAGATCTATGTTTTAGTCAACAGATGTGCAACTGAAAGTTGTTCTTAGTAAATAAAACTCCACTTTAAAAGAACTACAGTTCTCTAAAACACTTTGGAAAACTAAATGGAGGGTTGTTTGTATCACCGTTACAGCATACCAGAAACATAATTCTTCTCTGTGGATATACTCTAAATAAATTCCCTATGACAAATAAATCTCTGACTTGCAGTATTAAGCCTACATTTTCAAAAATGACTAGCCATTTTTCAGTCCTCCAATTCTGCTGCGTCAAAATAATACAATTTTCAGAAAAGTAGATACTTAAACCTCTATAGAACAGGTTCTCCCAAGGCATCCTAAATGGATATCTCAAAAACGGCATTTTTAAAAAAGTTTAGATTTAAATTTAGGAAGTTCTTGAAAAGTCCAGACATAATGACTGAAATCTCGATTTTTTTTCACAGAAGACTTAACAGTACAGGCAAAAACAGAACAAATTTTATCAGTATACTTTTCTTACAGTCGTCCAGACTGATGTGACAGGATCAGCTCTAAGGATCAGGACACCATTTAAACTTCAAACACTTTTAATTCATGGCTTCTAGCTACAGTTGCAGGAGGAAGAATACTTATGTTCTAAATTTGGAGTTGTTAATAATTTTTAGTAGCTTTTATTTCTCACATTTTCAGGTCTTTGTTTCCAGTGTAGTTTAATGATCATATCATGTCAAAAAGTTGCTTCCGTGGGAGGAAAGTAGTAGCATTTACTCGAGTGACAAAATTGTATCTTACTTAACTGAATCATACTGTGTTTAAATTACATTAAATGTGTTGCAAAAGAACCAGAACACACATGCACTACTATGCACCTCTGAAAAGACTTCTAGGTACTTACTGGCCTTTTAAGCCAGATATTTCAGCTCTTTCTTCGTTATCGTATTGGGCTTCAATTTGTCTCCTTCTGAAAACACAGCTAGTCCTTCAGTGGAATTGAGCTGAACTCTGATTTATGGGTAGGCAGAAAAAAATGCAGCTTTCTAAACATTATTTCAGGCTTCACATTTATATGAAATAACAGCCTTCTGCTTTTGGAATACTCACTTCAGACACCAATTTCATTGTAAGAGATAGATTTTTCTCTAGAAATAGCCCTTATAATTCAGTGGGTTTTTTTTTTCTCCCAGCCTCTGAATAGCTTTTATTAATTGGAATATTTTTGGATATAAGAACACCCATAAAGTCTGTATCTCCTCAACTCCTCCATAACTTTGTGGTTCAACAGGTTGAAGAGGCCTGCAATGTCAAACCAACAGGCTGTAATTCTGAAACTACTAGAAATACTTCTCTCTTACCTGGAGTCAATAGACTTAAAAGGCTGAAATTCTACACTTTACTACTACATATCCAGAAAAACTTCAAAGCCAAAAGTTTTTTTGGAGCTCATTTCATCTTATGTGCAATATCTGTCTTTTCTTGAATCTGCAGTTAAGATATTTAAGTGAGAATTGCAAGGTGAAACTCTGAGTTTAGATCTCATTCCCAAATAAAAGTTTAAGGGAAAAAGAACTCACTATCTTTCACATCAACAGTAATTATTTTACTGTTGGGTGAAGTCTTACAGAAAAAGAGAAGTTTATGACAGTCTTGGTTACAAGTGTTTTATTCTTCTATTTCAAGCGTATGCATGCAGTTTGCAGAATAATTGATTTTGCTAGGAAAATAGTGGGCATATTTCATCCTTTAACTGTTTTTATTTGGTCTTGCATTTTTACCATGATAAATTAATCCTCTGTTTATCCTCAGAAAACTGTCTGTAGCGATATTTTGAAAACGAGCATTTTATCCGTGAGGCATGCTACCAATGTGCTCACAAAGAGGAAAGGGAATAAAAGATCTTCACATCAAGGCTCATCTGCCTACAATTCATTATCATAGAATCATAGGTTGGAAAAGACCTCTAAGATCATCAAGTCCAACCATCACCCCAACACCACCATGCCTACTAAACCATGTCCCAAAGTGCCACATCTACACATTTTTTGAACACCTCCAGGGATGGTGACTCCACCACTTCCCTGGGCAGCCTATTCCAATGCCTGACCACTCTTTCAGTAAAGAAATTTTTCCTAATATCCAATCTAAACCTCCCCTGACACAAC
>Ga0065711_1027838_pt1 | contig 45619 bp, 26 predicted proteins | sample Hoacrofraction12_FD_59098 | JGI IMG/M metagenome (GOLD analysis project Ga0065711, IMG submission 59098) | Hoatzin crop microbial communities from Cojedes, Venezuela - Epithelial fraction 12 v2 (version 2) | ecosystem: Host-associated > Birds > Digestive system > Esophagus > Crop | place... | reverse complement strand
TTCCCTCTGAGGGTGACGGAGCCCTGGCACAGGCTGCCCAGGGAGGTTGTGGAGTCTCCTTCTCTGGAGATATTCAAGACCCGCCTGGACGCGGTCCTGTGCAGCCTGCTCTGGGTGACCCTGCTTCGTCAGGGGGTTGTACTGGGTGACCCACAGAGGTCCCTTCCAACCCCTACCGTTCTGTGAACCTGTGATAGCAAATATGCAATCTTTCAAATGAAGCAACTTTCAGCACTCTTAGAGAACCTGTAGAAGAAGTCACTTGAAGCAACAGTGACGGCAGTGCTAGTTATCAGGCAACATGCAGATAGATTCTCACTAGTCTGATTATGCATCACCCTACCCTCACTTCACCTCAAAGTGCTGTTTTAAGCCATCTGTTATGAAATGGCAGAGTTGTTCAGAAATAAAGACAGACCTGCTGCATTGTCTTCTGTCAAAATCTTCTCTGCCTGGCAGTCTACACGGACCTGACAACAGTAATGTAGCCAAATAAACCGTGAGACTGTTCCGTTTCATCTTATGTATTTCTTTCGTTCAGCCACTGTCCACAGTCTTACAATTACATTTTAACACCTCAAGTCTGAATGACACCATTCTGGCTGCAGCTGCAGCTCAGATCCCTTGAAAACTTCCTGACTTTCATGCGTTCCATCGCCAGCGACGTCTCAGAGCAATGGGCTATAGGACTTCGCTACAGACATTGCAATAAACCTGATATTTCATGACCCTTGATATTAAATGCAGTCCACCAGGAGGCTTAAGCTTTGATGGAGGCCGTAGGGAAGCACAAAGACAGAGTTATTTCTTAAAAGAAATGGGTTATTCAGCCCAAGTGGGGTTGTGACAGAACCCTCCTGGCGTGCGCTGTTTCAAACCATTACCATTTCTGACCAGCTCTAGTTTTACATAATAAGCAGTGGTGACCAAGGAGATTTTTCTACCCAAATTGCCAGACTTGAGCAACAAAACTCTATGATCTTTTTGAAAGGCAGGGGTTCCCAAGCTCTGTTTGAGAACAGCACATTCTTTGATTTGGATGGATGCTCCTGCGCTCATAGAAGACGAGTTTACCATCCTTCACAGAGAGCACAGCTTACAATTCCAGCCCCAGGAGAAGCTGCAAAAACAGTGCTATAGCATATGTCATCATCACTGACTTACTGCTAAAGCCACTATCCATAGGTCCCGATAAGAGATACCTGCGGTCTTCTCATTAGTCATTTCATTTTTCCATTTTGCTAGACATTTCTGATGTTGAGATTTGTTATTCACAAGTTGCCTTTGTCTAGGAGCTGCGGGATAAGCCTTTGCAACACAGACTGTGAAACACTGCAAGAGGAAATGAGTTAGACATTGAAATGACAGCTTTCACGATGGCTTTTTCTTCATCCAGTCAACTGTACTCTGGTGCAGTCGAATGAACTCTTTCAAGTATGTATTTCTTTCCTCCTTTCACTACGGCATACGATGTCTTAAATCCTGTTTCAACTTGCAGAAACGAAATTGCTACCAAATATTCCTTGCAATCAAAGTTCTTACGGGCTGTGAAGTTTCAAAGCAGTGGTATGTACAAAAACATAACTTGGCACGTCAGCTTCCAGGGAACCACAAGTAACCTCAGAGAAAATGATCAGTATGAATAGCTCTTACAATGTCTTGCTCAACTCACTTTTTACACTAGCTGTTCAACTGAATCAATATAGTAACAACTAGTTGTTTACATGTGTTGTAAACTGCTTTCCAATACAACTCTTCGTGTCTGATACTTATGTTTAGGAGAATGTAGAAGGTATTCAATATGGGGCACCTAGGTTCAAGCTGTCATGAATACAAAGAACTCACTAATTAAGAAACTGATACAGATTTGCATCTCAGTATTCAGGGATTTCAAGAAACCTTGGACCTTGTGTTTGCTTCAGGGCAATCTACAAAACAGTTCAAAATAGCAGTATTTTCTACTTTCCATGCATGAACTTTCCTATTAGAGAAAATAGCACGTGTTTGCATATTGCTCTATGTATAGAAATTATGTTGCACATATATACATATACTCTTAAAAGAAAGGGGGAAGGAGATAGTAAACACAAGAGACACGAAATTTTAACAATGGCTGTTATCCCTGTGAGCTGTGAGGCTCCTGGAAACCCAGAAAATCTATAGACAAAAGTCATTCTAGACACTTGTACTGGTTATGCTCCATGTTAGCTCTTGATTACATTGGTTAAAACACTTCCTACAAGAGATGAAAACATGAAGCAAACTGTAAGGAAAAGCACACAAACGAGAGAATGGGAACAACCTCAGATCTATCTAATTTTGTTTTTAGTAAGAGAACTCAGCTTCGGCAGATACTTCAAACAGACTGTGTGTTCACGTGCAGGAGTCACGAAGCCTCCTCACACTGAAAACGGTATGGGATGGCACGGTAAAAATGGGACCCACATCCATAGGTTAAGCTGAGATAAAAGAGCATCCGCAAAGTTCCTGCCCGTATTTTGACAGATGCAATTTATTCACATTCAGAATTTAGCTGGTATGGAGATACAAGGTGGGGGGGTACTGCATCACTCGCTTTGTACTCTTGGTGTATGTGCTGCTTCAGAGATTGCGAGGAAGAAAGCTGGAGTCTCAGGGAAGGTCTCTAACTCTTTCTGTTTCCAGCTGCTTGCGCTTTCATTGGCAGAAACTAAAGCTCGTGCTTTGCTTCTTAATTCTACCACACATGTGATCAGGCATGACTTTCACATTTACTGAATTACATCTATTGCTTATGCTACTGTGACTCTGCTGCATGAGGCTAGGGCAGAGACACTGTCCTATTTATAAAAATACATACACACCCGATTTGTATTTCTGTTTGGCCCAAGGTACAGAATAGGGTTCTGACTAGCTGGAAGTAATTACAGCTGAAACTATTTCTATATATAAAATACCATACTATATAAAATGTAAGTTCTGATTTCTCCTGGCTTCAAGAAAGGTGTTAAAACACACAAGCACTTTATATTCAGTTAACAGCAGAAAACAGCACAATTGGCACAAACCAAAACAACCCCAAAGCAAAAAGCCCTAATGTGTCTACAAAAAAGATACAGTGGCTGTGTAGAACTAACAGATGAAATTCTACTACAGTGAATTTTTCTTATTTCATTTTTTCTTCTTCCCACCCTTTGGGAAGACCCCTTGGGATCTGCTGGAAAAGTGAGTTTTGAGAGGTGAGAAATAGCTATCTGCTAGCGATTCACAGTTTCTTGGAAAAACGCCCCAACTTCACTCAATAGCCAGGGAGATGGAGGCATGGAGTGACAGAGCAAGCTGGTAGCTCACCCAGCAGAGCAGCAACAGAAAGAGAAGCTGGCATATCCAAACTGCAGTTCTGAGTCCTATCAGCTAGGATACACGATTTCATGTAGAGACACACAAAAATACATTTTTCCTTTTAGAAAAATGCTTGTGGTGTCTCTACTGTTATCCCTCGTTGAACCATTTCCACAGTGCTGTGACTTTCACCCTGCTCCTAAGACTGCAGAGCTGCACCGCAGCTACACACGCCATGCGAAGCATAATTATGAGTATATTGGAACCTGTTCATTTAATCTATAGCTTTAATGTTCTTTGAATGCAAACGTTTATAGTGAATGAATATTGTGATTGATCCACTGTGAACAAACCGCTTGAATTAATTTCACTCTGGCCACAAAGCCTTGCCTTGACATTCCAGGCCCCAGCATTAATAGACAAGCAAAAAAGGATTTAAGAACATGGTAATGAGCAGCTCAATAATATGCGTATTACAACAGATATCTATTTTTACATGCACACGGAATGAGTACAAGGTGATGAGTTCTGCTACGACTGAAGCCTGGCTGCTGCTTCGGCTGCCGTGTGACACAGACCCAGCGTGCACTCTCTGCTCTCTCTTCTCCGCGTGAAACACCGACTCGGGAGGAGGTGGAGGGGGTGAATGTTTGGGGACCTCTTACTTGTGCAATGCCAGACACTCTGCAAGAACTACGCAAGCTGTAACCAAAGTATATCATCAAACTGAAAATCAATCACTTCTTTAAGTATTTCCACTGTATCAGACCTACAGAATCATGAGAGTGCCTACGGGCCTCCCAGCTTTTAAATTTTAGAGGAAACTGTCCTCAAAAAGCAGGCCTATTCCACCCCATCAATCCACAGACAAGGGTGCACCATTCCCGTGCTGATAAAGGGTCTTTCCGTTTCCCTGTCCCCAAGAATCGCGACACGTGGAATGAAATGAAACAGCTTTATCACCCAGTGACCGTTCCAGCTCCTCCTGTAACGTTCAGCCATCTCTCCAGCAGTGGATGCGGAACCGCCGCCAGCCCCTCCTTTGGTCAGGCCCTACCTCCCCCTCCCAAAGCTATTCTTTCTGTCCCTCTGAGGAGAGCTACTGTTCATAACAGTGTGCCATTTGCAATGCAGATAATACCAGACAACACATCAAGCCATTGGCACTTTTTTGCCCTAAGAAGTCAGAGAAAATGCTCAGGATCTCCTGGCTACCTCTTGCTGAAACTTTACTATACCTGTATGGCAATTTCAGCCGTTGCCTGGCATCCTACTTCAGCATAGTGCTTCCCCAAGCTCTGCCCTACTGTTTTCTTTTTTGCTTTTTGCCTTATGTAAACCCTTGTGTGCAGTAAGCCAGGACTATTGAGTTTTGGTTTATTAAATATTCTTCTTCTCCTCTTTGGACAAATACCCTCTATGCTAAGCAGTATAGCTGCCTGCAGCAGCCTGTGACTTGATCGCAGGAATCTCACGTCTGACACATACTCAAAGCCCAGCCCATTAAAACTGAGTTTTGTGAACTACGCCTCAATTTTCAAAAGCGACTTCAATGATTTTTCAAGACTTCACTGGAAGGAATGAAGACACGTGTATAAAAAAACCCCAAAACACCCCAAACCCTAAGTAAAAAAAAGAAATAGTGCCTGTGCCACCTGACCTGGGTTTGAAATGCAAAGCTCTTGGGAGACCTCTCATTTTAGCTCTGTGAGAGCTCCCATGGTGGAGCTTTAGATTACAGCTTTTAATGAAGCTCAGCTGTGGAACACAGCAGAATACCAGTCTATTATCGCTGTTTCGCTAAATTACCATTTATTTCAGCTGATAGAAAAACAGCAAAGAACGCTGGATAAACAGGAGCTCTAAGTGGCTGGTGTAATTTTAGCACTAATTTGCACAGCATGCAAGCTCCCCCCAGCCCACGTTTGCTGGTCCCAGCTCTCTCCTAGGTGGGAGTTCCTGGGCTTCTCCCTTCGGCATCCCTGGGTGCTGGGAGGTGTCAGAGCTATCTGAGCAGGTGACGGCTGCTGCAGGGACAGTAATGGTTTCCACCTCCATTCTTACACCTTTAAGACAGAGACAATAGCAAACATGAAAGTTCATTTTTATTTTATTCTAGTGCTTGTGCATTTCCAATATTGTGGTTATCTGATGTTTCTTCAACCACGCACCAGCTCTGGAGGGAACAAACTTTATCTGAAATAAATCTAACATAAATATCTTCAGTCTCATCTTGAAAGATCACAAATAACTTTACAAAGCATGAACATACACCACCTCCTCACCTCTCAAGTCTGGAACAAAAAATTTAAAAACCCTATTTGCGATCATAACAAACAAGAGGGTACGTTGTATTTGTTGGAAACTGAAAAGGTGGGGTAGGCAGGGAATAGGCGGTTGCTCCATGGCCTGGAAAACTGGCAAGCTGTTCTAAGGCTGTACTGGGTCTGGCTGGTACTGAGTTAACTTTCTTCGTAGCAACCCCTCTGGTACTATGGTTTGGATCTGTGGCTGAAATAGTATTGATAACACACTGGTATTCTGGCTATTGCTAAAGAGTGCTTGCACAGCATCAACGCTTTCTTCGCTTCCCGTTCTGCACCCCCCTCCCTCGACAGAGAGTAAGCTGGGGGTAGGAGAGAAGTTCAGAAGGGACACTGGGACAGCTGACCCAAATTACCAAGGGTATATTCCATACCATATAATGTCACGCTCAGCATTTACATTGGGGTTAAGGAGGAAAGGCACGTGGTTCCTTGGCTATTAGGGTGCCATTACTTGGAGACCGCGTGTCCATCAGTAGCTTGTGGGAGACAGTGAACGATCAGTTTGCATTAGTTAGTAATTCGCTTTTCTGTCTTTCCTTTACCTACTAAACTGTCTGTATCTCAATCCACGAGTTTTTTGTTTCAGTCTTTCTATTCTCTCCCCCATCCCATTTAGTTGGGGTGGGGGAGGGAGCAATGAGTAAGCGGCTGTGTGGGTGCTTGACTGCTGGCTGTGGTCAAACCGCCACAAAAACTCACCACGAAAAGAAAGGAGGAAAAAAAATAGTAAAGGCAAAATTATTTCTCTGCTACAAACAAACAAGATAAAAAGATAAAAAGGGACAAGTGCAGAGTAACACAGATGTTCATAAGGAACAGAGAAATAATGTCAAATAAAAATAGAAAAAACTTTTTTTTTTTTACAAATTCATGGTTTTTTACTTCTACTTGTTGATTTTCCAGCTTTACTGTATTGTATTCCACTCAATATCTTCCCAACTGGCCTCCCTGTCACTTAAAATGAACTAAACCTTAGGCCAGCATCTTTCGTTCTTGATATAGGCAGAATGTCAATGTTCAGCAGCCGTATAACTTACGAAATAAGATGAAACCCAGCTCCACTAAAATCAGTGTGACAAAATTATCAGTGATCATTATTCCAAAACACAAAAATTCCCAGTTTAAACTCACGCTAGCTTGTCTTTAATATGAATGCACTTTAATATGAATGCTTGTGCAACGGGACCCGAGCTGGGCTGCTTATGTGATCTTTCCATTCAATGCTTTTCACCATTCTGCTACTTTGCTTTTTTCTTTTTTCTCTCTCTCAATTCAAAACCCTCAATACTGAGCAGGGGCAGCTTCATCTACTCGTACTACAGCATTTCATGGGCAGCTTCTGGGCCTTTTTCTAAGAGGTCTCAGAGCTTCCCCGGTGCTTAACCCAGTCATCGTATCTTCACTTCTTCACGGTGCTTAGCCTAGCCAGCTGTATTTCTGTTCTCTCAGATCCTTCCGTTCTGTAAGATACAACGTCTCCGAGAGTGACTTAGAGGTCTACGTCTTACTGAAACCCTTCTGCACAGGAAATATCAGAGTGAAAAGAGCTGTCACACTCCATTGCACAAAATTAAAGAGGAACTGAAGGATATATTGGGAAAGTCTAATTTCTTGGTTGTGAATGGAAACATTATATACTGAGATACCACAATCCTGGCCACCTACCAAAGCACGTCTTCATATTAATCTTGCAAATAGCATTCAAAATTAATTAGAAATTCAAGCACTGTCATTCCTTCTGAAACACAAATGTCTTATTTCAGCTGTAACCAGAAAGCTAATCACCAACACAAGCATTTGAAGGGAAATTATGTTTTCAGCTGGCAGTGCTCAGAAGCCCCAGTGCCTTTACACTGCTTAAGCAGAGGCAGATTTTTCTTTCACATGCCAGCGTGGCTGAAAGCCATTCGTAGAAAGATGCGCATCTTGACCTGGCACACTGTGAATGGCTGGCCTAGAACATGATTCATGTTTCTGTTAAGGTTCTGGCACGTCAAACGTTCTGCTCCCAGCTTTTTGCCAAAAACAGTGGTTGACACTCAGCTGCTTTTTTTATTATTTTTTTTCCCCCAGTCATACCCTGCAGTTGTAGGGAAGCTGTTCCTTAGGTTAAGCCTTCAAGGTCGAATCACAAGGAAAAAGGAACACTTCTCACATTTTTTGGCTTCAACTATTTCCTTATCCACACACCGCCCAATTTCATCTGCTTCATTCACACAGATCAGATACTAACTTGGGCAAGACATGGCGTAAGATTAACCCTTTTCATGAGTGTGTGACTAGTGTAGAACTGTCACAGTCAGCTACTGACTTCAGTGCTGCTGCAGTGGCTTGGAGGAGCTCCAGGTCCACCCTCAGCTTATTTGACAAGCAAAACACCCAATGCCACAATTTTTAGACACAGTGCAGGAATTGCTGAAAAACAATTTAAAATATATTTAGCTTACAATGAAAGTAGTAAGATTACAGATTTCCAGCTTCCTTGGGTACAAGGAAAATAAAAGTGACAGGAAATGACATAAGAAAAGGTTTACTTGTGAAGTTGTGGGTATATTCATATTTCCAGTGATGAAGAAAAAACTGTAATTAAAGCTTCACTACTGGAATTTCAGCATTGCTGCCTTGGCCAGAATTTCAAGTTATTAGAGGGCATGGGTAGGGAAATCACTGGAAAGAAGAAATAAAAAGGTGGGGGGTTAGAGTTTTTTTCCCCCATCATTCCAGAATTCTTGGGAACCAGCATCTGATCAGTCGTTCCCATCTCTCTTCCTCTTGTACTATTACATATTAATTTCTTGATGGCTATGCTCCTGAAGGCTTTAGCCATATGAGAAAAAGCAAAAAGGAATGGCATATTGTCTCATGCATAAAGTTAAGCCTAATAATTAACAGTATGAATTTATTTTTTAAATAGTATATGTAAGAGGATCAACTTCAGAGCTCAGCTCCTAGCAAAACAGATAATTCAATCTCTGCAAAACCTCTCTTCAGCAGATTTCTGGGGTCATAAAAGACAGAACCCGGGGTATCAAGATGACAGATTCTGCTTCCATGTTCACCCTCTGAAAGCCTGCGGTGCAGCCACAGTGGAGGACTATTTCCTGATCTGTGAACAGAAGGGATGACATTGCCTTGTCAAAAGAGACCACAGAACCACAGAATCCTAGAACAGCTTGAGTTGGAAGGGACCTTTGAAGGTCATCTAGTCGAACCCCTCTGCAACGAGCAGGAACAACTTCAACTAGACCAGGTCACTCAGAGCCCTGCCCAACCTGACGTTGAATGTGTCCAGGGATGTGGCATCTACCGCCTCTCTGGGCAATCCATTCCAGTGTTTTACTACCCTCACTGTAAAAAATTTCTTCCTTAGATCCAGTCTAAATCTACCCTTTTTTAGTTTAAAACCATTACCGCTTGTCCTGTTGCAACAAGCCCTGTTAAAAAGTCACCATCCTTCCGGTTATGTAAATGATTATGAATATCAGCACAACATAAAGCAGGTAGCAAAATGACATTTCGCTCCTTATTCTTACTCCCTGTTGCCACTTTCAATGGCTGTTAAACCCATTCAGTACTTCCAAGTGGTCAGTTCCTCAAAACAGCACGAAGCGCACTGGTTTATGAGCAACAGGTTCTGCCAGCAGCGAAGAGGTCTCTCGGCCATATCCTGGTCCTGTGACAAGCAGGGGTCTTTGAGCCCAGCAAGCAGAGCCTGCAAAAACCTTCACAGTAAGGCATCAGGACTTTGCCTTGTCTGAACTGCAGCCCTAGTTCACCTCAGAAGAGACCGGGGGCCTTGAAAGTTGAGCTTTTTTTTTCAGTGACAGTCTGGGGCTGCTCAGTGACTGCAGTCCTCTGTTTCAAGACGGCTGCTCACCAGAAGAGCACATATTCCTCTTGGGTGTCATTAGCCCGAACCAAATGCACATTTACTTGAGTATTAAAAAGCTCAGCTCCAGTCACTACTCTCTGCCTTATGTTTGCCTTCTGCAGTACTGGGAATTGGTAAGCTCCCGGTCGCTGTGCAGTACCACAGCGCTCCCTCTACCTCTCTTCTGTTTCCGCAGCTGGAGGGCAGGCACAAAGCTGGGCAGCCACGTGCTGGCTCTGGCTGGGATGGAGTTAATCCTCTTCACAACAGCCCACTTGGTGCTGTGTTTTCGATTTGTGACTAGAACAGTGATGCTAACACACCAGTGTTTTAGCTATTGCTAAGCAGCGTTTGCAGAGCACCCAGCCTTTCCTTTCTCCCGCTCTGCCCCACCTGGGAGTAGGCTGGGGGTGCACAAGAGTCTGGAAGCGGACACAGCTGTGACAGTTGACCCAAACTGATGAAAGAGGTACTCCATGCCATAAGATGTCGTGCTCAGAAATAAAAGCTGGGGGGGGGGAGAAGGACGAAGAGGTGACGCTTGCAGCTATGGTGGTGTTCTTCCCAAGTAACCATTGTGCTTGATGGAGCCCTGCTCTCCTGGAGCAGGCTGAATGCCTGCCGATGGGAAGTCGTGAAAGGATTCCTTCTTTTGCTTTGCCTGCACGTGTGGCTTTTGCTTTCCCTATTAAACTGTCTTTATCTCAACCCACGAGTGTTCTCACTGTTACCCTTCTGATTCTCTCCTCCATCCCACTGTGAGGGGAGCGAGCGAGCGGCTGCGTGGGGCTGAGCTGCCTGCTGGGGTCAACCCACAACAAACAATGATTGTTTGACATGTACGAGACACACATCACCTCCAAAAGCTGAAGAATTTAACCAGAAGCTTCTCTTTTTCTTACCCTCCACTGACTTCTGGGGTTCCACATGCCCGGAGAATGTAACGACAGCCTTTGAAAAAATGCAGAAAGCAGGTCTCACCGATAGGACTTGTTTCCATTTCTGGAGTTCTGGGCACAGAGATAACACAACCTCCTTTAATCTAGTCACCCTCCTCATACATCAAAGTATCGTATCACCCATTTGTGCCACTGCAGTTCAGCACAAGTTCATGTTAAGTTGCTAGTGTCTACGCCCTTTACAAAGAACTTTCCAGGATAACATCTCCCATTCTTCATGTATGAATATATTCCTTTGCATCTGACTACATCACATTTGGGTGTAAACTTTACTCCATTTGAATACAAATTTTCCATAATGTGCATGCTCATTTTTTGTCTGACCATAAAGCCGTAAAACACAAAATCTTCAAAAAACCAATACGGTTAACAGTTCTAAACAAAACTTACAAATTTCAAGGAAAGAATTAAGAACTTAGAACATCTATTTTTTATAAAACACTTTTGACTAATGTCAATTATATTCCTTTTGGTTTTTACATGAATACCATATCAGCTTGTCTGTTGTTTTATGTGGGTTCCAGCCCTGCAGAGAATCAGATAATTTTCTAAAAACAGAAAAGCTCTGTTTAGTAATTACTTGGACAAGGGGTAGTGAAAGTGGGGGCAGGAAGGCTTCTAAAGCCAGTAACAGCTTCTGCTCATGTCTAGACACAACTGCAATGCAGGGAGAGAGGGGTCAGAAGGCAAGCATATTTTTAGTTCTTGGATGGAGCTGTCAAACGTTTGTGCAGGTAAAAAAACTATGAGCATGAAAATTTCAGAAACAGTTACCAGAATTTTATAATGGGAGAAATCATAACCCCTCCTTCTGTAAATAGCAAACCCACCTGTAACTTCTTCTGGTAATAAATCTGCTGCTATTGCAATCATTTCACTGGATGGCAAAGATGGCTCAGAGCACACCCGCTTTTCATCCTTTCAGCTATGTCTTCAGTTATGCTGCTTATAGACGTTAAAAACCCTTGCTCAGTTCCTTGATCTGTCTGATCGTGTGGTTCTATAAAATAAAACCAGCACAGCTGAGAGGGTGACAATACCTGACTGCAGAGAAACACAGGAATGGAGAAAAGGCAGAACTGTTTGAACCGGCCTTGCCTCTAACAAAACCAATCTCTGTAACGGACTCTAACGAGACCAATGGGAATTCATGAGGTGTTTTTCCCCCAACTGAATCCAGAATCGATTTCAATTAGAATTCATAGCCCACAGAATCAGTGTTACCATCACTGCAAAATCACATTACAAAAGGCAGCCTAAGTTACTCAAAGTAAGATTCAAAGTTTGCCACAGTTTCACGAAGGTGACTGTAATTAGAGTGTATTACCAGAGGCCATTCGACTAAATTGCATATTCACATTACTTTTAAAGTTGGTGGAGGTTTCTAGGTTGAGAGGAGATGTTAGACGCAATTGTAACAAAGCAACATTGACTGTAGTCAGGTCAGAAGAGTAAAGATATGAACTGGTTATCGTGTCATACATATTCCTTTATCAGTGACAACCAAGACAAAGTTTAGAAGAATTTCTCTGTGGAACAGCTTCCCTTTTGATAGAATCTATATTGCCTTTATAACAGCAATTCCTTAAAAACACAGAACAAGCCTCCTCAGAAAAGTCATTACTGGAAAACTTCTGGCTAAGAAAAGACATTGTCATTCCAGGTAATTTTCATGAGTTTATTATCTCCAGGCTATAAGAAGTTGAATGTGTTAGCCATATATTCAGTACCACAGGACAAAAAAGCTCAAATTCAGGAAAGTTTATTAAGAAAGAATTAATGCTGAGAAAATAAAGCCAACCATTTTCAGAAGGAGCTTCACAATAATCTTGGGTTAGAAAATTAAGCATACCAAAACAATCTGTAAAAAACCTACCCTTCGGTCAATTCCTTTTGCATGTAGAATCACACACAGAGGACTATTTGGATGCCAGTTTTTGAGCTTGGAGGTTGTTTTTCTTTTACTTTGAAAACTTTATCAACATTTAATTGAAATGAAAATACGTTATTCTTTTTTACAAGAACCACGTGTCCTGTTTTTTAAACTACAGGAGCAAATGTTTCTATTTAAAGACAACAACCAGAAGCTACCCGTAGATATAGGGTAGCACTAATACAACTCATCATTGAAGTGTTTCGCTTCTATATAGTACTTGTGGACTTCAATATAAATGACTGACGTATATTCACCTTTCTCTAGTGAAGACAGCTACATCTGAAGACAGACAAAGACAGGTAGATTACTAGCTAAAAGGTTTATCCTAGGAAGACGTATGGATTGTGAACAGAAGACAAATCTTGGCTTTGTTCCCCTCAACCTGTCAAGGGCAGAGGGAATTCCTTTTTATTAAGTTTCTGCAGCTACAGTAAATGCCAGTGTAACTGATACTAATAATTCACTAATGCTAGTTAGCATATCTGCTACACAGGGCACTAGTTATCTTGGAAAATATGACTCCAGTATCCATGAAGGACAGTTTCCTTCACTGAACACCTGTATCTTCTTTAGTTGCTCAGGGGTGTGGCATTACTATGTGACCCAGCTCAGGTTATGGTAATCCATGCAGTGGATTGTGAAAATTTAATACATGGCATTTACAGGTCAATGGGAAAGAAATAAAGACCCATCACCTAGTTGTATAGAAAGTAAAATCATTCAGTACTAGGTATCGGGCTTTTCTCTTTTCTTCTCTTTTCCAAAAACAGCAAGGAAAACATTCCTTCAAGCAAAGCAACTCTAAAGGGATTTATTGATTCTTGGTTTTTGGTTTGGATTTTTTTTTCATTTTGTTTATTCGCTTTTTAAGAGTTGAAGCAGGCTGTGATTTTAAGAATCCCATAGTCAGTTCTTTTTCCAACAAACCCTTAATTGCCAATTCATTATAATGGTAAATTGAAATTTTTGTAGTCTTAGAGGTATTAAGTATAAAATAAAATTCTAACAGGAAATACACTAGCAATCTCACATTGATTCTGACACGTTACTGAGATATTCCCTAAGGATGAAGAAGCGTTTACTGAAAATGCACTTATGTTGAGCTGTGTATTACACGGAATTTTTGTTTCGATCAAACAATGGCACTGTCATTTCTATGTCTCCGCAAGAATGCAGATGAGGTTTATTAACCAACTATTTAATCCCTGGCATTTCTCTGAAAACACATGAAGCAGAAGAATCAATTAGTCTCAACAGTGCTCACAGAAAGAGAAAATCAAATGATAAGAAGTACAAAGCAGTTGCAGAAAGTACTCAAATTAAAATGATGGAAAAATAGTTTCCCATATACTGTTTTGAAAATATTCTTTCCTTGAGAGACAGACTACTTCCAAGCCCAAACCTCAGCATTAGCACCTCTCTGTTTCTCTTAATAGAAGCTATCTTTCATGCTGGCAGTTACTATGATGCTTTTTTTTGGATGAAGTTCTCAATGGAACCATTTTCATGACAGCAAGGAAAACATTAACTTAGTACCTCAACACCGCACACCAAAGGAAAATGATAGAAAAGGCTTTTTTACGAGGGTAGACAACCAAGATCCCGGCCAAGTTAGGGACTGCTGCAGGAAGAGCAGCAAGAACTACGCATTCCCTTGTATGAAAGAGCAAAAAAGTTACTTGTCTGAGCTTGGCAGTGTGCGGAAACTAGTTCTGGATGCATGCAGCACTGTTCATCACATTCAGTGATCATAGAGACAAGATGTGTGCTTCGTATCCATAAATGTTAAAATATTTTGGCTTACTGTCCCTTTTCCCCACATCCAATTCAAATCCACTACAAAGCCATCTGTTTGGTTTCACAGTCATTTTTCCGAAGTCTTGGGGCATATTTACTTTCAGAAATAGACACATCAAAAAGGGAGAACAGTATTATCATAGAATCAGAGAATGGTTGGAAGGGACCTTGAGAGGCCACCTAGCCCAACGCCCCTGCAGTGAGCAGGGACACATTTCCTTACCTGACTCGAGACCAGTGGTGGACTAGTGACTGAAATATCGGTAGCAACTGGACGATAAAGATGTTGTTATCTATTTCTAGGATTTTCAGGAGACTGACAGTTAAATAGTTTCTCCTACATACATGATGAAAAAGAGAACATCAACTCAGTTCCAAGACAACCTCTCAAATTTTCTTCCTGAATAAACACAAATAGAAGCAAAATCGATAAAAAAAAACATACCCCACTCTTGAGTAAAGCCAGTGAGAAGTCCAATTACTTGAGAATGTTTAATTATCCAGAATGGAACTGGAGATACGAATGGGTAGGATGAAGATCTCATTTCTTCTTGTAGGCTTTTTAAAGATCAATAAAATGTTAACATATAAAGTAAATAGGAGTATTTATTTTTTTCACAGCAATGAGAGTATGTGGTACTTGAAGAGGCTGAGCCAGTACAGGAGTCATCCAGAAATTAGTCTGATTTTTGCAACAAAATTATTATGCAACTCTAATGAGTTGTTCTGTTTGGGCTGGGATAGAGTTATTTTCTTCATAGTAGCTGGTACGGGGCTATGTTTTGGATTTGTGCTGAAAACCGCGGTGATAACACAGGGATATTCTCATTACCGCTAAGCAGTGCCTACACAGCACCACGGCCTTTTCTGCCCCTCACCCCACCCCACCAGCGAACAGCCTGGGGGTGCACCAGGCACCGAGAGGGGACACAGCCAGGACAGCTGGCCCCAACTGGCCAAAGGGATATCCCACACCGTACGGCGTCGTGCTCAGCAAATAAAGCTGGTGGAAGAAGGAAAGGGGGGACATTCAGAGTGATGGCATCTGTCTTCCCAAGTAGCCTTCACGTGGGATGGAGCCCTGCTCTCCTGGAGATGGCTGAACTCCTGCCTGCCAGCGGGAAGCAGTGAATGGGTTCCTTACTTTTCTTCAGTGGCGTGCACGGCTTTTGCTTTCCCTATTAAACTGCCTTGATCAATCCATGAGGTTTCTCACTTTTACCCTTCTGATTCTCTCCCCCCTCCCACTGCGGGGGAGCGAGCGAGCGGCTGTCTGGGGTTCAGTTGCTGGCTGGGGTTAAAGCATGACAGGAGTGAAAAGAGAAAACCACAGAGATGTAAGAAAGCCTGCCACTGCACCTTTACCTGAGGGAATTCTAGTAGGCCACTGATTTTACAAAAGTTTTAAATATCGTCCTGGTACAACAAAAGGAAATACCAGAGTGAGAACTGCTGACACTAGCCATTTCCTTAAGCAATGTAATGCAAATGTGATGAATCTTTCCATTCTATGGAGTACTGGCTAACATCTCCGGGATATCGCATCCGCAGGTCAAGGAAGAGGTAAGTGAGAGTAATCTAGAAAAGAAACACAGAAAGAATCAGGGGCATCGTTTAATCAATGGAAAACCTGACTTACAAGGAAGGACTGAACTACTGGAGGTTTCAGCCAGCAAAGAAAATACCAGAAAGCCAAACTTGTAACAGCTTTCATGTACCTGAAGGATTAATGAAGCTCCATTCACCATGCCTTTGGGGGACAGATCAAATAGTGGCTGTGGTAAAAGCAGATTTAAAAAGTTTTATCTAATGATAATTTATTGGAAAGCACTGGGGTGTTTTGCAAAGTAAGTCTACAGAATTGCAGCATAAGAGGTCTGGTTTTTTCCTTCCTCTCTCCAAGACCAGGTTAGACAAATAATTGCCAGCAACCGATGAGAAGGATGATCCTTGTTTAGTACATGGGTGTGGAACAGATGACCTTTGGAAATCCCTCTTGGCTTTTTTCCTTATGAATCTGTGCTTCTACTTCATTCATGGACTAAAAGAATGGATGAACAACAAAATCAGCTCTGAATGGAAGTAAAAGGTACTCTCAATTAATTTGATGCTGCAAAACAGATTGCCCGAAGAAACAAGAAGAATCAAAGTATGCTTTCTATTTACCAACACATATGAACTTTCCTGAGCCTACTCTTGCAGCAAAGTATAAATAAGGCCTGTTTTCAGGATTGAGTTCCAGTTCCCTGTGCACCATTAGAGTTAAATGAATTCCAGAAATTCAGCAACAGAAAAACTACACTTTTCCTTGTTTTGACCCAAACTGGAACCCATGTGACAAAATCCCTGTCACAAATTTGTTGACAAATCAAGCTTAAATGCACTCACAAAAATACATCCCTTCTCCCTGGCAGCTCAAACCTTGCACACTCCCAGGGGATAAAAGGTACTGACTAGTTCTTCTCTGCCAGTAGCCTGCCTGATCCGCTCCAAAGGAATGAAACTACCCGTCAATACCTGCTCTGTCTTGCAAGCAGGAGCACAGAAACAGCAGCCCCACACAGCTCATTGTACACAAAATCAAACATGGTTTTGCTTTGGGGTTTTGTTGTTGACTTGTTGTTTTTTTTTTCTCCTTAATAAAATAACTTCTCAAAATAGAATCACATTTTCATGAACTGGTCCCAGGTGAGCATCTCTGCTATATTTTATGTGATACTGCAATTCTCACGTCCTCTCTGATGTTGTCATGCTAGGGCACTTTGCATCAGGCAGCAGCTTCAAGGTCCAAAGTCTCAAAACTGGTCATGCTTTTACCCACCTCCACATGGTTTTCTCTACCCAGACTGTGAAACCACTGCGACATGCAGAGATAGCATGTTACTGTGAGCACCATAACCACTGATCCTGTTGCTCCTCATGCTTCTCTACTCTGATGGATTCTTTAGGCAGCTGAGAATGGACACTCCCTGGTGACAAAAGCTTGTCACTTCAATTGTATCACACCCTCATGTGATCATGGCAGGACTTTTGGCAGGGGTTTTTTGGTATGAAAAATAAAAGGCACATCCAGTGTGGACTGTCATCACCTATGAGCTTCTTCGACAGACTTTTTTTCCAACCTTGATGTATGACAAATGCTGAAGCATACCTAGAAGCAGAACATGGCAGCAGAAGCAAGGCAGGGAAGACTAGCAAAATGCTGACCAGTATTCCACTTGGTTAGCATTCACAGAGATGGGCTTAGAGACTTCACATCGAGTTCTAAATAAATTAATCACTGTCTTCCTTATTTCTGAATGAAGTCACAGAACAAATCTCTCCTAGGGACACGAAGCCACACCAGCATTCTAGCAGGGTGAGAACAGCAGGGCAAGACTGAACACTAGACACCGACAAGAGCGGTCACCAAGGCCACCGACGTGATCTCTGCATTCCCACAGACTTACTGCTGGCTGCATCTTCTACGCCACAACCGTCATGGCAAACCAGCAGGTCACAGACAACATCAAGGCATGCAAAGCTGCTAGGGATAGTACCTGACGCAGTAAGCACGTACACACGTAACCACAATGCCACATACCGCAAGCTTCAGCACAGCTTGCTTGAGCGCTGCTTGGAGATGACATGCCAGTATTGCTTTTTGCTCCATCCAGGCTATTTGAAACCCAGATGATCCTAAAGGGCCACTTTTTTAGAGCAGACCTTTTAGTAAAGTTTAGATTGATGCTAATGAGTTCCATTCAAAAGTAAAAAAGAAATAATACCTCTTTATCAAATGAAAAGATCCAAGGGAGAAAGTGTTGAGTTTTTCCTTCACATATTGTAGATGAAGAGAGCAAATCTTGAAATGGAGAAAAAAAAAATGTTCTTTTAATAGTTGAATTCATTATCCTCGTTCCCAGCTATTTTTGACATTTTAATCTTTCTGAGCAGTTCACATTTGAAATACTCAGTTATTCCATCTCATCTTACACTACACATAGTTTTCACATAGCTTCACCACTCTATTAAAAACTATGGTGCTATGCTATAGGGGTTAAAAAAAAAAAGTCGAGCCATTACTGAGAACATTGTTAGCAGATTCTATTACTGGTTGGCAGGTGGGCAAAGTACCTAGTAAGAAACTAACATAAATTGGAGAGAATACTTAAAAGACACTAGAAGTCTCAGTAAAGCTTTAAATATTTTAGAAAAGCTGTGATCTGCAGGCTTTGCCTTCAGCTGACATCCACTCAAAGCGAAACAGGCCTTAAAAAAACCCCTCTGCAACAAATAGGTACCTCACGGAGATCTGCTAGCCAGCAAATCTCCACCTTTGTGCTCTGAACAAAAGCTTCAGGAAAACTTTGAAAAATCCTCTGTGAAAGAGGGAAGAAAATGGGAGATTTTTTTTTCTCCTGTCACAGTAAGCAGAGTTGTTCTGGTCTGCCTGACAGAAGATCTATTTTAACAGCAGTGTGAGGCCAATTTGGTGTCCGCACCAAGTTCCGAAGTTCATGTTCTAAGTGCTGCTCGCCATACATTTCATGTTCATCTCATAAAAAGTACCTTGTCGGAAAAGCATAAATACTGTGCTTTATCTCAGCACCATGACAATGAACTTTTGGGCAAAGACAGGATGCTGAGAAAATACTTGCACATACATTTCTATTTATATTTGTTATATATACAAGTTATGTTATTTCCAGTAGAGGAAACTGAAAAGCTTAATGCACTCATGTTGGAGGGATTTCTGTTTTCTGTCTTAGCTGACGGAAAAACCCCGGCATTTGAAATTTCAGGTTGAACAGCAACATTTTAATATGAATCCGAGTCAGATGAAGTGCTGTATGACTGGAGAACGGTAAAGGGCAACGAGTGATCTCCTCAGATACAGATCTGTTCTTTAGCTCTCAAGACACGGTAAAGCTACAGAAAATTGTGAGATAAATGGCAGATGAGATAATGCAATATGACTCTACCAGAGAAAGATGATTTTGACATGATGTACTTACTTTCTTCAATATGACATTTACTTTCATACAGGGAATGAGAAAAAATAATCTCTCTGGACATCTACAAATGTTTCCTATCATGCCAAATGGAAAATCACTGTAAAGTCTGGCAAGTATGGGTGTCAGAAGAACGATGAAGTAAATGAGCAAGTGGCTGAAGGCAAAGCCAAAAATGAGTTCTATTGAAAAAGGAGTTCTGAGACCGTAAGGCACTTACTCACTGAGTTTCTCAAGAACACAGTTTGAACCTAATTTTGTTTAAATTTTCATGTAATGATATTGACATGCAAGTTGATATGTACTCATGAAATCTGGCACTGTGAAACTGGGGAACAGTCATTACAAAGGAGTCTTGGAGAAAGAATAACCGACCTTGAGGACTGAAGCTGCAGAAATGGGATGGGCTTCTTTATTACAAAATATAGGTTCGCTCTCTTTGGAAGAAATAATAAGCTGAGAGCTCACTAACTGGCAGCAGCAGAAGTAAAAAAAGATATGGACTTCTTTAACTGATCACAGAATGTGAACTGACGAAGGTGAACATGGTCACAGTTGTAAAAAAGACAAATACAATCCATAACCAGAATCAATATCCAGTAGCTATAGGGAACTAAAAGTGCAAGAAAGATGAAAGTGAAAAAAAAAAAGGGAAAGGGAACAGAGGAAACTCTTCAAACTTTCTCTTAACAGAAGAAATTCAGGACATCAGATGAAATTATCAACAGAAGTTTAGTAAGAAAATACATTTTCCCAGTATGCGTAAATAATACTGTGAATTTTATTGCATGAATGAATTCTATGTGGTGTTGTAGATGTCAGAAATATAAAAGGTCCATAAGACAGTGGAACTGGATCCAATATCCCAAGGAAAACTTCTTCATAGTGTTTGTGTCCACAGCCCATTCTGTTTTTTAAAATAAAATCCTGGGCATCTTAGTTCCAATATTACAGTTATAATATAGTTGTTTGTGTATATATATATACATACACATGTGTATATCATATACATTAAAATAAAATATCTGTACACTATTTCAAACCCAGTCTTCTTGGAAGAAATTGAATCATTGACTTTGCCAGACATCGCAATCTAAAAGTCATATGCAGCATATTATAGAGAAAGTAATCTACAACTATAGGATTATATTTCATAATTTTGAAAGAAATACTATTCCTTGTATTAACCCTCACTAATATAAAGACTTATCCTCACCTCATCCCTTACAAAACAGATTGAACTGCAGTAATTAGTACAGGTAAGACAAACACACAACGTAAAATACCAGAACACTGAACTGGGTAACAGAACATTAAATGGAGTACTAGTACCTTAACTAGCAAGATATATAACTTACTATATACAACTTTATTTCCTCCTTCACCACAGAGGGTGTTTCAACAAAAGCACTAAATATTCTTTTATTTTCTTTTCATATATTCAGCTGAGACAGCCCAGTCTCCTTATCCTACTCCTCTTTACAACACAGATCTGTTGCAAAGAGTTACCAGGTTTTGTGCTATATATAATTGCATTTTTCCAAATCAGTCTTCTAAATCGTTTTCTGCTACAGTCACGATACTTAGTTTGACCTACCAACACACCCTCTAAGAGGACATGTACCCCTGCTGCAGGCTTTAATATTTTGCTTCAATCACATATGTCCATGATAATGCTCGATTGCAGTATTTTGCTAGATGAGACTGCAAATTTCCTTCCAAATTGCAGTGCTTGCAAGTACACCCACACACTTAAGCTGATAAATGAACTGCTTACAATACATGATTATTATGAACATTTTTAATGAGCCAAAATGCAGAGGAGGACCAAGCAGTTCTGCAAAAGTTCAATATAGGTAACCACTGCTGTCTCCAAAGAATGCTATGGATTTGTTTTTTGCATCCACAGCAGATCTTTTCTATTTAGTTAATGTTAAGAATTTAACAAATAGGCAGGAGTCAAAAAGCTTTGGACATGGAAATGGTACTGACCTGATCATCAAAGTTTTAGCATTAAACCCTATTGTTAAAGTACATCACTTACAGTGAAAATTAATTATGTTGATGAAAAAAAAAATATGTGTTATGTAATAACAACAACTATTGATTTTTGCTATGTGACATTAATTATTGTATATAGCAAACATACAGTTAGATCCTTTGTGCAACAAATGAGGATACTGATGGAGCAGCAGAAGACACAAATGGAAACAGTCCCAGCTAATATTTAGTTGGGGGTTATATGATGTAGTACCAAATTCTATCCTGATCATTGTCGTTAAGAGTCAAATTCTGCCTGATCTCTTGCATTCTGCACTCGGTCACGGTGCAGACCAAAGGGGAGCGAAGGGTTAAACTCCCTCACTTTTGCTGCAGCCTTCTGGCTGCTTATGGATGTGGAGGAAGTGGAGCATGAAACAGTGCAACCAAGACAAAGAGAGAGGGAGAGACGGAGAGAGAAAAGTATCCTGAACCACCTTCTAATCTGCCTGCTGTTCAGCATGACACAGAATAAATTTGGTGGGAAACTCCACTGCTGTATTCCAGAGTTTACAGTCATAAATGGTCACATAATGGATGCTCAATTCAAAGGGTCGATCAAACACCCATTTTGATCACAAGCACACACAAAACAATTCTTAATACCGTACAGTGGTACATAAGGACATAGGAAAGGAAGAAGAGATGAAGAGCACACCAATTCCTTGACCTCTGTAATAGTAGGAATTTTATAAAATAAACTCCCAAATGACCTTAAAGGCAACTACAGTCATGCTGGAGAGCTAGGTAGAAAGCAAACAACAGTAAAAAAGGCCGTCCAGCAGTTCCTTCCAATCTGAGCAACTCCCCTCCCCACTAGTCACCATTTTCTTTTTCAGCAAATAATGAAGAATGAGAAAAGTGCCTCACTTAGAGGCACACTCACTCACATAGAAGTGTATTCTATGTTGAATACACCTAGATTTTAAGTTCTGGAATTCTGGGAATGATGGAAACCAGAACACAACACTGAACTACAATAAACTCCTGGATAAACATATTATTGCTGAAAGCTGCAGCTTAGTCCATACTGGACAGGTAAAGAATTCAACTTGATACTTAGGCTAGACTCTGATATACCTGACACCCTTAGTAAATCATAGAATGGTTTGGGTTGGAAGGGACCTTTAAAGGTCATCTAGTCCAACCTCCCCTGCAGCGAGCAGGGACATCTACCACTCAGGTCGCTCAGAGCCCCGGACAACCTGACCTTGAATATTTCCAGGGATGGGGCATCTACCACCTCTCTGGGCAACCTGGGCCAGGGTTTCACCACCCTCATTGTAGAAAACATCTTCCTTACAGCCAGTCTAAATCTACCCTCTTGCAGTTTAAAACCATTACCCCTTGTCCTGTTGCAAGAAGCCCTGCTAAAAAGCCTGTCCCCTTCTTTCTCAAAAGCCCCCTTTAAGTGCTGGAAGGCTGCTATAAGGTCTCCCCAGAGCCCTCTCTTCTCCAGGCTGAGCAGCCTCAACTCTCTCAGCCTGTCCTCACAGCAGAGGAGCTCCAGCCCTCAGATCATCTTTGTGGCCCTCCTCTGGACCCACTCCAACACATCCATGTCTTTCCTGTGTTGGGGGCTCCAGAGCTGGGCACAGGACTCCAGGTGGGGTCTCACCAGAGCGGAGTAGAGGGGCAGAATTACTTTTGACACTCTTAGTAAATCTTTCAATTTACTGACCCAAATGGATTTAGACATCTGTAAACAAAAGTCTGGTTCTTAAGTAGGATAATAATGTGTTACTACTGGAATATGGGTTGTCCTAAGGTTTACTATTATCATTAATTATTGCACTACTGGAACAGCTATGAGACCCAAGCAGAGGGCAGGAACCAGCCTTAGCAGGTGTGGTATGAACACAGTCCTCCAGCTTGTCCTTGACAGTAAAGGCAACGGCAAAGTGCAGAGATAAGAGTAAGATGGTCTAAGAGAGTTGAGGACCTTGATCTTCAAAAGTAAACCTTCAAAATGAATGAGGCAATGTCCAGAGCAGAAATAAACTGATTGTGTGCTGCATGAAGGGTAAGTTAATGGCAGGCTCTGTTACCTTTCCTGTCCTGCCCATCCTCCAGAGTTCCTGTTCCAAAAAATTCCTAACGCTTTGGGACCTACAGTAGTCAAGATTATAGATGTGTCCAAGACAGAAGCTTAAGTAAAGGTGAATCTGATGTGAGGTCCACCCTAAAGGCAAAGGGGATTATGGGAAGGCTGTTAACAATGCCGTAGCTTAGCCTTACAAAGCCTCCGATCTGAGCTAATTCTTTGGAATAAGAAGTGAATGACCAATGATACATCTTATTGCCAGCAAAGTTCTTAGCTTAAAATTATTTTTAAAAATTGCCTCTCCTTGCATTTAGTGGTCTTTAATTTTCTGTGTCCTTTGTATCTTTTGAAACCAATTTAAATATGTAAACATGTTCATATTTTGTTGAACTAAAGTCTTTGTGAGAAACAGAAGTGTTGTTTGTTCCTATCGTGTATCATAAACAGAGGCTTACCAGCTCAAAGAATACTTACGAGTATTTTACAGTTATAGTAGAAACCTCCTTGACCCTGAAGACTCAACTTCAACCCAGTATTTCTTTTACAGAAATCTACAGCATTTTTGTCTGCCTATTCTCATGCAAAGTTTTTGTGTGTGTGCACATTCTTCCAGGAGTGCAATTTGCTTCTATCTCAGCCTACAGAAGTATACGCACAGTGACACAGCAGAAACTCATCTGCCATAGGCAACAAATCTCTGTACTCAACAGAGGTACAAATTTCGCTTCTCTTCAGAGAGAGGTTTTGCTTCTCTTTTGTTGAAATTCAGATTATAAATCCTAGCAAGAAAAAATAGAGTTCTGAATACAATATGGTAACTGGAACTTTCGTTGTTGTTTGCTTTGTTTTTACTGTTTTGGTTAGCCTAGCCTAGCCATCAATAAATGAACAAAGATTTCTGCAGTATCTTCTGTCCCTTAGTCCACCCACCCTCCATCTCCAACCTGTCTCTTGAGTAACTGCTACCACCTGCATTCCCAGTACCATATCCTCAGGTACTGGCAAGGCACTCTGTTGTGCTCCAATCAAATGAATCAGGACCAGAGCAAACACGTAGGAGACAAGGAGTCAAAGACAGGAAGAACAAAAAAGAAAAACCTCTTCTCCAAAGACGCTGTATACCATGGGTTCCCTCCTACCACACGGCCAAATGAAGCTTGAGCAACAAGCAGTCCTCAGCCTCCTCCCCTTCCAAGCTCACATCACACCGACATCCACATTCACCTGCTGTGAGAAGCTTGGGTAAACTCAGCCATGATGTTAATGAATGCATAGGCACTGACGCAGTCTTCTCCTCTGAATCTTATACAGCACTGTACCAGGCTAACTGGAGGAAACACCAGTCCTCCTAGTCCCACAGCAAATTCAAGTTTGCAAGGAACTACATAACTCGCTATCCTTAATTCCAAGATAATTAAAATACTCCCCACAGTCTTAGAGCTCCCCAGTGTCTCACGTAAGAAAAAGAAAATAACCTTCCTTCTTTTTCATTTTTAAACATCAATTGTTACACTACAGACAGATCTAATACATCCGGTGGAATAACTAGGCCACTACTGAGGACACAATTGAGGTTACCATCCCGGGGGCTGACCTGTATCGGAAAAAGCCTCATTGACAGTGACATTGTCCCACATCCACAAGACATACTATGTTTGCTTAGAAAGCAACTACTGACATGTAAAGCAAAGTGTAAGATTCACAGTGTGAAATGATTTTTTTTTTCTGAAACTGATCACTTCTGAAATCTTGCAACTTTTGTTCCTGACAGCTGAATCCAAAATATAGAAGGAACAGAGAGAAACTCTCTAGGAACAAGTAGAAACCAACACCATTGGAACTTTCCATATTGTCAAAATGAATGCAGTTGAAATTGAGTGAAATATGATATTCCAGAAGATTTTTAAATTTAGGAAAACAATGAATGTAATGGAATAAATCAATGATTTTTCCTACTAATTTTCCTACTAATATATATTGTCTTTTTAAAAAAAAATTACCATTCTCCTACTTCCATATGTATTGATAATTCATCTTGAGATCTTACCAGAAATCAAATTTTGATTAAAAAATTTTGGGTTCGTCTTGCCCTCCCTCATTTATTTCACGGTTTACTTTCAACAAACTACTATGTTCATCTATACCTCTGAATTTTCCCCCATTCTCTCCTTTTTTCCCCTAAGTTAGTTGCTAGTGGAGTGTAAATTGTTTTACCTCTTCACATACATTTATCAAAACATTTCCAGTACATCTAACTTGTGTGAATTCTCACTGATCTAATTTCTCAATAGCTTGTTAGAATTGGGATAATGAATACTAATTGAGTTTATGTGTCTTCTCCTGAAGTGAGAAACCAAACCCCTTTGGATTTCTTTGAAGCGCTCCACAACTATGAAGAAGTTTGACCCAGCTAATATATTCTACTCAAATTTCAAAAAGATTGCTGAATTACTTCCACAAAGGCTTTTAATGAAACTTAAGCAGAAGTGGAATGAGAGAAAATGCCTTGACATGATTAAATAAAATGTTAAAAGGGAATAAATACAGAGTAGAAGTAAATGGTCTTGTTTCAGAAAGGAATAAGGTCGCCAGTGACCCTTGACTGTGTTCTATAATCTGAAAAAAGAAAAAAATGAAGAGCTGGTAACAGAAAAAGGTTCATGCGACTGAGTGACTAGACCACAGAACACCAGACAATCTTCAATGTAGATAAATGTACAACGAGACAGGGAAAAATCCAGTCCTATATCTAAATATAAAAAGATGTGTTTGGGGGAGGCCACTGCTGTTCAAGAGTAAGAATTAGGGGTTACAATACACAGTTGTCTGAAAACATCAGATTTCAATCAGCAAAAAAGAAATTGTATATTAGGCAATGAATAAAGAAGAAACCATGAAAAACCTAGGTCACAGTATTACCCCAGGGTATTCTCAACCTTGAACACTGTGTATGATTCTGATATTTTCATCTCAAGGGAACACAGCTGAAGCAGAAAAGGTTGAGAATGACTAACTGATGTGATTAGAAACGCAGGATGGCTTCCATATGAGGAACAGCCGAATATCTTCTTACTCTTGTGAAAGATGAAACTTCTGCTATTCATAAAAGAGGTCTGAGGTGGCCTACAAATCATGACTGGCATGGAAATGGTTAGCTAGGGACTTTTTACTGTCTGCTCCAACACAAACCCTAAAGAAAAAAGATGGAGAAAAATTCAAAAACAGATAAAGGACGTAGCTTTTTGTGCAAGAGGCAACAGACCTTTGGAGCTCTTCGCTGAAGGATGCTGAAGGAGAGAAGCTTATCAGGTTCAAAGAGCTACTGGACGGAGCGACTCTAAGGCAGAAGACAGCTCTGTTAGTAGTTACTTCACAAAAAACAACAGGGAATGCCCCTACTCCCAAAACTGCTGAAGGCTGCAAAACTATCCAGGAGTGGTGAATGTGAGGAAGGGACAAAGTGCAGATGTTTGCTCCATTCTTGTTTTCTCCCAGGGGTGAGCTGGGGAACAGAACACTGGTCTGGAGGGACCCCAGCAGAGCTAGCTGACACCTGGGCCACACGTGGCTGTGCTGTGTCAAGGTACAGCTACCCATTGCGTGGAAGTGGAAGCAAAAATGTTTTGATATTTCAGCCTCTTCCAGCTCTTTGCTTTGTGTTGACCTTCGTTGTTAAGCAATGGAACTAAAATTCCCCTTGCCATTCTTTGAAGTTTAATATCATTGTACAACCCTTTATTGATTCTGCTTCCGTCCTTTAGTTGCAATGCAGATTCAGCTGCAGCCTGCAAGCAGAGTTCTGTTGACTGCTAGGTACCAAATAACCACTAAATAACCATCAGGTGTCACAAAGCATGTGATGTGACATTCAGTAGCATGGTCATACGGAACAATTCTTTTTTCACTCAGTTCTCACATAGCAGTACAGTGGTTCTCCGTGAGTCTCTTTGTGTAAACCTACAGCAGCTGGGTCAAGCTATACGGCAGGAACAGATGGATTCATTAGGCAGCAACTGAGCAACTTCACCACAAGCATGGGAAGGTTCACACGACGCATGAGAAAGTTCAGTATCTCCAGAGTGAAATTACACTTGTACAAAACAATTAATAAAAATACGGAGACTATGAATATATTTCTAAAATAATGGTAGCAATTAAACCTTTTCATTAAGTCATCCAGAATCCATGATGTTCCAAAGGAATATTATTGGTACATACTCATACTCGGGTTAATTGAATTGAGTAAATCTAATATTGCAGTTTTCATGGCAAGAAACATTATTAAACTGAAATTTACAATATAATAAGTAGAAAAAAATTACATAGCAGGAATAAAACTTCCTAACAAATAAATGATCATTTGTAGGAAAAAAAAAAAGACCAGATGGTCAAATTAGCCAAAGAAATACCAACATTAACTTAGAGGCCTTATTTTCATGGCAACAGGATTAATATTAAAATTGGGTTGTGAAATAATGCAGTTCTTATTAAATAAACTGAATTGTCTGCTCAGAAACAATTTTATTTTAAACGTCTTCTGTAAAATAATGTCAAGATACTTCTCACATCTTGGAAGCATCATCTGGCTAAAATCTACACCATTCAACTCGGCTGTACTAGACTATATCTGGCGGTCTCCAGTGACACTAAACGAACACCGCATTACTGGACCATCGAGCTGTAGATGTTACTGTAAAAGTGAGACATCCCTCACAAAACCCATCTATGGTGGCTGTTCTCCATCTCAGTGAGCAGAACACTTCTACACTTCTGCGCCCTGTTATTCGTAACAGGCTAGAAGAGAGTTCACTGTGACAAGCTTAAAGAAGCTGCCGTGGATCCACAATACTTGCCAGCAGTTGCAGTGATGTGTTTCCCTAGGCTGGAGTAAATCCGGACTCATTCCTTACTGAAGTCCCTGTCCTGCAGTGGTGGAGTACCTTTATGATTCATCTCCTGAAGCCGATCAAGTGCGATACACTTCAGTAACTACTGAATGACTGTAATAGGGCATCAAGGTAAGCACGTGTGAGAGTCTTTGCAGAATCAGGACTCCAGAGAAATTTACCTCTCCAGATGATAAATTTGATAGCTATCAGGTACTCATTCAGGATTTAGAATGCCACTGTAGATGCATCAGGTTTTAACCTCAAATTCTGCCTATCCCAAATGGTTTCATATCTGTGAATAATTATTGACCCATTGTACCCACTGTCAATAATTGCTGATTCAGTATCCCACTTCATTAACGAAGTTTACAGACTTGGCAATAAAAATCTAACTGAATTTCTGATCTGCTTTGAAGCAAAAGCACCCAGACAGGCATGAAAAACAACTGGAAAAATGGAAAACTAGGCATCTCGGCTACAACAGCTGAACAAAAGCCACTGATTCCAACACTGTTACATCAATTGAGAAGAAACACTTCTCCCCCCAAATCCCTGTCTCCCGTTAATATAGAGAAGTAAAAAAGCATAAAGCTCGTCCTAGTTTTCTGAATCGCTAGGTTTTCTCTTTTATTGTCATTATCTCGAGTACAATGTTTGCCTATCAAAGGCGCTTACATAAAATACATCAGATTCGTTTAGTCTTTCTAAAGACAGTGCATTAAATTGTATCATTTAAATTCAGTAATATAAAATTAATACCCAGAGAGTGTTACAATGGTGTGAAATAAGTAAATTGGACAGCCAATTTGAAATGTCCTGGAGGGGCCGGAGTTTCACATTCAAGCACATACCTTCTGAAACACAGGTTGCTATGAAGGTATTTCAAGTTCAAAATCCTACCCAGAGGAATCCCAAACCGCCAGTCACGCTTGGAAGTCTTGTCCACGAGAATCCTTCCCAACCTCAGAACATCACTACTCAGAAGAGAGTGCTGTTCCTCCTGCTCTTTTCCCAAACATTTGCGATGACGTTAAAGGCCAGCAGAAAGCATGGAGTACAACAGACTGAGCAGATCCCTCCTCGTGACAGTGTGGACAAGTTTTCAGAGAGACTTCACAGCAAGTAGTTCCTTGATTACCCAATCTTAATTAATAGAGCCTTTAGGCTTCTGATACACACCATGCTGTACAATAAAGGGTGGTGTAAAGGAGGAAAAAAATTGAAGAAATTAATCTGGCTAGATACCTTGGAGTACTTTGAGGGGAAACCGACATTTCTTACTAACAGCCAGTTGTATAACGCAAAATATCGGAAGTGAAAAATCTTTGAAAACTAACAAAACTGAGGAAAATGCATATTACAATTTACTTTTTAGTTCCTCGTAGACAGAAAATAAAAGGATCTACTGCAGAGCCCCAGATCAAAATGACCAATTGTCTCAAAGATCCGTATCGAGGGACAGAGACACTCGAGTTAAGCAAACGCCTAAATCAGGCACTGTGCTTTGGGAACATCCTCGTCTTGGTGAGGGACTGGGGCAGAAAAGCAGAATCCTGTGGAGGCAGGGTGCTGGCTTGCGAGGCCCACCTCTCTCCCACTGAGATGCCACACAGGTCTGGGAGGACCATGAGACCACCAAGACCCCCCCACTACGCCCACCGACTAAGCACAGCATGACCCCTCCCCTGAGGAGGAACAAAGCATTGAAGACAATCTCTGAGTTGTTGTTGAACAGCAGACAGTGTCCCAAGACAAGGAAAAGGTTACAACTTGCTCGACCAAGGACGTACATCTGCTGTGAGATTGTGAGACAAGGAGTTGGCAATAACAACAGGGACTCTGGTGTCCTCAGATGACACATGACTAATAAAAGGACAAAATGAGTAGGGGTCTTCCTCCCCAGATGACCACCAGAGACCTTCTGGGACCCTGGTGCAGCCACAGGTGGCTTTGCTGGCTCAGCACAATCCCCACGCAAGCGCAGATTACCCTACTTGCGCAATATAATGAATATGCATAAGTGGAATAATTGTATGAGTTAGGTGAAGCTTTTGTAATTTTTGTGTATAAATATGCGATGTGATTGTAGGCAGGTGTGCACCCACCACCAGAGGCCCCTGACAACCAGCAGAGACCGTCGCTGGATCCAAGGGTGGTGATATCTACACCAACGCACGTAGCATGGGCAATAAACAGGAGGAGCTGGAAGCCATTGTACAGCAGGACAGCTGTGACTTGGTTGCCATAACAGAAATGTCATGGGATGACTCTCGTGACTGGAGTGCTGCAATGGATGGCTATAAACTCTTCAGAAGGGATAGGTGAGGAAAGAGAGCTGGTGGGGTGGCTCTGTACGTTAGAGACTGCTTCAATTTTATAGAGCTTGACGAGTGTGATGACAAGGTTGAACGCTTATGGGTCAAGCTGAGGGGGAAAGCCAACAAGGCAGATGTCCTGCTGGGGGTCTGTTATAGACCACCCAACCAGAATGAAGAGGTAGATGAAGTTTTCTACAACAGGCTGGCAGAAGTCTCACAATCGCTAGCCCTTGTTCTCGTGGGAGACTTTAACTTACTGGACATCTGCTGGAAATAAAACACAGCAGAGAGGAAACAGTCTAGGAGGTTTCTGGAGGGTGTGGAAGAGAACTTCCTGACGCAGCTGGTAAGTGAGCCTACCAGGGGAGGTGCCTCGCTAGACCTGCTGTTTACTAACAGAGAAGGACTGGTGGGAGATGTGGTGGTCGGAGGCTGTCTTGGGCTTAGCGACCATGAAATGACAGAGTTCTCGGTTCGAGGTGAAGTTAAGAGGGAGGCCAGCAAAACCAACACCATGGACTTTTGGAGGGCCTGTTCAGGATGCTGGTTGAGAGAGTCCCTTGGGAGAGAGTGCTGAAGGGCAAAGGGGTCCAGAAAGGCTGGACATTCTTCAAGGAGGAAGTCTTCAAGGCACAGGAGCAGGCTGTCCCCATGTGCCGCAAGACAAACGGGTGGGAAGACGACCGGCCTGGCTGAACAGGGAGCTCTTGCTGGGACTCAGGAAAAAAAGGAGGGTCTACCACCTATGGAAGAAAGGGCAGGTGACTCAAGAGGAGTACAGGGGTCTCATTAGGCCATGCAGAGAGGAAATTAGAAATGCAAAAGCTCAGCTAGAACTCAGGCTGGCCACTGTTGTAAGGAACAACAAAATATGTTTCTAAAACTACTTCAGCAACAAAAAGAGGGCCAAGGAGAGTCTCCATCCCTTATTGGATGCGAGGGGGAATGTTGCCAACAAGAATGAGGAAAAGGCTGAGGTACTTAATGCCTTCTTTGAGCCTCAGTCTTTACTAGACTGGTTATTCCCAGCATACTCAGCCCCCAGTGCTGGAAGACAGGAAGGAGAGTGGAACAAAACTCCCATAATTCAGGAGGAAGCAGTTAACGACCTGCTATGCCACCTGGACACTTACAAGTCCACGGGGCCGGATAGGATCCACCAAGAGTGCTGAAGGAACTGGCAGAGGAGCTGGCCAAGCCACTCTCCATCATCTATCAGCAGTCCTGGCTAACAGGGCAGGTTCCAGATGACTGGAGGATCACCAACATAACACCCATCTACAAGAAGGGCCGGAAGGAGGATCCTGGGAACTACAGGCCTGTCAGCCTGACCTCGGTGCCAGGAAAGGCTGTGAAGCGATTCATCCTGAGTGCGCTCACCGGGCATGTTAAAGACAACCAGGGGATCGGGCCTAGCCAGCCTAGTGGACAAAGGAAAGGCTGTGGATGTCATCCACGTGGACTTTAGTAAGGCCTTTGACACTGTTCCCCACAGCATCCTCCTGGAGAAACTGGCTGCCCATGGTTTGGACGGGTGTGCTCTTCACTGGATAAAGAACTGGCTGAATGGCCAAGCCCAGAGAGTGGTGGAGAATGGAGTTGAATCCAGTTGGCGGCTGGTCATGAGTGGTGTTCCCCAGGGCTCTGTTTTGGGTCTGGTCTTGTTTAATATCTTTATCAATGATCTGGATGAGGCAATTCAGTGCTCCCTCAGTAAGTTTGCAGGTGACACCAAGTTGGGTGGGAGTGGCAATCTGCTTGAGGACAGGAAGGTTCTGCAGAGGGATCTGGACAGACTGTATTGATGGGCCGAGGCCAACTGTATGAGGTTCAACAAGGTCAAATGCCGGGTCCTGCACTTGGGTCACAACAACCCCATGCAACGCTACAGGCTTGGGGAGGAACGGCTGGAAAGCTGCACAGCAGAACAGGACCTGGGAGTGCTGGTTGACGGATTAACATGAGCCAGCAGTGTGCCCAGGGGGCCAAGAAGGCCAACGGCATCCTGGCTTGTATCAGGAACGGTGTGGCCAGCAGGAGTAGGGAGGTGATCGTGCCCCTGTACTCGGCACTGGTGAGGTTGCACCTGGAGTACTGTGCTCAGCTTTGGGCGCCTCACTACAAGAAGGACATTGAGGGGCTGGAGCGTGTCCAGAGAAGGGCAGTGAGGCTGGTGAGGGAGCACAAGTCTGATGAGGAGCCGCTGCAGGACCTGGAGCTGTTTAGTCTGGACAAGCGGAGGTTCAGGGGGGACCTTATTGCTCTCTACAGCTACCTGAAAGGAGGTTGTAGTGAGGCAGGTGTTGGTCTCTTCTCCCAGGTAACTAGCAATAGGACAAGAGGCAATGGCCTCAAGTTGCATCAGGGGAGGTTTAGATGGGATATTAGGAAAAATTTCTTTACTGCAAGAGTGATCAGGCATTGGACCAGGCTGCCCATGGAGGTGCTGGAGTCCCCATCCCTGGAGGTGTTCAAAAAACGTGTAGAAGTGGCACTTTGGGGCATGGTTTAGCAGGCATGGTGGTGCTGGGCGGATGGTTGGACTGGATGATCTTAGAGGTCTTTTCCAACCTACGATTCTATGATTCTATGGTATCTTTTCTCTTATCTTTCCTTTTATTTTCCTTTCTTTATGTCTGGTTTTCTAGGCACACAAGTGCAATGTTGTTCTAAGTTTGTCAATCCGCTATATTTTATGGTTTTGTAAATTTGGGCATTATGTTGTTGCAAGTTTTGACAAGTCAATATCCGTTCTAACTTCAGTGGCCTAAAAGTAATATATGAAGTTGCGAAGTTACCATCTTTTGTAATTTCACTGAATTCCCAGTAAAGCTTTTCTGTTTTTTTAATCAAGCCTCTTCAGTCATTGTCATGACTCTTAGATACCATGCAGAGAATCAGAAAAGATCACCTCTTCTTTCACTCACCAAGTGGGACAGGACATCTACTTTTCATTTGTTTCCTCAAATTACTTGAGAATAATTTATCTCTCCCCCTTCTGCCCCCCATTCACTTAGCATAGGTGGAAGCATACAAGACCAGAAATGGGCTGTATGTGGGACAGTAGAAGGTTTCCGTCTCATCTCCTGTTCTTGTTTTTTGTTTTGGATGGATCCCTTCACCTCTGGAGTGCTATTCTTTTTACATTTTCTATCTGTCTTGCCTCAAGCCCAGAAAAGACAGCATGGCAACTATCAAGACTGGGGATATTTCCTAACAGAGCTGAAAAAGCTAAAAGCTAAAGGTAACACAGTCTGGTCTGGACTGTGTTAAGATAGGCAGCATAAGATTGCAAGTAGATTTGTATAGCCCTTAGCATAATACAAACCCAACCAAAACCATTTTTGTAGAAAAAGTAATATGATCTTGCTTTATAATGCTCTATTTTCATCTGCTGGAGAAGTTACCCCTTCCCTTCTTCCTGGGGACTGGGTAGAAAGATAATTATTCAGTTGAATCATAAAACGAAGGAACATGCTTCAGGCATCAGGCACGTACTTCTGGCTGGCAAACCCGGGAATGGTATCAAACACATCAAATCTACTATGCTCAGGACACTGATGTTCAGCAGAAAGCGTACATCCTTCATAACAAATTGTATTTCTTTTTTACCTCGAAATTTCCAGGTTTTTTCCAGCCTGGTCCCAGTTACTGCTCTGCATATAAGGTAGCATTAATGCAAGGCAAGAGGGAGCGTGGGGTGATCTGTGTACAGCAGCTATTTTTATACGCACAAAGTGAAGTCAAACCTCTTACAGAGTTATTTTATAGTTCAGTCCACCCATGACTAGTTTTGAATTTTTTGCATGCTAAATACAGTTACTGAGGCCCTTGAATTGACATGACACATTTTAAATTCATATCAGAGCTGCTTTAGATCTGCATTTTTAAAATGTAAGAGGAGTGAAGGACTACATAGCTAAGTGGCGTTTTACCCTGCATACATTCTGTTGGTATTTACTTGACTGCAGAGGAATAGCAAGATGGAATTAAGCAAACAGAAAGCAGACTGTAACAGAATAAAAAGCACATAAAAGATAAGAAAAACATAAGTAAAGCTAAGAAGATCAGTAGTTTGTCTGCTCTTTCCATGTGCAACATTTTAAAGTATCATAAAAGGGATTTTCTGTTTGCCTGGGCATTGCTTTTCCAACATTAGCAGTGGACAGAATTATCCACTGGAGACCTAAAGATTTTTAAATATTCCCCACCTCTGGCAGAATTTTTAAAGGCCATTTGTTCTAGGTATAATGAAGACCAAAAAGATAGTTTATGAGCTATGAGCCTATATCAGGACTGAAAATGTGGAAACGGAGAAAAATGTCCTATAGAAGAGAGCTCAAGCACAGGAAGATGGGAGGAACAGGATTCTCAAAAAGAAGACAATTGCTTAGAGAAACGCACAAGGGCTCTGACATAACACTAGGAAAGTTGTCAAATTATTGGTTTGACATTAACTTCTCCTCTGGTGATTTCACCTGTATTACTCCAGCTGAAAATGAAGTTTTCAGGAAGTGCTGAACAGCAGAGGAGCTTGCACTCAGGTGCATTAGTAAGCAGCCATGTGAATCACGAAGGAAAAGATGGCTAAAGGGATGGGTAAAAATGTGCCTGTACAGGTACAGGTACATTTGTACAGGTATTCTGTTCTAACAGTTCCAAAAAGAAAAAAAAAAAAAGAAGAAAGAAAAAAAAAAGAAAACCCAAAGCATACTTTGAATTAGCTTGCAGCTACACAGCATGGTTTGACAAGCCCCCACAGTAAGTTACAGACAGCCCTGGAAATCATTTGTTGTTTAATATCCTAAGATATGAATGCCAGCACTGCACTATGTATGCTCAGCGAATATATTCCCAATAGTTACAGCAAGTCTTTATTTCCGACTTCTTCAAGATACACAGCATCTTGAGAATATCAAGTGAAAAATTGTGCCCTTTTGTGTTTCATCAAGAAATGTGATTTATCTGATTTGTTTCATGAAGCTATATCAATTATTGAAGACTGCCAGCAAAAAACGATTGAAATCTAGCTGATACGTAACATTATACTTAGAAATTCAGTACAAAAAAACTTTTGAAGCTCCAGATTTTTTTAAAACTTGAGAAATAAGTTAATCTTTCTATTGCAAGGCCTTCCCGTGAATGAGGAACGGAGACATATCAGAAGAAAGGAGAACAGAACCACAAATCGCATTCATGAAGAAGAAAGATCCAACTGTAGCAGATGTGAACTGGTATATTTACCATTAATACGTTTGAAGGCACTCTACAGAAATTGAGCATTTAAAATTGCAGATATTTTCTTGTTTAATAAGTTTCTGCTAAGATAGAATGCTGACACAAATGAAAGTAAAGAACAGTAAAGACAAATACTATAATGGCCACATGCTATAGATACATCACTCCACACCAGTAACATCTTCCACGTTACCACAGACACTCTTTGTTTACTGATGTTCAATGAGGGGATTGCAGAAGGAAACGTCAGCTTATTAGATGTTCCACAATGTTCATTTTGACTACTCACAATTCATGATTGTTGAACTAGATTTCACAGTCACTAATTAGTCGAAATTTAAAAAAAAACACCCTTAAAATTTACTCTGAAAAAGGACGAAAAGAAAAAACCAAACTCTGCATCTATTTCTTTTCCTAAACAAATCACCGTTACGACATCAGCTTGTGGTACTTGAACTAAGGGGCAGCTTTCTTCTCCAAAAACATTTGGAGAAAACAAGACAGCTGTGGAAATAATATGCTTCTTAAAAGCTTAAACGCAAACTTGCTTTCATAACTGTGGGGGTGGGATCAAATAGGTTGGAAAATGCTGTGTTGTCTTCACTTTCTTGGTTTCTAACACGAGTTGCCCACTAGGAAATTACAACAGAGCCCAACAGTCCTTTAATTCTCTTCAGCTCTCTTCATACAGTGACTCTGAAGCTACAGCAACAAGCTCTACAGTGGCCGTGAATGAATAAAATCCCACATGCAAAGAACCAAACAACTCCAGACATCAGTCCCTATACAGAGTAAATATTGAAGGGATCCAAAGACAGCCACCTGCACTCCAAAAAGCTTGCCCCTTCCTCCTCCCCTCCTCTATTCTCTCACTTGTCATAGAAGTTTACAGAGTCCCTGGGAATGTCCTAAGTGTCCCAGAAGACTGCCTCTCCCTGAACTCAATTTGGTAACAGTCTAATTCACTTCAACCGTCAGAAACTTCTCTGTTGCGCCAAATTGGGATTGAACTGTTTTCACACTATAATTTTATAAACTCGGAGAATATTGAGAATATCTATCTAAAGGAATTTTATCACAAATACAGGAAAAGTTAGATGTCATTAATGCAACAGTATTTTCTGTTAAGCAGTGAGAATAAATATTTAGACAGCTGTCTCTGAAATTTTACCCTTGATGTAGTGGATACAAGACCAAAGCATTTCTAATTCGTAACACAAAATCCTGAAATGTTTCACCATTTAAATTTTAGCTTCACTTGGCAGATTATTCTTTGTCACTGTAATTCCCTTTGATGTACTTATGTAAACTTTGTCTCAGACTACATTGAACTTGAAAGAAGTATCAAACTACAAAAGTAGGCATAAGAGGTGGTAGTGTTCAAGGATAAATTACAGCCAGTGTCTAGGGCATGGGAGCCAGTCTGACATTTAATTGTACTCTCTACGGAAAACAGAGGTACCATGGGGTCTGAGGTCGCACATTTGAGCACTACACACAACTGGATTCACTGCAATATCCCTTCTTCCCAATATATCACAACAGCTACAATTTTAGCCAGTCCACACATACTGCGTAAGGGTCTCTTTAAAAATAGCTGCCTGGTCAGTGAAACAGGGATTTAGGCTTAAATGTTTTCTGGTTTTGTTGTTGTTTTTCCCCGTTTTGCTTTTAAAGCAGGTCATAGAGCTTTCAATAGTGGAAGAGCTACTTACAGGCTACGTTGCTACCAACATAGTGTGTTGTGCCAGTACAGAGCTCAGCACTGGCTAACCTGCCTTCCTGAAACTTGCTTTGCGTGTACACACACACATGTTACTATTTTACAGCTCTGAGCCAAACATCCAAATTCTACTAGAGACCTCTAACAACCTTCTTTTCACCACCAACTCTGAAGACAGAAATAGATAAGTAGTCTATTTACCTGGGTCGGTACCAGGAACACTAGTACAATGGTTTACTGATGTTGAGTGAGGAGTGCACCAGTCTCTCGTGAACCTCATGGTAGCACCAGGTTCTCTCACATGGTGTTCGTGGGATCCAGGGCACAGACAGTCAGATACTGAGCAGTTTCAGTCATGAATCACTGGAAAAACATTCAAAGTCTTCATATAAGGTACACACCCCCATTACTCCTGAAGACTGGCTGTTGTCCCTGATATTCAAGATCACCATCATCTTTCCGAATTTAATTCATTATCGGCCTAATTGCAGTGACAATCATAGGGCTGGCACAGTCCCGTTGCTATGACTTGTTTGTCCTGACACAGGAGATTATCATCTCCCTCATGACACTGATTTACTCAAAAATGTTATCTCCTTCTGGCTTTGCTTGCTTGATTTTCTCATAGAATCATACAAACATTTAGGTCAGAAAAGACCTTTAAGATCATCGAGTCCAACATTAACCTAACATTGCTAAGTTCCACTAAACCATGTCCCTAAGTACCACATCTACACATCCTTTAAATACCTCCAGGGATGGTGACTCAACCATTTGCCTGAGAAGCCTGTTCCAATGCTTGATAACCCTTTTGGTGACGAAATTTTTCCTAATATCCAGTCTAAACCTCCTCTGGTGCAACTTGAGACCATCTCCTCTTGTGCTATTGCTAGTTACTTGGGAAAAGAGACTGACAGCCACCTCACTCCAACCTCCTTTCAGGTAATTGCAGAGAGCAATAAGGTCTCCCCTGAGCTCCTTATCGCCAGTTCCCTCAGCTGGTCCTCATAAGATTTGTGCTCTAGATCCTTCACCAGCTTCGTTGAAGGAGTTTCTCAAGGGAAACATATCAGCAGCGTAGAGAAAACTGCTGTAAAGGAGAACAATTTTTGTTATTTTTGTTGTTATTATTATTAATAATAATTATTATTATTTAAAACTAAAGAGATATAGCAAGGGTGGCCAGATAGCGGCAACAGGCTAAGTCTAAAAATTAGTGAAAAGACTTCAATCCAGGAAAAGGTTGGATGGATGAGAAAGAAGCAGCAGAGCTGCAAAGAGTTCAGGCCTAGTTTTTGAAAGCTAACAGACAGGTGCATGTGTAGTTTGGCCCACGTGCATCACAGAGCCACCTCACAGTGTTGCTGGATTTCTTACTTATTCAAGCCTTTTTTTTAGCTCCTGCATGATATACATCTTTTTGAAGGCCTGGTGCTGCAGGCCAATCGTTGGTTTTGACCCTAGCCTCCACACTGGGTGCTGAACAAGTCTCTTATTTCAATTCCTTCATAAGAAGCTTTTTTACAGGCTAAAAACTGTTGGAAACCAAAACAATACACGGTAAGTGGAGACAGATGGAGTCACCACTCCAAAACTGCACAACTGGTCTGAACCAACTTTTTAGTCTAGACACAGCCCTTGTGATGGCCATCAGCTTCCTCTGAGAGAAGATGGGACAAGACACTGATCCACTACACAACCCTGTCTACCTGCTGTTCACTTGACTCCTCAATCTAGGTTACAGATCAGCAGCATGCCTATAATCACAAGGGACACTAGAAGCTTGGTGTTTAGAAGGATATGGACCTTTTCGAGCTTGCTGTTCTTATTTTGAGAAAGGCATGTTCTTGAGCCCTCACTGTTGCACAGAAATACTTCAAAAGAGAACACACACACGTAAACCAGTCTTTAAAACTGTCACACAAACAAGCAGTTTCCAATCTTCAAATTTGCTAATTTTCAACTATATCTTGGCTGCGATAGCAATATTAAATAGAACACCCCAGGCACACAGGATCACTTAAATCGTTAACCTTATCACTCCTTTCATCTTCTTGCTCAGCTCCTTTCATCTTCTTGCTCAGCTTTCCCAGTCTAACCTCGCAGCCTGTGCCCACAGCTCTGCAGCGTGCCTCCAGCTCCTCGGGTTCCTTGTGGCAAGCTGGTGCCTGCTCATTTCGGAGACCTTTTGGTTAAAATCTTACCGATCATTTACACCTCTCACTGCATGGCAGCCCATTCGCCTCCCTACATGTAAGCAGCAGTAACTGTTATAGCCTTCTTGCAGTGAAAACAACAACAAACCCAAAGAAACCCACAGATATGTCAGAAGAAGACAAGCTCTGTTTTGCTGATCATTTACTTTAAACTTTATTCCTGTGCTTGCTTAATGAAAAATGCAGCTATATTCCATTTTAAATCAAAGTAGCTTGCTTTCACATGTATTTTGACAGGTAGTAAGAGGGGATTACTTTCCAAGGAAAGACACAACTGCATAGTTTGACAAGCCCCACTTCCTCCTTCATCAAATTTCTCTGGGTTCAAAAGAGAAAAGGCTTGTTGGTCAGCCTACGAGTTTCAGCATCTTGCAAAGTCACATTAAGATGTGATGAGAAAGTCACTGATCACTGTCTCCTGGCATCTCTAGGGAAACAGCATATTTATGCATTCATGTGTATGCCAGCAGTGTTTTTCAAGACAAGAGCATATGAATACTTCAGAGTTGTTTGTTATTTCAAGCCAAGATCCTGTGTTTGCAGGGCAGGACCCACTGAAAACAGGAATTCCCAATTACAATAATTGTCCTGCTTGTCCACACTTGCTGCATTTTTGTTCACATTGCATAGAAGTCTCAGACTGCATGGACTGATTTTTTTTTTTATTTTTTTTTTTAATGAAACCAAATCAGAAGCCACACTCCAGAAATGGGCCTGCTTCAGCTGCCACCCTCAGTTCACAGGGCCAGACCAGAGCTAGGCTGAGGTACACCTATGGCAGTGCCTATGGCGTGGCAACCATGCACTGGCTGTTCCGCTCTGCAGATCCGCTCCTCCCTGATGGCACCCCTTACTCAAATAACCACAGCCACAGAGTATGAGAGAGTTCAACCACAGGATGAATAGCCGGGAGCTCCTGCAACTCTTCTGGTATTCTGGTTCAGAAACCTAACTCTGTGAAAGTGTGCTCCTCTTCAACGGACTTCTATGGAGAAGACGCAGAAGAATCGTTAACTGCAGTGCGTCTTTATTCTCTGAAGAGGATAAATTCTTCATTAGCTAAGCCTAAAAACATTCCCTAACAGCAAGTCAAAAGCAAGGCTATTGCAGAACAGATTCCTTATACTAATGGAGAAATAAGGCTGCTCACATCTTATGAGGGTGAAAGATCAGCAATAAAGTCTCCACAGATACTCTCCAATACGTTCATCGTTACTGTAATGAAATAAAAATTTAATAGTCCAAGCATGAAGTGGCCGTCTGAAGCCTTTTATTGATTTATCTATTACAAGTGAAAGCACCTCCTCAGATATCATGCCTATCTCCACATTCCCTCAAGCTGTTCCTTGAAAGCGAAAGTCTGGCCAGAGAGCTTGCCATTCATTGAACTTTTTAGGTACCTTGAAAGTTTTGATACTTTGCTGTATTATCTCTTCATAATCTTCTTTCTATCTTGTAATTAGGTATTAATTTTTCGGTTTGTTAAAATACGAGCAACATCTTAAGGCACACACCCAAATGGTTGTGTTATTTGTGCTTGATCTCTTGTTCAGATGATACACTCCATAGCTGTAAGGCCAAATAACGTTTATAAAAGCTTTCTGGCACCTACATACCAGCTGGTTAGTTCCTCCTACCACTGAGCAAAGGTTGTACAACTGTGGTGACACAGCTTCTCCCTTTCCCTCCTAATCGGGACCAGCCTGATTACAGTACAGGCCATCAAAATAGCAAGTCATGTTTTGTGGCTATAGAGAACCAATATTCCTTTGACAAGCAGCTAAGGAGAAGAAATGTAACTTTGGACTATCTACATATATTCAGCAGTTCTCACTCTTTCTATGGCAAATCTTCAAATGTTTTCCCAATTTCAATAAGAAATGGCAATAAGAATTGCAATTAGTGTGCTTTCCAACATGCAACTTCTTGAAAATGCCACGCTGTCAGCCAACTAAATTCCTCAGCATTCCCTGAACGCATCCTATAATCAGCACTGTTTGTTGGCAGGATGAGATACACCGTGACAAAAAAAAGTTTGCTCCTGTAGACATGAGAAGGAGGGAATGAGAAAGAAGATGTAGAATGAATTTTTTTAATCCCATGAACATGAAAATGGACTAGCTTCAAAGGAAAGACTAAATACTCCTCAAAGAATGGGAATAAATGTCTCCCAAAGTTAAGATAACATGTAACACAATTACTAATTACCATATTCAACAGCCTCATTTGTAAAGGTATGCTTTATTTACTCACTTGAGAACTGTATAGTTGTAGACTTTTTAGCACGCATACCTTTGGTACAGGCAAGGTATAAAAGGTCTCTGTCTGATTATTTTCTTCTGTTCAACCAGGAGGAGGAAGCGGAAAACAACAATAAATATTGCAATGTTAAGAGATTCTAAAATTAATAATTTTGGTTTATTCTTTGTAGCCTTCCATTTTATTTAAAATTAATAAATAAAAATAGGTTAAATTTATATATAGTATATATATATTTTCCTGTCTCTTCCAGAAGGATCATCCCACTGCCTTTTCCTATTGAAGTTTTCTTTTTTGTACATTCACCTTTAGCTTATTTAAAGACGAACTGAAGAAAATCAACAGATTGGATCCACTTACGAAGTACACACCTCTTTTCTTTCATGGACTAGCCTCCACATTAGAGGTTGTTTCTTGAAATTTTACCTTTTACAGTACCACCACTACTACTATTACTACTACTCCTACTACTATTACTACTACTTCTACTACTAAAACTATTCTTGTATGTTGGAGAAGCCCCAAGCATTTTTACTTTTTTTTAAAAGGCCGAGGAGCATAAAAGAATTCTGAACATTCCAAAAAAAGTGAAGCATATGTTGTGAGATGACTGTCAAGTTCTCTTTCAGTTCTTGCACTCAAAGTGGCAACCAAGTTCTTTACCGAGTGGCACAACGAGCTATGCTCTGCTCAGCTGTGAATTCCTTTCAGGTCAATATCAAGGCAAAGGGCTGAAATGCAGGCAATTCCACTTCTCTTCTTCTCTGGAAAGGCTCTGGTCCTTCTTCACCACAGGCATTAACCACAACAGGACATGCATCTTTCTGGTTTGCTCAAGATGCTGCTGTGGTTGGATGACCAAGAGCCTGTGCAGATCCACCTGCCTTGGGCCAGTAGATGCTGTCCTTTCTTTAGGCACTGAAAGACATGTTTTAGGTTCCGCGTACGATGCAGCAAATACTACCAATCCCATCATCCCTGTTAAAACAATGTCATTCCTTTCTAGATCCCATCTGAAGCTATTTGCAACCGTGGGCTATTGTACTCTACTCCACGGTGGGAAAAAAACCCAATACAGTTTTTAAAGAAGCCTCCATTCAAAACTTCTTTTTATTCCTGCTTGTTGTTACTGACTGACCCTCAAGATCCTGTTACATCAGACGTGGGCATGTCTATAGTCGTTGCATGTTTTACTGCTATTAAATTCTATGAGAAAGTCATCCAGTGCCAGTACGGGCCTCAACTTTTTTGATAGCCCTCATCTTTTCCTGTTGAAATATGAATACATATTCACCATGAGTAGAGAGGCTACATTTTGCTGTCAGGAAATACATACTCTTTCCATAGCATAGTATTTGTCTTGAGTCATGTGGGGAAAACCCTTATTGCAAGAGCTCCACAGCATTCAGTAGACTCATTAAATAGTATGTCCGAAAACTGCAGTGTTTTGGAATATTGTTGAAGCTCTGGCTTTCCTTCTGATGCAACAAAATATATTCCAGCCCCAATACAGAACATGGACTTGATGCTTTTAGAGATCTTTTCTAACCTATGATTCTATGATTTGTGGAAATAAGTAGCTTTAATAAAAGAAGAAACTGCAATAGTGTACATGCCTAAAAGGGACAGGGTACGCACGAGGACTTGTAGAAGTTTTTTCCAGCAAAATTTTGGTCAGCTCTTATTTTAGTGGAACACACTTACCCATCCTTAGCTAAAAGACAGCTGTAATGCAAGACTCGATCAGGAAATGCCTGGTGGGGTTTTCAGTGGATATGCACTCAGTAAAAATACATACCACCAAGTTCATCTCACGCCAAACGAACAGGAACATGCTTGCAGCTGTCACCAAGAATTGCTTTCATGACATTGACTTTACTGTCTAAAACTGCATTTTCAAGTCTCAGTAACCATGATTCTAGTGCTTGTGAACTCTCTAGCTTCAGCTTCTAAAGGATATTAAAACTTGGTTGCATTTTTACAAAACTCTATGGCATGTTTTACCTTTATCCCTCAATGTTCTGGGAAAATAATTTCCGATTAATAGCCATTGAACAGCTCAACTTTCTTTGACGACTCATTAAGCCATTGCAACTCCACACTCTCACTTTTCTAAAACTAGACTCCTCCAAAATTGTTCATAAAGGTCTTTATCTCTCCACAATTTAGATGCATGTAGCAGACATTGCACATTCCTGTGCCACCTAATATTATTTTCAAAACCCCATTTTTCACACATCTTAACAGATGTCTGTTTTCTTCCCTCTAGTTACATTCCACTGCATCAGCAGCAAAGCTGTTTCTCTTTTTATACTTTGGGAAGTAAATAAGTGTAGAGCGTAAGATGTTACGGTATGGTGACAAGATCAATGCTGACATATTAATGGAAATTACTGCCGATGTTTCATCTGTGCTCCAAATGCGTTAGTGTTAATGACAGCAAAATTAACTGTTCATTTGACCAAAGTGAAGAACATGTACATAGCTCTTTTGCACGGTGACCAGGCTGCTAGCCTGAAAGAGGAGAAACTGAGGTTTCAGACCTGGTTCCAGAAACCATGCAGTTGTACAGTGCATAGTGAAACGGCATCAAGAAGAATGGCATCAAAGTGCCTTAGCCCACCTCAGTATTCGACAGCCTGAAAGTTCTCAGAAGAGTGATCAGCTAATGCAGTCTTTAAAGTAACAAAATTACTCATGACTTATTTTCTTTCAAGTATGTCAAAATGGACTTTTCATTATATTTTGAGACTGCTGGACACCAGACTCCATAAGCAACGGTGTGGGACAAGCGAGAAGAAGTATCACGTCTGAAGAGTTTAAACTCCTTTTAAGTCCCTCAGACCTCTCATCTTTCTTCCCAGATAAAGAGTCCAATGTAGTCCTAACTTTGCCTTTCACAGACTTCAAAAAATGTTACCTGACTCTTTCATCCTCTTCCCTGTAAAAACCAGCAGCCATTTTCTCCAGAACCCACCAGCATCCTGGTCTTACATATTCAAACGTTTCTGTCAGCCCTTTACCCTCAGAGCAGGGTAACCAACAACCAGGCTTGGTCAGACTACAGGTCCACCTAACTCTGTGTCTTGTAACATGACAGAAATGGCTGACGAAGAACAGGTAAAATCTAGGGAAACCATTTACAATACCTGAAATTAATGCCATTCCAGTCTCCAAGTATTTTTATGTCCAGGCCCTCCCAAGCAGCGGCCCACAAATGTCTCTCCAGTGGAATTCTCAGAGTTATAAATGCACACGCATGCAACTTCTACCACCTACAGCATCCAGCAGCAAGGAGGCCACAGGCTGCTGTGCCCGTCTCTTTGTAGCATGACTGCTGCCAGTTCCTTCTGCCCTCCAGTGTTTCAAAGGGATGGGAGACCGAGCCCTCTCCAAACTTAGTTGCAGACCCTGCAGACAAAATAGATGCTGTGCTATGTAAATCCAAGGACTTCAGCTGACTAGGACGACATCCGAGCCAGCAGTGTGCCCTGGCTGCCAAGAAGGCCAATGGCATCCTGGGGTGCATTCAGAGGAGTGTGACCAGAAGGTCGAGGGAGGTTCTCCTTCTCCTCTGCTCTGCCCTAGTGAGGCCCCATCTGGAGTACTGTGTCCAGTTCTGGGCTCCCCACTTCAAGAAAGATGAAGAGCTACTGGAGAGAGTCCAGCGGAGGGCTACGAGGATGA
>Ga0065711_1027837_pt1 | contig 45628 bp, 26 predicted proteins | sample Hoacrofraction12_FD_59098 | JGI IMG/M metagenome (GOLD analysis project Ga0065711, IMG submission 59098) | Hoatzin crop microbial communities from Cojedes, Venezuela - Epithelial fraction 12 v2 (version 2) | ecosystem: Host-associated > Birds > Digestive system > Esophagus > Crop | place... | reverse complement strand
CACCAAGCTGGGCGAGAGTGTCGATCTGCTGGAGGGTAGGAAGGCTCTGCAGAGGGATCTGGACAGACTGGATCAATGGGCTGAGGCCAACTCTATGAGGATCAACAAGGCCAAATGTCGGGTCCTGTACCTGGGTCACAACAACCCCGTGCAACACTACAGGCTTGGGGAGGAGTGGCTGGAAAGCTGCCCGGCAGAAAAGGACCTTGGGGTGCTGGTTGACAGCCAGCTGAACATGAGCCAGCAGTGTGCCCAGGTGGCCAAGAAGGCCAACGGCATCCTGGCTTGTGTCAGGAATAGTGTGGCCAGCAGGAGTGGGGAGGTGATCGTGTCCCTGTACTCGGCACTGGTAAGGTCACACCTTGAGTACTGTGTTCAGTTTTGGGTCCCTCACTACAGGAAGGACATTGAGGTACTGGAACATGTCCAGAGAAGGGCAGCAAGGCTGATGAGGGGTCTAGAGAACAAATCTTACGAGGAGCGGCTGAGGGAGCTCTGACTGTTTATTCTGGCGAAGAGGAGGCTGAGGGGGCACCTTATTGCTCTCTGTGACTACCTGAAAGAAGGTTGTAGTGAGGCAGGTGTTGGTCCTCTCTTCTCCCAAGTAACCAATGATTGGATGAGAGGAAACAGCCAGAAGTTGCATCAGGGGAGGTTTAGATTGAATATTAGGAAAATTTCTTTACTGAATGAGTGGTCAGGCATTGGAACAGGCTGCCCAGGGAGGTGGTTGAGTCCCCATCCCTGGAGGTGTTTAAAAAACGTGTGGATGTGGCACTTCAGGATATGGTTTAGTAGGAATGGTGGTGTTGGGTGGATGGTTGGACTCTGTGATCATAGAGGTCTTTTCCAACCTATGATTCTATGAAAGTTTGGAGGGATCTTACCAATGTGTATAAATAGTAGCTCAGCGGGAGTAAAGAAGACTGAGTCAAACTTGTCTCAGTGTATCCAGTGACATGGCAAGAGGCAATGGGTACAAACTGAAGAACAGGAAATCTCATTTAAATGCAAAAAAACCCCTTTTCACTATGTGGTCAAGCACTAAAGCAAATTGCCCAGAGAGGTTTTGGAGTTTTCATCCTTGGACATATTTGAAACTCCAACTGGATGTGGCTCTGACTAGCCTAGTGTAGGTGACTCTGTCTGAGTAGAGGGTTTGGACTAGGTGATCTCAAGAAGTGCCTGCCAACTTCAGCCAGTCTGTATTGTTGTGAGTTCCAGTTTTTAATCCTAGTGATGAACCACTGCGAAATTCAACATTAGAAATTTTAGGCACATCAGAGTCTACTTGTCTGAATGTCCCTGCTCAGTATAATTATGCATTTTACTAAAAACCCTGAGTTGTCTGTTTCACAAAAAAACCCTTAGGTTTTGTTGTAAATATCAGTAACATCTTTGCTTACCTGCATCTTTCAGTTATTTGCTGCAGGCATGTTACAATGGGGACAAAATACTGACACCCAAGAGACTGTCTACTGAATCTCAAGAATAGAAACCCGAATTTAAAAAGAAGTCACATACACACATGCTCACACTCTCTCCAACTCCCTCAAACCATAGCCCGTCATAGCTGAAAATACATTGTCACCTCTACTTTGAACAGCCTTTTTTTTTTTTTTCTGGGGAAAATAAAATCATTGTTGTGATCTGCACCAGAAATCTGCAAAATCTGCTGACAAACCCTCTCCTAGTCTGCTCTTGGTATGGATGCTGTTTAACCATTTGGGGACAGTCATTTTATTTCCTATTCCTTTTAATTAATTTTTTAATAGATACTGCCTAGATTTTTTTCATGGTGAGCTGAATCTGTTTGCTGCTAGTCCCTCTGGTTTGCCCCATTGTTTTGGTGTCTTGTCATAAAACATGACTGACTTAATTACACAGCCATGTTATCTTCATGATCTCTGTTTGGTGCATAATGATATCTTAACCAGATACAGCTGAAACTTAAATATATCTAAATGTTACAACTAAATTCATGACTGGTATTGTATTTCAGTTGCAAGGCTAAGAAAGTTCTGCTGTTGGCTCTGTCGCAAGCTTTTTAAGATGAAACTAAGTCAGTTGTCTTCTATGAGTCTTATTTATATATATACATAAGAAAAGTAACTGGCTGTCTTCTCATCATTATGGTAAAGTTGTATTCCCCAGTGCTCACTGAGTACCAAGGACCTTTATATTTACCATGGAGAAGAAAAAAAACCCCATATAATGCTATTTCTATAACTTGCTGGTGAAGAGAAGTAGTATTTGCTACAGGTAGCATTACCCATAGAATCCTGTGCTGATAATAGCAACATTAACATCTATTGGAAGACATAATTTTGTAATACATTGCCCTCACCAACCCTGGGCAATGCCTTTATTTGTACTGCGTGAGTAACTTCAGGCATAACTCTGCAGAAGAGATGTTATTCAACCTATGTTTCTCCTGATAGAGGAAAACGTGCAGTAGGAAAAATTTAAAAACTTCTTCTGTAGCGTTCACTATCTAAGTGAGACGGGGAGAAGATGGGACAGGATAATGTGTTGCGTGTTTTTTTTATAACCCTGCTATGAACCTCTCTTAAATAAGGCTTATACTGTTATGCTTAGGAGAGAAAAAGGATCATAAATGTGTCTGTTTCGCCTCTGGGTGCATGGCTTAATGTAGTGTCTGCCTGATGTGATCTAAACATGGTCAGGGAGGTCAAGGGGAGATAAAGATTAAAAAAAAAAGAAACAAAACAAACCTCAAAACACTTCACAAAAACCCCTAGGCCCCCAAAACCCCTAGGCCCCCAAAACACCCTAACCCTCCTTCCCCCTTCCCCAACCAAAACCCCAACAAGAAAATCCAAACAAAACAAAAAGAAATTATGAGAGTGGCAGACCATCTTTCTGGGGTGCTTAACTATAACCTGTCCTGATCATATTTGATAGAAATTTTATTTTGTAGTGTATATTAACATAAGGGGTTGTCTTTTTCGTTTGTTTGTTTGCAGATTGTTCAGAAACATTGTAACAGTTTCAGTTCTGTTCTAAGTACTAGTTTGAGAACCAGTCACAAAGGCTACGTTTATTGGATGCTTTCTGTCTTTTTGTTTGGCACTGGTCATTTTTGGATACACCAATCCAGGCCTTTGCAATGAAAGACTGAAAGAGAATAGGGTACTTCATTCCTTCCTTCACATTTTTTCCTCAGGTATTATCTTGTATTTCCAGTAAACAGTCTAAATCAAAGTAATTTAAAACTTAGAAGCAAGATTGTTAGCTGACGTAAATTTTGTTTAAATTAGCAGAGCTTTATATTGTGCAATAATTTGAGTGTACCTTATGATAGAATGAGACAAGATGAGAGCCCAGAAAGGAGGGTGTTATGTATCTAGGACAAAGTGGAAATATTTCTCTTAAATGCAGTGGACTATTTGAACAGATTCTTTCACTAAGATTGTTTTTAGTTTTACTTATAGTTCAAAAAGTGTGTTTTATCTTTGGCATACAGAAAGCTGTTCACATTTTCTTGCATGTTTACTTTCTTCTGTGGGAAAGGATAATAAATGCCTTTGGTTTATCAAGCCGGGTCAGATTGCAGCTGGTGATAAAACAGGTTTGTAATGCTAGACCTCTCAAAAGTCTGGCTAGGGGAGTGGAAGAGTTTCTGCTGCTTTTTCAGTCATATTGCTGTATTGCTTTCATTTCCAAGTTGTTCTTTAGGAAGTTAAAGGTGTATGTCTTCTGTCTGTGGTCAGAGTGATTGAAATGCAATGTTATTGTTCGACTGTTGCCACTACTGGCCTAATGAATTTTTAAGATGTTAAACAGAAGGGTACGAATAATACCAAGTCAAAACTTGGTTTGTACATCATAGAATATTCACAAATAACATTCCTCCTATTTGCTCAGTCCTGATCCAGCTTGTCTCCCTGTTGCATTGCTATTACCATTTCAAAGGAGAAAAGAACAGAGAGAATTTACAATATGCATTTCTCTTTCAATTTCTCTGTAATAAAATGCAAACAACTTTATTTTCCACAGGGCTATTGCTGACTTGCTTTTAGTCAAACAAATATCATGCCCTTTAATTATTATTTGATTTAATTATTAATCGAATTATTGAGAAGTAGTACTCCATGATTCACAGAGGTGTCTATTGAGCTGTCCAACACAGTTATAAATAAAGAAGGGCATGAGAAAGAGGTACTGCAAAAGTTCCTGGTCAATGTCAGTGTGAAAGGACTCACCATGGGTTATTTGCATTAAGTATGATGACCTGAGATCACAGTCAGAGCCCACTGGAACTTTAGATTCCAAGGTAGCCTAATTCTGAGACGTCTACTGAAATCTTCCAGAAATGAAATATAAACTACTGTAACAGGCTATCAAAACTGTCAAGCTGGCTCAGCAGAATGAGTGATGTGTTTAAGTCTGATCACTTTCAAAAGCTCCATGAAACTAGAATAGTTCCATCCAAATGGCCACAAGCGACTTCTGTAACCAATTATCAAAAACAAGCTTAACAAAAGCTGTCAAGTGCTGAATTGAGTCTTGGAATCCTGCTGCAAAGCGATAAAATTATTACCCTTAAAGAGAACTTTGTACATAGATTAATAAACATTTCTCCTATTTAGCAATTCCAAAGCAGTAATTAATAATCAAAAGGAAGTAATTCCATTTTTAGCTCATGCATATGCTAAAAGTTTAAATGTTACTTTTGTCGACAAGTTTTCCACAATGCTGTAAAGTGTGCAAGCACAAAAGGTGAGGATTTAACATTAAGCAAAGTTTGACAGACTGTAAGTACTCACAAAGCTGCGCTTGTAGAAAATCACTGATTATGTAAAATTAATTAGTATAATTCTGATCAGTGATTCTCTCAGTAATAGTTTAACTGGAATTAATAATCAGCTACTCTTTGTTTTTTTTAATGTATGCTTCTGACGTTACTGTGTGCATTAAAAATAGAGCTGAAAGAGATTTTTCGGGAGCCTTGCTGCAAGCTCTTATCTCTGTAATAAAATAAAGGCAAGACAAGATTATGTGAAGAAATTAAAGACGTAGATGAAATTAAAGAGGGTGGGAGAAACGAGGACAGCAAAGATTTGTCTCTTTTCTCTCCTCTAGAATCTAAAGCATTAGGGCTAATGAAACCAGGCAGTAGAGGGGGGGAAAAAACTCAAATGGCTTTCTTTTTAGTTCATAGAAAACTACATTTAAAGTGTTTAATTCAACTGAAATTTCAGTTTCCCAGTGCTTTTAGAGCTCTGCTGAGACTAGCGCGCTCTCACTCTCCAGTTTTAGCAGAAAGTAGCTTAAGCATAGCAGTAGTAGGCTAAGAAAATGTAGTAAACACCAATTTCTGTTACAGGTGCTGATTCGAAGATCCGGTCTTGTTGCTGTCTTGATGCCTCCTTATCTCTGTAGCGTAGTGCATTTGCCCTTCCAAGGCCGAGCTGTCTGGAGTAGAATTATTTAGGAGTCTCTTTTATCCCACAATTATCCCAATTATTTGCTGAGAACCAAGACCACTTTTGTTTCACTTAATTATTTTGTCTAACTACTAAGTGATAGCTTGTGCCCGTGTCCTTCCACTACATTCCTTAATGAGACAACAGGGATTAGTGTAACAGTTACATCGTTAGATCACTATGCATGCAGAAATACAAGTTACAGTACTAAAGACTACTAAAAACTAGAAAATATTAAGGCTTTATGTTATAGTTTCACATTTCTTACGATCCCCTCTATCTGTGCTCTGGTCCTATGCTGCCAGCACTTTTAATCTATCAATGAGTTTTGTGGTAACTTGCTGTTTTTCTTGCTGTGGTCAATAGTGGTAGAAAAATCTGTTTTCATCTTGAGGGGGGAAAAAGAAAAAGATTTTTATCTTTTATGAAGAGGAAAGATCTAACTTGAAAATGTTAAGAGTGCATCCTCTTAGAAACCAGAGGTTGAACGAAAATGTCTGACATACATAGCTTTAAAATGCTGTCATGGAGTGTCACAACTTTTAGGGGCAGTTGATTTTTTCTTGGTTAATGTTTAGATTGTTTCAGGAAAAGGAATTAAAAAAACAAACCGTGGCTTTTGGGGCACTCTGAAATAGATGATGATTGTTACTGAGAACAATTTAACAAAGACAGCTTTTGTGTTTTGATGGCACAGTAAGATGCGTTCAAAGAAAAATTTTATAATATGTGTATAAAAGAAGATATTTTGTCGTTCTAATATTTCATTTTTAATTGAAATAGAATCTTTTGGAAGACAGAATAAATTACTTCCTATATTTAAAAGTTAACTGCAGCAGTTCAAAATTATTCACAAGTTTTTATTTTATTATATTTAGTCTTGAGTGTTTACTGGGACTAGGAGGGGAAGGTGAACATTATTCAAACTTTTGTATTATTGTTTTCTCAGTTAAAACAGAAAATAGTACACAGATTGGGAGCAGCTAATGCTTCTGTATATTTATTTGCCATTAATTGATTTTTAATACTTTTTTAGGTGTTAGGAATACTTTAACACTTGGACTTCAGAGAATTCTCTAATCTAGTCTACTTGTGATGAAGATTGTCCAGGATCATCTGTGGCAAGAAAATGAACGATGTAAGTACATTATGTGAAGTAGGAGATGATGTTTAATGTCTTTTGCAGAGATGTAGTCAGAATAGCAGGCAAACTTCTGCTAGCAGAAACACTTATTTTTTTCATTGATTCCTTGTGTTAAATTAGTTGGTAGTGTTGGCCTGTATGGTAAATAGTATGCAATGTTGAGTCATGTAAATGCTGTCAAAACCACAGTGCAAAGCATTGATAAGTACTTAGAAGTGAATTTTCTCAGTTACATGGCAGTACCCTCAAGGAACATCATGGGCCCACCTTGGACTTTATGGGGAACTCTGCTGATACTGATCAAGCTTGATATGGGATTTCAGATACACCCATAGTATGTGAGATTAAAACATCCTTAAAGTGTTGTGGATCAAATTCTGGCCACTGAGCATTTGGAATACATCACTTGATAAACATATGTAGGTGTTTTGTGTTACTGAAACAGAGATCAGTGTAAGCAGTATTTATAAGACATTATAATAACGTATTTGGCTCTGGTGTTTGTGAGATACTGAAGGGTCTGGTTGGAAAAAAGACTTTTATTTACACTATACACAAACTATTTTGTGCTTTTATTAACTGCTTAAGCCCTACTCAGGCTTCTGGAGCAGAACTGGTGTCAAACTGCATTTGCTGAAACTTATGAATGTTTAATGAATATATTTAACATTAGTAGTATAGAAGTTGGCTTATCTAATTTTCTTTGCTATACTGCATGTCTCATATTTACTACCCGCAATAATTTTGCTTTTAAGAGCCTCACTGCTTCTCCAATGGTTTTCGGTAGATAACAATTCATGTTTTATAGAGTAACCTACATTACATAGATAAATCACACCTTCAGACTTTGTTGGCTTTTATGTCATGGATTAAGCCAGGCTAAAGGATGGTTAACCTTTTTAAAAATTTCTAGTTTGCACTTGTCATTCAGATGAATTTTTTTTTTTCATCTATTAGAACAAAGAGAAATAGAATGTATTATGGAAGATATTTCCTAGGACATTTGTCTTGTGTTCTCTGTATAAATTCCGAGTAGCATAGCTGAGAATTTTTCCCTTGGAAAAGTCATCATCAGGAGAAGTTGTTTTGCTGTTTTAAGTAGATCATATGAAGAATATGTTTTTTAGTTTTTTTTAAAATGTTTTCTTTGCAGCAAAGTTATATAAACAGAAAACACTTTGACCAAACAAAACCCCAAGTTCCTGCAGTTTTATGTTGCAACAGCCCTTACTTCTTGAAATAGCAGAAATCAAATGAGAGAAATTGAATGTATTAAATTAGCATCCTCTCCTGAGATGTCATAAAGAAATATACTTGTAGGAAGAATGAAGTAGACAAAACTTGAAATTCAAGCCTAAAATTATATTTTCTGAAATATCTGTAGTGGAAAACTAAGACTTCATAATTTTGTTTGCTTTAGAATGATATCAGATTTTAGAATTAAAAATGTTTCTTGTGACTAATATCTGACAGTTTATTTTTCCTCTCTTAGTAATCAACCATATTTTAAAATAACATAGTAACTAAGCTGGGTCTTAAGTCCTAACTTGTAGTAATATTTTGTCTACAAAATTCAAAAATTATTTTGTTTAAAAAAATTATGATATTCATTCATCCTTATTTATGAGAAACAGTTCTGTGTTTTTTATAGGGGAAAAAACATTTTTCTTGGAGAAAAAGGAAGCTCTATTACAGGACTTCTGCAAAAACTTTCAGTGTTGCCAACGCTGGGTCACTGGATAATCAGTTTAGAACCATTAGATTCATAGACACAGTTCATGTTACCTGTCTTTAAGCAAATAGGCTGAGTGACAAAGTTTGGAGGTGCATCTTCAGTGGAGAGAAAGGTAGCCTTGGGAGGAAGGCAGAGCGAGGTTCTTGCAGAGTGCACCCATCACAGCAAGAGCCTTGCTGAAATGTCTGTGGGGATCGTGAATGCTGTTCCTGTTTCAACAAGAAAAGTTTTAGTGTACTGCTTTGGTGCTTCTCCGAGTAGATCCTGTCATATTTTTGTGCACAGATATTTGAAGAACGAATCTGTTACTTCTGTGGCATATCCAGTGAGATGATTCCTGTTCTCAGTTCTGTGTACCAAATAACTGTGTTCTAGGAAATATTTGAATCTGTCTCTTGGGCCAACTGAGCATAAACATTGCAAAGATCTATATGAAACATTGCATGCTGCAGGTACCCTGTCTCTTTGTACTTCATGTTGCGTCGTATCAGTAGACGTTTGAGTTGTGGTGCTGAAGAACACGGGAAAGCAGTTAATGATATATTATAGCTGCTTGTTTTTAATGCCTTGTTCCTCAGTGAGTTCCTCTGACATATGATCTTGGCTGGTATGATATCGGCCTAGGAGTGAATTTTTTTCACATAATGTGATCTGATCTGTTGCTATATAAATTCATGTTTTGCTATGTTCTGAGTAATTGCCCTCGAACAAAAAGTAGGTGTCATTGAAAACTTAACTGTTTTGAACAATATGTAGAGCATCTCTAAAGAGCAGGTAGGTTTTTTTAAATGTTCAGCTCCTGTTGATCTGTCGCTTTTTAACCTAAACTTCAAAGTAATGGTGGTTGAGATGGTGCTTTCAGTGAATCAGAATTTCTTATGTCATCATAAATAGTAGGTGTAAGTCAGACATGCTGTATTCATTTCTACCTCTGAAAAAAAAGAATTCAGAATGAAAACAGAAGACGGGTACTTTGAAACTAATGCCCTGAGTGATTGTTCTGACTTACTGTACTCCGTATGCTCAGTGCTTTTAATTAAAATAAAAACTTCCCCTGGGCATATGGGTATACCCTGGCAAATAAATCCTTTTGTTTCTTGGTTTTCTTATATGTCGTTATCTGTCTTCATCTCTTCTTACATTTTGAGTGGAAACTCCTTAGAGTAGAGGTGTGTGGGGTTTGTTTTGTTTTGGTTTTCTGTTGGTTTTTTTATTTTTTTAAATTGTAACAGTACAGCATAAAACTCAGTGGAGAATACTGTTACTTGATCAGAGCTTCTGTGTGCAACTAAGACAGACAATAGCAATAACAGTTATACAGTCCTGGAACATTTTTGACCTGCCATAGAACAAGTAGAGCTGAAAACGGAACAAAGAATGACGCATCTCCTTTAAAGTGACCTGCCATGTTGAAGAATTTAAAAACAAACAAACAAAAAAAAAAACCCAAAACAAAACACCAAACTTTGCCAGCAGCACTAAAAGGAATACTCATATGAACTTTTGCAAATGTTATTCTGCAAATGCCATTCTAAACAGACTTACCTCTATGAACAGCAACCTGACATTTATAACTATACTAAATAATGCAACAAAAGAATTTTTAAGGTTCATGTGAACCTTTCCACATGCAGACTTTGCAGTTTCTTAAATTATTTACCATGTTTAGAAACCATCTCGGTGAGTCAGATTTTTGAAACACAAAGCAAATATTAACTGTAGAGTTATATGAGAATTTCGAGTTTTTGTCAGAAGGAAGATGATGTAAATCTTGTGTGACTTGTGGTTTTACAAAACAGTGAGGCAAACTACTTTTCTAACCAAAGCACTTGATCTAATTTTTGCAAGGTAAGATATGCCTCTAAATGTTTTTACAGTGAAGTGAAATGGAACATCACAGTAATATTTCAGTAACAGGAGAGAAATGGGGGGATGATTCTTCACAGTCTTGTACTAGCGGCCACAAATTTCATACTATTTTATTTATTTTATGTATTTTTTATTTTATTTTATTTTTATTAGGATTAATTCCCTACTTATTATGGGCAGACTCTGTAAATTTTAATGACGGTGGTTATTATTTTCATTTTAATCAACAGTTACATTATCAAGTATGTTATAATTTCTCTGTTGTCTCACATTGGAGGCCGTTACCAACTTGTTTTAGTCTGACCAAAGTTAATGAGATATTTACAATGAACTGTCTCATTACAGATGATCTCGGCCTGGTTTTAATTTTTTAATATGTCTTTGATTTGAAAAAATTTATGAGTGCCTGTATAGACATACAAGCTCATGGACATAGGTTGTAGGGATTTTTGCAATACATGAACTATTTAGCTATGGTTAATGATACTGTAAATATCTTAGAAGTTGCAAAGACTTGTTGGTCATATTTTTATTTTTTTTTAAAGAACAGGGAACTATGAAGAATGCAAAGCTCTTTCACTTAGCAGGAATATAAATATCATGCCATAAACTAGGGATTCAACGTTCACTGAAACAAGTCTTTTCCAACGTAGACTAGTTCATGATAAATTCTACATTGCCATGACCAGAGTGCTGACAGCATCACCAGATGTGCTAATCTAAATGGTAGTAAAAATGTGTAGATGTGCATACAGTCATTCAAAAAAAGCATTGTTCTTTCCAGAAAACTCGCGCCTGTTCAATGTCTAATGCAAGGTAACCATTTAAAGCAATCAGTTAAGGTATTATGCATCCTATTTAGGAGTATAATTTGTCATTAACGTGGTAGTATTGCTTCCAAATGAAGTAAACTTTGGCTGTTTCTTTAGTACTCAAGATGATCTCATGCATCTTGATAGGTGTGCTAGTACTGTGCATGTTTAAATGAAGCTAAATAATAACTTCTGGCTTCTTTATTTGGTAATTAGCAATATGACTTCTGTATAATATAGCAAGTCTGCTAGTATGACATGCAGTTACTAATTTAAGGAACCATTTAATGGTATAGAAATTACTGATACCTACCAAGACACAGCATAGTCTGTTCCAAATTTTCAATTTCTCTTTAATGGCTCATAAATACTGTTTGATTCATGGTAACTTTTAAAAGAAATTGACTTTCTACTTGAAATCTACTGGGAGCTGGACTCAATGAACCATGTGGGTTCCTTCCAACTCAAGATATTCTATGAGCTCTTATCAATATGAACATCAGCGAAGAATTTTCTGAATATTCAGGAGCCTTTTTTGTTTGGTGGGATTTGCTTTTGTGGTTTTTCGTGTGTGTTTGGTTTGATGATTGGTTTTTTTTATTTGTTTGTTATAGTGGAATACATTAAAGCAAAACCCAAGAAATTGTCTCTTTCCACATATACTCCAGTGGGACTGCTAATAAGTATATATCTCAGATATTGGAAAGGTTCTTTGTAAAATTCTTTGAAAGTCTGTCAGTATCCCTGGGGAAGATATAATTTGTAATGGAAACCCCAGTAATATTTACCTCAGACCCTTGTCGTCTTGATAAATCAACTTTATAATGGAAATATTAATGCATATATGCTAAGGCTTAGAGTCAAGGATTAAAATTTAGTTGTGCAAACACTTCCTTCCTCATATTTCAGTGATTTGTAGGACAAGACTGTTTTGCTTACACAGATCTGTTCTCATAATGAAGTGTGTTCTGGAAATTAAACTAACTAAAGTCATAACAAAACTTTCAGCTGTTGTAACAGCATAACCTGAAGTAATTGATTTAAATCTGAAACAGAGGGGTCAAGACGTCTGGCGCTGACTACTGAATTTGGGTCTCTGTGTAAACAAAGCTACTATACAACACAGACAATAGATGAATATTTAAAACACCCCAAACTATCTTGTCGCTGTGTGCTATGCTGGGTCAGTAAAAGCAATACTAATGAATTACGACCATTGTATTTAAAAAAGAGAAATGTGTGAACATCCTGTTCTGCAGTAAGGAATGATTGCAAAATAATTCTGCTGATAGTGGGTGACAGTTAAGAAAGAAAAAACCAAAGCAAACACCCCTGTTGCTTTCCCTAAACCAGTCTGCTCTTTTAAACAAGGATGAACTTGACATTTCTTTAACTGGTAAATATGAGATTTCTTAAAATGAAAGGTAGGTGGCTGAAACTGTTTATACTAGAACTGAAAGCATTCAGTTTGCTATAAAAGATGTAGGACAGTAGAATGACCTCCTGAACTTTTCTGGTTTATATTTTAGGGAATTAATTTTGTTAAGGGTTAATTCAGATACTGCTGAAGGCTGTGTCAGATTCTCAGTGTATTTGCCTGATAGCTGTACTCACTCTAAATAGGCAAACAAAACAAAAAAGCAACATGATGATCAGTTTTTGAAATGTCAGTTTTAATTTCTTGATTGGCTCACCAAACTCTGCTCTCCCAAGAAAGGATAGGAAGGGAAAAGCAGCAGTTCTTTTTGACATGCCCCTAGATAATCATATTCTTCTTCATCAGATGAGAATGTATATGCTTGACTGCACAATTCCGAAATTAAAAGCTGCTGCACTTATTTGAAAGGCATGTTTTCTTTTGGGGTTTGTGCCACCATTAGAATAATCTTTGTCTCATTTTAGCTGTGATCCTCTCTTGGGGAACCAAAGGAGTGTTTTTTTAGCAGTATTGATGGAGATATAACTGATCAAAAATATAGTAGCACATTTTTTAATGCAAAACTGAAAGGAACTTTCAGTGGGCTTTCAATTAAAATTTTCCTATAATAATACAGAAGACAGGAGCAGCACACATGGCAAAAGATCTTACTGGACTAGTTTGCCGGTTGGAGCACTCTGGGCCAAAGTGACTCCATGTTTCACCTAGGAGCGCAGTGTTACATGCAAGGACATGTAAGGCAGTTGTCAGACACCTTGCCCTGCTGTGGGATATCGCCTTGCATGTGTGTGGCGGAGCTGCTTGGTGCCAGAGTCAGGGACACTGGGACTGGTGACCTTGGTCGCCATCCCATAGGAAGGAGGAACAAGAGCCTGCTCTTAAAGGAGAGGAAGGAAGGGCTCAAACTTCCCCCCCCCCCTTCCATCCTCGAGTTTGAGTACCTAGTCTCTACCTGCAACACACTGGAAGTGCTCCTAAATCATCTTTAAGGTGCATAGCCTCTCCCCTGAGGATGGCAGAGGGCATAATTAACTGGCTCTTACGGGAGGTAGAGGTGGCCCATTGGTTTTCACAGAGAGATGAGTGAGGACCAAATTTGTTAAACACGGATGCTTGACATTGGACCCAAATTTAGGAATTTAAATCAAAATTGCTTTGTTTTCTGGGCACTGAACTTGCACCTTCTGCAGCAGCTGTACGTTTCGTGTGTGCTTACCTGACTGTGGTTAAAGTGCTAGATATGCATCTCAACAGCTAATCTGAAGTATTAAAATTTGAAAAAAAATTCAGGCTGGAGCTGTCTACGCAGTAAATTTTTCTGTTCTTTGTTTTGTATTTGCACAGCTCTGTTGATTACCCAATTAACAAAGGAAACCATGATAATAAACTTCTCCTGCTCAGACATGCAGTACGTAATTCCTGGTTCTCATCTGGCTCATTTATTTTGGCTTCATGATACTGACCAAATTCCTGTCAGTTAATGTTTCTGAACAGTTTTTCTGTTCTGAACTTGATAGAGAGGGTTAAGTTTTGTGCTTATTTGTTAAGGCTTTATTTTTTTTCACTTAAGGAAAATTAATTTGATTTTCTTTGTAACTCACTAGCTTCCTAATCTCCAAAGCCATATTATCACCAGCCGAAAACAAACTGTGCGCTGATTGATTGATTGATTGACGGGGAGAAGTTTTTCTCATTTGGCTGGAAATGCATCCTTTGCCAGAGATGAGCCCTTTTTTTGCCAGCCATTTCTTCTCTGAACGTTTTATTCCACTTGAATGTTAAAATATTTGTTTCTCTACCATTGTACAGGGAAATAGCTTAGTACTGCTTTCCCCCATTAAAATGCTGCATGTGCAGAACTGCTTGGAGTGAATGTTTATGAATACATGTTCAAAGCTGCATATTCAATATCAAGCTTGAAGCCAGACCCAGATATGTGCAGAATAAAGCTTTCTGCCTTTTACTAGTTCATGGTGTTGTCATTTATCTGCCTCACCACATAGCGAGCTTTGCAAATAAGATAATTTTGCAGCAGTCTACAGCCAAATCTTAACAGTTGGATTTCTGTTGTGCTCAGATTGAGATCTGAGCTTTTAATGCATCTCTTCTTCTAGAATGCCCTTTATCACCAGGAGAAATGGAGAGACAACTGCTTTGCATTTTTCAGATGTAATGTGTTCTGGGGTTTTACGAAGACCAAAGTCTCTTGGTAACAGCTGAGCATATAGGAGTGAGGAGGAGAAAGCTAAATATTAAATACGGTAGATAAAACTACAGATAACCTTTGGAAAGGAACACCTGAGTAACATGTGAAATAATATATTTAAAAAGATCACCTTTTATTTTTGCTCTTGGTGAAATGAACCAGCTTATGATTTTAAGCCTTATGAGATCTATGACTGCTCAGCAGGGGTGAGAAATAGTTTCATCACCTACAGGTAGGAAATTGATTTTTACTCAGTGTAAGGTGATGTGTGGTGTTTCTTTCAATCTATAGTCGGAAGCAGAACACATCCCCTCATGCCATACGAAAATCAATTTACCAGAGCAGAAAGAAACTGAAGTATATTCCAAACTGTGACAGAGACTGGAAACAAAGCAGTTCTGGAGATAGCACTTGGTACTAACTGTAATAAGGTTTACTCTACAATTGTAGAGGAAAGCAGCCTTTTTTGCAGTTCTTTTCATTGTCGATGCATGTGTCTCTGTCTTCGTAGTGCAACTGGATTCATAAAGCAAAACAGCCATGACACAGTTTGCTTTACTTTTTCCTCTTTATCTGATGCTTTTACTTCTTGCAAGCAGGACTGCTTCAGTGTCTGGATAGTGTGAGGCCAGATTAAAATAGTGGGGCAAGGCATCGCTTAATTTCAAGTGGTCTTTTTACTGAGATTTTGGCCTCCGCGAGGAGCACTGTGCTCGGTCACCTAAGCAGTAAACAGTACCAGCAGCGTGACCTTTGCTGTTTGGTCCCAAATTGAAGCATGTCATGACAGCAGCTGGTGGGAGGTTAGTGCCACAACAGTCAAGGGAGCAAAAGGTACAGCCTGGCTGCAATGCCGAGGTGCAATTGTAGTTCTTCTAGACATAGTCACCACTGCCTGGCCAGTGCAGCAAAGAGTGCAGTTGTAGCAGCGAGACCCTTAGCCATAGATTATATACCTTCCAGTTCAAATAAATCACACTGAGACTGAATTTGGTCCCCGGGCCAAATAATTAAACCTTGCTCAGGTATGGCAACAAGAGCTGTAGGCATGCTTTTTGGATGGTGGTCTAGACATGTGTATGTCACACTGATATTAGCGCAAGCGGAGAAAGTCTGACCTTAACCACTGCTACAGACCGGGCAAACTGGTATCGAGCTTTCTGTCATGGCAACTTCACCACTGCTAAATTGTAGTCTCTTGGGATTACAGCTTAAATTTTGTTTTGCCTGGTGGAATGCTGTGAAGATGTGTAATGTCTCAAAATCGTGTAGTGCCTGGAGAGGCATTATCCAAGGGAAAAATTGCAGGTGGCTAGTTTGTTTGGGGGGGTGATTAAAAAGATGGCTGTGCTGTAGACTGTGTAACTTGGAGGTCTCGGTCCAGTCCTGGTGGGCATGCTCTTCTAGAGCATAGTCTTGTGTAGCACGGAGCCATGGAGACCCTGTGCAAGAGTGATGGTCAGGCTACTGGGTGTTGAACACCATTTGTAGATAGGGTCTGATATATTTAAATTAAAAAAAAAAAAAGAAATCCATCTGAACTCATTGGGGCTGGGTTAGTCTCTAATGGTATGCAATTAAACAGTCAAAAAATACAAAATATTAAAAGAGGAAAATGTGCAGCAAAGAATAATGGGGCAGGGGGGAATAGCATTCTGAGTAAGAAGTATAATGGATTGGGAAAAGAAAATTTGGTGCAGAAGGAGGAAACAATAGATCTGCACCTCTACAAATGTGTGTTTTCATGCACTCTAGAATCTGCATAACATCTATTGAAATTAGTGAGAAAGTCATATGAAGAGGTACAGGAGCATTGGCATTCAGCTCTCTCACTTGGGTCACTTAAACTGACCAGTTCCCACCAGTATTCTAGACTTTACTGCAGGCTGCAAACACCGGATATTCTTCACACTAGAATTTCAGTGAACACTAATGAAGCTAGAAACCTCTGTACCTGTTGGTGCTGGCAAGGTAAACGATCTCTGTTGTTCCTGTGTGAGGAAAAAATTACTTTATATCCAAAACAGTCATTGACTATCCCTCCACCAAAATGAATAACATAATTAATTTTATGTGTGTGGGTAATGTGTCCTTAAGAGACTCTGTAAGTGGATGAACAGCAAGAAAGACTGGTATAATGCCTGCATCTGAGCCACTTGTATTTCAGTTGGTTATGCTTTTCTGTTTATTTTTTGTCTGAACACTGCTTAAACGTAACTGGATTTTAACCTCATAACAAATCCATATTGCAAGCATTAGTCCCACACTAGACAGTGGGACCTGGTGCAAGTCCAGGTTGGGTAACTTGTGTGAGAATATCCTTGCTTTTACTTGAATGTGTGGGTTTTTTGCTTTTTAAAGAAACCCATTGGATCAATCTTAATCATTTAATAGGAAGTAGTATCACTGCATATCACACAAATTGACTTCATGCAAGCTTTCTTGGAACAATTTGGCTGGTTTTCTGTATATGTATGTGTCTGTACAGATAGCCTTCCAGGTTGTGGTCTGTCCATGTTTAGCATGAGCTGCAGAGTATGCTTTTTTGACAGCTTGGTCAGGTAGATTGCTACATCTCTGAAATCAAAGGAATTATCTTGAGAGAGATTGAAAAATGTTACATTTAATCTTTGCAACAAGAAGTCATTATGCATCGCCTTTGGGGAGACACTAAGAAAATTTCAGAGTAAGCGAACATTATTTACATTTGATAGCCTAAAACCACCAGCAGAGAGAACATGGCATTTTAGTGATGAAACTAACTCCACAGCTCCTTGATCTACCGAAGAAATACCATTTAAAATGACTGTATGGTAAGCAAAGAATCTATGGCTACACCATTCAGTCACTCCTTGTTGCAAATTAAAGGCTATATATAAAATTTAAATCTACCTTTTTACCTTTTCCAAGCCTAGTGATATGCTAGTCCTGTATACCATCAAAAACCTATTTCATAACACCGGGATTACAGAATGATCTATCTTCTTGGTCAGTGCTTTGCTGTTCACAATTCACCAGTTTTACTGAACTGAGATTTCGTATATTAAGCACTTCATACATCAGAAAGTAGGTGCTCTCCATGTGTGTGTAATATCTTTACCCATATAGATATTTGTAAAGCATAGTCAACGAGCTGAACAACTTATTTTGTGACTGGAACATCAGAAGTTTAGAAGACTGATTAAGCTAGTAAGATATCTGCTTTGCCTCGATTTTTACCTTTCTGAAACTGCATTCAAACTGTCTTTTGATTGTGGAGGAAGAGATTTAATTTCATTGACTGGACTTATTTAAAACCTGTACAAATTCTGAATTTAAATACTGATTTAAGTGTTAAACTTTTCTGCTGCAAGTGGAATCCAACGGAAACCTATGATGCAGGACTTAAATCAATCATCATGATTTTGTATTAGACTGACAGAATTACAGAAAAAAACTTGACTACCTGATGCCATGACAGTATTTACTATTAAAATGGTAATAAAATGAAGGTTGCTGAAATGCACAGCTTGGCACTGACCTACTGATCTTTATGCTTTCTTATGACAACGCCAGTTGTCTGTTGCATGGGAGCAAATATTGATATTTTTTAAATGTTAGCTTCTGTGTGGGTGTATAATATTGTGTCTGTAAACTCTTCTAAAATTCTTCTTGTACTTGTTCTTGTCTACCAGCAGGCCTTAGTATAGATGTCTCCTTATGGTTCATCCCTCTCCTTCTCCCCCTCTCTCCTGGCCAGGGGATCCCCCAGTGCCTGGTTTCCCAGATGGTTTCATCACAAGAGCTGGTAGATCTCCTTTCCTGAGAATGTGTCTGCCCCGCTGTGTGGGCGCTGTCACTTCTGCCCATACCAGCTTTGAAACTGGAAGCGCTAAGGTTTGCACATGGGAAGACTTTGCCTGCGTTAGTTATGGGCCAGCTTGGGTTGGGATCTCTGTGTTCGTTAGCATGGGGCCAGGAGGCAGGGCTTTGTAGGCTGATCTTTGGTGCTGTGAGAACATGGCAATGGTTCTTCTTGGGCTGCAAAGTATAGGCTGATTTGCTTGGGTCTCTGTTGGGGATCTCTGTGCTGCATACCTTTGTGCTGTTGTGTAGACGTGATGTAGCCCCTAATGAGGCTTTTTGGGGAAATACACTAGGAATCTTTGCAGACTCCAGTCCTCCATTAGCTTCTGCATTTATAAAACTAGAAGTTCATCCGGGGGTACATATTTTTTATTTTATGTGCTAGTATTTTGCATATGTGATTTTATGTACACAATCTAATATCAGACACTGTTGTTCAGAATTGTGAAGGCTCATTCATTTGTGCTTAATGTCCTTCCTTGTCTTTCAGAATTACTGTTGACATTTAGTTAAAATTGTTTCTGCATAATATAACTTACTGAATTTGCTGTTTAGATTTGGAAGGTACCAACAGGAATGACATCTTTTAACTTGTGAATAGCTTGAATGCATATTAGGAAATGCTTCTAAAAATTTTTCAGCCTGATTTATAGAATTCTGTATTTTATCTGAAATATTTCTGATTATCCAGTCTCCTGTTTATCCTTATTTGAGTAAAGCTTTTTTTTACTTTGCTGCATTACTCTTCCCTTTGAAACCTACTCTCCACATCACAAAGAGCAAAGTCATATTTTTGATTGACAGCTGTAATTTAAGGAAAAGATCCCTTTGAGGGAACCATTTGCAATGGCTCAGAATATTTGCTTTCTTAAGATTCAGCACCCTTTCTCACAAATGATACAATATTTCTTAAGAGGCTTACCTTGTCAAACATTGTTAAAATGTAAATAAAGTAAATAAAATGGATTTGAAGCCACAGGGTGCCTTTAATAGCTTTTTGTCTCAGATGTGAAATAAATATGAACTTTATCTAAACCGCAGATTTCTTTTAGATTGCAGAAAATTACAGTTACATTCCTATGCTCTTCACTAAAGCTTTGTCTGCCTTTAATTTTTGGAGTCAAGGGGCAAAAAGTGATACCGATGGATTTTGTGTTAAGAGGAGGTTCATAAATTATGGATGAAGTGGGACAGGTATTGGTATTTAAAGACATTATTCTTGTAGATGAATATTAATAGGGGTAAAAACCAGAAGGAATTCCAAATAAAAACTTTCTGAAACAGAGCAACTGAACAAAGATTGCACGATTCAGTAAATAATACTACTGATACTCAAATGATGGATTATTGAAGTATGCACATTTATGCACCAGATTCTGCCTGTTCTTTATATAGAGGAGTGATTCCTTGTAGCACAACTCCTTAATTGTTAAGTCAGTCTTCAGAGCTCATTTTCAAGGTGGTCATTCCTAAACAAGCAGCTCGAATGAGACCTTTGCATTGTTAACTCATACCATCTGATGTAACCTTTATGTCTGAGGCAGATTTACGTATTAGTTTGAGAATGCCCTGGACTGGCCAACAAGCAGCCAAAACTAGGCAAACATGGATTGCTGGCAACCCCGTTGTTAGGGCTGTTTTCTCCAGTAGAAGAGAGAAGTATAGTATCCACCCTCAAAAGATTGCCTAAATTTGTTTACATTTCACAGATGGTTAAAAACAGTTAAGATTTTGATTTATTTATTTTTAAACTTCATTTTCTTATCAAGAAATAGCCTAATGAAAATATTTTCAGTGAAATAAATATGCAAATTGCAAAGTAAGAGTATACTGACAAGGGCAGTGGAAAGCCAGTGGAAGTGTACAATGCACGTACAAGGTAACAGTGAAAGTAAAGACATATTTTATGGACTTGAGGTGTGCAGGTCTAGTTGGACCTGGCATCCATTTCTGTTACTTTTCTTTTCTCTGCCCTTCCACTCCCTGTGAAATAACTGACAGTTCTGTCTCCCTGCCCTGCCCATTTCTAGTGCTGGCTGGATCTTCTGATCATCTTCTGGCTTAAAGCACGTGTGTTTTGCACAATATAAAAGGGTATTCGTTTTACACGGAACACTAGAAAAAGATCTGTTCTGTTACACTTCCTTTTTTAGGTTATTTTGTTGTATTACCCTGGCTTTCTAGAGGATGTGGTAGGGATCTATGCGCTACTGGATAAGGATTTAATGACTTTTGAAAGAAATTGCTGAGTTCGCCCATTATTTCTAAACCTCAGTGAAAGAAGTGTAACTGATCATTTTAGACTAATTCTGTTTTTGTGAGTTCCCAAAGATTATTTGTTTCAGATAATTTATTCCTACTTACAGGAGCTAATTCTTTCTTTTTTTTATTTCTGGTGAATCATGCACAGTATACTAGAGAACTGATACGCAGAGGTTGAAACAGTAATTACAGAGTCGCTGTGTGGAGCCTTGTGAGATGATGCCCTTACTGTGAAGCATTCTGTTTTGTCAATAAGCTTACATCAATACTTGGCAGGTCATTTATGCAGCTTTAATGTTTCAGAATATAAACTAGACAATGTGACTAATGTCAAATTGGAGCTGCTTTGCATCTGCAATTGACAAATCCCATTTTGAAAGCATGCATGAACATGAGGAGCAAATTTAGCTTTTAACATTTACATTTTTTTCCAATGGGGAAGTATTTGATCCACTTCTAATTTACCTGTTGTTGATTTCCTAATTCTTTCCTAATCCCTTGCAGCTGAGATGTCCTCACCATTGGAGAAGCAATTAACAAAATCCCTGACTGGAGTGTATGAGGCATCTGTTATGGAAGCGTAAAAGGTTGACCTAAATCCCAGCACACAGAGATGTCAGACTTGAACAAGACAGCATGGAGAGTTACCTGGAGAAACCACAAGGCTAAGGTGGAGCATATGTATGGTAAAAAGTTTGTTTATGACTAGCAGAATTAATTTTTCAGGTTGAGAAGGTCAGACATGAAGAAATGAAGACTGTTGGTGAGGAGCAGAGATTGTTTTAGGCTCCAGATTTCACCTGGCAAACACCAAGCTGGAATATTTTTTTTGGTTTGTCCAAACTGAAAACACTGAAGTAAAGGATTAAAGAGATGCCCCTAACTGTTCTTTCTGGATGATCTTATGCTTATCAGTCAGCTGTATTTTAAGTCACATTTTCTTCCAAGTGGTTCAGCAGTTTGGCCAAATTAATTCTCAAGCAGGCTGTTCCCTCTTTCTCTACCTGACAGTGTAAGATGTTTTAATCCTGCAAACTGGAGTCCTTCAGCCTGCTTCAAATCAAATGCATGTTTGTGCAAAGCATTTTGCAATGTGTATATTAGTTTTCTAATTTCCAAATCTAAATACTGTGGGTTTTATGTCTGTAATATCTGAGAAAGTGTCTTAAACTAATGAGGTATATACACATCTGATAATTGTAAAATTTTGGAAACCTTCAGATTGAATCTTTATATGATATAAACAGGCAAAGTTCTTCTGCCTCTGTTGATCAAGATAGGTATATATTACCACATATTCGCTTCCAGATGTTTACTAGGTTAAAGTTTAATTCCAGGACATTTGGATGTTCTCCAAAGGATTTGGAGTGGCGTGTGATTTTGTCTAAAGTCTGTTCTAAATTTATTCTATTTTGTACTCAACATTTTCATGTACATTTTTCAATATGTAAACACTGATGCATTAGCCTACGTATGCTAGCTCTGTTAGACCTGGCACAACAAAAATGTGAATACGCTGGAAGGAATTTAGGGAAAAAAAGCTGCTAAAGAGATGGGAGATTGAAGGGACCAATTAGTGGGAAAAGATTAAATGGTCTAATTGTGCCCTTTTCATGCAGGCAAAATTGAACGGGAGATTATGTATTTGGAGGCAGTAAGGGACGACAGCCAAAAAAGGGGACGTAGTCAGGGAAATAGTAACTAAAGGGATATGATAACCATCTCAAATGCTTGAACAGAGATAAAAATTTTAATGTTGTTCAGAGATAAAGAAAGAAAATAAACAGGTTAAATTAACTATATAAAATTAACTTACAGAAAGAAGGAAGGTGAATAACAATAAAAGGAAAAGAAAAAAAAGTTGATGAAAATGAATTTCTTTAGGAGATGGAAGGGGCAGCCCTAGAAAAGCTACAGAGAATCCATTGCTGGGATAATTTAAAATGTAACAATTTCAAGCATTAAAAAATGAGAAGGCTAGAAAAGACAGGCATTTTGAAAGAATGGAGTAACAGACTGTGGGTGTTCTTATAATCTCTGATCTGTGTGTTTATATTTATGCAAGTATGAATACCATAATGCCTGAAAAGGATAGGTCTTGCATGTGGAGTTGTTGCCTGGAAATTTAGATGTTTGACGTAAGAATATCCGGAAGGTAGAAACTCAAGGTTTTATCCTCATTCTAATTCTGTTGATCTGTATGTTGTTCATATTGTCAGATACTAAATGCACTTTAAGTCAGATTTTCAGTTGGATTTTCACTAAACTCATTCCATTTGGGTGTGCATCTACAAACACATGACCCATCCAGACAGCTGTGGTCTTTCACTGCTAAATACTTCGGTATATACAAGTACTGAGACCCTTGAAACACTGCTTTTGATTAGCACTATGCTACGTGGTCTAGTGGGCTTCCAGATTGAGATTACTTTTCTGTCTTCTATATGCAGAATTACAAATATTCTAGACTTGAAGTACTTAAAGAAGTCTGACTATTATTTTTCCTTGCATTTTTTTTTATTTGTGTGTGTTTTCTAGTCATCTGGAAAGAATTTCTGTGTTTTCAATGTGTTACTGAACTTTTTGTTTCTACTCACCTGAAACCATGGCAAAACATATTTTCTATGACCTTGGTTATGTAAGATGAGATGTTTACTTTCATTATTCTATGCTGTGATTAATTCATTATGTAAGTCTTTGACAATTGCTGGGATTTTTTTACTTCATTTTATATACTGCCTGTAGATAGCTGTTCTACTACAAAATGCAAATTCCCCTCTTGAAGCAAGAAAAGGAATGTCAGAGTCAATAATGAAATAACTGGTTATTAGATTTGCATACCAACTGACGTGTTTGGGGGGTTTAGATTACTTCATTACTTCTACCTCCTTCCTGAAGGTTAACGCTCTTTCGTGAGGCAACCTTGTTTACCACTGTTAATATGTCCCATGATAGATTGAGTCACCTTATAAACATTTCTGATTTTTTCATTTCCTTCAGGGTATACTTGCCTTTTAGAAATGGGCTATGGGGAAAAAACAGAACTAATGCAAAACTCTAAGACTGGGTAGAAACAGCCTGCGTGCATTTTGCCACGGTTGGTTTTATCAGTATCTAGTTCAGCTTTTCAGTCCATGACATGCAATTACTCTTTGAACTCTCACCTTTTTGTCTGTATGTCACAAATTCCCCATATACATACAAGTTGTCACATCCTAGACAAGAAAGTATATTTTGGCAATGAGGCAGTTTGATTTTTAAAACCAGCTTACTTCAAAATTTGCCTTCCACAGCCTTGCCTATGAAGGGGAAGGATGTGAATTTTAATGCTCTGTAATTTTGTAATGGATTACCTTTCATTTTGTTTGTATTTTCATATTCTACAGATGGAAATTTTATCTGTTCTTCATCTGAGATGGCACTTGCAGTTTCCTTTATTAAGGAAAAGAAAAAAAGACCCAAACAAATAAACCCATAGAACACCACCCCACAACAACAAAACCCCCTGAATCCCCTGCATTATCCCAAATAAAACCATGAAAATTCCCCAAGCTGGGAGAAAGGAGGAAAAAAAAGTCTTGAAAATAAAGGTTATGAACTGAATTGAAATATAACTGGACTGTGGCTAAACAACTTAATTGAAAATTCATATTTTGATAGCTTTTTTAAAAGCTTGCCTAATCAATGTTTGTTGTTCTTAGCATCCATATAAATATAAGCTAACTTACTAATATACTGTTAAAGTTGTTTTTTTGTATCATGCTTGCTCTTTTTAACTGCTGACTTGTAATATGTAGGTTTGAAAGGCTGAAGTCTTCTACCTGTATTTTCATATCCATATCAAAGAGTTGAGTGTTAAACACCTATGAGGAACATATGTACCTACTTATAGTCCTAGTCACATACCTAGTGTTCCAAGTGACGTCAGGACATACAGCTTAGCAGTTGATTATATTTGTGTTTACACTTACTGCCATGTGAAGAACATCTGTTATAAATAATAGTCTGGGAAATAAAGTGTCAAGAAGTGAAATACTATAAGAATTAAAACTGACGTTGTCTTTCATCAATGTTGAAACTGTCAGAACTTGTATGAGCCAGCCCTAACTCTCCACAGCAGGCGATCTGGTGCCAGCCTGCTGTTAAATAACCAACATTTAACAAGAAATAGTGTGTGGATGTACTGTGAGGTTTAAAACATTGTGTTAAGCATCATTAAAACTGAGTCTCCTCAGAGTCTTATTAAAAAAGTCCTTTCTCTCACTGTAATAAAACATTTCTCTCTGACTGTTTCAATTAAGGCTCTAACAATACAAACAAAATGCCTCCTAATTCCGTACCACCTTGGAGAACCGCTGTTACTGTCAAGTTGCAAAGGCACGTGGAAAAAAGCAACTGTCTTTACAAACCCCTGTCTAACCAGCAAATGAGAAGCATCAGATCGCTGTATTTTCTTGGTTTTCTTGGGTCCATCATCCTTGTTAAGTTTTATATTTTCAAGTATTTCAGTGCCTGTGATTCACTATTTATGTCAGCCGCAGTCCACTTTATGTAACTCATTGGCACCAAGGTTTAGGATTTGCAGAAGCTGACATGCTGAACATGTCTACCTAAGATGGTTGGCTGAATGAAGTTCAATTACAAACTCATGATGTGAAGTATTCTTAATTTGTCTGAAAAAAAATAACAGTAGTACATACCTTTTAGGGGGTGTACCAGCAACCTCCCTGTCTTTGGGATGCATCAAATTCTTCCTAACAGCATTTGTCTTGGTTTTTGAAATACATTCCTGCAGAACAAGCTCTGCCCATATGGAGTCTCACAAACATCCTTTTGGTTGGTGAAGCTTACAGCACTGGAACCTTCACAGTTTGATACAGTGGCCAAAATGAACTTGCCTAATTACGTTCCTTGGGGTGTCAGGTCTTAATTAGAAGGCACAAAGGGAAATTGAATCTGTGTGTTAAAAATTGAGGAGCTTTCAGGCAACCCCAACAGATGAGAATCCTAAAGAGCTTCTTAATTCTCTTGGACTCTTGAAATAGTGGTAGAGTCCTAAAAATGGTACAAAAAGTAAAACATCTATAGACTTGCTCTGGTGTGACAGAAAGGAAGAATGAACTGGATGTAAACGAAGAGATGTTTTCTTATCCTATAAATAAAAAATAAAATCTGTGAGCAAGATAAAACGCTGCCAACAGTGGTTGCTAAGTACTCGTAGCATGCAGAACGTGGTTTTTTTTTACTCAGTGAAATAATCATAGCTGTTCAGACTATTTGTTTTGAATTATATCTATTGCAAATTACTTATTTTTTTTTTAAGTTGGATGAGCCCAGTTACTACTGGTGCATTTGTATTTATGAATTTTCAGCTTTTAAAACTGAATACCCCGAAAGACTGTTTCACGTATGAAGTCCCAAGGATTAATCCATGATGTTTCCTTGAGTTCCAGCCAAACTCTTGTGAGAATAGTAATAAGGAGACTTTCAAATGAAATTCAATGTAAATTACTTTTTAAAGCTTTGGCGGCCAGGAATGGTGATGTGCACTGACCCTACTTACCGCTGTCTATCTGTCTTTAAGGAGGGCTGCGCTCCATCCTGGAAGCATAATGCTCCTGAAAGAGCTCCTTCTCCTGAGTCAGTGGTGCGTCTTTCACTTTGAAGGTGAGGAATAATGTCTCTTTCCCAAGACAGTACTTGTTCTCACTGCTTTGCTCAGGGACCTTGAGACTTAATGTCATAATCGAGGTCCTAAGTCCTGCCATTCCGTATTTGCAATATACTTGTATTCAGGGAAAAATGACACGTAAAAATGTTAATATGGTGGATCTTCTCAAAACAGGATGTCAACAGGTCCAGTAAAAATATATGGCATTTGATTCAGCATGCATTTATGTCTATGTGATATCTGTCATTTTTACAGCCTAAGTGTAGTCAATGATAGCCTGTTAATAGGGAGTTTAGTGCCGTTGTGAGTTGGTGATTGTACAACATGTACATTTTGGTGACTTTATTTGTTTTCCTTATTATGAAAACAATAAATGTGAAAAGAACTTTTAATGTTTCTTAACGTACATAATTTTCATTTTAGGTAGCGTAGCATAGGTTTAATTATTGCTTCACTGAAGTCTTTGCTTGTGTCTGTTAAAATGCAGATAATCTTGTGAAGAGAATGAATGGCGTCATATACCCACAACCGATTTCACTGCAGACTATAGCAACTGGTTTAGATCATATTATTAAAAGCTGAAAATGTATTGATTTCTCATGGTCTCAGAAGGGCAATGCATTTTCTCCTGTTCTAAGTAAAAATAAACCAATGAATGGCTGCATTAATGATGCTATTACTGGGTAGCGGCAGTATGTTTCTTAATGTCTCGGGCCTCAATCATGCAGTCACTTACTCATATGTTTTACTCTAGGCAGCTTTGCAGAGCCATAGTACTCAATTGGGTCATTTGTCTCAGAAATGAATTCACTAAAATCAGACTTGGTTCAAGTCACGCATTCACCTCTGAGTGAATGTGAATTTGCTGTGCATTATGAAAGCCTAACCTGGAGGAAGATACTTAAAACCATTGCAAGAAGTGCAAATTGTTATACAGTGGCTTACTTTCAGTGAACTTTAGACTGTCTTCATTATTAAGAAGATTTATATTTTGTCTCTTACAGCAAGATAGGTGACATAAGCCAACATCACAAAAATGACAGCATAGGTAAGAGTCAGTATTTTCTTCTATTAGTTACTTAGTCTGTCGTAGCCATATATTCATTCCTTCCAGTCCTCATTCCTTCCATAATATTTGACCTTGTCTAATTTTCCTTGTGGAAAAACTGGAGCATCATGTCTCCCTTGGGATTTTGTTATGGGGCAGATAACATTTCTTTAGCACTGAAGAAAAATCATGAAACATCTCTAAGGGAAACCAGAGTCAATTGTGAAGATTTTTTTAATGTATTTATTTAAATTTAATTTAAAGTAACTCAATTTCTGTGAAAAGGTCTCACAACACATGTGGAAGCAATCTATTTTCACTTGTAGGACACTTTCATGAATTATAGAAAGATGAAGTGACTTTTTTGTCACTAGCAGTTTTTGCTTGTATCAGTATATACTGTGGTATAGGTAATAAGAGTTATGTAGGGACGCTGTAACTTCATTTATACCTTTGTATTCAACTTGAATGTATGCTCCAAATTACCTGGCAGGATTGCATCAGAGATGTTCTGATGGTTCTTGGTATATTAGAAAGTTTTGCTTAAATGTGAAGGCCAGATCCCCATCTACATCCCCATGTAGAAGCCCCAAAACCAGGAGTTAGAGAACAGAGACAGAAAGAATCACTAGCTGCATAGGATGTATTCCTTCCTACTTCAGGCTGTGACCAGGCAATTTATTGACTTACAAGGCTTTCTGTTTGACTCTTTCTAACCTACCAGCATTAATGGAACTCTCCCGCTGTGCAAGAATTGGAATCTAAATCCCAGATCAGGCCCCTGGATGCCAGATGGCACTTTGCCAATCTTATTACATGAGGACAAAAAAACCCCCATCACCTTTATATTCCAGAGCTGTCAGAAAGAGCATTGCCTCCCAGCATGAGAGTAAGCTGGTGAGACAAACAGAGAGTTGTACTCCCTGTTTGGAAGTCTTGAACATAATAAATGTGTGTTGTGTGTGCAGGCAACAGGAAGAAGATGACCTTCTCCCCACAGATGCAGAAAGAAAAGGCATGGTGACAAAAGAAGGAAGAGAGTTTACCATACTGCGCATTCCCTTAGCTGATCCCAGCTCTCTGTGGCTATACTGCTGAACCTATAGCTCCAAACTCGCCAAAGTTGCACCCTGGCTAGTGAAAAGATCACAGAGGAAACAAGCATTTTGCTTTAAGGAGACCTGCATCTGAAATGGTAGCTTGAGAATAACTGCAATTTAGATTGGAACAGTCTCGACACAGGTGCACTGGGCATTTGTTTGCATGTGTAATCAGCAGTTAAGGCACAGCTTAATTTCTGCAGGTGGTACAGAGATAAAATAAGAAGGTATCAGTCTTGGCTATCCACTAATTCTTACTGAACTTCCTCTAGCAGTAAATGGAGGAATAATAAGAATAAAAAATCACCTGAACTATTAACTTGGCACCTTTGTTTGGACTTCTGAGTGGCTGTGTTCATTAGTGGATCTAAGCCCTGCTAAGGGTGTCATTGTAAACAACCAGTTGAAGATCGCACCTGTTATTTTTTTCTGGACCCTGATGATTGGTGACAGATGAGTAGGAGTGTGCGTATGTCTCACATTTACTTCAGCTCTCTCGCTCCTGCAAGAAGTACAGCCTGAGCTCACGGTTAACAATGCAGAAGTGACATTGCAGACCTCCGAGTTTTATTTTCAGATATTCTTAGTCCTGAATTTACAGTGTACCATGCTGATGATCAGGATGTTCACAATTAAAATTTCTTAAAATAAGACTTACGCCATAGTCACTAGAGAAAAAAAAAGTTACTTGAAGATATATGTCCTTAATTAAGACTTTCCAGATGAACAGATGTTTTAGATTGACAGATAAAATCTATTTTAAATCTGATGTCTTTAATTCATGTTTAGTCATTTAGGAATGTCTGAGATCAGAAAGCCAAAAGAGATTTTAAAGAAAAAAATGTGTTTTTAAAGGGCTACAGTCACTGATATCAATTAGATATAATAGCATCTTTCACTTAATAAATCTAAGGCCCTTGTTTTTCAAACTGATCTGTGTATGTGGACTTTTATGTCCTGTTACAGTTAGTAGTAGCTATGTACAGATTTAAGGTTCTTCATATATTCTCAGAAGAAAGTATATAATTTAGATCAGTTTTATAGAACAACTAGTATTTTAGTATCAGATCTAGTCTAAATAATAAATATCTCTGAAAAAGAGTACAGAAAGATCTTATCATAATCAACATCGAAACAGTTGCAAAAACCTCAATACCTTGAAATTCTGGTAAGTTTTTCCAGCTGCATTATGAATTATTATCATAGGCAATGTGTATTATCAATAACAGTAATGTATGTGTAGATATTGCCATGGAGGGTTTGGAATATGGAATAGTGTTCACAATGTGTCTCCTGGAAAAACGTGGAGCAAAGTAACAGTACGAGAAAACTAATGTAACATATAGGTGTTAGAGTGACAGCACACTAATGGCTGTACAGAAATGAATTAGGAGTTAGTTAATTAGCAGATTGATTTCATTACCAGATTTGCAGAAGAGCAGCAGAAAGATCTTAAATATTCTACTTGCATGGCTTGTATCTTCCATGTGGAGTCTGATAATAGTGATCACAAAGGTTTACGGTGAATGTTAAATGGTGACAGCTCCAGCTCAAAGCTTTAAATAGGACACACAAATCCTCCTCAGATGCTCTCTTTAAGTGTTCTTGTATGGATTGCCTCAGGACATGTTCAGAAGCATCCCTTTGCTGCTGAATCTGCTAGATGTTCAGCAAAAAGCTAAGCTCGAAAAAGTCTTGACAGAAGTTACATTACTAACTTCTCACTAACATAGTAACTGATATTCATATTCAATACAAAAGGTTTCTTGATTTGAATTATTTTGTATATAAATCTACTTTACTTCCATGGAAATAAAATGCTCATTTTTTAAAGTCATCCTTAGTGCATCTATTTAAGCGCTTTAGTTTAGGCAAGAAATACGTTTGTGAAGGGAATCTCTCTCAGCTGTCCCCGCTCACTCTGCTTTGGTTTGTGTTGTGGAGCCATCTCAGACTGTAAGAACTGGAGTCCTTTTGGATGATGGAAGATGCAGTCCAGGAGCACACCTAGCATGCCCTAACCGCTAGCTGGCACTCAACCCCTGGGACCAGGTTAGAACTAGTCAAGGGGAGAGTCACGGACACCGAACCAACAAAACAAAAATTCCCACAAAAACCCAAATCCAAAAGAAACCAATGCAAAATAAAACTTATTGATGTTCTCTTCAGATTTGATTTTTCTGGATTGTACTACTTACTAATGAAGAGAGGGCCGTTGGTGACTGAAAGGATTTATTGGATATGTCAGCTCTGTGATCAGAGTCTGTTTTCATTCCAAAATGAACCCAAAGAGAGAGCTCTAGCCTCAGCTGGAGTTTCTGGCTTGAGCTGGCATGATCATGGGATTTGGTGGCTGTGGCAAAGGAAGGGTAGCAGAAAGGCATGTGTGTGAAACTAGAATGAAACTTCCCATTTCCTTTCCTTCATGACTGTGTCAAACCTAGCTGCATAATCCTTGATGGTTCTACAATGACTTTTCTAAAATTTCTTCACCTGCCACACTTTATTTCTTTTAATTTTTCTTTACTTCAGCAATGTGATTTCTAATGCTGTTCTATAGAAGTAGAGCAGCTCTTGCTGGAGAACATTGTATCAGCCAACAGCAATTTTATGGCAGATAAAATTTTATAAATCAATCTTACATAAATTTTCTTTCATTGCAGGAAAAAAGTCTGATGGAAAAAGTACCCTCTGAAAGAAAATAATTATCCTATGGCAAAATGGTATGTACATGATTCATCCAATGATTACTTAATGCGTTTGTTTTAATGAATGAAGATGTAAAATGTCATATTTATGAAAGAATCTTTTAAAACATTATTGGTAACAACACAGTATTATTGAACTTTGTAGAAATATGCTATGTTTTCCCTTAAGCATGTCAGTCACCATCAGAAACAAAACCAGGAAGATTACCATGGACACATTTCAATAACAGATCAATTAATACCAACCAAATAAAAATCAACAAAACAAAACTCCAAACCACAACTTATTTTAAAAATATCTCTTCAGACAAGAAAAATAATTGATAATGTTGTAAATGTGACTTTTAAGGAAAAATCAAATTTCTCTCACAGACTTTTAAAATCTGGGGGAAGATAAAACTATATCCTGTTTAAATTTGTGTTGGTTTAGTTTTTTCTTTAAAGATCATGAGCTAAAATGGGAATAGAAATAGTACCTTCATATCTTTGTAGGACTAAGCATGCACACTCTCACACATGCTCATTAGCATTGTAAGAGGACTTGTCACAAAACTTTCCCTAGGATTATCATCTAGGAAAGCATGGACATGCAGCTTAAGGACTGGAATAAGTACGAGTTACCTGATAATACTTTTCTGAGTCTTTTTTTAGAAAGCAATACTTTAGTACAGATTCATGCAACATTAAATCTCAGGAAAAGAATAAAAAAGCTGACCAATAAGCTTATTATTTCCTGGAATTACTGATGGAAACAAATTCTCACCAACTGTGGCGAATACAAGCAAAACATTGTTGTCTTCCCCGGAGAGAGAAATTTATGGTCTTTTTTGTTTAAGAAAGAAATGCAGACATTTTCTTTTACAGCAATTAGTGATGATGCATGGAGTGAACTGCTAAGTGTTCATGAGTAATCTGGATAGACAGGGCTGTCCCTTGCTAATCACAATGAATATTGGCCTGTCCATAAAGAGCAAGGAGTGATGATATCAAAGAGAACAGTCAGCTATTACTAGGGCAAACTCTTGGCCATGAGCTTCTGCAGATGATAATATGAAAAGACAGAGATGAAATTAAAAGCAGTGTTAACTACCCAGGAGGCAGAAAACCACACAATTGTTTCTTTGGAGTTACTTGTGTATTGTACTGCACTGAGACGATCTTTTTCAGTTTTAACATACGCATTATGAATGTACGAAATGCATTGGAATTATTTTTATGCAGTGGTAACTCTACGAAGTGCCCGGCTCTAGCAACACAGAGAACAATCACTACATTGAGTATAGATGGGTTTTTTTTAATACTGTGTAGTCATTGCCTTTGGTATGAGAAATTATTTTTTTGCTGAGGTGTGACCAGTGGTTATGTCCTCCAGAGGAACTGTTTTAATGCATAGAATTTTTCTTTCTGGTAGGTCAGTAAAACCTCTCTTATCCGTTTGCACATTCCAGCAGAACTTGCCAAAAATCCCCCACGTAAAGGAGGTTGGGTGCCCACTGGTGAGGTCCAATGCTTCTGTCATCATCTACAGCCTGCCTCCATTTAAGAGTATTACCAGGGTGACTGTCCACTGTAGGGAAGTGGAACAGTTGGTCGCCACAGCATCATCCCTTCCCAGCCTGCAGAAATTTTGCTGGCTCCCTAATGAACATATTTTTAGAATGGTTTTACAAAGTCTCTCTTTCTGTGACACACAAACCCCTCTGAAACTGTGACAGCTGTTGAGAACTTGCTACTTATTGATGTTATTGTGCTGCGGACAGCATTAAAGTAGAGAGAAATTCCTGACCTCTGCACAGGGATCCATTTTGGTTTAGGGAATTAATTGCCTTTTTTCTCTGAGGGGAAATCGTTGCAGGTAGTTTCTTCAAGTATATCTATGTTGCAGTCCCTGCTGTGACTGTTGCTCATGTAGAAATGCTTAGCTTGCTTTAAAACGCAGTAGATTGAGGGTCTGTGCCAGTGCAGAAAGCTAACAGCCTGACCCTGTGCAGCTGGGTATTGCATCCTGTGCTGAGTTTTGTACTATCACAGCTACTCCGTTCGCAGAACCTGAGCTAGCTTGTGAATAACTGGTTTAGGGGCATCTGTAGTATGATGATTTCAGTGTGGATGAGTCTTAAGAAGTAGCCTGTCTCCTAGTGACAAATAGGTGACGACAGGCTTTGAGGAGGAGCTGTTGCAGCCTACTCTAGATGAACCTGCTTTGGCAGGGGGGTTGGATTAAGTGATGTCCAGCTGTGCCTTCCAACCCCGTTCTGTGATTCTACTGATGGGTGAAGGTCAGGAGGTTGTAATAGTTTACCAGATCTTGGTCTCTGTTAACAAGTGAGATCTCCCATAAACCTTAGGCCACAAAATTCAAGAGCAGGGAGAGTACAAGATTTAATATCAGGCCCTTAGAAATACTTGCTCATTTGGCATCAGGTAGACTGCACATCACTAACACTACCATCCTTTACATACCTTTAACAAAAAGATGTTTCTGCTAAGAGATGGTTTACTTGCTACTTGGACAGTATATTGGTTGTTAATGATGGCGTGGAGTTCCAAACCCTTTTTTCTTTGCTGTCTTCTTGTTTAAAGTGAAAGAAGCACTAAATACAAGCTCTCTTGTTAATCCGCAACTAATTTGAAAGAGGTATTTAGAAAAGACTGAAGATTAGCTGTTATGGAAGCAAGGTTACAGGTTTAGGCTGACCTGGGCCAGCTGCTCACCCAGACACTCTGTCACTCCCCTTCCTCAACAGGACAGGGAGGAAAATAAGATGATAAAACTCATACGTTGAGGTAGAGATGGGGAGATCACTTGTCAATCACTGCCATGGGCAAAACAGGCTCCACTTGGGGAAAATTAATTTATTGCCAATTAAAATAAAGTTTGATGGTGAAAAACAATGACAAAATTAAAACAGCCTCTCTCCTCCCCTTCTTCTCAGGCCTAACTTAGCTCCTCCATGCTGCAGTGTAAATTGGCTGCTCTGGTGCAGTCCTCTCCAAGGGGCTGAAGGGGAAAGTCTGCTCCTCCATGGTTCTCTGCAAGGGGTGACAGGGAAATGTCTACTTGGGTGCTTGGAGCTTCTCCTTCTCTGGCCTTGGTGTTCTCAAGGCTGTTTCTCTCCTGTGTTTTCTCCACTCCTTCCCACCTGTGTGATGTTTTTGCCCCTTCTTAAATACGTTTTCACTGCAATGCTATCAGCTGGGCTGAGGGCCTGGGCCATGCCCTGGGGTGGGCCCGTCGGAGCTGGCTGTGTCCTGCACGGGGCAGCTTTCATTTTTCTTTCACTGCCACCTGCGAGGCACATAATAGAAGAAACAGGGTCAGGTTTTGATTCTTCAGTTTTCATGAAGACTAGCAAATTCATTACCAAATCTGGAAATTTTCTGGTAAAATACATACTTTCATTGTTGTAAGGAATGTGTGAAATTCCTTAAAGTAGTACTTTAACTAGGCCTTGTGTGTGTGTTTTTTAAACATATGCAAGACTGTTAGTGCTTAACTGTGACCTTTTGTGAGACCTTTCACATTAGCTTACCTCCATTAGGACTGGTTAGCCGTGTATCAGTCTTAGTTTTTCCATGCTTCAGCTTTTTTTTTTTTTCTGTGAAAGGTGAAAAATCTATGTCCTTAAACTCCAGGCCTCTGTTAGAGCTGGAAAGAGCTGTTATGCTAAAGGTGGTGATACCATGGCAGGGAGGGGAAGAAGAGAAGGGGAAGAGGTAAGGATATGGGCTACTGTGCTCCTTTTCTCCTGTAAATCTTATAATATGTAAAGATCAAAATGAAGTCTATGGGCTGCAGCAGGGTATTTAGACATGTGCAAGGGCTCAGGGTCTGGTCCGCGGACACAGAGCACAGTCGCTATCTTTTCTTACTCAAGAAATCTTTTCTTTCTGCAAAGCCATGTGTTCAAGCGACTTACTTGTGAATGCTAAAATAATAATGTGAGCAGACAACCCATTTTTTGGCCACATTTTCAGAGAACAGTTGTTTTCTTAAATGAAGCTCATTAAAAGTGAGTGGTTTGCCAGGAGTTGTCTTCCTCTGGCAAACACGAGCCATACGCATGGAAAGCCAGCAGCGCATCTATAACCCCTTTGACCCTCACCAGTTACTAAACCAGTGTAGCTTCTTCAGGCTATCTTATCCTTTCGTTTTTATTTAAGCCTGTAATGTCACTGACTTGTGTCTGCATATCATGTTATTTGAAAGAAAGCATGTTTAGAAGAAAAGATGTTTTGCTGTGGTTAAGACACTGTGTCCATGTTTCAGAGGACTGTTTGTTCATGTCTAGGCTTACACCGCTAACTCATGCACTTGACTGGAACCTTAATGATATCCTTGATTTGGTCCTCAGATCTAAGAGATATGCTGAAACTAGAAAATCCTCCAAATAAGTTTCAAAGCTTTTAATTTTTTTTTAATTTTAATTATTCAGAAAGTGATGAAGTGTCTACATCACAAACCAAACTTCTATGAGTGCGTACTGGGGACCAGAGAAAAGCCTGAACTAGAGAACGTTGGAGAGAGACAAACTAGTTTGCCATGTATTGCTTCTGTTTTTTTGGTCTCTGTCATGAAAATGCAGAAGCTACTGTGTCTCCTGATAGATGGCGGTGTATCTGTGCTCTAGCCTGTTGGATGAGAGGTTGCTGTGGGATGGCTCATCTTTTACCAGACTGCCAGCTGCAGGGGCTGTGTAGGGATGGAGCAAACCCGTTATATCCTCGTGGGAGGAATGGATAAGGAAGCTGTGCACCTACAAGTCTTACATAGATAACAGAGGTAAAAATCTGCATTCAGGAGGTGTGAGGAGAGTCGGTCAAACTTGGTGATTTTTGTTCCCTTCACTTGCCTTTCAAACCTAATTGCTTTGCTTAGGCATCTGTGGGGAAGAGGATGGCCTCTGAGAAAGATGTAACTGGGACAAGCAATTACAGACCTGGGAAATGAGAAGTCTGCCAGCATGCAGTCACCTTGAGCTGCTGGAGAGTGGCAAGGGATGAGTAAGTGTCCTTTCTCTTCTGCTTTCCTTCCATTCTTCCGACCTCCCCTTCAGGCTGTATGAACATCAAGATGGGAGAGTCTCAGAAAGTGTCAATGTTTCTGTCACTGCAAATCTGGTATAAGCCAATCGCAGTAGAACAGAATAAATGCAAGAGCTTGTTAAGTCTTTCTGAAAGACTGTCATGTTAAATGGTAGACTGGCATACCTGCTTTTTTTTGACTGTAAGCTTTCAGTTTCCTAATTAAAACCAAAATAAATTAAAAGAAATACCCCAGTTTATATGATTTTATAGCAGACTTTACAGCTGTTTTAAGATGGTAGCTATCACTTCATCTCAAATGCAGCACACAGAAGGGCTGCATATAAATAATACTGCACCCAGCCAAAGTTTTACAAAAGCAAGCGCTCCAAAACATCAACGCATGATTCCAGTTTTTTGCTAGACAGAAGGTTCCAATCAGAGTGGCAATTTGTTACCTATTAGTAAAGTCATCTTGCTGCTGGCTGTACTATAAACAGAGCTTATTTGACTCTCCTTTAGAAATAACAGTTATTGCCAGCCCCTTTTATTGATAATGTAATATATGGTGGTAATAGCTGCGTACTGGTTGGAGAACAGCTCTTTGTGACATTTTTGATCCCTTGTCCTAATTGTAGCAATAAGCAAAAAAACTGATGCCAAATGGAAATTGGGGACAGGAAATAAGTAACATCCATTTTATGCCAGGTCTGAATTTGTGGTGCTTGTGTATGCAAAATGCTATCAAGGTGAAAATGATGAAGAAACTTCTCCTTGATTCTTTTCAGAAATAGTGAAACATGAAATCTTGATTTGGGAGGAACGACTTATGGGCCACCTGAGAACTGAAAAGTGTCTTCTGAGAGAGTGTAATCCCTGCTTACTGCTTATCATTTCCTGGAGCTGGCTTTCTACTTAAGACTGCTTTTTTTCTGAACAAGGCCTGAATAGAAACTGGTTGAATTGAGGTGCTTCTGTATTGAGATAATTATGTATTTTTCCCATGGAGGCTGCATCTGGGGTTTTTGAAGGAATATCTTGGCTTCCATTACTACAGCTCTTAGGAAACACTGAAGTAATTAACATAGACATGGCTAACATGACTTTGTGTATGAGCTAATAAAAGGGAGGAAACAGCTCAGCATGCGTAGGTTTGTGAAGAATTTCAAAGCCAAAAAGGAGTGACCTCAATGATTGGTGGAGAGTGGGCTTTGCAGTCCTAGATTACTGTGACATTGGAAGCGTAGTGGTATTTTTCTTGAGTGAGCAGACAAGGTGATTGCATATACAGGCTACTTTCCAAACTACCTAGCTGTTTTGGGGGAGGGAAAGCTGTATCTTCTATCTGATTCTGTGAAAGAAGCAAGACCAGAGACTGATTAAATATTGGTAATGAGGGCTAATTTTTAGGCTTCATTTACAGATTTCCTTCCTCAGACCAGTTTTATGAGCAAGTTCTAGGCAGTGCCGACCTCTTGCCAGGATTGAGAATTTATCTGTGCTGTTAGTCATGAGGTGTGTGTGACTGTCAGAGCACCTTAATTTCTACCTAAATCTCTTTGTGAAAGCATGCTGTGCTTCAGTGAACCGAGTCAAACCCTGTGAGCCTAATGGAGTCTTAGAATCTGTACAGACCCATAACAGACAAAAATAAGTCCCTGTCTGTGGTTTTGTAGGTTTTTTTAATCAAGCCTCTCATGTATAACCATATTGACAACTGGTGGGTTATTCTCTCATTTTGTTGGTGAAGGGATGCCTCCTCGCTTTTGGTTTGATGAGGATGATGCAAGCACTTATGAGAAGGGCGGTGGATCCTGCTAAGGTTGCTGTTTCTCATCCTGTCATTGAAGTGGGATGTGCCAAAAGCCAGCAGAGCCTTGTTCTAAAACACCCACCACAAATCCCGAACATCAGCCAGGCTGGTGTCACAAACGATTCAGCTATGTTGATGATATTACTAGTGCCCAATGTGAAATGAAACTCTCTGTCAGAGTATATGCTCAGATTCCTTAAATGGATTGCAGAATCTTTTCTCCTTTCCATTAAAGTGTAGGGAGAATTTAAGTTAAATTTTTTTAGAAAGTATGCTTCTCTAAATGCGTTTACTTCTGGGGCAGAAATGTTTTGCCTGTCTATCTGCAGTAATGATGGAAAGAGACACTTCCTAGGGCAAAGTGTGTGACTGCCTACTTTCTGCAGTTTATTCCTCAGCACATAGAGTTGTATCAGGGACATCAGAGGCCCTGTTTTTTAGTATTCATTCATATCCTTTTAGTTCTTTGAGTCTTGATCTATGTACCTGGTGTCTATGAATTTGTCTAATTCCTTTCTGAACTTTCTGATAGTGTCTTCTTCCACAACCTCCTATAGCAGTAAATCCAGAAGTTTAATATCCACTGTCTGAAGAAGTACTTTCTTTTGTCTTTTAAAAATTAATAGACCTTAAATTTTCACTAAGTGCCTCCTAGTTGTAGTGTTGCAAACGGTTCGGGAAATGAAGTTCTGCATATTGCTTGCATGATTTTGTAAATCTTAATCATCTGTTCCTGGGGACCTCTCTCCAGCCTTTTCACTCTTTCCACTTAAGGCAGCTGCTCCAAGCCTTTGAACATGATAGTTGCCTTCTCTGTACTTTTTCCAGCTCTGCTGCATGATTCTGAACTGACCTTGACCAGCATTGCAATCTGTATTAAAGATGTGGAAAAACACGGCTCTCTTTGTCTTGGTCTTTGCACCATTTCTAATAATGCCTAATGTCTCTCTGGATTTTTGGCTCCTTCTGAGCATTGGGCCAATTTGTCCTGACAGAACAATTTGTCAAGGAGAACTTCAAGATCTCCGTCCTGAGTTTTGACTTCCATTTCTAAGATGAGCATCACGTAAGTATGGTTTAGACTATTTTCCCTGAACACATTCACCTATAAAGAACTGATTTCCCACTTTTTTGTCCACTTGTGTTTGCAGAGGTCCTGCTGGCGTTCCTTGGACTGGCAGACTGACCAGATGAAAGAGTTTAGTTTCACTGTTTATATACTTTCACTGGTCACTGATTAATTGGAACGAATTGTTTAAATTAATGTTGAATTTATTAACTGTTGTTCACTAGAAATGGTCCTAGCAATGATCCCTGGGGATACCACTGCTTTTTTCCATTCTGAAAAATGACCTGTCAAACTTACCTTCTGCTTCTTGGACTTGAATAGGATTTTGGTTCATAAAAGAAACTTGCCTACAATCCTACGGTAGTTAAGTTTCTTGAATAACCTTCTTGAGTAAGCTGAGTACGATAATCTCCACAACGTCTTCAGCAAGGACCAGCAATGTAAAGCAGTCACTGAGCCTCACTGCTATGGTATTAGCTATCTCAAGTACACCTTTCACACCTTTGTTGTCAAAATGTCTCTCTGAATCCCTTCTTGGCTTCTTCCTTTGATGTAATTTCAAACTTTATACTCTGTTTTAAAACTCTTTACAAGGCACTTCTCAAATCCCTTTTAAGTTTTCTTGATTTCTATTTTACATTGGTCATCCCTTATTGTATAGGCTTTCATATTCTCCATAATTGAGCAAGCCTTCAATTCCTTAAATGCTGACATTTTCTGTAAGATGGCCTCTGTAACATTCTTTCCTGTTGAGGCTTGCTTGGGTTTTATTCTATATGCAAAGTGTATTTATTTTTTATTTACTCCACTTGAAAGAATCTTCTCAAGTGTGCTCTGCAGTTATGTGAGAGAGCTGAATTTTTCATGTAGTTTTGATATTTTCACTTAATATGCATTCTTCTTGATCAGTTTAGTGATTTTTGAAGGCATCTACAGATTAGCATGTTTTCTGTTGCTCAGTTTGAATCGGCATAAAGATCTTTCTTTATTTCATTAGTTACACTACTGTCTTGTTTTTCTCAAGCGCTGTCCTCAAAGACTAGACTAGAAATCCTGTCCAGTCAGTTCCAAGATCTTACTGCGCTGAATATTTAACTTGTGAGATGAGTAGTAGTCTTGCCCCTTTGGACTCAAATCAGCACTTCTGTTTCTCACTTGGGTTGACATATATTAACTAGTAAATTAAAATGTATTTTGTTATTCACACATGGGATGGCTGTCTGTTCATGTAATCATTGCAGAGAAAAATAAATATGTTGGAATAGATTCTTTTTTGTTCAAGGGTCATATTTTTTAGTTGACAGGTGTTAGATTTATGCTTGTTCTGTCTCTGTATCACCGAGTCCATGTATTTCAGTTATTGCAAAAGTTGTCATCTCCTTTGTACAGAATCGTAGACCTTCTGAAATTAGTGAGAATTTTGCCACCAGAGGGATGAATTTTAGCCTGTTGCCTTCCTGTAACTTCAGAATGATGAAGTCACTATTTTTAGTTCGGCTTCATATTGCATATGACAGACATTCCTCTCTGTGTGTGCTTATCCCATTTAGGGACTTTGGCCTTGCTCTCTGGTAATAATTTAAAGTGTGTGTTCCTCTGTTCATTATGCATATATACTATTATAGTTAAGTGCATATTTCTAAAACTATGAATTTCTACTATAGAATAAATGCCAGCTTCCATTTTAGTTAAACTTTATAATTTTCCTGTTTACCTAGTTTCTATTACTTTATGCTCTCTGCTCTTTCCCCAAATGCTAACTAAAATACCCATTGTTCCTGAATTGGGATGAGATTGCTTATTGGAAAACGTAGCAGAAAATTGTCATTGCTCTTAGGACATATTCTTTATTTACAGTAGCTCCTTCTGTCATCACAAAGCTCTCATTTTGCTATGTCCCAGCAACTTAGGTTTTTCTATTGAGCCTTCTGAATACACAGGCAGAAAATACAACATTCAAACACCAGTGCATAAAATTACAAGGTTTAGCAAACAATCCACCAGAGAGGCATCAGGTTATATATTTACCTTAGCTCTACCTCCATTATTTCTGCACTTCCTTGCAACAGTAATAAAAAATGTTCACTAGGCTTTTTGTATGTAATAAGAATTTTAATTTACTCTGGAGGAAGAGCTAGTTCATAACTCAGTAGAACTGACTGGTCTCATAAGTTATTTAGCTCAGCTCCTTGTGATAAAATCTGGACACGAAGCCATTTATTATGTTTTGTCTGCCCTCTCAGCCCTGTAAGTTGACTCAGAGCTAAACAATTAAAGTGGCGAATTGATTTGTTTACAATGCAAATCTGAGCTAGATTGGAAATAATGCAAGAGGCATAACCAATTCCATGTTTCATACTGTCGGTTAGCCTGGAATGAAATAGATTTAACTGATCTGTGCTCAGGGATGCTGTACAGTTACTGATTCACAACCGCCTTGTAGTTTTCAGTGGCTGTAAATGATCTGACGCTGCTGTCCACAGAACTGCTCAGGCACGTGCTGTGAGAAAACAGGCTTGCTTCACCTTTGCTTTTACTGTGGTGGGTAGTATAGAGCAGAATTTTCCATGTATAATGTTTTTGGGGGAATAAAATGATCCTGTGTATGAGATAAATGGTCTATATGTGTATGTATAAATTGGGAATTTTGTTTAGTTGGGGAAAAATGATAGGGAAATCGAGATGTAAAAAATTAAGGTTTTAATTTAAAAACCCCTTTATAATAATATATTATATGGGCACATTATTATATAAACTTTAAATGTTATTATGTTTTAATATTATTAATATATTATTATATAAACATTAAACACAGAATGTAGTTTTTCCTTGCAGAGCCTTTGTGCAAAATCTGAAGAAAGCAGTTTTACAAAAATGAAATTTTCAGAAAAGTCAGTCATTAATCAATGTTGTCCCTCTTTGAGTCTAAGCTTCAGGAACACACAGTAAAAGTTATACCTCATCACTAGGTAAGGGGTGTGTTATAGTTTCCCTGCTACTCAGTCTTAGAAGCCTTGAGGTAAAGTTGACTCTTGTGTAAGCTCCTTTCTTGCTTGTATTTGCAATCAAGTCTTTCCCCAACCCCTCCAACAGGCTTGTCCTGCAGGGAATTTGCAACCAGTTCTCAGTGGTCTGACTTCAATTTTGTATTTTCATACTACTATAGGGTTAAAAGGTTTTAGATTATTAGATTTAGATAGATTATTTTCCTCCTTGTTACATGCTTATTCTCACCACGTAGAATAAATACGTAGGGGTAAAGGACAGTAATTCACTGACTTATTTTTTAATGCAGCAGAATTATTTTCATGAATACAAGGTCACAAACACTTAGTGCTGACCAGATATCAAATCTGGTTTTAGCACTGAACACAGTGCATAGCAGTGGCAAACAAGGTCCATTTTATCAGAAAACAGCTATTGAATGTGTGCAGCACATTTTTGAAGCTCACAGCAGTGGATGGAGGCCATGCTTGCTTGTTGGGTTTTCATAAACAGTGGTTGCAATTCTTAGGGATGTAGCTTATTGAAGAGTGTGAATTTTGAAAAAGCAAACACAAATATGTGAGTAATCTTTCATCTGGAGTCAGGCACTAGAGAAAAATCTGAACTGATACAAAGATTTGTGTGTTTAGTACATGAAAATGACTCAATACTAAGTTAATAGTTGGGAAGACATAAACTATTTGCCCCTCTATCACCATTGCCACTTGACTCATCTCTCAAAATAATTTTGGAAAACAATGAATTGTCAGATGTAATATATTCTGTAACATGAAAAATTCAGTGCAGCCTAAGGGACTCTAGAACACTTGATTGCTATCATTTTGTGTGAAAGTGTGAATCAATTTAAAATAATTGTCTCCCTTTGTATTAGAATGACATATATTTTGATAGTAGTTCTGGATCTCCTATGCAAATATGGGTACTGGAGCATATGTTAGAAATTTATTTTTTGAACCATCTTCAAAGTAAAGTGGGATCAAAGTGTCAAGAGTGTAGATCAAAACAATCAAATGCTCACATATATAAATATATATATATTTATGTATGTATTTTAATCAAGAGTTCAAAGGAAGATTATAAACACTATCTTCCTGATTTCATTAATGGCAAAGCAAACATTTTAAATCAGTGTTCAAGTGCCATCATGATGAGGACAGCTGACTGTAAGAACTGAAAGATATTTCACTTTATGTTAAAAAAACAACCCCCCTCCCCCTAAAACACTGAAAATATGAAAATAACTCCCTCTGGAAAAGCTTTTACCCTAAATATGGATTTATTACCAAATCTGTTGATTGGAAGAAGAGCTATTGCAGATGAAATAACTTTTCTGTGCTGATACTTTGCTACTCTGTATAAACCGTACCGTTGAAGATAAAACAGATTGCACAGAAGGGCTCAATTTCTATGGCTACATTAGTTTTCCAGGGTATGCACATTTTGGAATTTTTTTAAACCAGGACTTCTAAAGTATTGTTCTATTGGGAAGTGAGGATGTATGAAAAGTTGTAGATACCTAGTTCTACTGGTTGTTTGCTTCGTATCTGATTATGTTAAAGTGTTTGGAGACTTCACATTCTTCTGTGGTGAGCGCCTGAATCCGATGTACCAGAAAGCTTTCACCACGTCAGTATATTAATGCTACTTGTCTCTGGTTTTCTTCCTGTACCTAAAAAAAAAAATTAACATTTTTGTAGCTGTCTGTATTTCCTTCTAAGTTTACGTACCAAATTAATCACAGACAGCTTTCAGCAAATTCAAGAAGTTCTGCTTTGGGTGATACAAATCACCCATTTTCTTGGACGTTTTTGTTCTGACTAATAGGATTGTTGTAGTTTAGCCCCGGTCGGCAACAAAGGACCATGCGGTCACTCTATGACCCCTCCCCCTGTTGGGGTTGGGGGGAGAATAGGAAGAAAAATGCAAAACTCGTGGGTTGGGATAATGACCGTTTAGCAGAACAAGCAAACGAAGTAAACAGTAACAACAATAATACTAATAAGAAGAATCTACAAAAACCAAGGGAATACACAGGGTAACTCTCTCACTGCCCGATGCCCAGTGCGCTCCTGAGCTGCGATTCACCTTCCCCCAGCCAGCTCCCCCACTCCTCACCGAGTATGATAGCACATGGTATCCAATACCCCATTTGTTTGAACAGTGTGGGTCAACTGTCCTGACTGCATCCCCACCTGGCGGTTTATGAAAATTAACCCTATCCCAGCTGAACCCAGGACAAGGATGCAATTAAAAATTATGCTTATTCAGATAAACAACCATAAATTAGAAAACTGACATCCTGGTCAATTTTTGCTTTCCAATTTTTATGATATATTTTTATGGGAACCAAGTCTCAAAATATTGTTGATAGTTTCATTACCAAAATTGGTTAATAACAGCATGCATTTGTATTACTTTTTCTTCCACTATTGATTTTCAAGATATTCATTCTAGCTATTTTTACTGCTGTTTTAACCTGACATTTGTTCATACTTATTTCATTAATTACAATTTTTAATCTACCAGCATATCAAATCCAGTCTAAATTTCAACATAATAGTAATGGGGATAGTTTTTATCATGTTCTTCATTTACACTGAAGAAATATTTCCAGTTTATGTTTGCATAAAATGACCAGGTGTTTGGGTAACATTGACCAATCAGAAACTCTGCTACGACACTGTTGTTTTGCAGGTTTACAAACTTTGCTGCAATATAAGTGTCTGTCAATGTAATATATCCTATTTCAAAGAATTCCCAAAACATGTTTAGTAGGCAAGGTAATCATGAAATCGGCCATAAAACATTGGTGTGCCCCTGTTGGTATGGAAATAATTTAAAACGGTGGTTAGCTAAGGCTTAAAAAAATCAATTTTGCCAGGTTTGTCTTCACAAATGGAACTGGAGCAACGGAAAAATTCCAGTGACACTCACAGACTGCTGATGATCTCCATGCTGGGTAGAGGCAGAATGGGAGAAAAGCATCCATCTTCTCCTCTTCCTCTGTGGCTTGTGCGTCCTCACTACTAAATATGCTGTTATGTTTTATGGCTAAGATTCTGTTTGTTGTGTTTTTAGATAGTAATGATTCAGAAGACAAAAACTCTTTATGCAAGTAATAGAAAGAGGTGAGACATAGCTCCAGAACTTGCAGGTGGATAATAACAAAGACAGGAGTGAATTTTAGGCAGCGTGGTGATCCAGGCAAGTTCTTCTCTTGAGGAGATACATGAATATCTCCTATGGCAGAAAAACTTTTAACTCTTTGTTTCTGTCATTGGTCACAGTTCGCCACTCACAATACAGCTTTTTGAATAGTCATGTGCCAAATCAAGTCTCAGATGTTCCGTATTTAAGGAAACAATTTTCCCCTCCCAAAAATGCAAACCCCTAAATCAATTTGTTTACTACTTCCCCCCCCCCCCC
>Ga0065711_1001270_pt1 | contig 45634 bp, 29 predicted proteins | sample Hoacrofraction12_FD_59098 | JGI IMG/M metagenome (GOLD analysis project Ga0065711, IMG submission 59098) | Hoatzin crop microbial communities from Cojedes, Venezuela - Epithelial fraction 12 v2 (version 2) | ecosystem: Host-associated > Birds > Digestive system > Esophagus > Crop | place... | reverse complement strand
GGGGGGGGGGGGAGAAAAGAAAAAGACTAGGAACTGTTTTTAATCAAGTGGAAAATATGTCAGTAGTTCCCTTATAAGTTGTGGCACTTCTGGAATAGTGATATTCATGCAGAACTTTTAATCCCTGCAGTACATTACAAATGCATTGTGTGAGAATTAAATGTTAATTGAGGCCATTATTTTATGAGTGGACTATTTATATAGTAAAGTTATTTGAAGTAATGGGCCATGAATGCATTTTGTTTATTAACTTCCATAGTGCTCATTCTTCTATATCTTTTCTTATCACAGAACAGTAGTTTTGAAATGGAAGGCTCTCCAATGACATTAAGACCTGCAACATATAAGGCATGTTACTTATAGTGTGTTTTGTTGGTTACGAGATATGAAACAGAATACAGTCAAAGCCTTTGGAAGATTGAGCTTTCGGGTGACTTTCTACCTGAGGAAAAAATAAAAATACAGAGGAAAAGGATATTTTTCCCCTTTGTTTAAAACTTGCTTGATTCAGGTACTAAAGTGGTCTTCTCTATTTTAAAGATGGGAAACTGGGGTAAGGAAAATGATTTACTTTGTCTGGCATTATGAAGGGAAGTCTGTCAGACAAGGAAATTAAATTGAGATCCCCTAAATGTCAGGCCAGATCCATAAGTGCTACAGTATCCTTCCTTTCTTTTCTAAAATGTCTGTCATAACTGTATACTGAGTTTGAGATTTTATAGGATTTCCATAGGACAACAGCTTTGTGTCCCTGAGGGTGTGAATACCCACAGGTTGTATAAATTCATCACTCTTTGAAGCTGAGCCTACCGTATCTGTTATTAAATCTGAAAATAAGACAGTATTAAACCAACATTCTTGTAATAATATTTTGGATTTCCTTCTCTAATTGTTTAATGGAATTAATATGACCATTTTAGCTATAAAGTTGGACAGCTGCAGCAGGATGTGATTTAACTGGCTCTTCTTTCAACACATTCTGGCAAACTTTACAATATGCAGCATTAGAAAAGTCCTATTTATCTGTCATGTAGCTTTCCTGCACTTCCTTCATTTCCAGTTATTTATCCTTTTTTTTTTTTTTAAAGGCCAAGTTCAAATTGCTCCTCAGATCTTGGTTATGATAAAATGCAGTGCAAGGCAAAAATCTTGCACACTGCCTTCCCACTCATCAAAGATGCTTGTGTGTGAGCAGTGGTTTCCTGATGAACTGCGGCACTAAGTGAAGCAATGTGTAGTTATATGACTTGTCTGTTCGTCACATCTTATCATGGTTTCCTATACATGTTGAGAGGCCGTTTTTGTAGTTCAGTCTTTTGCTTGTTCCATCCAAACTCTGTTTCAAATGCTTTTGTTGGAGGAAGGAGAATGTTAGGAAGTTGCCTACAGATCCATGCTAAACTCTAGTTTTCTAGTAAAAACTGATTTTTTTTTTTTCCTGGCGTGCTATGTGCTTATGAAATTTTGTAAGCATTTATTGTTTATCGATGTGTTATAGCACGCTTAGGCTCTGGACTTTTGAGCGTTGCCAAATGAACACAACAGAAAGAGCAAGCTGTTTGTAAGGGGTGAGAATTGTACTTATATAGTAATTGTGTGCTAATAATACAGAGATGGTGTATGACAGTTTAGTGAGGTTTAAATACCACTGGGTTGACTTGGCAATCTGTAGTGCTCAGGGCAGTGTGGCCTTTACCTTGCGGGCGTTGTTCTGTGCAGTTCTGGAGGCCATGGCCGGGAGAGCCGTTGCTGCAGCAGCTCCCTGCCTGCCAGCAGCGCTCTGCCCAGCCTGAAGTTCTGCCTCGCAAGTGGGACAGGCTTGTAATCAATTACGAAATTGAGTATTGTCTATTTTCTTGTAAGGTGCTGCTTTCTACCCCTTCATAATCGTGTGATGTCCTAAGATGCTTAGCTGGGAAAGCTTGCAGGACTTTTGCAGGCCACTAGGTTCAGCGTCTGGAGACAGCGGGTTATAGCGTGCAAAGACCCGTGGTGAAGAAGAACTTGAAAAACACCCACATGTGTGAGAGTCCTGAATGAAGTCAAGATTAAAGTAATTTATTCTGGATGAATTTAACAAAAAGGCAGCTGTTACCATTTTAAAAGAATACCTTATAAACTCATCTTCTAAAGATAAAAGCTATTGAGCACAAAACCATGATATTACCCCAGATACCAATTACTGCGGTTTCTTAATGTACTTGCGTTTTTTGGTTTTGCATTTATTAAATATTTAGAAGTTCAACTGTAGATATTTTTAATCAAAATCAGAATTTTCTCAGAAAATGGGTGATTACATCATTTGCACATTTATATTGTAAGACATTTTAACGATATAAGCATTTTTTCATTTAGACAGCAACCATAATAAATTGAAATAAAATTCAGCCTTGATTGATGTTCTATGTGTCATGTACAGGGCAAGTCCCATCTATTAAATGTGGTTTGCCAAGGCAGCAATATTAGTAGCATTTGAATGTTTTTCTTATTAAGGAGAAAAATGGTCAGCAACATCAATACCGTCTGCTCCAAAGACCATGGTAAATGGAAACTGCCTGCAGCACATTTGAATTCCTCGCTGTATTTGGGATGAAGGTATGATGCAGGCAAAAGAGATTTTTTTTTTTTTTTTTTTTTTATATTAGGATAGACTATTATGGTTCTTAGGATGAAAGAGAGAGGCTGATTACAACATAATGGAGTGTACCATATTCATCTCTTTGAAATATGACCTCACTCGGCCTTTTCCATTTTACAATCGATTCTCTCATTCCCTTAATGAACCTGTGCATTCATGAGTCTTCCTTGGAAGTATGCGCATGAAGTATTACGGTAGCAGAGAGTAATTGTCTGACAAGCAAGTGCAAGTAAAGTGTCTCTCTTGTAGTCTTGTTCAATAACATTATAGACCATTAATGCATCGCATCAAGTTCCATATTGTTTTGTTAAAAATTAGGTAACCACATTTTTCTTTGTTCATAGTTTTTCTAAAACGGTAGCTTCAGAAAACTGGTTCAACATCATCTGGCTTTATTTCTTTGCAGAACAGTATGTGTGCGTAAGAGATGAGCTATCAGAAAGGTACTCTTATGAAGTCAGTGCCATGTTACGAGGTGCTGAAATTGAATAAACTGTAATATTATGTTAAAGGAAGAGAGGAGGGGCTCTTTGAGAAGAAGAAAAACCTGTAAAGTTATGTAGGTAGTTACTGGAGTTACTGTCATTTGGAAGATGTAAATTTTAAAGGATCAGATGCCTAGTATGTGACTTTTGTATCTGTTAGCTTCTTTTGGCTACTAATGTGATTAGACCTAAGAAGAGAAGACTGTTATATTGGATTTTTTATTTATATATGTGTGTGTGTCTTGATGTGTATTTTTGGATGTATTTTTAATGTAAGTATAGATTGTTTATATAACTATAAGCCTATATGTATTGTACATAACCGTACCTAATTTGCAACCTATTTATAAATGGTTTAAATATATATATGCGTGTATAGATATAGTTTCTTCGTCAACCCATAGCTGGTAGCTGCCTGTTGACCTTTTCAACTTGCTACAAAATACAAAGCCACCCACTGGGTGATACTCTCAAGCAGGAAACAACGTGAATGGTACCCAGGATCAGACTACAAGCATAGGACTCACTGTCTTCACTGCTGGGAATCAGGAGAGCAGGGAATGTGGGACAGACTCCCTCCTGTCCCAGTCTTGCTGTAGTCACAGAGCTGCCAAGAAGGCTGAACCTTACTGAGAACTACCCTGGAGAGTTGGCAAAATCATATTGGAAGGATGTTGAGACTAAGCCACAAGCAGAATAAACGAAATAATAGAGAAAATTTGAGGAGCCTGAAAACTGACGCCGACACTCACATGCTGTACCTCGCTGGCAAGGGCGATGACAGTTTCCTTGAAATTGTAAGCATTTGGTGTATAGCCACCAGCACTGATTTGCTAAAAATGACCGCGAAATAAAGATTGAACTTGGAGAGAAGCAACAGTGCTGTCTGTTACGTCAAAAAGATAGTTCATCATGTCAGAAAGCAGTATTTTTTCAATCAGGTCAAAGTCAGTGTCCTAAAGTGTGAAAATTGCCTTGAACAGGAGACCTGTTCTGGTCATGAACTGTTGCTCAGGAACAGGAGTAAGAAAGAAGTACAGGTAAGGTTAATTTTACAAAACGTCAGACAGAAAAAAAGCATCAAGTTTTGGATCACATTAGGTGTATTAGAAGTTTTTTATTAGTTTGGAAGAAAAAGCACCCTTGCAAATGTAATGTACGCTCTTCTTTTTAAATCATATCTTTCAGTTGTGATGAAACTTTTGTTCCCGAGCAGTATGATGCAAACACGTGAGTGGTTGCTTTTTCACTTTGCCCTTCTCCCTTAACCTGCTCTGTAGGACTATGGATCTTGTCAGTTTTTAGTAATTTGTTCATTTGGATTAGTGTAGCTGACTCCATGCAAGTGGAATTAGCTGTTTCCTTTTTTAATGGAAAACTTCTTTGAAAACACTGCATCCTTGTTGTTGTTTTGATAAAGGAACCTGCAGTATGCTGTCAAGATGTTTCATTGTGGTAGGGAGTTCATCTGTAATATTAGGGTTAGTGAAAACTGACAATTGGGGGGTGGGAGTGTTTTGTTTGTTAAATGTGAAAAAGAAAAACCGTGCTAAAGATTGCTGGTTTTGTTATCTAGGGAATTGTGGCCAGGATGGTTGAAAATGCCATCAATTTAATCCATGCAATTTAGTGCCAGTTCTTTTTTCTGCGGCTGATGTTACTTGCACAGGAGTGAGACTTCTGCCAAGCCAAGAGCTTGGTCGTACAGAATATGGTTTTACTTGGAGGTGACCCCAGAAGCCTGACTCACTGATTGTGTGTAGGAGAACCTACTACATTGACCATCGCCTGCTTCGGGATGTAAACTCCACTTGCGGTATATCTGTAATGTTTCGGCATCTTCATCATCTCATCATTCATGTAGCATACGTACTCTTCTGTTTTCGGCAGGGGCTCTGCGTCTCCCGGGTACAAAGTGACTGAAGAAAACATCCATTCAGTGAGGGTACTTACGTGTGTGCTTGATGGTTAGACCAAAGCCACAGCTGATGTCAGTGGGATTGAATGCTTGTTTACTTCAGGCCTTCCACAAATAGGAATGGGTTTGTGCTGAAATGCCTTGGAGTAATGAAGAATGAAATGGTCTGTTCTATAGCATGTTGTATGCTCTTCAGAGGACTTGAGGATAATTTTTTTACCCTGTGTTAAAGATGAAGAAAAGTGAACTGTTTTCTTGTTTTCTTGTCTCAGTCTGATCAGAATCCTATCACAGTCCTCGCAAAGCAGGCTGTGAAGGATCACTGTCTCTGTCCTGAAAAGCATCAGACCTGTGACAGGACATCTTGCTGGGAGGACAGACGGAAAGCCTGGTCTGCATCGTGGTGAGTGATTTGTTATTTAGTGTTATTAAGCAGACTTCTGGAGGCTTTTGGTTAAGGTTCATCTTTCAGAAGATTCATGTGTGCTTAGGTAATTTACATTTTGTGTTTGGTAGATAAGAGGAAATAGGAACCGTTATTTTTCTGTGGATATGTTAATAACCATGTTCAAGAGTTAAATTCACAAAGACTTCCTTATTCTCAATTATCTCTTAATCATCTTTTCACTCTCCGGCCAATTAAAAATACAGATCTTTTGGTCTCTGAAAAATTTTAAGTTGAGATTAAATTAAAAGTCTAGATTTGTTTTATTATTTGTTTTCTGATTTTTTGAGTTCATAAGGATCATGCATTTTCAAGGTTTTTACTTTGCATTCTCAGGGATAAGGAACTTGGCTTAATTTCTAAATGAAGGATGCAATGGTTAAGTTGTAGCAGTACAACAAAAACTGCAAACTACAAAATTGACAGAGTTGGCAGTTCATTAAATGAAGTCTGAAGCAACAATCTGCGGTTGTGAGGCGGTAGTCCAGTGAAGAGGGGAAGCTACGTGCCCACAGTCCGTCTCACTTTTGCATGCAGAATTTACTGTATTGATCCACTCTGGAAAAGAAATAACTTACCATTCTTTTTCTAAAATATTCAATTCAGAGTTACTTCTCTGAAGTATTTTGTGATGGCATGGTCTACATCTTAAGTTATTGGACTGCTTTGCTTCCTGCTTTCAGTGATGTTTGGTTTGTTACCTGCTCTCGCTCTGATACTTTAAAGGTTATCCTGATAATAAGTGCTAGGAAGGTGAAGTGTATTGTCTCCTTGGATGTATTGTGCTGCTGTGTTTATAGCTATGGAGATCAATGCTATTTTTGCTTTAGAAAGCTTTTTCTTAAAATAGAAATGACCATCTGATACTGTGCTTTTAGAAAAAAAGATTCCTGTAGGAGTATTTCCGAATCATTGATTCTGATGATTTTAGATGGAGACACAATAGCTGAAATAAACAAGGACAAACTGTTTTTAAAAACATGGAAGAAATTCCCCTCTCAAAAAAAAGACAGAAAAAGCAGTGAGAATGGAGTCTAAATGTAGCACTCGCTGCTATAAAATCGTGTCTGACCCATTGGAGCAATTTCTTACTGAAGGCTGACTGCAAGCCAGTGTAGCAAAGAACTTTCTAAATTCCCAGAAATGGAAGTGCTTTCTTTATACATCTTAGATACATTTGTGAGCTGACATTTAAATGGATACAGGTTTTGTGTGGGATGCATGTGAGCTCTTAGAAGCATTGCTGTTTGCAGGCTTTTGAGGTTAGAAGAGTGCCTTTTTGGGACAAATGCTTTTTCAACAATAGGAGTGAATTTCACTACTATGTAGTATTTCAGGCTGGATTGTTGCCCCACATTTGGATTGCCCAACTAAGGACTGAGAAGAAAGAAAATACATCAGTTGGTGGTGGTACCAGCAACCTGACAGGCTCAGTGAACTACTGTGCGAATTTGATGATTCACGTAAAAGCATAACCTCTCATTTTCTTGGTTGTATTGCTGCCTAGTGTAATGTTCCACTGTCTTTTGTATGAAATCTCTTGCAGTAGAAAGGGTTTGTTGGTTCACAAGATGTCTGTGGCCCTTTTCTCTCTTCAGAGTTGAATTCTCCTAGGAAGAAGAGGCAAAGAGAAGTACACAAGATGATAGACTATAATAGATTTTTGTCTTGTTATGAGTGTTTCTAGAACTAGGTCCGATGAAGAAGGTACAGGTACAACTAAAGAAGATGAACAGCTACAACTAAAACCAAGACAGACTGTTATTTTGTGTTAGACATTAACGGGTGTAATTTTTTTCTAGACTTTCTAAAAGTTCTCATCCCAAAGTGCTAGCCTATTAGAAACGTTTTAAGAATATCGAATGGAGAAGCATGTGGTAGACTTACTGGAACCGATCCTTCTGCAGGCATTGTGGTGTAAGGTAACTCAGGGTTATTGTCATGCTCGGAGCTGCTTGGACACTTGGCAACTTGGACGTCATAGAAGATTAACAGGAAGATGTAGGAATGAGTAGTAGGGTGAATGTTATTAATGTTACTGTTGTATAGCGATCCCAAAAGATGAATAAAGAGAAGGTAGAATTTGTGGGCGATATGAAATGAAATGGAAGAAGGCTGAGGAACTTCAGGGAGTATCTAGTGAAGCTTAGGGAATAGCCACTGTGATGGCAGCTGAAATTTTGCAGCTGACAAATCCAAGTAAAATCTTCCGAGTACATAATTTGACCTAATTGCATGTTGCTGAATATTAAGTTAACTACATTTGCTGCAGGATAAAAGATACCAAGTTAGGCTTTTATCTGGCTTTAAAAAAAATAAAAAAAAATTTATAAAACAGAATGGCAGTAATTCCTGGTTAGTAGTTACCACTGGTTTACTTCATGATGCTTTGTAATAGGAATTCTTCATTTTGTTATGCAACGCTCTTAAGAAAAGACAATGAAATAGAGAAGGACTGCAGGATGGGCAGAAGTGATCTGTGGCATTGGAAGGGATTCCTTGTGACAAGGTACTGAAAGAAATAGAACCAGCTTAGTTAGGTTAGCAGATGAGCAGTCAGTGGGGTGTGTATCTATAAATGAATTATGCACTTTAACTTGCAGCAAAAACAAAGAACTATGTTGAAAGGCAATAATGATTGAAGTATTTTTTATTTTAATACAACACATAATTAACTTCAGGAATTTGAAGCAAAACAGATATCACAGTCTAAATGTGTGAATTCAAGAAGAAAAACTGATATTTACATGCATTATTAGAATTTGTGCATTAGCAGAAGTTAGGATAAAAACCACCACCTTTCTCTGCAATGTTTTAAGGCATAGTTATAGGAAAAAAGCAAGTTTATTATGGGCAGGTTATTCTGTACTTCTGCATTTTAATACACCTTTCTTCTCTGTGGTAGTAGCCACAGATGGGCCTGAGTTTGCATTAGACAGAGCACAGATCTCGTTAGTCTGCCCATTTTGATGGTTGGTTTTTTTCAGGATTCTTACATTTTTATGCATCTCCAGTGCAGCAGAAAATATGTATTTCTTCTCCGAATACTCTGAAGTCTCAAGCTTCTAGTATTTCAAAAGGGAAGAAATGCCCCCAAAAAAGAAAAAAAACAATTTTTTTGAGTGCTTATTCACAGAAGAGGAGATATTTCTCAATAAAGGAAGTCTCTTGACAAATACCTAGTGAGAAGTATTTATCTAATTGAGAGTGTATTCATGGAAACGCCCTCAAAAGCAGATTTTGAGTCATACCGAATGGTATGTTCAATCAAGGATTCACTACACAGTTGTCAAAGGTATATTCCAGGATGGAGGGTGTACTTGAGTGTATTCACGTATTAGATGACTATGTGGTTTCACTGGGTTTTTTTGTTTGTTTTGTTGGGGTTTTTTTGTTTGTGTTTTTTTGTTTGTTTGTTTTTTTCTTACCATGAAAACCGACACTGATTTGGAGGAGCCTTAAATCCTGGACGGTGGTGTAGCTTGTGTGTTTTTCTGAAGCAAGGTAAATGTGCGGAACTTATTCAAGTCCACTAGCTGTTATGAATATATATGCTTCTCCCACGGCAATGAGCTACTGCCCATTCATAAATATCCTTATTCTTGCTGTCCATAATGGGACTCAAAAGACATTCTTGTTCTCGTGGCTAGGGCTGCATTTGCAGTGGAACTGCATATATTGTGTGGTGTAAAGTTATAGTTTATGACATTTGCTTTTGTTAGGATTTCTTCTGGGTAATCAGCATTTCAGCCACAGCTCCCTTTATTTGGAAAACACAATCCTTGTAGAGAAGAATGTGATTTTTTTTTTTTTCCCCGTGAGGAAAAAGCACTGGAGTCACAAACAAATAATTGCACTAAAACCGATTTGGAAATTTGTGCAGGGTGGAAGTGGAGGTGTATGTCCTCCCTTAACATAATGTTCCCCCATGTTCCTTCCTAGCTTTTCACCAGTGTAGTGGGGTTGTAGCTTTTTGTGTATTGGAGGATCTCATATTTACACAAGGTGAAACTAATTGCTGTGCAGCCAGCCTGCCTTAAACACATGTACCACTTTCATCTTGAAAATAAGCAGAAATTAGCTGTTACCTAATTCTTCTGGTTATTCAGTGCAAGAGCTGGGTTTTCAACTCGTGTATGAAATCCAAGTCTGACTCTGGTTGTAAACTTCTGTTTCTTGTCATGGGTTCGTGAAGAAATGTAGAGCGTGACTTATTGCAGAGAGTATTTGGCTGGCCCAGACCCTGGGGCTGATCAGCCTTAGCAGCGTGCTTTGTGAACTCCCATCCGTTAGATACACTGGCTGCCTTTAAGTTTTAAACATGATGGGTGTTTTTCCCTTCAGAATGTGACCATAGGTGGAGAGCTGTGGAAACCGAAGGATGCTGTTGCAAGAGATTAGCGTGATAATTCTCCCATGTGCGTGCGCAACTTCTTTCAGCATTAAGGGAAACTCTGTGCTCACACTGATATTAGCAAAAGGCTCTATTCTATCCTCAAAGAGCAAATCAAGGAAGATTTTTTTATATAGAAAGCATCCTGCTGCTTCCAAAGAAGTTCGCTTTGCAAAGCACAATGATAAATAATCTTACTTCTTCGGTCATTGTGTTACCAAGCGATACTGTTTTCTGCTGTCACATTCGGTGAGACTCGTGAAATTCAGCTCTGTTTGGTGAGATGGGCCAGTAGAGCTGCGAAAGGCGATGTGCTGGGCTGGGTGGTTGTGGACTCGAGCCTCAGATGCTTTAGCCGGGCAGTTTTCCAGCGTACGTCACTCTGACCTGCCCTGCCAGCTGCCAGGCAGGAAGAGTAGCGAGGGCTGGGCTTCACGGGGAGTGTAAATACGGTGTGTGCAGGGCGGGTGTTTGGCAGAGCGCAATAATTCCTGCCTCATTTTGCACGATGTAAGGATTTAAATTTCTTTTCCTTACTGTGCATTTGCTGAAAGTGCTGTAGCAGATGTGGGAGATTCTGTTTTGTCTTTGAATTATAATAAGCATTTTTTCTCTACAAAATTGTTCGAAAAAGCTCCAGATATTTAATGCTTTCTATGAATAGACAGAAACTAATTTAAATAGCTGCTTTTTGTTGGCATATAATTTTATTTTAATGAAACTCAGGCATATCACTGAGGATTTCCCCTTCTTCTTAAACATAACAATACTGGGGTGGGGGAGTGGAATTTTGTGAGGGTGCTTTTTCCTTCTTTTTTGGGTAAATTTTAGTGAAAGACACAGTAACTACTTATGCTNTTTGGTGAAAGAATTGATTATATTCTGCCTTAAACAGGAACCACCCAATGAACTGTAAAGAAACTAAATTGTAGGGATGGTGTTACAGTAGAGGTACAGATCCTGTTCCAGAGCGTTTACATGTGAAATTAATTTTAAGCTCATGCACTCCGCCTTGGTTTTAACAGAACTAATCAAGGACGTAGCTAAGCCTGTGTTTAAGTGCTCTACTGGTTGTGGCCATAGTAAAGTGATTTTGAGTACTTGGAAGTCTAAAAGTCAGTCTTCTTAATGCAACTTCTCTGACTATAGCACAATCCATAGAGGAGGAAGGAGAGTAAAAAGCTTGTCTGAACATGAAGCGCAGGTGGTGCCAGGTGAGCACTTTGGGGCTGGGTGAAAGTCGAAGCGCAGCCTTGTGCTTTGGTACCCCTGTGCAGTCATGGGGCGATGCTCTTCAGCCCAAGGCTTCTGACAGAGCGACCCAAGACAGAATGCAATGCGATTTTTTAGCAGGCTGGGATGTAACAGGACCTTCTGAGGGTAGGAGTCTTGCTTGAGAAAGCTTTAGAAACTCAGAGATTAGGCAGGTGAGGCATCAGACTCCCTGAAAGAGTGGAAGTCTGGAAGGGAATAAAGAAGCTGGTGCTCCCCGAGCAGTTTTTGTTTGTTCTACAAATCCATTGGCTCAGTGCTGCCTAAATCCCTTTAGGAAGGGTGCGTCGCTTGTAATGGTGAGACATCATTCCATGCGAGAAGGGTGTAATTTAGTCGGTGTGCTCTCAGGTTGTGTTTGTCAGCTCTGGGAGAGGACCAAATTGCTTTAGAACCAAGCCACAACGTAAGGATGGTCTGAAAGATCACGTCTGCATGCCCTGCGCTGCCTCGCTGCATCTCCTGGGTTGCGTTGCTGCTGTGAAGGGCTGCTTGTGCTCTCCTTACTTTTTGCATGTGCTGTCAGGGCAGGTAATGGGAAAGTGGAAGGTGATTAGAGGCATTCAAGCTACAGCTGACATTTGAGGAGCCCTTAAATATTTCTGTGTCGCAAAAAAAAGCACTGCCATTACTTCTGCAATGTGCTTCCACTCACTGGAAGCTTCACGTTGCATAAATTGTACGTAGTTTGTTTTTCTTTTTAATTTCTTGTTGTTAGTAACTTACATTTTTGAAAATGGAAATCATTATAAAAAGTAATTTGATTTTGTCCTGCAAAATCCATTTGGTTATTTTCATGTATGTTTTCAGTTGGCTTTATTTTCTTGTACCTGAAGTCATCAGTGTAAACTCTGATTTGCAGGGCTTTGTAACATGGTAGGGGTGAAGTACGTTTCTGTAAATGAGAATTCAAAATTATTTTTGGTAACAAATAATGCCCTAAATTTCCCGAGAATTTCAATATTAATGTCTGTCATTGAAAAATCCCTTTTTTGTTTTGTTTGAATATTAAAATCACAGTCCTGTTACACTGATTGCTGTCTTTGAATTATCATACTCTGACTACATTTACCTGTAGAATACTATAATATTATACTTTATAATACTAATATATATAATAATATTATACTTTATAATTATTAATGAAAAGTGTTATTTTTTTATTCAGTCTTTTTTAGTTAAAATCTAAGTTTTTTTGAGATGGTTTTTGCTTCTCTAAATGGAAAGAATTTGTGTAATGGTTTATATGATCAGAGAAGTGACCTCGTGCATTTTGAAATAAGCAGTAACACAGCTAATTAAATAATGATCATCACATAGGCTGGGCCATGCCTGAAATGCCTTGAGATCTGCATGTCAAATATATAAATGCTCTTTAACTGGGAAATAATGATGAACTGAAAGGCTGTTAATATCAGAAGAAACAGACAAACTCAACTGAACAAGCTCCTTTAGCTTCTAGTGTTATATTTGAAAACATAAATTTCAGTTTTATGTATTTATCTTAAATTAGTTAAGGCGTCAGCATTGGTAGTTACTGGTGGTTCTGGTCCTCCTCAGATTTCAGAGTTCAATCTGAAAAAAGTATTGCTTCCCCTTCATGTTTTAGGAGAGGAACCAAGAGAGTCGTTGGCTATACACATCCTGAATGCCCTGCTCCTAAATAAAATATACATGATGTATTGTATAATATAATATAGTAATAGATAATATAATATAATATTATATAAATAATACATACAGTGTTTTTTTCCCTAGGTATGAATCTTACTAGGTCTGATTCTCTCATTTGTATTAAAGGTCTTTTGTTCTACTGTTTATGTCTTGACAGTGTAAAGGTCTTAATGATCCCTTTCTTTTACTACAGTGATGTAAGGTAACCTTATTAATACGAGTAAAAATTTGGCTTAAGGTTTTAGGTTGTAATCTCCCGTGTGTTTAGAAGTCTTTGCATGCTATCTTATGCTTTGTCTCTATTAAAGAACAGTTTAACTGTGGGAAGGTTGCACATCATTCATTTGCTCTGAGGCTAATATCATCATTTCCCTGCAAAAATGTCATTTGTGTCACTGCATATTGTGCTCTTAAATAATATTTAGTTCTGTGACCTCGGTTCACCATACCTTCCCAATTGTCCATTAACTTTCATCTTCAAGCAAAGGCAATCTTTGCTGTATGGATACTAGAAAGAACGCAGGATAAAATTGAAATAGGTTTCAAATATATGATACCTTGTATGTTTGGCTCCTCTTGTACTGTTCCTTTTAATAATTCTAAGTAATGCCATGCAGCCTGAGAGGTAAAAGTCAAGAACTGAAATTGAGGGAGGGAAGGGGCTGAGGAGGAAGGAAGAAGAAACCTTTCTGACATGCACAGACCAGGAAAATAGAAGGTTGAAAGTACCGTGTCAGGTTGTATCACCTTACCACGCAACTGCTGTCATTTATTCAGTAATTAAGTGCGAATACGAACACCTTGGGCCTGTTTAATTTCTTGTCATGGCAAACCAACTTCCATCTTTTGTTGTTTTATAACACTTAGATAAAACAGTGGTAATCATTTTAGAAAAATTTGAGTTATCTGGACAAGTTAAGACATCATCTTAACACATTTCTCCTTCCACCTTTGAAACTTGTGAGAGACGGATCAGACAGAGCTTTCAACAGCTAGCAAGCTACAAGGAGGATTTGAATAAAATTAGTAACTTGAATATACTTGAAAGAATAAGGAAGGCCTCATATACTTTGTTGCTGTAAGGAAGAAAACTCTTTGCAATGCATGGATCTTTTTTTCTCATCTCCAGCTGCTTGTTTCTGGGTTGTTTTTTTTGCTATTCACTGGGAATGCCTGTTATAAAACTCACTGAGGATGGCATCGTGAACTTGTCTCTCTGCAGCTACCAGCTCAGTCCAAGTGGTTCCTCCCTCTCTTACCTCCCTTCCCCCATGCTTTTTTGGACATACATGGAGTGAAGTGTTTAAGTTTTTCTTCCATACCTGTTAACACTTCTAATTCCTTTTCACAACTGCTGGTTTTCCAGCTTTGTGAAGCTCTTACTGTAGGCAAATGTTGCACATTTGGGGCTCACTCTAAGATTCAAAATAAATTTTATGTCAATGTGCTGCTTTTCACACATTTAGAGCACGTTTTAGGCTGTGGTGTTGTTAGGGGTGAATCCACCTAACAACAAAAGGTGCAGAACATTTGGAGGGACAGGTTTAGAGCTGACCGGGGCAGTGTCGTTCACAGAAAATGGTTTTACCTGTTTATCGCAACTCAGCATTTAGTCCTTGTCTCCAGATTTCTTCACGTCTTTATACCTTTTATAGCACACCATTAGTTGCTTTCTGACTGAGATCATTAGTAACTTGTCACAGCTCACTCTGAAGAAACATGTCACATGCCAACTCTGCTTGTTTAGTTTATTTGGCTTGCTTGGCAGATTCTTAACCACAGGATGTGGGATTTTATTCAAATCAGTGAGTTTTTGTATGACTGAAGTTGACTTTAAGGAAGGGTTTTACTGAACAGATTTGACTTTACTCACAACTGTTTTGAGGAATGTATAGCTGTTTCCATATTTCAGTGGTTATTCTGAAACCTAATGATGATCAAATAATTTTGGAGCGTATTATTTCCTTAATGTGGGATCATCAGTGGTTTTAATTTTTTTTTTTCCCTCACTAAACAATGCTGTACCGATGAGTAAAGTTATTAGCTGTACACATAGGCAGTCTACTTTACAAGGAATTTTTGCTGCTACACACATGCCAGTCTATTCTAGTTCCTTTGATCTGTGGGAAAGCCAGTCAGACTTCCCAGGGAAACCGTGAGCACTTGGATGCTGTGGAAACTCTCCCAGTGTTTGATTCACTGTTGTCACTGGAAGATCTTCTGTGCATTTCCGGTAGTGTTTCATCTAGATCTATACAACTGATTAATTAACAATTCATTGATAAGTAACAGGCGCAACTGCTGATCCTGAAGGCTTGTCTCAGGGGAGTGAGATAACCTATTGCTAATATGTAGGCAGCAGCTCTGATGCTCTCCTTGTTCGCTTCTGCTGTCTTCTGGACATGCCTCACGGTGGGGCTGCCTGCTGCCAGCGGTCACAGCAGTGCCACGCTTGAGTCAGAGACAGCTTTCCTACTCAGAAACCGGTGAAGAAGAATGAAAACCAGAGATTTTTAGGGATGTTGTCCTTTTATCTCTGAAGAAATAATTGGGGTGAGCTTGCATAAAAGTGGTGCTTGGCGGACACATGGTGTGTTACTTGCTGGAGATGTTAGAGGTCTCCCTGTCCAGGGGTCAGATGAAGTTTTGAAAAAAATGTGGATTAATACAATCTACCTTGAAGCCGTATTCACACCAGTGTGTTAGCTACAGCTGGCATTTTCACAATGACGTTTGATTTTATCCGCTGCGTAGTTTTCCACAGCACTGCTGAAAACCAGCCAAAGTGATGGCTGCAAAACTTCTCTGCATGTCACTGTATATTCTTATTTATACTGGTGCTGACAGATACAGAGCAGAATAACCCTGTGTTTGATACAATGAGTGAGGGCATCTTTGGGGCTAAATTTCCATTTCCTTGCTATCCTTATTGTAAGCAGGATTTGCATATTTAATTCTTCTAACTTATTGAAAAATGTATCCCTTTAGGTTTGACAGCTTCCCAAAGAATATTTTAGATTTCCCACACTGATTGTAGGCCATATGTTAGTACTAATTATATAAAGGAGGCATCATACAGTAGTGACATGCCGAAATGATCAGTGCTTTAAAGACTTACACAAGTGCATGCAAGCTTGGAGAAGTGCTGGAAGAAGAAAAGAGGAGCTGCAGGTTTTGAGCAGATGTTGGTGGCATGGTAGGGCTATCCATTGTCTTTATCTGTATAAGAATTTACTGAACTCTGAAGGGTTTGTGGGGCTATTTTATGCTGCCATAGTGCAGGAAAAAGAGAATTTCCTTTTTGCACCTATGGATCTGCCAGAGATTCTTTATATATTAGATCATATGAAATGTTTAATGCTGATAGCCTCATTTCGCTGTGGAAGTAAACATTCAATGCACGGCTGTAGCTGAGGGTTTCTGTGCTTTTTTGTGCGTTGTGGATGTTCTTCTGAGGTGGAGTGGCTCACAGACATTTTATTTTTTATTTTTTGTCAGTTAATGCAGGAATTAGCTAAGAAAGAAAAAAGTTGAGTAGAAAAAAGAAATAGTTGGAAGGTCAGAGCTGTAAACTGAAGGCTTAAGCACCAAGGAAGGGATTTTATAAGATACTTTTCACTGATATTAATGGGACAGTGTGCTGGGTATTATCTGTGAAGTCAATTATATTTTGAACAAGTTCCTAGTAAAAAAAGTCTAGTTTCTGCTTTTTTATTGCTCCAACACTCAGTGTTACATACAATGGTAAAGATAGTGTTACGGAAAGTACATTGCGCAGAATTTTTGCTTTCGTAGTTAAAAATGAAATATGTATGCAGGCTATGCATGCAGAGCTGGTAAGCCAAAATTATGTCTGTAAGCTATTTCTGTACATTTAGCTTTAATGCTGATGCATATTTAATTGCTTGGCCTGTTTTCCCCACAGCAAGATGTGGCAGTCTTCCATTGAAGTCAGTGCCTGAAGTCTGCAGCAGCCCAGTTTGGTGTTTGTGCTTTGCCTGTGAAGTGCAACATCCACATCTGCAAGTAGCAGGTCGATGTAGTCTGGGGGAAAACCAAAAAATCCACTCTGCTTTCAGAGGGGTGTTTCTGCAGAGGGATTCTTGGTGGGACTGTAAATAGATCAGTTCACACTCTTAGTGGCTGTAATTTCTTCTCTGTGGTGGTAACAGGGATATACTTTATTTTTTTCTTGTGTGCAGATGCCATCTTCAACACAAAATAAATTCTTTTATGTTGCCTGTCTACTTAAACAAGCATAGAAAGCTATTTATGATTTATTGTATTGAAGTGTTTCTCAATTATGATTGTATTTTGACTTTCACTTCTAAGAGCTGACCTACACCAGTTTCTGTATTTCTTGTCAGAACGTGTTTGGAAAATGGAATCACAAGAAGCGATTAGTAATAATCTTGCTGAAAGATTACTCTGCATAGTTAAATCTCAGGTGCTTCGTCTGTGAAAGATGAGTATCATTTAATTTCAAATGGAAAAGCACCTATGGTTTCTAAGTGGAGTTTGAGTAGCTGTTTCATAGGAAATCTTTTTTTTTTTCATTTTACTTGAATTCAGTGTAACAGCTTAGATGGTCAGTACCAGTAATACAAGAGGGAGCAACAGGAAAAAAGCTTTGGATTCATGTATCCACAGAAAGGTATGTGTGAGCAGAGGAGGAATACAGCTTTGTGATACTGGCTGTTCTATTAGGTTGCATTTTCTAGGCAACTAAAGCAACTTTTTAATGCTGGAGATACCAAATGACTTTTTTTTTTCTTTTTTTCTCTTAGACTTGTGTCCTTTTGCGCTGTTTTCTGTAATTTGTGTAATACTATAGGTTCTTACTGTTTTATCAAAGAATAGCAGATTGTTTCATTTTAAGTGAAGAAATCCCTTCAGATTATACGTTTTCTGCTCAGCTGCAGATTAACAGTTTTATCCAGTCACAATTGTAGGGTATATTGCCAGAAGATAATTTGTTCCCTCTGTGTCTCAGTCATGCTTATTACCTTCATTTTATTATATACTTCGAGCCTGTGAAATTATTTCTTAACTGCATTTAAAGAGAGTTTGTGTAGACAGCAAAATTACTGTTCCCGCCCTCAGGATCAATTTGTAATGTGCTTTTATATAAATATTATGTGCTACATTTCAATATTGTTCATAGTCCAGAAGATAACTGCTGTGATGAGTCTTGCTTAAGAAGCATGGTGAAAACAGAGTCCATATGGAATTTGAAGGAAAAGGTACTTAATTAGCTGTGCTGTAATACCACTGTCCTGTCTCCAGCAGGACCGCGTGTGCCCCCAAAGCTGCTTCTTGCATGAGGGAAATAGCAGTTTTAGTACAGCCTTTTATTAAATGTATTCTGGGTTTTTCTGGGGAGCAGAGAGTAGTCATGAAATGAGGATGCAATTTAAGAAAAAAAAAAAAGACACAGACTTAGAAAGATTCACAAGGGAGGGAATAGGAGAGAAACCTAAAAGGAGAAGTAAAAGAGATATTGGTGGACAGTCAGGCAAAGAAATCGAGAAAGAGAGAAAAAAAAATTCACATAGTCTTAAAGAAGACTGAAGGAAAGAAAGCAAAGAAGGGAGAATTGTAAGAATACAGAACAAAATGAGTTGCAAACTGTCAAATCACGCACCCAGACATATTACTCTGTTAACACTGGCCTGCTCTTCTTCACTATTTCCTTTTTCCCCTCTTCTCCTGTCACCTATACTGGAAAAATAGTTCAGTAGAATGAGACTACGAGGGCAGTGAGCATTGCAGCTCAGAGGTGACTTAATGTCTTTATGTTGACTGCCGTATGTACGTTTACTTAGGTTACCAAGGAGATATGCTCACATGCATTTACTTATTTCATTACCATCTTTCAATTTTATGCTGAGTAGAAGCGTCATTGGAGCTTCAACAGAGCACTCCTTTTTTTACCTGCATGAAACATCTGGGTGGGAAAAGAGGGTATGTCTAGCGAAACCTGATACATGATAGCCCCATAATTGGGGGCATAATTTTTCACCGTTCCTGGTGAATGGATGTCATATTTTGAAACATGAGCGTGTGGAAGCGTTGACCTTTGCCACCTGAGGTAAGCTGAATTTTGTAGGCATGGGAGCCACACTCCAGAGGGATGAGTAGAGTACAGCACACTGCTAAATTATGGTTCAAAATAAGAAACAATACAATATTGTCTGTATTCGTATGTTTGCTTATCATTAGCTTTGCTACACATAAAACCACAATTTCCCAGTGCTGCATTTGAGATACGAGCAAGATCTCCAAGGTCTCATTTGTTAATTTTATAATTGCAGTTAGTTTATTTTCTTTATCCACATGACTTTCCCTCCAGTTCCTCTGGATGCAGTACTATGGATTTTCAGGATATTGTTGCACTGTATAATGCTCTATGAGATAAAAGGGAGCCTTAAAGTGATCAAAAATTCACACTCCTTAATGACTTTGCTGAAATGATAGGAAACCTGAGTTGTTCCAGCACTGTTAAGTCCTGCTAGGCTCATAAATATTTGTGGCTTTGATTCCTATTTAATGTAAAGGGTCTTTATATTTCTTGGCAGTATAAGTGAGCCTTTAAATAGGAGCAATTTTGTAACCTGAACCGTTGGTCCGTGTTGGAGAGGTGCTCACGTGGGCGGCATCGGTGTCGGTGTGCAGGACCGGGCCAGGCGGTGTTTTGCAGCGTCCCGGAGCGAGGTGCCCTGCCTGACCTGCGCTGCTCTGGTGCTGGCAGGGTGCTGTGGTGTGCCTGTGTTCCACACTTATAATTGGTTTAATTATTGCAATTGGAGATATTGTCTTACCCTGTTGATTGCATGTGTATTTTGTGGTCCTTGGTGTGACTTTCTTTTTTACTAACTCCCTTTTTATTAATAGGTATTTATGTTTTGTGATGTTATTCAGGCAGTGCATGTTGTACGTTATAAAGAATAATTTGTTCAATTACAGTAGTTTGTTTGGGGTTGAATCTGTGTATCATTCCTCCTTTTGTCTTCAGTCCATCTGAAGACAAAATTCAATGTCATTCAGTCCATTGAATGAAATCTTTTATTTCCTTCTGTAGCTGTGCATGTCTGTGTGTCGGCTTTCCCCAGCCTTACCCTGAGTGCCTGTTGTGAAACTCATTGAGGTTGATCCCGGTCCCTGCGGTTTAATGCTCTCACTGCAGCTTTACGAGGTCACCACAAATCATGCCTTCCTCCAGGTTCCCCAGTGCCCGCGGCTAATGCACACTCTTTGACGTCTACTGCTTAAACATAGTTAAATGTTAATACAGTAATAATTTAATACTGTTAATACATCATGTGTTCTGTAACATCATGGGACTTTGGGTAGTCTGTGCTTTGCAGGGTCAGATCGTGCCACCCGTACTGACTTGGAAGAACATCTCACTCCTTCCTTCTTGAAGTTAATGCAACTGCATGAGGAGCACGTTTCGCTGAAGAACCAGTCCTAGGGTTGTCTTAATGCTACTGGTTTGGCATACTGCTCTCTGTTTCCCGGGAAGCTTGCTTTTGCTGGAGTATGTGTTAAATACTGTACACTTGGCTTCATAATACATTTTGGACTAAGACTTGTGGCAATTTATTAAAAATAACTTCCACCCTTGGTGACTGTCCTGCAGAGCTTAGCTCACTGCTGTTCAGTCTTCTCCAAGCTTCAAAACCTACATTTTTGTTCTCATAATATGTAAGTGGAAACATTAGTCTTGTCTTAAATCTTCAAAATTAAGTATAAATTTTATCTGTGGGTTTTCACAGAATGTGACTATTTGAAATGGTGTGTTGCTTTTATAAGCTGGTACAAGACATTTGTGATATATCCAGAAAGTAGTTTGTCAGAACTATCAGATGACGAGCTATGTTAAAAGACTTTTCAGTATTAGCTTGTTCTTGTAATTGCAATTACAGTTTTAAGCTCTTTGGTTAACTGTGTGTTCTTGAGAGACATGGTATAAGTTTGTTTCTGCAGGATGTGATTTTTCACATGATTATTATTTTTTTTCCCTTAAAAAAATGGTGTTTTGAAATGACATCTTTTTACAGACTGGCTGAAAATACCCTTTTCAGTAAAATTGCACCCTGCATGGGTGTGATGCCTTTTACTCTCGTTTCCTTCTCTAGAACATGGAGGACAGCAGCACCCAAGGGGATCGATGGTAAGGAGGAATGGGAAGCTCGGACTGAATAGGCAGGGAGAGTTTATGTCTACTGGAGCAAATTCCTGCCTAGAGCTTAGGCTGGCACCTGTAACTTCTGTTTCTGTCCTATGAGGAGGTGCATATGCACAGCCTCCTTGGGGAGTGCCTCCTAGTTATGGCCTCGAGGACAACAGCGTGGTAGCTACTCCTTGCGATCACGTAACAGAAGGCTGCGTGTTGAGCCTGAAGAATCAGTCCTCCTACTGACCCAAGTGGCTATCAGTGTGACATAATTTAATAGACATTCTGTTTATAATTTTAAAAAATTCTAGAAAGTCAGTCGGGAAGCACAACATCAGGAGGGCGTTGTTGCCAGGGGTTATAAAGTTAGATGCTAAGAAGTAAGAAAATAACAGATGTAAGATATCAACAACTTGAATTCAGTGCCAGTGCATATGGATGAGGCTATTGGTTGCTGCTGTAGTAATTTGTTAAAAAGAACGATGGACTGAGAATCTCATCATAGCTCACTCAGATCTTCAGGCCAGACTACTGCACCTTCTTCACTTCAGCTCCTCTAGGAGAACCCCGTAGTGTTCATACGCACATATGTCTTCCATGGAAAAGGCTTCAGCTTCTGGCTAAACTTGAATACATGGGCAAATTTTGATACCTGTGAGCCTGGATTTTTGAGCTGCGTGGATAAACTTTTGATCTTTCTGACTGGTAGTAGATAAATGTGGTTTCTAGGCTGACACACAAAATATACATTGACAGTCAAGCAGTAATTTCTCTAGTATTGACCAGCTGCTTAGGGTTAAGCATGTACAGAAGTGGTGTGCTCTGCCATGCTAGTCACCCGCTTTTCTGGCAGATTAGTTTGTCTGTAATTAATTTACAATGGCATTAGCTTAATTTTTAAGGATCCAGCCATAATGGATTTTAAAATAATTTTTTTGGATCTCGTAATAGCAGGATTTTTTTTGTAGACTTGCTGTATTGCATTGATTTACTATTTGGTTGTTGGTATAGAGTTAGAAGTACACTGCTTCCACCACACAGCAGAATTCCCATATATAGGACTGTACCTGATTGGATGTCTTGTATTCATACATTTTCATTGATTTTTTTATTCTGAATGGATTTAAAGATGCCAAGCATAAATGCACTGAGCTGCAAAACTGTGGACTAAGAGCTTTGGGCTGAGGTGTGTCAAGATGATAACTTCTTGTTTTTCAGAGTTTTGCTATATCCTAGATGCTGAACTTGCACTGAAAACGATACGGATTCAGGATCAACCTTTGCTGTTGGTGCATGAGTGAAGCACCAGACTGTAAAGTCTGAATCTTGCCTGAAGTCCCCTGGCATCTCAGTAATAACAATAAATAAATAATAACAGCTGTAGGGTGGCATGGAGACAAGGAATCATGTGTGTGTTTTTGTATTTATGTGTGTGATAAAATCTGTATATCCAAAGATTGACTTGTCCATAGAGGCTCTTTTTTTGGCTGGAAAAAGCTTTTGATTTCTTGCAGAAATCAAGAATTAATTCAGCCCTTTCTCATGAACTTGAGGGGTGGATCCAATAAGATGATTACTTACCTATGTCGTAGAGGAAAATAATTCCACTTGTGAATAGGTACCAGAAATACCTGCTTGTTTTTTGAGCACTCCAAAAATAATTAACCAATCTCAATACCTCAGCTTCCAAGCCCGCTTACAGTCAAAGCCAAAAATAGATATGGTTTGATTTGCTTTAAAGACTGATATTCTAAGTTATTGGGAAGGTGAGGTAATGCATTGTTTTATGCTTAAACATGATTTTGGAAACCTAAATATGATCCAAATGTCTAATAACAATATTAAATATTAATATTTTGAAAAATTTAATACATTTAAATATTAAGTACCTGTGCCGGAGAACAAATTGCAGAGTTGAATACTTATATTGGTAACATGGTTAATTTGAGTGGTTCTTGTCATTCTTGTGTGTAAGTGTGAAAGAGGTATTGAGTGTACATGTGAGGTCAGGACTGTTTAAGTCATGAACACTTTTTAAAAATGATTACGTATTTAACTGTGGGGTGGATGGCACTTTCTGAAACAACAAAACAGAAATCACCCAGTTAATAAGAATAAAAAAGGGAGATCAGATCGCCGTAATCTGTTTAGCCGATTTTTCCTCATAAGGAATGTGAAACGTGTTCTTGCATTGCTCATTCATGGCTCTACTTTGGTGTAGGAAAACAGGTGATAAATTAAAACCTGTGTGTATTTTGTCGCTGTAAATCATCTTACAAAAAGTCTTGACCAGCAGAGGGCTTCTGTCCCTGGGAAATAATCCCTCATGCCGTTACTGCCAGAGAAGAGGAGCTTTCACCACACACCTTTCTGTTGAGGTTTTCCTGCTCTTGTGGTCCTGCGGCCCGGTGAGCTCCGGGGAGCTGCACAGCGTCCCGCAGCCTCCTTCGCTTGCCTTCAGGTTACACGTGATGCAGTCTCATCTCCTTAGGGCAGGCGAAAACACAGTCCTCCTGCAGTTTTAATTATGTTAAAATGCTTTTCTTGTGGAGTTGTAAATGTGGGGACAGGGAGGGATGTTTCTAAGATCCGCGGAATCTAGACTGTGGGATAAATACAGTATTGGTGGCCAGCTTACAAAAAGGTCTATCTGGTTTTATACCACACCAAAGCTTTATTCTTTTCATGCTGCTCTGGTACAGAATGGCATTTGATAATCAAATTCTGCTCTATTATCATTTATGCCCTTAGCAGTGTGATAGGTGTAGACGAATGTGGGTGCACTCAAGCAAGCTTCTGTAATGGCCAGAGCACTGGTCTTATACTCTGCTAGAAATGTGTTTTGAATCTGTCTTGCTGCCTGTTTACTAAATATTCTTCTAGACACCAGAGTTTCACATTTTACCTGGCAGGCATTAGTCTTTCTTTTGGCTTGGTTTTGCATTCCTTTTATCTGCTTTATCTAGAACTCGTCTCTGTTGCTTATTCTGTAGCCACGATGTGCTAAACAGCCTGAAGTCAAATATTGCCACATAGACCTCTCTTCTTAAAATACCATTAACCTTGCTTGGTGCTGTGAACCACCCAGTCAGAACCAAGCCTTTCAGCTGGGTGACTGGCAGCATATGGAGAGACAACCTCTTTTGGACACATTTGGTTAAAAAGATAGTGTTTGTTCTGCCTTGCTCTGTTCAGCAGTGCCTTTTTTTCCTCAGCAGAATTGGAAGATAATAGGATTTTAAAGGGTGAGTAATTGACCGATGACCACTTCCAGCTGTAGCATTTTTCTTCATATTCTGTGGTCTCAGTGCTAAGGTGAGGCGCAGCCTGATTTCTTATTTCCACAGCTCGCTGCACTGAATCCCGTGGTAGCTTGGATGTTTTGCTGGCAGCACAGGGGAAGCAGAAAGATGTGTAACTGGTCTGGGTTGGGGTTTTAAAATTGTTTTGTTTTAATTGCATTGTGTATCTATAAGGATAATATGTGCTATCAGATGCTAAAATATAACCAAATAGATGCAAAATTGGTTTTATTGCTGATACCAAAATTAAATTTGTTGAAAATTCCATGTATTTTAATACCTCCTTTTTTGATTCCCTCCCCCCTAGAAATAAGCTTTTTTTTTTTTTTCCTGCAAAGTTGTCTTTTTGGTGCAGATATTCATGTTACGTGTTGATGACTGCACTGCAGCAAGATGAAGGCTGGAGGTTGTAGATGCTCAGGAGCACAGCTGAGTGACGGCTTCTGCTGCCAAGAGAGGTTTGGGAACTTGGGAAGAAGATAGCAGTAACAGTTTAAAGCTTTGGTCATCATGGGGGAGGTTTGCAAGGACAGGAGTCAAACAGCTTAATCACCCAGAGGGGAGTGAATGAATACTTTTCTCCTTTTTAATGAGGATTTATTTTTTATTAGATGGTAGTGGCTGTTTTCCTGTTTTCATTTCATCGTTTCCGCTTTTTAGCTCTTTCCCCAAGCTTCCCTCCCTCTCTCCCTCCTCTCTATTGCCTCTCGCTTGAGCCTGGATGGCTGTGACAGTAAACGACCATTTGATGAGTCTTTCCTCACCATCCCCCCGTGTCTAATTTAGCAGGGAGTGCTCTTGAGGTGGGTGGTACCTCTCTGCTTAGCAGGGTTTTAGACAGACTCGGCCCCTCGTGATGCCCGCAGACAAAGGACGTGTTTATCAAGAACACGAGGAAGCTGCGCCAGTTTCACTTGGAGTTAGTTTAGCAGTGACTTGGTCAAAGTACTCCTGAAAACCTGCCTGGAGATTCTCCCTGCAGCTTGGGAGGTCTATTTAAATATACTTTAGATTGACAGATTATCAATATAAAACAATTTATTTGTTTATGAATTACCATATTTATGTTGTTCTTAATATTGAAATGTGTGTCTAGGTATTTTTTTATCAGTTTTATAGATCAGTGTAAGGCACATAGCTGGTCTAGAGCCGCATTTTTAAATCAGAACCAAGGGTGTCAGAGTATTTGATAACCCCTTTTTTTACGTTTACTGTGTCTACATAAGAAAATAGTATCGAAACTGAAGCAGTTTGTTGTTTTCTGGTTATTTGGATCCTCATTGTCTTTGCTTTGGTATCAGTTTTGATGCATTCTGTAAACACTTGTTAGTAATGTAAGGATGTGTAAGTGCATAGCAGTTTTAGTGCATCAGGGTATTAGAAACTGTTCTCAGATTGCCCTCTTAGTCTGTTAGGAAGTTTAAAGATTGTACTGGTAGTATATGCATTAGTGTTTTGTAAAACGTGCATATTAAATGCAATGTGAGTATATTTTGCCTTTCCTGAAGTAATTCAGAATAAATGAAAGCACTTGCAACTGAACACTTGGACGTTTTGATGGAAAAGAAACAGAAAGCACGTTGTTGTAAAAAAAATGTATAATGATTGAACTTTGTGCATCCCTTACCTCAGTGAGTTACTTGCTGAGTTTAAAAGGTCAAATAAATTAAAAGACAAATTAATGTTAACATGTTGATGAACTACTTACTGACTTTAATTGTAACTGTAAAAATGGATACCCTGAGGCAGATTTAAGCAGTAGCAACTAACATTGTTATGATAGCCTCGGGAAGCAAGTGTAACAGACAGGATGTTTTGTAATAAAACTGTAAAACAATTAAAATAGCTGCACAAAGCATGCTGCTTTTTAGCCTGTCCAGAGGAAGAGGCTGCGAAGGGAGTGTCAGCCAGTCACAGCATCACGGTTGTTATAAATTGCCATCTACTTTTGGAAGGGGCAAAAGATGGATAACAAAGTCGACAAGTAAATACATGCTACATAAATATGCATAAATCCATTACCATCTGCCACATTGTCCAATTTGACTGGGTTGTCTTTCTGTGTCTACCACATAAATCAGTTTAAAGCAGTTTCCCTCAAGCAATATTTGCTGTAATGAATGGGTGAAAGATCTACATTCTTGAGTTGTGACTGTAGTTCTGGTATATAATACAGAAAATACCGTATTTACCATTTTCTCAAAAAAAGAAAGCTGTAGTCAAAAGATTTATTTGACTCTGCCGCTACTAAACTTTGCGTTAGTCTTTGGAAGCCAAGCCAGGAAGTGAAATTATCAGGCTTTTTGCTTGGCTAGGAATTTTGAGTGGTTTATTTTATACAATCACTACTCCAGACAGTAAGTAAAGATTAGAAATGTCAGCCTCTAAATGTACTGGTTTTGTATCACAGCATTATGGTCATTTAAAGTAATAATTTTTCATAAAGTTTCATTCCTTGCTTGGTAAGCAAACATAGCTCATAGTGCGGCTGTTCATTCTTTGTGTCGTGACTGTGATATGTCTCAGTTTAGGTCCAAGTAGTTTTATTTTTCTGTCCTGTATATGTATAGCACACTTGCATTTAATCTTTTATCCAGATGTGGCCTCCGTCTCTTTAGGTTCAGCTTGCACGATTTTCCTACATCCTGTTCTGGATTTCTCCTAATAGCTACGACTGTAGAATCACTGTGCTCTGCCCTACGTTCATCTGGGCTTGGTTTCTTTTACACAGAGGCTGCTTTACACTGTTCTGGCAACGAAAAGGGGCCCCAGTGAGCATGGGACTCAAAACCCAGCTGGCTTGTCTTATTTTGTGTGACTTACTGAATAGATTGCACCAGGATAGATAACATTTGTTTGTTTATTTTTTCATGCAAGAAGAAAGTATTAAAATTTCCTTCTTTGCTTGTTAGTTTTAAGATTAAATCTCTAAAATAAAAATTGTGAGTTGTTTTTATGTACTCTTATGTTATTTTTTTCTTTCCACTCTCTTCCTAGTTTAGAGATTTGTAATCACTATTGGAAGAGTTTATAGTCTTCTGATTAAGGGTATACGTTAAGACTTCACATCGAGATATTCTTTCTGGTAAGAGGTTTTATTCTTAATTCATGATGGAAAAAAGACAAATCTGGGTTTTCATTTGCATTCTTTTAAAGAAGCTGGCATGAGCTTGTATATGAAACAATCTAATAACCCATCTTCTCTCTGCAAATATTTGCCTCTGGTAAGTCAAAGGTCAAAAATCTAAAATGTCTGTCAGGGTACTTCTGTGGAGCTTTGTAAATCACTTAAGTATTTTTAAATCTGTATAATTAGGTGTCCTTTAGTAGGTTAGAAATGTAACTTTGCATTTCTGGTTTGTAAGAATCACACATTTGTGGTGTAAGAAAGTGACTTGCAATACAGTAATAAACTTATTGGAAAAGCAATTTCTAGGTAGTACTAAAGCATTTTTTTGATGCGGTGAAGATTTTGTAGTGTTAGAAAAATAGCTTCTAATAGAAAACACAGCTTCACCCCTTAATATAGCAGAAATTTAATGTTAAAACTAGAAATTAATCCACTTGGAAAGAAAAGTGCAAGAGTAGGATTCATTTTCACTTCAGAATAGCTGTCTAAGCGTTAGACATCACATATAAGCTAGTTGTTGAGCCCTTTGGCTCAGTCATGGAAGGTAAGGGGCCCTACAGAGAAGGAATGATCTCATCTAAAGAGACGTGTCCAGTAAAGGTGGGATATGTTTTCCCTGGGAGGTCAGACTGGCTGTGTTGGCTGGGGAGGGAGTCTACACTTTTTGAATAACTTGTAGTTGACTAGTGCTGAACTGGCTGAATCCCACCCTTAGTGATACGAGCTTCAGTGGTCTGCATTTTTTTTGTGTGCATGACAGTGCATAAATCTCAGTGGGGTACTTTTTGTGCATGTGAGGGGAGGGAAGAGTGTGCTCATAATTTTAAAAAATTCTAGATTTTTAAAGATAGAATATTAATCTACAATATACTAATTTTCAGGGGGCTTTTGTACAGCTGAGGGTATGGCTTAAACTAAAGATTCCTCTAAAAAACGAACAAACAGAACCCCTGCCTAACTGCATGTCTTAAGTCTCTGTGTCGTCTTTGTTGACTGACTGATACATGAAATAATAGACCAAAGTATAAAGTTTTTGTTTGAGAAAAGGCCCTTTTCCAATCTAAAGCGACTCTTTCATCACTTCTGTGTGTTGACTGGTTTCCTTTGAGCACGTTTTGTATGCACTTAGAGGAGAGAAGATAGTCTGGCAACTACACATCCAGGCAGGAAACCTTCTATTTCCAGATCTGCCCCAGGCTTCCTGTATGGCTGAGGAACTGATCCTGCTAACCAGAGCTGGGAAAAAAAGGAGAGAAAAAAAGAAAGCTTGTTTTTGTGTGTAAGTTTTCAATGCAGTAGTTTTGCTGCTGGTTTTCTTGTTCATAAAATCTAATACTTACCTGCCTAGCAGGGTGTTAAGGTGGTGGATTTTCTGACGAGCCTCAAGTGCTTTCCTGCAGGATGCTGTATGCAGGTAGAAAAGAACTTTTAACTGTTACTGCACTAGTAATCCTCAGGCAAGACTCGAGGAAATTTGTGCAGGGTACCAACCTCTGAAGCGATCTTGCTCCCTGCCCTTGATAATGAATTAAAAAGACGAAACCCTCCTTAGAAATGAGGTAATTCATTATTATTTTCGAGCAGCGATGGCAGGAAATGGGAAGAAAACAATTGCTCTGAAAACAATTTGAATGTTGCTCCAGACAAATAAAAGACCGAGGCGGTGGCTGACCTCTCCTGACAAACAGCTGGAGCCAAAAATGACCATGGAGTTGTCGCTTAAGGACTTAATGGAGGAGATCTTTCAAATCAAAGAAACAGTAAACAAGGTAGATGGAGCTTTTACAGAGGTTAAAATTGAGATAGCTCAAATGAAAGCCAGGCAAAATGAAATTAAAGAAAAGGTGAATCAACAGCTCCGCGTGTGTGAGGATGAATTGCTTACGTTAAAAGAGACTTCTAATCAAATCAAGTTTCTGGAATGATCTTTGAAGTATCAGGAGAATAAAAGGAGGAAAATCAAATTTGAGACTGGATACCTAGAAACGGCTTGAGGGACATCACCCAGGGGGAGGTTGTGAAAATATTGTACTGGAGCTGACAAAAATGAACGCTGAGAGAGGCCTCTGAGGTGGAAAGGTTGCACCTGAGCTTCCTCGCGGGTGCGCAGTAGACGTCAGCCCCTTGTATCGGAAACGCTGGGCTCACCGCGTGTGTAGCAGATGATAGCGGTAAAGCTTGCTGCTGTTCAGATCACTCTCACTAGATCTGAGCTGGACGTGGGCTATCTGCCATTGATGGTTTTACAGCCTCCCTGAATGTGGGGCCTGATTTATGGTGCCCTAGTGAAACGGGAGTGGGTTATTGCATGACAATATGGCAATGACGGGATGAACCAGTCGGACCATCCTGGGGCTCAGGAAGGTACCTTTTCCTACTACTAACAATTGCAAAGACATTGTATTGTGCAGAACTGCACTCACCTCTAAAACACGGTGACCTGTTTAGGAGTTATTGTGATAGGCTGGATTATCTACACATTATTTTAAGAAATACTGGAAAAGAGTATACAGGAGGGTATTCCTCTCCTAGTTCCCCATTTTGGTACTGATTCTGCCAGTGTGGTGAAATATAGAGCAGACAAGGAAGAATGATGCTCTGTGATGGTTGACTCTTCACTGACGGAACCTTGCATCAGCAAAAAAATTAAGGATACCCTTCTAGGTTCAGCTTGAATTGAGGTCAGGCAGCTAAGAATAACATGAGTTTGCTCTAAACTTGATCCTGAAGTGCTTAGTTTGCAACTAAGTCCAACAAATACAGAAACTTAACAAGAAAGGGGAAGAGCAATTCTGCAGAAGGGAAACCTGTTTGAAATATCTAGGCAAGAAAATGGTAGGATGGAAACCTAAAATGAAGGTGAGATTAACTTGGCATCAAGTGTTGTTGCTCGTCTTGGACTAACCAAAAGTTGCCACCTTGTTTAAGGGTACTTAATGAGAAAGGTAGAGTAGTTCAATTTAACACTAGTATTTTGTTTGTCCTTGGAGATTTCTGCATGTATGCAAGAATCTTCATTATTCCTTTTCAGATTTATTTACCTTTTAATACTTCATTAATTTTTGCTGGCATTTACAGCAGACTTTTTTTACTTTTAGTTCTGCCAATTTCAACGAAAGTGGGTGAATTGGTTTAGAAACAGTATGTAGTGATTCAAACACTTAGTCACAGTAATCAGTGTGTTTCGCTAACTTGGTTTTTGTTTTTGTTTTCGTCTTTGCTCTTAATGATTCATGCCGAAGTAGATATCATGTGATGTCCTCTATAAAAATCTACAGCCGTCTTTTAGAAGTTCCGTCCGTCTTTCCGTCCGTCTTTCTGTCCATCTTTCCGCCTGTCTGTCTTTTCCAGCCAAGCAATGGCAAACAAATATTGCAGACACAAATTGGAGGTTTCATTTGACTGCAGATTTTGGGTGCTGAGATAAATCAAGCATTCCATTTTCTTGATGCTGACTATTTACTTGCAGCTACGTTGGGTTCTTGGGTAAGGCAGTATATTTACTGTTGAGAAAAGAAACTCCTCAAGTGGCAAGGAATGCTAAAAAACAGTCAGGGGAGACAAAGGAGCAGGCTCCGAGGAGCTGATACTTTTCCTTGTTTATTGGTTTTTGGGATCACTATTGTATCTTCCTACAAGCTAGAAAGAACAATGAGACCAGTTAGTAGCATTGTTGAACATGATCCTAATGAGAAAGGTTTTTCCCACTGGATCAAACTGGAAGTGTAGCTTGGGGATTTAACAGTTGGGAGAACTGTTGTTAGCAGATGTGCCAATCTGAATAGCTGTGTGAGAGTTTACCCCTTATTTACAGAACTCCAGTCAGTCAGTTTTGTTAAAATAAAGATTGTAAATGTCTTCTCCTGGAGATTCTGAATGGCATTATTTAGTGGGCTGATGTGTTGTGCAGCAGTAGTCCCAAAGAAGTTGAGCGAGACATCAGAACTTTCCTTTCAGCATCACCTTATAAGAAGGTACTGCTGAAGGTGAACTGTAGTGAATTCAAACTCCAGAATGAAGAAAATAGTCTTCAAATATTTGTGTAGATCAGTTTGTTTTAGGGAAGAGCTACAAAGCATATTGTGGGTTTGGGAAATGCGCTAAAATGCTGTGCTTACAAAACCAAAGACTTCACAAAAGTCACTCTTAAAAGGGTCACAGGAAAGGTCAGTGCATTTCTAGGTCTACATTTGTAGGATGGTGTTGTAGTAGATTTTTTTCTGTTTGTTTCTTTCCTCCTGCTGTTACTTGCAGGTAATGCAGTCTCTTGAGTGCCTTGAAAATTGGCTTCAATCAAAATGTTTTTCTTTGCAGTTAATTGGCTTCCAAGTTTGTGTTTCATCTTACACCAGAAATAGGTTTAGGTACATCTCTCTTAATTTACAGATTTCTGGATAGGTACCCTATGTGAAGTAGTGCAAGAAACTTCCATTGTTCGGACACTTTTGAAAATAAAATATTAGCATTGGATTTCTTCACCTGGATCTTGAATGTAACAGATGAAGCAAAATTGTGTGGTATAGAAATTTGCCATTTTAGTTCCACTCCCAAGTTTGCAGGCAAATTACCTTATACCTATTTGGCTGTCTAGCTAAAGGGGCCTTATAAGAAAGATAGGGTCAAACTTTTTAGCAGGGCCTGTTGTGATAGGACGAGGGATAATGATTTTAAACTAACAGAGGGTAGATTCTATGGTTCTGTAGATGTGAGACTGTATATAAAGCTAGACTAAATATATATTTATATTACGTAGTTTTTAATTACAGTAGACACTAGAGCTGTACCTAAATCGTGGGAACTCTTGTAGCTGTGGTAGGCAGGACTGTAAGAGGCTGGGTGATGTTAGACAGCTTTCCCTTATTTTTTAACTGGTCATTGCTGTGAGGACAGCAACTCCACGATGTTCAGATCTTTTCATCAATGAATAAAACATGATTTTTTTTTTTTTTTTACTTCAGTAAGTTGCATTCGGACTGTATTACTGTACTGGTAGCTGTTTCAGTTGCCTATATTCTAGAATACAGAACATTTGGGGATGTTTTTTGTAGTAGCCTTACCCTGGTACAATGGCTAGATGCATTCTTGAAATCTCCAGATTTCATTCCATGGCACAGTTGTGACCATTTAGTGCACTTATGCCCGGGAAAACTGCATTCGTGGAAGTGCTTTTCAGTGTGTGCTCCGAGTCACAAGGCAAGACAGAACAAAGCTGCGTGCTTTGGGAGTGGTACAGCAGGTGTTGGCCGCTGCTGTGCAAGCCATTGCTGCAGTCTCCCTTATTTTCTAGTTCCTTACGGAGAGCTGAGGTTACTCCGAGCTCAGGGGGTAGTCACAGGCTTTAGCGACTCAGCCATGGACCAGCAGTCCTGGAATGACTGTGCAGTGAGTAAAGATGGGTCTCCTTCGCAGTCAGAAAAGTTTTCTGACTAATTGTCTTCTAGTGCTTGGACACCCTAAAACTATGAGGCAGAGCCTCAAAAATGGTCTTGGTGGTAGCTTCAAAAGGTAGGCACATCGCTAAACAGGGCTGTCTTCTGCATGCATCACCAGTGGTGTGGAGAGAACCCTGGATGGCAAGCACTGAGTACCTTGACACCAGTAACTCAAATGCCCTCAGTCCAGGAACTTCTGATAGCCCCCTCAGCTCTTTGGGAAAACAGAGGAGGAGTCTGACAGCTACTTAAGAAGAGTGACCTGTTGCTTGCTTGACGTAACTGAGTTAATTTCCATCTGGAGTGTGAGCAGAGGTTCTCTAGGTTCGTGAAGGAGTGGGGAGGCTATTGAAGCTGCCACGTCCCATTTGTCCGAGCTGCCATGGTCAGGAAGGGTCTCGAATATGGATGTAGTTTCAGCTGATGCTCTTCTTTTAAAGCAATTAACTAATTTTCACTCACATTTACCAACCAGTGCATCTGTATGGACAGCACATCTCAAACAAACTGGATCTGGTGCTGTTCTTTTTTGTGTGCTTTTCGTTGGTACAACTGACTCATTTTATGGCCCAACTCATGACGGACAGGAGAGATTTTCTAAATGATATTTAACGTAGTGTTCGTGTGCAACAGGCGCGTAATCTTCAACTTCAGTGAATCCTTTCGGTTTTTTTCCTCCTTCCCTTCAAAGTGCTGAAAAATGACAGCTCAATAAACACACTGATTTGGTTTGGTTGGTTTTGGTATTATGAACTTTCAATGAAAAGGCAGTATCAGCTTGTGCTCGGGGATGTTACTGCATCGTGTGTTGTGCTGAGATATGCAGAAGCACTTGTAAAAGTGGACGTGGTAGAAACACAGGTAAAAGCACAGTGCCACCAGGAAATGAATGCTGTTGAATTTTTTTTATTTTATTTCAAGTAGATGGTCTGGTTTTCTTCACATGCAGATGAATTGCTGATTTTATTCAAGATGAATGAGGTGAATTTAAAATATGAAAGAGTACTTTTAGAAGTCTTCTTTGATACTGTAAGGTATCTAACTGGATAGTCAAAGCAGACAGGAATGTATTTATCTGTATTTTTTTTAAAGCAGACTTTATTTGTGTTTCATTTTCAAAGTGGCACTGAAATTTTTTTTTTTATGAGTTCAGCTTTCCAGTATGACACCATTGCTAGGTACTTCACACAGTAGATATAACAGCTGGGTTAATTAAACAGATATGTCACAGCACTGAAGCCAGTGCCTGCTGCCATTGTACACAGGCAGCCAAGAGCTACAGCAAACAGAGCCTTGCAGAAGCATCAGCAATGCAATACCAATTGTAGTAAAAAAACCAAGCTATGATATGAAAAATAGTAGGACAAAAAAATGATGCTTTGTGTGCATTAATTGCAAGTAAGTATAAAAAAAAAGGTAGAATGTGCAGTCATGGTATCGTAAAACAGTTATTAATGATTACGATAAATCAATAAACTGCATTTCAGATAAATGTTAACAGTCTCACTGTGGAATTTATGGAAGATTTTCTTTCCCTGTAGCCCTACAGCACGCTCCCCCTCTTTTTTCTCCCCCCTCCAATACTGAGACGTCTTAAGATGAGGTTAGAAAGATCCTTTAACATTTTCATAAGGAAGTTTTTTATCTCTAGTGTCTGGACCAAATTTGGAGACATCATCCTTGTGAGCTTCCTGTCTATTTACTGTCGACCATGACAGTTGTATGCCATAGCCCTGCTTCATCTCTGAAACACTGATGGATGCTGCTGTGTGCTTAAGATCTGCTCTGCTCATCTCAAAGGGGTCTGTATTTCAGTGACTGCCAAAGTATTCCTGTTACATGTATTACTTGTTTTCACAAGGTTCTAAAGATTCAGCTGTAACTGTTGAGGACAAAATGTTCTATGACTTCAGCTCATTGGAGACCCAGCGATGTAGATGTGGTGTAAATGAGGAGACGAGGTCATCTCAATGAGTATGATGGAAATTGTTAATAAATTGCAGATTTTTTTTCGCATGAAAGCATCAAAGCTCTATCTACAGCTGCTGGGAGGGCTACTGAGGACAGCAGCAAAAGCCAAACCTCCAGAAAGGATGGATATGGAGTAAATCCCAACACAAGCTCCTCTCTGTGGTTTGGAGGCTGATTGGCAGGTTTCCAAGGAGCAGATGGTGCCAGCAACATTTTGTTGTTTGTTTGCAAACTACTTGCAGCATTGCAGGGCGAGGGCAGCGTGGGGCTGGTCAAAATGGCAGTACTGCCGTGGCGGAAAATGGGAAGTCATGGCTGCTTGAGAGTGGCAACTGCTGAATTACACCTTGAAAATTATTCTTGGCACTTTCTTTATGAACAAGTATTGACCTGTTTGTCTTAGAAGTTAATGAAAGAGCCATGTAAACATTGTTAATTCTGCAATAAATTGTTCAGAATTGTATAGGAATAGGGAACTATTATTTTAAAATCAAACCCTATTGTGTGTGATATGGGGGTTCTCTAAGCATGTGGAGATGCCAAACATCAGATCTCTGGATACTTTTGGAGAATCTCTGTATAAATATATGAAAAGCCAAATTAGAAATCTGATTGCTGAGACTTGTTAGCTAGGGCGCTGCATGAGCTGGAAAAAACATCTTTTTTTTTATGAAGTCCCCAAATTCCTGTTTTAATTTTGTAACTTGTAAAGCAAACACTACCATAACAACCCTGGTCTCAATTCTGCAACCTCCCAGGCATGTGGGTAGCCATGTGCAAGTAATTAGATGTCGTGTTTGTACATTTGGGAAGATAGGGTTGCCCAGGTAGAAGACCATGGGGTGCCTGGAAGGAGGGAGGTGGAAAGCAGGCTGTGGCTTATGCAGGGCTTCTCCTCACTGGCATCTACATCCCCTTAACCATCATCCTGGGGACAGCCTGTCATCAGGGCTCTCTTCTCTGCCTTCAGAAACCTGGGGGGCAACGGTTGGGATGTCCTCCCTGTGTTTGCCCCGCACGCCCTGCAGGCTGCAGGCTTGGGCGGTCATCAAGACAAGTGTCCCTTCACACGCGGAAGGGTCCTCCGCTCGTGCCCTGCTCGGCTTCTGTTTGGAAATACATGTATTCAGAGTTAGTAAGGATATCCAAGGATTTGGGGTAGTTGGCCATGAAAGGGTTCATCTGAACATGTAACATGAAGAAAGGATGGAGTTTGAGGGGCGTTTGATGGGGTTTTGGGGGGCAAATACTATAAGTCATGAGAGAATTTGGACCTGGAGACTAAGGGAATAGTGCTAATAGTTTCAATTTTTTTGGCCATGGCTGGCTAATTCATAATTAGTGCTTTATAAAGTAACTAGGTTTCAGAAGGATGGAGTAGGATTTGGTGAATTATCTGGCACAACATAGCTGTGCTGCCTTAGGTAGTCGGCTCCACAAATCTGTGCCCTAAGCTTAAAAGCAAATGCCAGAGCCAGGTAAAATACATGCTCAGAAGAAGTTTTTGGGAATCTTTGGGAAGTGAGTGGGATACAGCAGTAAAGAGATCTGCGTAGGACAAGCAGACTGAGTGACCCACTGGCCTCAGGGGACGAGCAGGCTGAGCCTCAGGCTTGGTCTGTGGCGACTCTGCTCACCTCCTCACAGCAGCTGTGAAATGGTTGATGGCAAGAAACCAATAGCTGAAAGCCATGACTTTTTAGGGTGTTTTTCAAACTATATAGGATGGGAAGCAGAGGCTGATAAGTAAGCATTCTTTTATCAGGCTTTTGAGTGCGATGTATTTTTTTTTGTGCACAGTCACTGTATCCATGGTAATTATAATCATAGCTCTCTGCTGACTCACTGTCTTGTTTTCATTTATGTATCAGTCCTTTGGTTCTGTATATGGAATCAATGAAATTAGTTTGTTTTTTTAAAAAAAAAGCAAACCACCATTAGTTAGCTGCAGAAATACATACAGTCACCTCCATCCATATTGAGATGCTGTGTAATCTTATTGCAGTGAGTTTTGCCTTTTACTCGAAGTTCTGTTGTCCCGACTTCTTCCTCACATTTTTATCCTACTTAAAATTAAATTGTAAGCTCTGCAAATGTGACTGTTTTACAAAGCAACCTTTACCAAATTATTCAAAATTGTAATTAGTAGCTATAAATAAAAAGGAGGAGTAAGAATAGCAAACAGAATTATTCGTGCAGAGGGATGAACCTTTGAAGACTGTCATGTGGGTTGTAGGCACATGGGTCTTCTCTTTTCCTACCTGTTTTATGTTCAGTGAAAAATTGTGATGATCTTAGAAAAAGCTGAGGCAGGTTGTGCTGTCTGTCCTGTTGGAAGAGGCAAGTTAGAGAAACCAACCCTGAGCTTCCAAGGAGTGGGGAAATCTTGAGACTTGCACTCCTGACTCTTGTGGTAGCTTCTTCTCATGTCGTATAGACAAAAATATTGATATGCTTTGACTGAATTTTTAACATTTACTAATTATGATTGCTTTTTCCAAGAAGCTAAGGAGTCTTTGGCTTTCTCCTAACCTCACAACTGTTTTAATGAGAGATGCCCTAGATTTTCTTTAACATTAAAAACAGTTTGTGATTATATGAAGTTAGATAGGGTGAGGAGAGGCAGGTGTTTTGTATCTTTCAGCAATTTCTATTTCTGGAGTTGGAGAGCATTTTAGAATAAGATATTCTAACATAGTTTTTACTACTGTTATAGGTGCTGAAGGTTTCACTACCCTTCGAGTTTATCTTTTTTTTTATTCTTCAGTCTCCGTTCGGGTCTGTAGCAAATTTGAGTGCACTGTCCTACACGTTATACTGAGTTGTGTCTTTGGAAATGTGATGCAGCCTGAGATTATTCAGTGTGATAACACTTAACCTAACATAATTCAGCTTGGTGCACTGAGAAGTAGAATGATAGAATTTTCTTTTTTTCTAGGATGGGTACCCATCCATTGTCACTCTAGTTACCGCAGATTATCTGGTAGGGACATAAGAATATAGGAGTTGCCATACCAGATCAAACCAGTGGTCTGTCTAAGTCACTGTCCTTTCTCTTGTGAGTATCTCAGACAAAAGTGTAGACAACCCTACAATAAACTTTGAAATGTCTTTCACATTATGGTATTTTATTTTTAATCCTGTTGATTGGACTTTGGTCTGCGCTGTGTACCAAAAGGACTTAAATCCCTTGTGTTTCCTAAATGCCCTCTGATGTAACACTTCATTTTCATGTTATCTGTCTAAACCTTATCTGAATCCTGCTGCGCTTTTGATGTCAGTGTGGTGTGGTAGCAGTCCATTCCGCAAATTAATTGTATGTCATAAATAGGAATGTCTAATGTATCTTGTCTTGTTTCTCAAACCTCAAACATGCCCTCTGTTAGATATCTCATCTTTAAGTTGAAAGGATTCCCATCAGTGTTTCCAGTTTGTACCCTGCAGGACTCTTCCAGTGCCTGTAATCATTCTAACAATTCTTCATATCTATACCTTGCGCATGTCACAAGAACATATCACAATGTTTCACGTAAAGAGCATACGATCATTTTCTGTAGTAGTAACACTGTTTTTCTATAGCATTTTAATGTTGGCATGAGGAACTAAAGGGAAAAGAGAGGTGCTTGCAGTCAGAATTATCTTTTAAATGTTTTATTTCAGATACGTAAAAATGGTGCCAGAATCATTACAGCAGTGAGAGATTGGTCCTAAAATGTATGTTGAGCACAGACAGTGATAGTAAGAGCCACTTTCACTTTAATGGCCTTTTTTGCCTTTTAAGCTAGTATTTCTCTGGTTTAATTTGTGCAGTCCTTAACTTAAGACTTTATTTCTTCTTGTTCTTAATCAACCCGGTTATATGGGTTTTAAAATTATAATTAATGTAGATCTAAGTCAGTAGTTTGCTTTCTTCAGTTAGCTCAGCAACCATAATTTAAAGGGTGGGGTTTCTGTAAGAGGTAAAAATCCTTACTTTTACCTTTTGATGTTCCATCTATCCAGGTGTTTTCAAGGATTAAAGCTCTCTAATTTTTTTTTTATTATTATTCCTTTTTCATTCCTCTTCCCCCACTTCTCATGTGTGTCATGAACTTGCATTTTTTTAAATTAATCAAGAACTGGTAGTCTTGATAGCAGCCAGCACGGTGTAACGTGGCTGGTAGTCATTTGCATGTGTGCTGAATTGCACACATGAGCATCTGGAGATCGCAGCAACACCCTCTCCTCCAGGCTTCAATCTGCTAATTGCTGGTAGTGCCCCTTGAAGGCAGCCCTACCTGTGTGGGAGCCCTTAAACCGCTTGTACACACTTAGCCTTGGCCGGCTGTGGTGTAAGGACTAAAGTAATTAGATGAGGCATAGTATCAGTATGCAGACTTTTAAGAAAAATGTTTTGTTCAGGATGAACCGCAATGATTTCGGCTGTTGGGGGTAAATGGTTTCTTTTGTAATGCAGTATTTGACCTATATATCTGACCACAACTTTGCTAGGTTCTGTTTCTACAAAACTGGCAACCTCCACTGTCCACTTTCTGAGGCTCTGAAATAAATAATGAAAACTACCATAAACACAGGATTTGATATTGATTTTCTGGAGTTTAAGATAATCTGAGGTCTTCAGAGATCAGTATCCTTGACTGTGTCGTACACGTATGTATGCTGCTGCTATAAAAATAAATAACCAAAGCTCTTTAAGGTCTAGTTTGTGAAAAAGATGAAACATTTATTGGCCACTATATTTTGAACATTGTATTTCTGAAGCTGAATTTGATGCTTTGCGTCCCATAAAATAAAAATGATGAGATTGAAGGCAGTAATCAAAAGAAAAGGGCTCAGTGTGTCACTCTGCCGCTAGAATACATGTGGCTTGTTGAACTGAGCTTTACTTCTAATATACTTTTATAAATTTTTAATGATAGCTAATGTATCAAAAGTTGAGAGGCCTTGGAGATGAGTTATTTGTCAGATTATTTTTTTTCCCCTCTTGGTGCTGTGCGGTGCATCGCTGGGATCCCTCCGGTTGCAGGCTGATTCTCAGCTGTGGCTTGTGCTTCGCTCTGTTCCCTGCCCAGGGTTTTGCATCTCTTCAGTGAATACTGGGGTAGGGTTCAGTGGAATGAATTTTGACCTTTTCACATCAATGGACATCCCGGAGAGCTGGGCTGGGCAGCGGTTGTTCCCAGGCCTGGCCCGTCCCACCAGGTGCCGCTGTGAGGCAGCGATGCCTGGAGCTGGCGAGGAAGCCCAGGGATGCTCCGTCCCCAAACTCCGCATTTCTACAAATAAAAAGGCAAAGGAAATTGCAGCCTGCGCCCTGTGACCTGACCGAGCCATTGTAAGTCATCAAGGAAGCCTTGATGAATCAGGAACAGCCCCCTAAATATCAGAGGGCAGAATATTGCACCTACCGAGATACGGATTTCGGCAGTGTGACCATATTACAGCATCAATTTGAAAGGAGAAGGAGAGGAAACTTCAGAGGCAAGCTGCAGAAATAAAAATGATTCATGGGGAAGTGGCTCAGCAGCTTACAGTTGGCTCTGCCTCTCCAAGTGTGTGATCTACGCCAGCAGGCATGTCTGCACGGCACGGAGCAGCGCTCAGCTTCCTGCCTGCCCCGAGCACGGTGGTCTCCATTACTCAACAGGCATTGCTGGTAGCACCTCAGAAGTGGCATTTTGGCAGGAAAGAAATTGCGTGAGGCAAAATTATGATGTAAATGGAAAGTGATCTCCCTGTCAGCCACCCAAATGGAATCAATTGCACTATGGATTAGGTAACCCACGTTACTCCTGCCTGCATATCCTCCAAGTCTCCGAGCAGTGCAGCAGAAGGAGGTTGTATGACGCTGCTTAGAACAGTATGCACGTCCTAAACGTGGGAGGGAAACCCCCAATGCTGGATTTAAATGGCCAAATACAGGAGGAAAGATGATGGCAGTAGGTGTCTTTTGAAAATTGGCTGTTGAGCTGCTGAATTGCTGGGTTGTTACACTACCTTTTCAAGGAAGTGGTCTCCAATAAAATAATAAGAAATAAGGCAGTATCATTGATCAGTTATTAGCAGATCCTAATTCAGTAACAGGGCTTGATTCTTCATGCTTGCTTACACTTCCACATTTCAGTTTCTGTCTGTTCCTGGGCAATCTAAAAAGTAGCAGGTTCCTGCTAAGTGGGACATGGGGTTTTGGGCAAAATCTCCCAGCCTCCCCAGTGTTTGGCTCTATATCCCAGCAGGCAGGTGTCAAGATACAGTATCCTCATTTTCTTTCTCTTGCATAAGTCTTACTTCCTGACCTTGTCAAAAAAAAGCATGTCCAGAACTTTCCTTCATCTTTTCATCAAAGTTCATAAGGATGTGAGGCCTCCCCAGCTTATTATGCACATGGTTAGTAGGGGAACCAAAACTTCAGAGGTGGTTATGTGAGAACTCGGCGTGATTCACCTGCTAGACTCAAGGTATACTGGGCTGTTGTTGGCATGTGTGTGTATAATTATTTTCATATTTTTGTCACAGGATTCTGCTGCATTTATTGGAAGAATAGGAGGGTATGATACAAGGTGAATTGAACCCAAATTTCAGAAAGACCAAGTGGTGATGGCTTGATGGTGGTGATGAACTCATTCTTCATTGATACAGGCAGAAAGCACCTGAAACGTTGCTTCTGTTGAGACGGAGGAATTTGTAGGAAGAATACTTTCTAACGCTGGGTTTTCAGGCTGGTGTTCTCTTCCCCAAGCTCTTCAGAAATGGTGGAGCCACAGTAGGGATCTTGGAAGCCTGTTTCTGGGGATCTGTTAGAGTCAATACTTCGCAGGTGTATTTAGGGTGCCTTGCAGGACATTGTTATTTATGTGACCTAAGAAAGAAAGAGAAAGTAGTTGTCATCTTCCAAAATTAATTATACAGACGAGCTAATAGAAGCATCTTCAGAAATCACATGCTAAATGATGCAAGTGAATTTATTCCATGTTTATTTAGTCTGGATTATTTCAAATTTTAGAGGGTCCTGTGTACGAGGGGGTAATACTCAGACCAAATGTTATTTTCTTCCATCACTTTTAATTGGAAAAACACATGTTGATGTGTAGCTTTCACCATCGCATGTGCCAGACAATCACACTTGAGTCTGCAAGCCTACATGTTACGTCTCTTCTGGCAATTATATTTGAAACACTGTATTTTGACAAAATTATTCACGATGTACAACCCTATCAATACAACCCTAGCTGTCTGCGTGTAAACAGTTTACATTAATGGAATTGGAAGGTCTAACGTAATATGAGTAATTGGATTGTTGAATGGTTGAAATAGCTCTGACTGGGGTATTTGGGCCAGACCTTCTTTTGGCTGACATAATACCATATTCAGATCGTTGCTTTTGAAGACTTGCATTTCAGTAGGCACGCTGTACATGAAAAAGTGTGCAGTATACAGTAATGTCTTGACTAATAATAGTAAACCTTATTAAACTTTATCCTGGAAACTTGACAGTGGAAGCTGGCTGAAGTTAAAAGTGAGTTTTGAAGCCTAAAACAAAATTACTTTGAACCTGAATGTATGTGATAAATCTCAACTGCTAATCAGAATATATACAATATTTTCAGCTATTAATTTTATTTAGCATTTTAATTAGTTTTTTACCTAACAACAACTGCAACAGCTTCTTTAGCCTCTACTGCTCTTCTGGCTGTGTGAAAGTGGAAATCAGGAATTCATGACTGCACACAGACATCTGGAGCCAGAGACTCAGCAGACTTTTGAAGTCAGTGGAGTTGCTCTGATTTACACCTTCTGAGGATCTGCCCTGTGAGATCAGTGCCTGTCCAGACTTATGTATTTTGGGTCAAATTTAGTGAACCTGGAAGAGTCAGAGGACTTCAGAGTGGATGTTGTTTCTGTTAAAGGTTGATTGGACCTTCCTCTATCTATGTTGAGTGCTCCCCGTGGTCTGACTGGGGGGGCGGGGGGCATGCATTACGTATATCTGGGATTAATTCAATTTCACTTTTAACTTTGATTCTTATCCTTCTAAGAAATCAGATGGCTTGATGGTAATTCCCTGCTGCACTCTGAATCCCTAAATCTCTTTCCTGTTTCTCACTTCTTTGAGGTATTAAGTGTTACTCAAGAACTCAGAAGTTAGTTCATCTGACTCTGTGTGTTTAATTTCACCGCGTTAAGCATAAACAATTTTAAAGTCATGTTACTTCAAAGTGGATATGTTTTGCACAACAGACTATCAGGCTCTAGTGGTAAGGTTAGCTGGTATTTGTCGGCTTCCAGCTACATTAAGTACTTCAAAATATCATAACCCAAATGTAAAATTGCATCTTACTCCAATACTGAGGAAGCCTGGCCATGGAAAATCTCCAGGTTAATGAACTTTCTGGCCGAGGATATTTTCTTTCCAGCTGCTGAATGTGAAAATTGGAAGTGTGAGCTCCTGGTATATGGGTCCCCAACCCATAGTAAACCGCCCTATAACCCAAGCTGACAAGGGAGACCATAGTAATGCTGTCTGTAACACGTTGCTTGTGCAGTATGTGCACTGTGCTTTGTGGGACTGAGGGCCTGTTAAGGAGGCTCGCATGAGGTTGCCTTGCAGTGCAGGGGCTTCGCACATCCATTTACCCTAGGACTGATGCCGCTGCCCTGTTACCAAGTACCAGGCGAAAGGCAAAGTTCATGTGTCTTGAATAAGGTCTTGCTTTATAACGCAGAGTTTGTAGTGGACAAAGTCAGGGAGTTTCTACATTATGTATGTTAAACTTAGTAGCCACCCACTGGCATGCTTTTAGGAAAAGTTAAAACAGTCGTCTGTGGATCCACTGGTCTCAGACGTGCCGTCTGAGGTTACGGAAAGGATTATCCCCTCTGAACAGCATCTTCTTATTTCTCTACCTGTTTACTTAGGCTGTGTGAAGAAGTGAGTGAAAGACCATCACCTAAAAAAACCCCCAAAACTAAACAGAGAAGGGCTGTGTTTCACACAGGCATTTTTTCTTGAGCGCCTCATAGGACTTTCCGCACTAGCAGGGCCCTTGAGTACACACACACAAAAGTTTTTTTGATACTTACAGCATCTGTATCTTCTGAGCTTGTGAATCTGAACTGTCTGATATGTTATGGGATATGTCATGGAGTTTGAACTGAGCAGTCTAATAGGGTGGTTACTGGAAAATGTATATTAGTGAGAACATTAATGTGCTCTCTTTATATTGAAACCAGGTTTGACAATGTTTATGTAGCCCGTGGGCTGAACGGCGATGTTAGTATGAAAGAGGCAGATTGTTTAGCTGAAAGGAGAGTTGAAACTTGTCATGTCTGCGGTACTGACATTAATGTTTTATGCACTCAGTGCTTCTAGGACTGCTTCTCTGTGTGGGATTATGGTAATTCCTGATCAATTGTGTCTTTGTAAGAAAATACAACCACGCATAAAATAGCTAAAATGCAAGGTAGCTCTTCATTGCATAAAGACCAATTAGAGGATAGTTTATTACCCACCTGAGGTTTGAAAGGAAAAACATTCCAATAAAAAGGTTCTTGATCAACAAAATGTGAAAGGACTTAGCAATTTTAGTTCACTAGGATTTGGCTAATGTGATTGTCCTCATTTCAGAGCAAGGCGTAAATCCTTTGCATCATGGTACAGACTTCAGCTTCTATTGCATGAAGACATATCTCTTGGAAACACAATTTCATAGTTGTCTGTGAGGAGTGGAGAGGCTGAGGAGTGCAGGTCTTGGTGAGCTCGGTCCTCTCTGGCATGTTGGCAAGGGAGGAAGAGCACCCTAAGAAGTCTGCAAGAAGGGCAGCAGAGTGGCTGCTTCGCAGTTGCCATACCCCTTGATAATAAATGTTTTACCCCCTTGATTGTAAAACCTCCGAAATGGAATGAAAAATAGGAGTAAGTGGAGGTTTGGCCACCACAGTTGGCGCTGATTGGGCTAACTGCCATGAAATTATTCCTTTATCAGAATTTTGCAGTGTACTGTTTGTTTGTTTCTTTTCCCTCAAGGCAGAAATGCGTCTTCTGCTGAATTTATTTGTAATATTGTGTTTTGAAACGGTAAAACTGATCTCAATTACGATTTTTATCTTGGCCACCAGTCATGTCAGAGCCCAGCCCAGCTCTTTAAAACAAATTAGGCATTGCTTGTTATATTGATTGCGGCAAGAGTTCCATCCTGCTCTAGTTCAAGCATGTTTATTTTGCAGTAGAAGGATGATACTTCAGAGAAGTAGGTTTAATTACCATAAAAAAAATTTTCCTAACATTTTTTATGCTGAAAAGATTCTAAATGAATCTTCTAAAATTAATAATATGCATAGGAGTAGTGAGGAATAGGGGTCCAAAAGTCTAGGAACTCCTTTTGTTCCCCACCCATTCCCCCAGTGCCAGAGTGACACAAATTCATTTATACACACACATTCACACACAAATAAATGCATGAGTAGATAGTCTAGATAGAACGAAAGAACCCTGCTATTTTAGATTGAAGTGCCTGTCACTGACATTAATTTAGATGTAGTATTAGGGAGCCTCTTAAAGGTCAGGTTTCCCCTGGAGTGTTAGTTTACCATGGACATTTTTACAGATGATGTGCTAAAGATGTAATGCATCTAATAACTACATCTTGGCTTCATCTACTTGATTCATCAAATACCTTCCTGCTCAATACTGAGTTTTCAGTGACATGTTATATGTGAAATATTAGAAGACAGCATGTTAATACTGCGTTGATTACAACAGATTTTTATTTGGAGGTACGTAAAAAGATGCGGGGGG
>Ga0065711_1001269_pt1 | contig 45639 bp, 18 predicted proteins | sample Hoacrofraction12_FD_59098 | JGI IMG/M metagenome (GOLD analysis project Ga0065711, IMG submission 59098) | Hoatzin crop microbial communities from Cojedes, Venezuela - Epithelial fraction 12 v2 (version 2) | ecosystem: Host-associated > Birds > Digestive system > Esophagus > Crop | place... | reverse complement strand
AAAGCCTTGCTGAAGTCAAGGTAGATAACATCCACAGCTCTCCCTTCGTCTACCCAGCCAGTCATGTCATCATAGAAAGCTATCAGATTGGTCAGGCATGATTTCCCCTTGGTGAATCCATGCTGACTACCTCTTGAAGCTTCACATTTAGGGAGGATGTGAACTGTTTCTGTCACTAAAAATATCCACAGCCTCCCAAAGTAGGCAGACAGGTTAGGCCTACCCTCTCCAAAGCAATGCTAGCCTTATGCACCGGGTGAGTATCATACAGAGTAAAGGCACTACTATACCAAGGTCACTCATATTCCTTAACTTCAGACACTTAGTCATAGGACAGAGGATCCTCTTGACAGGGGCATTCAGAACTTCTTTTTCTTATTCATTTACCATTTTTAAACCTCATTACTCACATATAAAGAACTAAGTGTAAAAAGCCTGGAGTCAACAGTGGTGCCCCAATTTGCTTTCACATGCAATCTATGCTTGACCCGAGGTTTCATCATTTGGACAACACAATCCCAAACAAAGCTGTCCATTCACAGTGAATTTTCCCATATTAACTAGTTTAAAGAAAGTGCTTTGAACTTGCCTTACATTACTTTTATTATATCATTCATTACAAGAAGTCTGGTCATATTACTGAACATGCCCAAATCCTCCTAAGAATTCACCTCCCGCACACAAAAGGCTACAGAATGTTTTGATCTTACATCACCAATGGTTGTCTATCAACTTAACTGCAACTTAAACAGAGTCAACCTCTTTCCTTCCAACACTATAATCTTTCTCTCTTTTTTTTTTTTTAATCCCAGTGGAGAATGTTGCTGTCTTTGCAGCACTTTGAACAGTAATTGTGGCATCACTCCTGATGAGTCTGTGGCAGAATGCAAGTAATTAAGCCAAGGAGTCTTCAAGCTCAAGCTGTGTGATGAACAGACTAAGCAACTGGATAAATCCCCCTTTTTATCATGTATGGAAGACCACTGTCAGGCAGATTGTTGGCCAGATGGACCTACTGTGCACAACAAATTTTTTTTCAATTGTTCAGGGAGAATTGCTAACACATCTATTGCTCAGTGTAGAGATCTGGTATGAAAATTAAACATTTCTCTTCTTTTGTTTTCATGTCCACACTGTCTGTCTGTGTCTCCATCATCAATACTGAACTTCTATTTTTCACTGGATTTATTGCAAATGTACATATAAAAGTGATCCTGGAGACAAGTCATAACATGCTATCAAAGAATAATTGGTACCTAAAGCTAATATAGAGAATATTCTTCACATTAGTTTTTATTAGCAGAAAACAAGTCTACATTTTGTTTTCCAGGAAAATATTTGAAGAAATATATATAATATATAGACAACTTCATACAGACATCTTTCACTTTGCTCTAGAATTCATATCGCTACCTGTCTAGGCACAGTCTATCAGAAAGGCAATTCTAAACTCAATACCTTTGACAAAATCTCTTCTAACACTTTTATTAAATAGAAAAAAATATAAAAATGAACTGGAGATCCACTTATCTCAAAATAAGATCCATCTTTGACATGGACAGTCTCTGCACCATGAAAAGTTTAGACGGAAGGGAAATATGAGGTATTTTTAAATGAAGTCTTATTAATTTATATACTCAATATTGAAATACTCTGTCTATATCTCAATATATGAGCTTCTATTGAATATAGAAGTAAATTCCCTAACTATATCTTTAGAAATATATAGGGCTCAGAGACAGGTGGTAGCCAAAACACTTACAGCCTTACTCCGCACTCAGAAAGAAAAGCCATGAAATGGAACATCTGCCATGTTTCCTAGATCATCAATTGGACAAACAATGCTACAGCAATCCACAAAACACAGACTACCAACTCATGGATCTAGGAATTACTACACTTAACTATTTACTGGATGAATGAACATTCAAGTATCTGTGAAGATAATGCTGAACACAGAGATATTGTCAATATGACCTTAGAAGGAGGTTAAAAGCATGAGAATATTGCTTTGTCCTAAGAAGGATTGATGTATATAAAAATTACCAACCGTATCCTGGGCTGCATCAAGAGAAGTGTGGCCAGCAGCTCAAGGGAGGGGGTTCTGCCACTATACTCCACTCTGGGGAGACCCCATCTGGAGCCCTGTGTCCAGCTCTGGAGCCCCCAGCACAGGAAAGACATGGACCTGTTGGAGCGGCTCCAGAGGAGGCCACAAAAATGATCGAAGGGCTGGAGCATCTCTCCTAGGAAGAAAGGTTGAAAGAGTTGGAGCTGTTCTGCCTGGAGAAGAGAAGGCTGTGTGGAGACCTTATAGCAGCCTTCCAGTACCAGAAGGGGGCTTATAAGACAGATGAGGACAGGCTTTTCAGCAAGACCTGTTGTGATAGGGCAAGGGGTAATGGTTTTAAATTAAAACAGTGTAGATTTGGACTGGATATAAGGAAGACATTCTTTACTATGAGGGTGGTGAAACACTGGAACAGATTGCCCAGAGAGGTAGTGGAGGCCCAATCCCTGGAAACATTCAAGGCCAGGTTGGACAGCACTCTGAGCAACCTGGTCTAGTTGAAGATGTCCCTGCTCACTGCAGGGGGGTTGGGCTTGATGATCTCTAAAGGTCCCTTCCAATGCAAAGCATTCTATGATACTACAATTAAGTTACCACCCCATGGCTGGCTGCTGACTCCAACTGAAATAATATATTTGCCCTGGTCTGCTCTGACAGTGCATTTCCCGTATTGGATTACAAGAGTTCCATCCATAAAATTTATCTACATAAAAAGTTATAGATCAAATTCTAAGCAAGTGACTTTCTACTAAAGAAAAAAAAACACCAACCAACCAACCAAAAAACCCCATGGGATTAAATCCTTAAATACTAAAATCCTGTCCATCCTGGAAAATGTCATTCTTGAAGACTCAGGAATAGGCAAGCTGGACTTTCTTCAGATCCTGTATCATTCTAGGATGTGTCAGGACAGTTGGTAAGTCTCTGTACCCATAGATTTCATACTGTTGTTTCCCTGGGAGCTGTTCAGTCTTACTGAAGGCAGTAGAACTGCACAAGCTTCCAAGAGAACAATATCTGCAAACAGACAGACACCTCTGGTTGTCTGATTCATCTTCCCCTAAGTACTGCAAGAACCAAATCTGATCACCAGAACAAATTAAGGTTTGAGTATTAACATGTAGAAAACTATGCCAAGAGAATGGAAACGTAACCATTGCTTTTGCTTTGTTTGTTTTAAATTGAACCACATTCTAGCTTAGTATTTATTCCTGCTGTTTAACTGAGATGAGATTCAATTAGTTATCAGAAGCAAGCTAGCAGATAGCAAGTCTTTCTTTTGCAGAGAAAGGTTTGATGTTGCAAGTCCTAGTTCTATAACTTCATTTAAGGTGCCAATGTATTTCTGAAAAATTCACCGCTCCGTTTTGAATAGGTGCGTGAGGGGGAAACCTAAGAAAGTCTCAGATGTGAATTCCTGTTGATACTTCTCTTCACTAAAATAATACTAATCAAACTATAAGAGGCCAGGAACTCAATGTTGAGAATAGAAAAGATGATTAGCACAAGTGTAAAGATTCCACCCATCCTCCTGTCATGAAGGGTGAAGAATTCTCAAGAGCATCACTGGACAACATGAAGATGTAAAGGTTATAAGAAGGATGATGCAATTTATTTCAGTATTATTAGAATTAAGTAGAGCAGTTAGGCAGATCTACAGAAGAAATCACACCTTAGGGACTAGAAAATCGTAAAGGCAAAACGTAAGATCAGGAAAATTCAAACTGTATATGACTCCACACCCACAACTAAAAGAAACAATCATAAATGGAGAGTAAGATATCATGCACAGTACTTCAGTAGGACAGAAACACAGGCTTTCATATATAGATAGGTCCCTAAAACACAAAATACAAACTGCTACAGTTTCCAAGGGAAAGAGCAGGGAATTGCAGCATGACAGTTGAGGTATGGGAGCAGACAAAGAAGGGGAAGACAGGAACAGCTAGGTTCGCTTCAATAAATAGTCCTTCCATGTGAAATACTTCACAAAGACTACTGATAATGACCTTAGAATTATTTCTATCAAGACACTGTAGCACTTTCTTGAGCTTTAGCACAGGGTCCAATTAATTGTCTAGGCAGGGAAAACAGAAATTTTAAGTCAGTCACCTTCAGTATAATAATAGAGAAAAAAGTTTGTAGAAGTATACAGTGTCCGAAGTGATGAAATAAATAGTTAAGGCTTATTCTCAGATTTCTTCAGCCTGTGTTACTTACTATCCACACATTTGCAAGCGTAAAGCATGCTACAATATTGCCATGGCAGCTTTTTGCTTTCATTTTGCTTTGAGGTAATCAACAGAGAAAACACTGAAATCAACAAATTCTTGACGTGGTGGACCAATTCAGAAAACTGCAGTAACTTTTAGCAAAGCTGACGTGTGGTCCAGGCCATCAATGTCTCAGTATTATGATGCCTTTTAACTGGTACCAATTTAATAATACAACTGAAGTTATTACTTCACTGTACTTATGTTGTTACCTTGGTTCCTTGATAAAATATTTAATTGTGAAATTTCACAGGAAACATAGTACTGAAATTCTTTACACCTGAGTTATTGGAAATATATATACACAGCTACTTTCATTTCTTCACTCATTTTCCTATTACACTTCATTAATACACTACTAAATATAGCTTCTGAACACCAGTCCCAGTGAAAAAACAGAAATACCCTGGCAGCAATAACATCAAGGTTACCAACTTTAAGGATCAAGATCGATTCCTCATAATAATACTCTAAATATCACAAAAGGAAAGAAATAAAGGAATTCCTCTCTAACACAGCATTGTTTATGGTACCACTTGATTTCGTATTTGATAAGTATTATTTGGTATTTGTGCTTGTACCTTATTTCCATTTTTCTATCAATTTTTCCATCAGTGAGATTTAACTAGCAGTGATTTTCCAAGCTTCCAATAACAATTTTATTTTTCAATTGCATCCTTTACTATACTGAAACAAATAACTGCTATTTTCCTGCCATCTTCATTTGTCTTTTACTTATTCTGTGCAGCAACATAAAGTAGATACTACTTTATTATTTATAATTTCTGTACATTCTTTTTTTCTTAAGCAACCATAAAATATAAACTTTGGCCTTCCTACTAAGAAAACCTCTCTTTCAGAAGCATCCTGCCTTTGCATATTTTGTTTAGAGCAGAACATGTACGCTGTTAAGTGAATAATAAATTCTTTCGAACAACTAATACTAGGCATGCCAATTTAAAATGCTTGAAATACATTTACAAGCATTATAGTAACTGATCCTTAACTACTCAGGTCATAATTATTTCTAATAACTGCAAATCAAAATGAATTTTCTACACATCTTGCGTAAACCCTTATTTAGATATTTTGACTCTACTGTCTGCACCATACACTAACACTCAAAGAACAGTATTTTAAGAAACTTTCAAATTAATATATCAAGCAAAAAATATACCTAACATTCCCATATGAGTTTATATGTAAATAACTGTATTTCCCCCCCCTCATTTTTGTCTTGTTTGTCTTCTCCATACAGTAAAAATTTCCCTTTTCTTGTCTAGCTCTTCAGTAGTATAATTTAGCAGTCCAAGGTTTAGCAATTATTGCACAAATTTTAGAAGCTGCTCTTCCTCCAACATTTTTACCCCGAAGAAGCTCCACTTACACTACTGAAATCACTAGAAATATCAGTGCATCATAAACACAGTTTTACATCCAAATTATTTAAACTGAAAAGCTAGGAAACTTTCTAACACAAAAGGGTTCTGGAACACCAGGAAAACAATTCCCAGACATATCTAGCTTTTTATGCGCATCAATGAAATCTTCATATGATGCACTGAAGCTTTTTTTTTTAAGTAGCTTTTCACACAGCTTCTGTTTTCAAAAATAACTTTGACTTCAAGGCATAATGAGAGCTAGTTCCACATAAACACCATGAGCACACAATCTAGTGTGTAGTCTATTGTAATTAAGACCAGTGATTCAATACCTATTGCTACTGGCCAGGTATCATAGCAACCTTGTGTCACTGAATACTGCTGGAAAACTGTTCAGCACTAGCAAGACTATGCTTCAGGAAAAATCTACAATGGCACTACAAATTGTCAACATCTGTGGGGGTGGTTACAGGGAGAACAACAAAGAAATCTGCTTTAAAAATCCCTATGCTTCAAAAATTGACAGGGATACTACAGTAGCACTACAAAAATGAAAAAATACAGAGAGGAAGGAAAGACAATTTTTTGTCATTAGTTACATAACTTATGCACCCACATCCTAATATCCATCCATATAAGCTAGAGAGTTGAAATAATGCTGCATTACCACATTGTTTATGCATATCCACAAAGTACTTTTTATCTTTTTTTTTTTACTATACACAAGCATCATTTATCACCAATATTAATCTGAAAATAAAACAGACCCACTTTAAAAATAATATTTAAACTTCCACAAATGAACTCTAGATAGTCTTGTATAAATCTGCAAAAAAAGAAGAAACAGGTTACTATGAACAAGAACCCAATATTGATTTTTCTGCGGTGCAGTAAAGCATCTCCATTCTATTTGGCTGCTGTCAAAGCCACTCTTTTAACAGCTGGAGTCAAATTGCACTATTTACAGCAAGAGCCCTTGTCAAGTGGACCATAAGTATTCTAACAATACACTATTCAAATGGCACTTTGCCACACAAATTGCTGACTTGATGAATACCCTATGTCAATGACTCAGGCCAATATAAAAGTTTCATTTTTATGAGAGGTTTTACATTCACTTATTAAGTAAAGCTTTCTTGAAGAACTATTAAGCTATATATTTTGGGTCTTTTGACATTGAAAATAATTAAAATCTGTTTAAATATATCAAGGGGATTTGACAACATTAATATGGATCTTGTGTTAACTGCATTTGTCACACTCATCTGTTATTGGTACTCCCACTGGCACGTGCAGCACAATAAAAGAATTAAAATGGTCAAAACACCATGAAATCAAAGCATTCTGCTTTTGTATCTGTGATTTACATGATGACAAATGTTTTTAAAGAAAGCCTTTGAAGCTGGACTGCTATGTGAGGATATTTTTCTTCTTTCTTCTTAGGATGGAGTAAAGAGAGACCACCACTTTGCAAATGTGATTTTGTCATAAATACAATATTAATGATAAAACAGTGTAATAATAAGCCTGCGTTCTTCATGTGGATCATTTCATTGTACAAAATAAGGATCCCTCACAAGTGTAATACCAACAGGACAGAATAGCTACCCCTCACTTTTTCTGTTACATAAATCTTTTTAAATTGATCTCTAAAAAAAGAATTCACTGTCTTTTTTTAAAAAAAAAGTGTTATTAACAATTTAGCATGTGGTGAAACTTTAATACACAATTTGCAAAAGCAGCTAATTGACAATGAAATATCCATTATGTACGTGCATATTAAAACATTTTGATAATCTGAAAGTTTAATGTGTGTGGTCATTTTCTGCTTACTAATAACAACATGAAATGTTGAACTCTTCAATATCCACAGAACTCACTAATTTCATGGGATTAGTATTTCAGAAGAGTATTTCAAGATGATAAAAAACACTGACTCAAAAGAGTCAATACAGCACTTTTTCAAAAAACTAACAAACAAGTTTTCTGCAGAAGAACTAAGAAAAATGGCAGACTTCATAACAAACAAGCTTTAGCAATAACAAAACAGCGTTAAAAAAAGCTGCAGAGCTCCACACTCCTTTTGTGTAGTCCACGTTAGGCTTCAGGAATAGCATTAAGGCAACTTCCATTTTTATATTCTTCCCAGGTTCAGCTACACCCTATACATTCAGCCTCCAGCATCTCCCACATGAATCTACAGAACCTGCTTCAACAAGGATGGAGGTGGGAAGTAGCACTGGATGTTATGGATGACAGATTTTTGATGAATGAAAAGTGGTTTCCCAGGTACAGAATTTCATTTGTTAGGGAGTTAGACTAAAATAACATGACTATAATAACAAAAAGGTGAAATAAAAAAAATTAACTGTCATAGAGAAGTCTAAGAGAGATCAATAATATTCTTTCAATAAAAAGTTTTCATTGGGACAAGATAATTAGTGAACAAAGTTTAAACAGAAAAATTGAATATTTTATTGAGAAATGTGAGCAGCCGAGATGTATGTCTGATCAAGAAGAGAGCTATAAATTATTATTATAATTACTCTGCCACCTATTGTGATATTACTTCCAATTCAATATCATGATAATCCCCAAAGCATGTTAAACTCCACATTTCAAAATTTACAAAAAACTACTTTCCCATATTCCATGAGCAGTACACTTTCTTTCCAGCCACTTTGTTAAATCCATATGATTTTCAACTTAATAGGTATGACCAAAACTACACTCCAAAGACAACTACTGTAACTTTTTCTGTTGTTCCTCTTTAAAAACTCAAGAAGAAACTATTCCTTTTAACAAACTAACAGTGAGATCAGATTCTGTGTCAATGGCCAACTAGCGCACCATCTGCCCCACAACATGCTCAGCAGGATTACACTCTAATAAGAGTTTTCAGAAAATAGAATCAAAAAGAACTTTAGAAATCAGACTACAGTTAGTAAAAGGTCAGAGATAAATATTAAGAGTTAAACAACACTCATTATAAACTTACAGCTATATGTAAATTTGTAGGTACAATAAAGACCAGAAAAGAAAATTCAAGAATGAGGACTTGGATTGAGCTTTACTTCATCAGACAGAATTTTGGAATATCCAGCATTTCATTTACCATAATTAACAAAGCCAGAAAAAGTCCAGAGACCATTCTGAAGGCTGTTTCCACATCTGATTTAAGGGAAAGCATTTTTCATCTTCCCATACTTGTGGGAAGACAATTTTTTTAATCTGCATTCAAGGTTGAAGAATAGCAGACATTATTTCCTCTGTTTATTGTAGAGAATGAAATTCCCCAACCCACTAATTCAAAACTGGTAAACATGAAAAAGCAACATTGAGGCCCTATTCTTCAGATACACTCATATGAAGAGCTCAGTGATTACATTCACTCCTGACGCACCCATAGGGTTTTCAGAAAAATGTTTGTACCATTATATTCCAACCTGAATTAGGTAATACCTACTTCACTGAATCTGAGCTTGTATTAAATTTGACAGTTTTAATAATTGGGTTTACATTTAGCAAATACAAACTTCTGAAATATCTACAAATAACTGATAAATATATATATATATAAGTCTCCCTCTCTAGACCACAAGCAAATAGAATGACTACTGCATTTTCATACTTAATTCTCATTATATGGTATCTCTATACTCATTTTCTCAGCTTTAACAGCACATTAACACTAGATTCAGTATGGTATTTCCTTCTATTTTATTTTTTTCAAAACAAAGAAAGAAAGAAAGAACACATCTTTTCCATCAGTCACAATTATTTGGTTTAATGACTTCTGTAAAACATTGCTAGATAAAGCTAAGTACATGGCCTGGCCAAAACTCTCCTGAAGACTGTCATGCCTGTTTGCAGCCCAGTATCTCACAAGGAAGATCACCATCCTCTTTTTAACCAATAAGGTACCAAATTTAATTGCATTAATATAAACACAAGGCACTTGCACTCTGTTCTGTGATGATGTTAACAGAAAACAAACACCCAATAAAAACTAGCATTGCATGACAACAGGAATCTGTGGTTTCATAGAAAAGCAACAATGTAAAGGCCAGTAGCATTGTGCCATGATGTGCCTTTTCTGCAGACATATAAATCCAAACTAGTGGGTTTAATTGTTCCAAGTGTACTGCTAACAGCTGCAGTCATAAACCAGAGGCATAAGAAAATAGAGTCAAACTATGGGTGCTAAGCATCTGAGAAAATCCTTCTTAGATGATCTACTGGTGACCTTGCATAAGGCACTTTCCCATTTGTTCTATGAAATGGGGTTGAAGGCATTAAACATGAGCCAGTTGGAAAAAGACTTTAAAAACTGAAAACCAAGCCTCCACGTCACTTATAATGGGCTACACATCAGTGAAGGTGAAAGGGTAAAGAATTTGCATCACAACTCATTGCTCGAGAAACAATCTACTCTTCATTCTTACCTTATCTGAAGATTTTTCTGTATGAATAAGATTGTAAGAGACCACGGCATGCTTGTAAGAGCTAGAGGGTTTGTATCCAGCATTTTTATTTCTCTTTGACTCTGGAGATACAGGAAGTAGAGTATCTGCCACTAAGTATTCTGAATCTTCAATGGAATTCAGAATTGCTTTTGCTGTTTCACCTGTTTCATGTCGTTCCAGTGCGCCTAGAGAAATGCAACAGAAGCTGTAATTTTTTCAAGGAACTGCACCATTTCATATTTCAGTCTAAGTATCATAGTGCTAACACAGTACATTTCATGTGAGCAAATAAATCATGAAACATTTACAGATGAGCCAGCTAACCCCTCATTTTCTGGACCATAAAAATGTGTAATTTTACAGAAGTGTCTATTTGTCATGGTTTAACCCAGCAGCTGGCAACTAAACAGTAGACAGCCGCACGCTCATCCCTCCCCTTTTCCCCCCAGCAGGACGGGGAGGAGACATGGATAAAAGGTAGAACTCCAGGGTTGAGATACAGATAGTTTAATAAGACAATAAAGGAAAAGCCAATACTACTACTAATACTACCTCTAATAATGAATATGCAAAACAAACAAACTATACACTTCCCGACAACCAGTTGCATAGCCAGTCCCTGAGCTGTGACATGGGTTTGCCAGAGCTCACAAGTTTTGCAGGTTTCACTAAACTCACAAGTTTACCATAACTTACCAAACTCATGGTGGGGGGGGAGGGAGACCAAACTCCCAGAAGAGTTTGAACTGCCAGAAAAGAGAACCGTAACCAGGGTGATAGAATCAGTTGACCATAAACATGAACAGTGCTGCTATGTTCCTGGTACAGCCCTACCCACCTGGACATTAGGTCTTGGAACAGAGGCTCTAGTCTCTAGGTAACCATTAACGCTAACCATAGTGGGTAATTGTGTTTTTGTCAGGAGAAATGATGGAGTGTGGTTCTGTGAAACGGACTGAAGAAACTGACCAGGTTTGCCAAGATTGTGAGCCTAGTAGGTAAAAGGTAATTCCATCGGGGGAGATAGCGACCACCGACTCACTGACCCCATACTCAAGTAATACCACCTACTCAAAAAGAAACAATAGAAGAGGGTAACTGAGTCTGCGCAACAATTTACATAAGAAGCGAGAAAAGTTTACACCAATCGCTAAAGAGAATAATATTGAATATGCATGAATAAAATAAATATGTATATTTTTGATCTATATAAACTGCATGAAAAAAGTATGAAGTATGCACGTTTGGTGGAATTATCCGCTGTGCATCCAGCGCTGCAATAAAGAATGCCTGCCTTTTAACACTACATTGGTGTTACGAGGTTTTATTCCCGGATTATCGGTGACAGAACGAGTCTCCTGCCCCCAGCCAGCCCCATTTATAAACCGAGCATGATGTCTATAGTATGGAATATTTCTGTTGGCCAGCTTGGGTTAGCTGCCTGGCTGTGCTCCCTCCCAGCTCCTGCACACCTCCTCATTTGCTGAATATGGGAGACTGGAAAAAGCCCTTGATTTCTTAGCAACAACTACAAACACCAGTGTAATCAGCATTCTTCCCATACTAAGTACAAACCACAGTAGCTACTGGGAGGAAAATTCACTCTGTCCCAGCTGAAACCAGGATACTATTCTAAATCACCGCTATGTTAAAAAAAATAAAGCTTGGTTTCTACAGAAATCACTGCAGCAAATACCTTCAATTAAGACCACAAGAAACCTCAGATATTTTGTATAATGCGTGAAGTGAGATGCAGTTTTCCAAAGATGCAAAGGCAATTCAGAATACCACCATCTCCCCTAACTCTGATCAAAAGTGTAATTTGTTTTTTTTTCTCACAAAGACCTCACAGAGCATCTATATCACTAACAGTGTAAACAATAACACATTTATGTAATATTTTAGTGCTGTCCTCTAGTGTTCTAGACTATAAATAGCAATGGAAAGCTCAAATTTGTCCTTCCATTCCTAAAAACCATCTTTACCCCTGACACTTTTTAAACACCTGAACATACTACATGTAGCTTAGTAGTCAGAAATATGAATACAGTGTTTCAGAGACTATATCATCACTTGTGTTGCTCTAGGCAATCCTATTCCTCTAACTGCTACACCCAGTTATACAATTTTAGTAATAATTTTATCTAGTAATAATTTTAGTAATAGTACTTAACTTATAATTAACATTAAAGATATCTAAACTGAGCTTATACATATATGAAATGAGCTCCTCATACTACACATTTCCTACAGCAACCAAACTCATAAGAAATTGTTGAAATTGGATGTTTCCTATAAATATCAAAGACATGTGCAGAGTTTTAAAAATATTAAATATCTGCTATAAAGTGAAATGTTTTATCCCTTAAGTTTGAATTCTTTGTAGCCTCAAGCAATACAACATGAATTTTTCCCTTTCACTGCTATCAGAAAAAATCTGTAACATTGAAGTTCTATCAGTAACACCTGCTAAAAATATTGGACTGGGATTGAGGGATCTCATACAATAAGTGTTTGTGTGTGTATGTGTGTATAAAATACCTTTATCTGAAATTATTTCTCAGAAACTTATACATTTCTGCTCACTGTAGTATCACCTCTGTTACTTACAGAGCCAAGAGTCTTTGAATTCAGAGCAGAAGAAAGTAATGCAACTGATTCTTTGTCCCCTACAAAATCAATTGAATGCCACAGATTGCTATAATACTGCACTGAAAAAAATAAGGATCATCCCCTGTTGTTTTTAATATGTCATTTTCTTCATCCCTCCCCAGGATTTGCAGCCAGTGTGAGGCATCATTACAAAACTGAATTTTTACTGGAAGGATAGCAAGTTCCTCAAAGATCTTTACAGTTGGACTGTCTACAAACGCTTCAAAACAATACTGGCTACAAAGCTCCCAACACTGCAACATTTCAGGAACACAAAAAATATATTAAGAGGCCTACAAGGAAGGATTACACAACTCATACCAGACATGAGCAAACACACACTGTTAAAAGTGTTATAGTATTTAGAAATTTAAGAAGTTTGGAAATAATACAGTTGTTCAGCTAATATTATTTTGGCCTCTTTATATATGTATTGTAGTCTTTCAAGCTACAAGCATGTCCTATTTCCCCACAGAATTCCCTGCATCATTCAGAGCAAAAGATGAACAAAAGTCACCAAGGAAGCAGTTGTTATCCCGTATTGTTAAGCATGAAGGATTAAGCTTTCTCTGCTCCCTTCTGCAGCAAGTCCACTATGCAGTGAATACTTATACATCTACACACAGATACATATCCATCCTTCTTTTCTGTATCATTTTTGTCTGTGCAACTCACTACTAGAGTACTCAAGTGCTTCAGAAAGACTATTATCATAATATCTCTATGAAATTACTGAGTATCATGTTATTGTTACTAGCAAGGAACTCAGGCAAAGACTATGAAAAATTTTTATTAAATCCAAGAATTTTGGGGTGTGCTATTAAATTTCAAAGACGTGGTTACATACATTCTTTACCATTAGACAGAACTTCAAAAATTTGCAACAGGTTTTGTTAGCTCCAGATGCATCCAAGTGCCTCACCACCAGTTATCTCTCAGACTACTTTGTGGAATAATCTTGTCAATATATAATAGAATACAATCATTTAATTAAGGCTATCGTACTACAGTGGCAAAAGAGGATAAAACCACGTTTTCAACAAAAGTCAATATCTGAGTTGTGTGACTGTTTATCTGTCTATATATGCACATGTACTCAGGAGCAAAAAATGAAAATATATTTAAGACTTGTGTTGTTTTCCATGTATCGGAGAATCTTCCCTGGCAACAGCTTCAGAGTCAAGTTTCCAACTTCTGGATGAAGGAAAAAATTTTCGTTGAAAAAACAGACCAGAAGAACTGGTAAAAGTTAGAGAAGATAGGGACAGCAGTATTTCACCTTTGAAGACCACAGCCTGAATGAAATAAACAGGCAGTCTTTATGTATGTGAAAGCAAATTGATATTTTACATCTTTTACACACACATACTTATTATTTTCAACTGCTGACAGATGTGCTACATTTTATAGATTTCTGGATGCAATCTGAGAAACAACTGAACAGGTTACTGTTCAGGGTTACTGAACACTTCTGTAACATACCAAGCTTTTTTCTAACCAAAGAAATCCCTTCTGTGTTCATACTAAGCAACAAATGACTCAGCCTCTCACACAGAGGATTTACAATTATTATTTTTTAAAAGCATGTTTATAGATAGGAACATTGAATAGAAAACAATGCCCTGGACAACCAGCTTAGTTTGTTACTGACAGAAGTCTATGATATCATAAAATCAATTTCAGTAACTCAGAGTTCCATTTCTAAATCATTTTTGTATCATTCCTAACAGCTATCTCAAATTCCTTATAAGTAGCAACTTTTAGAAGATGATTCCTTTCTTAAAAACACGCTTGCTTGCATATACTTCTTCGTCATGGATCTCTGTATGTGTGTATATATATGTACAGATTTGTGTGTACATATGAAGCTGCAATAAAAGGACACAAAGTACATAGGAAAAGAGTGTGATGGAAGGGGGTGGGTGATCATGAAAGTATTACAAAGTATTTTATCCTGTGTACTTTACACTTCTGAAGAGCCCAAAATACTCATTTGCAGACTAAGTGGCAGACACAAAATATAGGAAGAGATCTGTATTCTGCTGTTCCTGGATACAACTTTAATAGAAACAAATGGCGGGGGGGAGGGGAAGGATAGAGAAACCTACATTCTGACCACTGCAAACAGTCAAAAGCATACTGGGGAAGGGTGGTTATTGTTGCAGAAACCATTACTTGTTAGAAACATGTTGTCCTTGATCTTAAAGGAAAATAAAAGTAAAAAGAGTAAGAGAAAAGACACAGCCTGTACATGGGAGTACAGCAATGAGGACAGAAATAAAGACAATTCTCAAACCTGAAGTATCTTAAAGACAAATGAGCCCAAAAGCTTTTGATTGGGGAGCATAAAATAAAAACGGATGAAAGGGAAAAGACTGAGTTTTCTACGTAGCAGCAACACCACTGCTATGATCCCCTACTATACATACAAAAAACAGGAAAAGAAAGTCTTTATCTCTCTAAAGCTGTGACCATGGCAACCAAGTCTCAGGAACAGACAAAGTGGAGTATTTCACTCTCCTGGGCAGCTTTGGACCACCAGATGTGGTGGGCCAGAGACAGTTACAACATCTTATTCTTCTTCTGCACCAAGTACTACAAATTGTGTCTCTTGGTGTTAGAGCTATCCACGCAGTAGTCCATGTTCTGCTCTGCCTGAATGACGCATTTTTACTGGGGAGGTCATGCATATTATCCTGCCTCAAGACAAAGTATTCACTGACATCACATGACCTGTCATATCATCGGGCTTCAGTGCTTTCTGTTTGCTGTCACAGCTAAAGTATTGAAAATCCTCAATATTGCAGTGCTGCTGTGACCTAGTAAATCAGCTGAATCTTACACCATAACAGTGATCTGTGAATGAAAAATGGTTTCAGAATTGATTTTATTTAAAAAGAGCACATGTTCAAGAACAAAAATCTTTTTCTCTACTAGTAGCCAGAACAAACATCATCTGTAATACTAGCTATTTTATTTTATGTCAGGTTCTTCCTTTCTGTAAATACCTATTTCATCTGAAAAGAAACTCCCACCTACTTTCTTCTATGCTCATAGAGCAAGGCAAACAGAAATTATGTTCCTTGCTAGAAGATGCTTGAATTTTACGAGTCTACCATCCTGCTCCAAAACAAGGGTCAAGTACTTTGCTTAGGAAACTTCTAACAGCCAGTGCTACCACTCAAATATCAAATGGGCCAAAACAGATAGAACAAACATTGCGTTAAGTAAGCATATATATTTCCAATGAATATCACGACAAAAGTAAAAGCAATCTAACAAACAGATATAAGATAGATCAAAAAAACCCCAGCTTATTAAAATCTAATAATCTCTAAAAGGATATTTTACATATAGGAATAGATTAACAATGGAGATGCCCTGTGACTACAGCACGGTATGAAGGAGCATGTAGAGAGCCTTCGCAGACACTCTATAATGATTTTTGCATTTGGAAGATTTCTGACAAAGTACATAAAAGTATGTGTGTGCATGTACATGTATGAATATAAAGATATCTGGCTATTCTCAGTATAAAAGAGTGTGTCCTTAGGTTCTGCAGATTGGGAAAAAGATGACATTGCTTTTTTTTCTTCCCGAGACAGACTTTTCCAAGCTCCACTACTTTTTATTATTCTACATCAATAAGTACTTACTGAACGACTCAAATTTAGGTAACTATGAAATATTCAGGTGCAAACTACAGACCAACCTGAGGCTTACATGTATAAAATAAAAGATGCCATCAAATCAGCAAAATATTTGTTAAGTTTTAACTTAAGGCTGACAAAACAAAAAACTGCCAAACACTAAACTTCCACAAAGCATATATATTCACGCTTATGACTTATCTTGAATCATTCACTTTGTCAAAATACACTAACCAATGTTTCCTCATCCTTTATGTCTTTTAGAATGGTACTTAAGTGACAGCATAAGATGTGCAGAGAAACGGCAATACTCCACCTTCTTGCATGTTATAAATTGCATCATATGTTACCATTAATACACCTTGAATTTCTTCACAGAGTTGCTTTCTTAGAGAAAGACTGTCTAAACCAGAAATTGTTAAATGTCACATGAAGTGTTAATTGTTTAATGTTACAGTATTCTTGGCCCAAGAAGTCATCTTGTCTCAGTTCAGTAGTGCACAGCTGGGTTAACTCACTCCCTGCAGGTTCTCCCTTTCTCTTAGGATGCCTCTTGAGCATGAAGGTGGAGGGGGGAGAGAAATCAAGATCTCAGCCCGTGGTGTCTGTCCTAACTATTAATGTTGAAGGTCAGACCATGACCTAAGAACAGAAGAGCTAAATCACTAGAGCCTTTTTCCAAATATGAAAAGCTCCCTTCAGGGGTGATACAAGCATTTCACAGTCTTCAATTAACTCCTCCTAGTAATGCAACAGGGTACTTAATACTTGAGCCATAGTTTTATGAGGGATATTCTTTATAGTTTCAAAAGGGATAATGAAATTAGGTGTAATATAATTGTTTATCAGTTAGGCATATCAAACAAGACCTAGTTGTCCTAATATCAGAAACAGTATGCACAAAAGTGTTTTTTGTATAACTAAGCAGACTTTAGGGCCCATATTCTGGGTGCATTCACAGATGTACTTGACTTAAAAATAAATCTGTTAATTCAACAAACTGCTTACCAATACTATATTGTGCAACTCTAAAATGAAGGAAAGCAAAGATACTGTGTACTGAGTATACATAGAATTTGTGAGTGTGTGTAAAAGACTGATTGAATGACAGAACATTTTTAAAAGCACGGGGTTAGACTGAAATAAGAGAAATTTTACTAAAACTTCAGTGATAAAAGATAAAAAGATAAACTACGAAATGTTGAAAGGACAAAAGGGTGACAAGAGTGTAATAATTGTTGCTTCCACAATTATCTAGGCATAAATGTATAGTAATGATTGAGTTCACTTTGACACAGTTTAAAGAGTTTCATTAAAACTGTACAACTTATTTCCTCAGTCACCTGATGAAACCTAAATATTAGTTTTCTAAACAAACTAAGCACTAACTAAAAGCTGTCAGAGATCCTAAACAATAGTCTATTTAAAAAACAAAAAGAACAAAACCCCACACATTCTGCCACATATGTGATACTTGCATAGATTCGACCAGAGGTTTAGAATACTTATTATTGTTAGCACCAATTATAAAAATACTGGAGTATATATAACTACATACATATTATCTTTAAACAGTGTTTGAAAACGTTCCAGCATGTCTGACCATCAGTACGATCAAAGGTTTGATCTATGATACCACTACATGTGGAGTAATTTTATTTTCTCTGCAGCAAGAATGCTTCTGAAATAGAAGAGGTTTTATAGAACAGTTTAAATTACATAACGTGGCATTAACATTGCAAGAAATATTTTCAGAGTATTTCTGAACTCGTCTATTTTTTATAAAATTTTTTTTGTGATAGAAGTGATCATACAGATGGATTTGACTGTTAGACATTACACATTTCATGGCGGCTGCCCATTTCATTAAAAGCCTGTTTTAATTTACTGATATCTGTGTAGTTTTTCAATACTTCAACTAAGGTTTTTTTATGCTTGACAGCTACCCTAAGGTGGTGGGATTCTTTTTTGTTTCTCAGCAAAAGTGTTTCAAACCATTTATCATTCACGTTAAAGCCACAAAACACACTGGTGTTTCATAAAATCTTCATGCCTTAAAGCATGGACTCAAAGCTGTACATTACATTTCTATGAAACACACTGTCAATGTTGATGTCTTTTTCCCACCACAATGACAATTATACTTGAAGCACCATTATCTTTTCTGTTTGCTCAAACAAGAGAGGTCTATACAGAATCCATCCCACATGATGACATAGACTCAAACTTACTACAGTGAATGGAAGTAATAGTCTTGCACTTACCTCTATTAAAAAAAAAACCTAGCTATACATACATACAAAATTACGTATAAGTATCAACATAATAATGCTAAGTTTGCAGACAGGTAGCAATAGCAAAGAAAATCCCTGAATTGAGGTAGCAGGCACTTTTATGCAAGTCTCCGATGCATTGTATACAATTACAACATGTTTTTTAAAATTAGGTAACACCTAGAATGTTCTACAAATAATTCTATAGAAAGCGCTGTCATTTTTGTGATTCCTGCTCTGCTTAGATGCAGAAGTTAGAAGTCCAAACAATCATAATGCTTCTGCACTTGACAGGAAAATGGCAGAAATATTGTTACTAAGCCCTCAGATATTGTGTTAACCAACATGGCAAAAGACAAGAAAAGGTATTATATTCAGAAAAGGATTAAAACAGGGCACAAATAGGGAAAGCAATACACATTAAACAATGTGGATAAAACAAAACGTTGTATAGATATTTATTTAGTAATTGTCCTCAAGAGTTCAGAGGTACATGAAAAGAAAATCAAATGCAGAATTGCACATATTAAATTTGTGCAATCACATTTGCACATATGGTCTTAACCTTAGCATCTGAACTTTTTAAAGCTTAACTTCATAAACTTCTTTTCCTTCAAACGCATCTCTTACATATAGAGTTATATAGCTGTACATTAATAAACTATGTTTTTCTCTTTATTTTGTATTCTATTGCAATTCAATTTTATGTAGAAAACTTCAGTTATGTCTTTATTTTTAATTAAATTGCCCTGTATGTAATTAAATGGTGCAGAGTATTAACAAGTAAAAGATCAGGATCCATAAACAATTCAGAGGTGAGGACTGTCATCAAGAAAAGAAAAGACAAGCAGGTAATTAAATGCTTGTTATAACATTTATAATCAAATATCATCATATGAATTGTATTTTCCAGCAGTGCACATTTCAAGCAGATACAGTAAAAATCACCACTGCCTTTAACAAAAACACAGATTATGTACTAAAAATCACTCTGTTCACCACAGCTCTTGTACAGATAGCAAGCACGAAGTACAAAAAAACTGTATTGAATTTGAAACTGATATATGAATAATTGATCTAAGGTATTTTGTAAAAATGTGTTAGACATTTTCAATCAGAAAAATTAATGGAGTTTCTTGTTCCTAAAGGACTGGCTCATCCTTCAGATTATTTGGTGCTTTTGGAAAAATAAGAAATCAGTTTTTGTGCATAAAAAAATAACTGGATTTGCGTATGTAAAAAACAAGATTCCCCTGGATCAAGCCTTAGAATGACACACAGTTTTTTAAATTTTGGTTTTAGAGCTCACAAACCATTTTTTAAAAAGAAAAAAACAGCTTCTGGACAAAATAGTGAAAAACTGTAATAGCACCACTACAATAACAGGTGAAAGCACCCTTACTGGTCCTCTCAAAAAGATCAGAGGAAGAGGTTTTCAGCATTTTGGACAGATTTCCCTTGTCACATAGGGTACTGTTTATGCTGATACTATGGATGCAAGCGAGTTGTATCTGTACTCAAATTTATTCTAATATGGCATACTAGCAGTAACAGTAGTGACAGTGTCATAGACAACAATACAATAAGACAATCTCCTGTGTATTCAGATAAGAAGCCTGTAAGATGACTAAGCCACCACACCTCCTCAAACTTAAGTGCAATAATGCCCCAACACATCTCAATTCTTTTGTCTTAATATCTTACATACTCGCTATTCAAACTATTTCATCTGCCATTTCAATGACTTAACTGGACACAAACTTCCATAAATATGGTTAAGTACACAAATCGAAACTTATTTATCGGCGATTTTGACCTTTTCTAGTAAGGAATGTAAGCATACGCTTAATTTTGACTATACACAAGATCTGACCTCACCAGAAATACTCTTTAGGCATACATTTCAAATTTTTTCTGTGTTGGGACTAGCATCACACAAGAAAGTTCTCAAAGTTTGCATTCCCTTGGTGAGTACAAAAAATACAATGTAGCCAGCATAAAGTTAACTGCATGTTATGATAACTGAAAAAAGTTTTATTACATGCTGTTATTCTATTTTTAAACTTACAGTAAGCATGTCGTAAAACAATAAAACAGAAGAAGACTTGCAAGGCAGAAGAAAATAATAGAATATTAGTAGACAATTCATTCTGCAAGCATGATGAACTTCAAGGAATAAATTCATATTGAACTAGTACTAACTGAAAGACTAAATCTACCTCTGATAAATGAGGATTGCTCTTTAAAATCTACCCATTCTCTCCTCACTCTCAATACATATTAGATGGAAACGTGACTAGGTAGACGTGCTGCCATATGCTGTATACAACAAGAAAAAACACACTGATCCTTTTATTACTACATCTTATTGTACTGATATTTACCTTTTTAAAAAAAGTAAACATACCAACTCCTTAGGAAAATGTAAAAGCAATATAGATAACAGCTAATTTCCTTACTGAAGTGGATTTCAAGTGGTGGCTATTGGAAAAAATATTCTGTACTTTAATTAGAATAAAATTTGTTATTGATTTTTATATTTGTCTTCTAGCACACATAAGTTTGGAACATATCCTGTACACATGCTATATTAATATTCCAAATGTATTATTAGATCAATATTTATTTTCATGGAAAGATATTCCACTGTAATGGAAAATTACCATATCCATACATTAAAATTTAGGCAAAATACATTAAACTGCACAGATATTAGTTGATGGCTTCTGTACTGTTTTCTGTATTACTACCCACATGCATGCACAGTAACAACATTTAAACTTAGACTAGACTAATTTTACTCTGTTCTGTAAACCAAAGGACTAAAAGGATGGGATTAAATTTATCTTATTCTAGACCTGTAATAGCAGCAGGCAATCAGCTTTGCTTCCCCTCTTTCCCCATCCCTTCTTTAGACTCTTCTTGCAGTCAACAGGAAAAGATACAGACCTTTATTTATTCCTACTTCCTCCTGCTCATTACAAAAACAAGATGAAGCACTAGCTCACAGCTACAGGTCTTAAGTATAGACCAGACAGAAGTCTCCAGTTAGATAAGGTAACGTCCGCTTGAAGACAACTATACTTATGATATTTAACACATCTCATCACAAAATATGCTTTTTTTATTTGGAATAAAGGCAGCCCATTGTACTCAGGCAACTTCCCATTGACCATGCAAAATAAGGTACCTTTGGCAATCTCACAAAGAAAGAGTACATGTACATGAAGTAGTACTGCCTTAGATTTTAATCTGTGTGACACTTTCTCCCGCTCCATAAAGTGTAAAAAACCCTTTTAAGAAAGCCTGCTAAAAGACAATTCAAATGCTGGAAAAACCTCAGAATGCTTTTTGAAAGTGTCAGTCTCGGTCATAGGAAAGCAGATGATGGACTGTTATGCATAATCATAGAATCACAAAATGGTTTGGGTTGGAAGGGACCTTAAAGATCATCTAGTTCCAACCCCCCAGCCACCGGCAGGGGCCCCTTCCACTAGACCAGGCTGCTCAAAGCCCCATCCAACCTGGCCTTGAACACTTCCACGGCGAGTACAGCCACAGCTCCACTGGGCAACCTGTGCCAGGGCCTCACCACCCTCACAGTAAAGAATCTCTTCCTTCTATCAAACATAAATCTACCTACCCTCTTTGAGTTTAAAGCCATTACCCCTTGTCCTAGTACTACATGCCCTTATAAAAAGTCCCTCTACAGCTTTCTTGTAGGCCCCTTCAGGTACTGGAAGGCTGCTCTAAGGTCTCCCAGGAGCCTTCTCTTCTCCAGATGGAACAACCCCAATTCTTTCAGCCTTTCTTCACAGGAGAGGTGCTCCAGCCCTCAGATCATCTGTGTGGCCCTCCTCTGGACTTGCTCCAACAGGTCCACATCCTTCTTATGTTGGAAGCCCCAGAACTGGATGCAGGACTCCAAGCAGCATCTCACCAGAGCAGAGCAGAAGGGCAGAATCCCCTCCCTCAACCTGTTGGCCACGATTCTTTTGATGCAGTCCAAGATACGGCTGGCCTTCTGGGCTGCGAGTGCACATTGAGCATAATGAAGTCTTTCATATGCTTAAGGGGTCATCCCCTTAATTACCTGGTGGAAGGACAGTTTTGGAGCTAAACTGGTATAACTGAAAGACAGTCATAGGTACTAGACACCCCTAAACTCATCTGTCAAATTCAACAGAATTATTGCTGACTCTACAACAGTGTAAATATTGAAATATTCATGGAAATTCCTTAATCCACAGCCTGAAACCGTAAATAGACTGGCTGTTTTCCCAGTTATCCATTAACTCTAGTACAATAACTTTGTTCAGATTTCTTTTAAACTGCAGTGATATAGGAGTCTGACACAAAATCAGGTCCTTCACTGACTTTTACTTAAATAGGCAAAGCCTCAGTCATGAAGCTAACTGTATAGCTGGAAGAAAAATAAAGAAAAGCACTTTTTGGCTATAGAAACAACAAAAACTTTATCTTATACCCATTGCCATCATGGAATCCAAGCACAAGGCTACCATTTAGACTTTATCCTATTTAACTGAGTCAGGGAACACGGTCACTGGTAACCATATAGGCAAGTGGTACTATGAATGGCTACCTGTTCATTTGCCAACCGATGAAAGTCATAATGAAAGGCTGCTGTGTTTATACAGAGGTTTGTCTGATGCTGTATACATCTTTTCCATACACCTGAACTATGCGTTGTCTGCCTGAGTGGCACTGAAGTATCTACATAGCTCTTGATCTAGGTCAGGCCAATTTCAACGATCAATGCCATGACCTCTCGTGTTCTCCTGCAATACAGACATAATTCACATTAAACCAACTACAGTATATCCTAATAGGCTTTCCCAGGTATTCACCCTAGATGGCATCTTTTAGTTATTAATGCATAATAGGAATGAAAAAAATTATTTTATTAACTGCTAACATAGCAAATAACTGCATCCCTTCTTGCATTCCAGCTATTCCTTAAGAGGTGGTGATCACAGCTTTCATTCTTCCTTGATATTAGAAACAAAATATACAGAAACAGCAACTAAAAAGCACACTTTTAACCATCTGCACCCTTTATGAATACATAATATACATGAGCAGCAGCATCAATTTTACGTCCTCTTTAATTCTGAAATAAGCAGCATTTTTATGGCTAAAGGAGAGATAGTTAAAAGTGGACTCTGATTTTTGTCTCTACAGTACAATTACAGTCCTATCTATTACATCTCACTGATTTACAAAGAATTCACTATACTTTAGTGTGAAGTTATCTAGCTGTACAAACTGAAGCTGCATCTGAGATGTAATTCTATTTCCGGACCCTTAACTTCTTTGGGCTGCCTTGGGCATTGTACGGTGATAGAAACTATTAGCTCTTATATTGTTGAGTGCAGCAATTTGAATTTTGGCCTAGCATCTCTATAGAATTAATGAGACAAAGTAATTTTCCATGTTAAGCTCACACAGCAGCAGCACTGAATTCACTTCGTAATATTTACTGTCCAGGAACCTAGGAAAGAAATGATTGTTTGTTCACCTTATTTGTTGGTTTGGGAGGGCGGGGCAGTGTTAAGCTAAGGAAGAATCTCATCGCACCACATTGTGAGGATAAAAATATCCCCATTGTCAGGAGTTAATTGAAAGGCATACACTGCCTATGTACCATTTGCAATCCTGCAAGATACCTTTCTGAGCAGTGCAGACCTGGCCTTCACTAACACCACACATGGAACTGCCTTCCCAGGCCTACACAGATGACTTGAATCAACAGCCAGGAGTTTCAATTTAAAAGTGACAGTGAATTATTTAGCAATTATTTCTTCAGCCTCAGAAGCTATTTTGGCTTAAAGTTTGGGGCTTGGTTGGAGGGGTTTTTTTTAGTTTGGGTTTTGGTCTTCTTGTTTAAGATGGGAATTAAGTGTTGCACCGAGATACTATGGGGTCCAAGCCCCCTTAGAATCCAATGTCTTCTCAAGAGGCACATAAAGACTTGTCAGCTTGTGAGTTTTATCCTTAATTCACATCATATAAGCACATGGGGAGCTGCTGCATTGTATCCTACAAATATAACAGCAGAACAGATTATGATGAATCCATAACAAATGCATCATGAAAGTATGCATGAAAAATAATCATTGCATGTTCAATATCAGTGAGCATCCATAGAGCTCTAACATCTCGTCTATTTCCTATTTCAAGCAAAGTGATTAAGTTCCGATAGGAAGTAACTGATGTAAATCAGTTAAAAATTATAGCTATGACAACAGATTTGTAAGAAAACAAAGTATTTTGTGGTCCTTTATTACATTTATTTGATCAATTTCATTGCAGAGTTTCAAATGCACACTAATTCTTTGAATAAAAGATGACTTCACTAGAAATGCTAACAAACATTTAGGTATAATGACCTCCAAGGATGTCTCACTCTTGACTTGATATGTACTTAGGAAACAGCCTACCTACAGTTGCATGTTTCAGAAATGTCCTTTTTAGCTGTGAAATAAAAGAAGACATTCTGTATCAAGGTTTCCCCCACCTAAATTTCTCAACTGTTTTCAACAGTAGTTTTATGAGAGCAATAAAGCTGTAGATAGAACAGTTGAAGATTGGTAGCATATTTACAAATTTCTCCATAAAAACCTGTGTATTTATTAATGATTGCTGAACATTTAGATGCCTGGTCTGATTTCCCCTAGTTACAGCAGGGATCTGGTACAATATCTTTCCATTCTACCTTTAATACTTTACCACTAGGTAAAGGTGACTTTCTGGCAATTGCTACAAAACAAGCAGTTAGGCATTAATAAGAATCAAATTAATTTCTCTTTTTTGCTGTTTTATTTACTTTACGGTAACATATGGGGCAGATATAACTTACAGCTTTTACTGTTCATGAAATACTACTTGAACAGACAAAGTTCATGCTGCCATTAGAGGGGGGAAATAATCATGAGATATAAAGTAATACCTTTAAGAACAGAAAAGAACACGTTGGAATGGAAAACTCCTTTTCACAAGGAGGGGAAAAGAGGAGAGGGAAGTAACAGTTTGCAATATTGCAGATGCACTGACAGAGACTAGTAAAATGAAGGGATTAGAGGAATAACGAGACAGGAAGAAGGATCCACCAGGTGACTCGCCTAGTGGATGAGGGAAAGGCTGTTGATGTGGCTGTGGATGGTGTCTACCTGGACTTTAGTAAGGCCTTTGACACTGTTCCCCACAGCATCCTCCCAGAGAAACGAGCTGCCCATCGTCTGGATGGGTGTACTCTTCACTCGATAAAGAACTGGCTGAATGGCCAAGCCCAGAGAGTGGTGGTGAATGGAGTTAAATCTGGCTGGTGGCTGGTCACAAGTGGTGTTCCCCAGGGCTCAGTTTTGGGTCTGGACTTGTTTAACTTCATCAAAGATCTGGATGAGGGGATCGATGCTCCCTCATAAGTCTGCAGATGACACCAAGCTGGGCAGGAGTGTCGATCTGCTTGAGGGCAGGAAGGCTCTGCAGAGGGATCTGGACAGACTGGATCGATGGGCCAAGGCCAACTGTATGAGGTTCAAAAAGGCCACGTGCCAGGTCCTGCACTTCAGCCACAACAACCCCATACAACGCTGCAGGCTTGGGGAAGAGGGGTTGGAGAGCTGCCCAGTGGAAAAGGACATGGGGGTGCTGGTCGACAGCTGGCTGAACATGAGCCAACAGTGTGCCCAGGTGGCCAAGTAGGCCAATGGCATCCTGGCTTCTATCAGGAATAATGTGGCCAGCAGGAGTAGAGAGGTGATCGTGCCCCTGTACTCGGCCCTGGTGAGGCCGCACCTCAAGTACTGTGTTCAGGTTTGGGCCTCTCACTACAAGAAGGACATTGAGTTGCTGGAGTGTGTCCAGAGAAGGGCAACAAGGCTGGTGAAGGGTCTAGAGAACAAGTCTTATGAGGAGCAGCTGAGGGAGCTGGGGCTGTTTAGTCTGGAGAAGAGGAGGCTGAGGGGGAACCTTATTGCTCTCTACAACTACCTGAAAGGAGGTTGTAGTGAGTTGGGTGTTCGTCTCTTCTCCCAGCTAACTAGTGATAGGACAAGAGGAGACGGCCTCAAGCTGCATCAGGGGAGGTTTACATCACATATTAGGAAAAATTTCTTTACTGAGAGAGTGGTCAGGCATTGGAATAGGCTGCCCAGGGAGGTGGTTGAGTCACCATCCCTGCAGGCGTTCAAAAAAAATGTGTAGATGTGGTACTTCAGGATATGGTTTAGCAGGCTTGGAGGTGTTGGGATGACAGTTGGGCTTGATGATCTTAGAGGGCTTTTCCAACCTTAATGATTCTATGATCCCAAGACAGTGCTGTTCCATAAACCTCCCAGAAAGCAGATTGAGCAGAAGGGTAGAACCCATGTTCCCTCCCGACTGGAGAAAATGCACTAAAAACTGTAATATCACGCATCTACATAAATAGCAGAACACACATAAGAAGAATCTTGGATATTTACCTGAAAACAGAATTTAAAGTTACACAGGAAACAACAACAAATAAAAGCAGGATATCTAGCTTAGACTACCCTAACTCAGACTCTAGTATTTACTTTTTAAATTGTTTTTCCCAGCAGTGCAACTAAAGCTAAACTTCTAAGTAAAACCATCAAATAGTCACTCAGCAACAAGACAGCAAAGAAAAGTAATTATGACACTATATACAATCTAACAGCCTCTTAGGGTCACACCTTCTTATTTTTATTATTATTTTTTTGAACAAAAACATTTAAAAGAATTTTTAAATCTCAAAATACAATGCAAAAATATGAGAACTGCATAAGAGAACTTAGTATTTTTGAGTAGCTGTAAAAAAAGAAAGTGTAAAACCAGGGGGTTTAACTGACTATAATTGTTAGTTCAATTTCCTTCTAAATCTTTTTATTTAAAGAAGCAACCCAGTACATCCGGGGAAACAATAAGTACCAGAAGGCATTTCCTATGCCAGTAGCTTACTGACAGTAAATAGCTTACTAACACAACAGGCTTGTAATTTATGCTGTATTTATTTCGCCAAGTCCTTCATTAAATGCAAATTTGTTGTACTTTAAAACAAGGGACTTTTTTATCCAAAGGAGACAGCCTAGACAGTGTGTTGTAATAACCTGAAAACTGCGATCGCAGCGTTACATTGGTAAAACTCTGTTTTCATACAGTATTAATATGCTGTGCATTTCAGTGGTTGTAGACTCATTATGCACTTCCCCCCTCCCAGGACACATAGCTCTGAATCGCATGCAAACAGTGTATCGTAACACCTAGTACCATTACAGCCTCTAATAGTTCTGTCTGTCAAAGTTTAAACAGCTATGTTTATTACGCTTGTGAATCAGCCTCACGCTCTCAAATCACCTGGGAATCTACAGTTTAACCTGAAACACTCCAGCTTTCCTGACTACACAGTTGTAAGTTTTGCAATAATCTTCCACTATTAATTGATTACCAACTAACTGAAAAAGGTTTCTCAGATTATGGTTTTGCTAATGAAAGAACTTTGTGCTCTAACTGAAATTGTCAGTCCTAAAAATCCCAATTCTTTTTAATAACTGAAGAGAATAACTTACATTTATAGCTTCCAGAAATATTCTACTCAATTCAATACAATATCAGCTAATCATCTGATTGTCAGGATCTGACTTTAGCTACTGTATTTTATTAGTGACATATCTTGAACCATATGAGAATTTTATTTCTTACTTGTTTATACAAAACATTTAAACTCTCTAATATATTCAATGTGTTATTATTTCTGCTTTGGTCTTCTATAAATCAGGTTTGTATAACACCACATAAAAAAACCACCTAAGTAAAGTGAACAAATAACCCCTTTGTTATTACCTGTTTCAATTTCCCAAATATAAACTGAATCATCTTCACATCCAACAATTAGCAGATTTTCAACAGGGTCAAATTTTATCTTCTTCACGGGAAACAGATGCTTTCTGGCATGTAAGAGACATACTCTCTTCTGAAGGTGTAGAATTGCTACTGAGTGATCACTGCACACACAGCACACTATGCTGTGATCTTTTAACTGCAAGAAGATAGAACTTCAGTTTCAAAACTGTAACCACAGTCATAACCACATCATTTTACCAAGCCTGGTAAAAGTTGTTCAGTGATTTTGTTTCCAGAACATACTGATTTTAGAAAGTGAAGTTTTATTTCGCCCTACATCTCCAACTTGTTTTTAACAGGCTAGCTGTACAACGGATCTTCTGACAGGAAAAGAAACAGATCTCCTCTGATTTTTCAATTTAAAAACAAAATAATAATTTAAGTACCATTTATTCACGATACTTTGCCTATCAAAGCAGTGACTATATAACCAAATACACAGCAGCACTTGTCCTAAAAGAGAAAGGAGTAAAAAAGCTACCTTAAACTAAACTGCTGTTCATGTGTTACAAAATCACGCCAGGTCTTCTGACACAAAAGCCAAGGGCAGTGTATTTCTAACAAAAAATTGGGTATGTTACAATTTCATTCTACACTGTATGGATCTGATTCTGCAAAGCCTTCCCTTCCTGCAAGTGATTTTGGTGACACACTAAAGAATTCACTCTATGGAAAAACCCAGCCCTGTAAAAAGAACTGAAACACCATCCAAGCATGCATTAAATCCCATCTAGTTTCCATAAAAAAAGGGCTAAAGAAAGTCTCATAAGCATTAGGACCTTATGGCATTGCAACACATCTTCTGGACTACTTAATGTTGGCATCTAAGCAAACTCTGAGTCAGCCATAAGTTTCAAATGCGTCTTCACAGGCTAGGAGGAAAAAGATTGTATTCCATGGGGCTGGGATTTAATGGGGACAGAATTTCTTCAACAAAATTTCACAGAGCATTCAGTACAGTTTATCTTGTTCTAAATTTTTACTTCAAAATTCGCTGAAAGAAAAATATACAAACTTCTTCTAAATCTCATAAAACACAAAAGCATATGTGCAAAGGACCACAAGGATGTGTCAGGATTCAAAATCAAGCATACACATTTAGATTAAAGTACTATTGGTCCAAATCTTTTCTTACTATGTTCGAATCCCTAGCCTTACTGATTACATTTTTTAAGTTTAGAAATTAGGAGATAACCCAATCAACATACAGATTGACAAATCACATTAAAAATGGTGGACAGACTATTCAGAGCTTCAATTTAATATGTAACTGGTTTAGGATCATTTTTCTAAATCACTGAAGTTACAAGCTAAAAAGAAATGAACACCCTGAAATTAAAAGCAACTTTCAAACAAGATAATTATCCTTAATTTACATTAATTTAAAGTGCTGCAGGACAAAAGTATTGCCAGATAGCTTTTTTCTCTCATACGTGTATGTGTATATATATCCACACACACACACATATATGGAGATACTTTTTTCTTTTTTTTTTGACCTATCATTTACTATGCTTTTACTTACTCTGTAGCTTTCTGGAGATCGCAAAAGCTCTGTCACTGGACCAGACTGCAGACTAAATTGGTGTAATATGTCTCCGGTAAATATATCCCAGCAGTTCACAATAGAATCCTGCCCTCCTGATAAGAGCCAGCTTGGATCAAATCTTACTGATTTATCATGTGGATAAAGTAAACAAGTGACTCGGCTACTATGACCATTCAGAACCTTATAAGGTAGATTATCTGAAACAAGATGGTACATAAATTATTTCTGTTCTTTAAGAACAGAGGTTCCATATTTTACAGTATGTTTGCTAAAAGTCGTGAGACTTAAAAGACTAAATACAGCAATCCTTCACATGGGATCAAAGAATTTTGGACATGTTCCTAGAAAGCAGGACAAAGGTCTTCACTCTGAGCTTCATCTACTGAGATATCTCTTTTATTCCTTCAGCAGAATGATCTTTTAGAGGGAAAATGACAAAGATGACTACTGCTCATATCATGACACCCCACGTATCTCACTTCCAGGTGACTCCATCCCCACAGCCATTCCAGAATTCCTAACAGTGCAGAGCACCTTGGTAGTACTAAGATGTGATCTGACAGATCAGCTAAAGAGAGAAAGAAAGAAGATCATAATCTTCATTTTCCTCATTCTATGCCTGACCAGCATCCCCATTTTTCAGAGAATTTTTACAAGGATCACTGGAGGGGATGTCAGAAGTACACAGTCATATGTGCTTGACCGAGATGAATTTAGACAAAATTGTTAAAACTTACCTTTCAGCAAAGATATGTTTTCTAAAAGTCTTGCTCTTGCAGTTTTTAAACCTAGGGTTATAAAAATTTTCCCATTTTCGCATCCACACACAAGCTTATCGAGACTGGGTATGTATACAGAGGAACTGACAACTGCACTTTTGATTCCATCCTTAGACACACAAAGATGATCAATAATGCTCTCTGACATGGAATGGTGTTTATCAAAACTATCCTGAAGAGTCCACGTTGCTGTAATTGGGATCTCTAGGGAGTGGGGGAAAAGAATCAGGAATTTTAATTTTTTTTTTATTTAAAGCAAAATACACATTTTCATCTCTTCATCACTTCCCCTAACCTATCCTTTCTGCAGCCTAGCAATGAAAATTTGGCAGCTGCTATTTCAACGCTAGATCACATCTCACCAAATCCTTTTTTTATACCCTATGAACAACCACAAGCAGGACTAACTACATAAATTTTTATGACATTTGGTAAAGAAGCATTTATAGATAGATGGTAAGGAAACAGGAACATTTATTTGTTCATTTCCATGAAGAATTTCTAGACAGTCATCTTTGTTAGTGTCCTGTTCCTTCTAACTACAGGCAATCATCATACAATGAGTGAATGAGCATCACTTTCTAGTGTGAAAGTATTTTCATAGGAATTTAAGTTTTCATTAAAATTGACTAAAAGACATAATTAAAAAGACAGTATCAAGAGCACAGAATTGTCAAACCTTTTGGTGAACCATCAAATGTTGACACAGGGACATCAGGAACATGCCACAGAGTGATCCTTCCTGAAGCCTCACCAGAAAAAAGAACCTTATAGAAAGGCTCCTTTCTTTCATTCATGAAGCCCATGACAAATGGAAAACTCTGCCAAAAATAGCAGTAAATCAACACTCCAATATGAAAAAGCTGATAAAATAATGTAATAATTAATTGCAAATCCAAAGGTATTTTACATCAAAAGCTGAAGAAATATAAAACAAATAATGGTTGAAGCCTCACTTGTCACTAAGTTCTGCTTAGATCAGGTCTACTCTGGCTGGTGCAAGCCCTGCAAAGATCACCTCCACTTTGCCAGTATCCTTGGCTAAGCCTACATCCCAAATGGAAAAGTGGAATGGCAGGGCTCCCTAGGTTTGCTGTCTCTAGATGGAGAATCTATCAATAGCATCACCAGCATACAAAAAAAAAAAGTTGGCAGCATAAGCACCAGTATCAGGCTGAAAAAAAACCCACAGTGAAAAACATTGACAACCTTCACATCAAAACAAATCAGGTAAAGCTTCAATCATGATAGCTTAAATTATTATAAATAGTGAACAATAAGAATTATGCTTTTATATAGGTAGCTAATAGTCTATAACACCATCATTCAGTCATCTGGAAACAGTTAGATACTACAAAGGTATACCATTAATAAACCACCTTACTGACATCTACCTAGTTTCATTCAGTCAGCATTAAAACTTACTGCAGTATATTTATCTTCGACAAACACTGCTTTAATTTTTTCATGAACACTAGAATTCTGTAGGCTTTCTTTGCCTGTAGGCATAACACCACAGATAGTGATGTGGTGATATGGAAATAATACCCAAATTATGTGATAATCTACTGGTGACTTACCAAGAACACCCTGTTTAGTTTGTTACATAAGCTTCATTCTCAAGTATCAAACTATTAAAAAACAGGTGAGGTGTCTAAGAGGAAGCTTTTAGTTGCTCAAAACCCTCAAGGAAGTCAAGAAAACCAGGAATCTCCAGGTATGTCTGCATTAGTATGTTTATGTTTACACCAGGCACATACTTTGGAAGTGAATGCTTAGGTTTGTGTTGTGGAGCTGTCTTGGAGCCCCAGATTGGGACCCTTTTTGCATGAAAGTAAACTGGGAGATGTGTGCAGGAGCACACAAAAAATCCCACTGCAGCAAACCCCAAAAGCACACTCTGTACTGTAGATAGTGTGGATGAAAGGTCATCAGCACAAACTCTTTTGTTCCACACATCACCTTTACTTAAAACAGTGTAGACACAGCTTGACTCTGTTTGCTCCTTCAAAACATTTTAATAACGTCCCCATATGTTAGATATAATTTATTTACAACATGGAAGTTTGGGAGTAAATTCCACAATAAGCAAGGTACTGTAATGTGGTTTAGTTTACAGGCTGAGAATGGAGATCAAAACAGATCATCACACAGCAGTTTTGCTGTCTCAAATCAGGTAGTAAGGTAAATATTAAAGCAGAAATACTAGAAAAGGACAGGGGACATTATCTACAAAAACGCATACGTTTTGGGGGAAGCATGTCTGAGCTTCCTACCACCACTGTAACCCTATTATTTGCTAAGCCATGTGTGTTTTGGCTATTTCTTGTCCCTCACAATATCTGACCTTTTGGCATCCTTCAGCAGTTATCCTATCTGATTTTAGATCACAGTGCTTGGGGGAAAAACTGAACAGCTTGTGCTACTGCCCTTCAGCTGAAAATTAAATGTCAGGCTTTGTAAGAGTATGCGACAAAAACGCTTTCTAAGAGCCTAGAGTTGTTAACAGAAAGAAAAAAAGAACACTAGAAAACCTCACGTACGTATATATTTGAGTGTGTTTCTAGTCAGGTACCAATAAAAATATGTCTCCTTTGCATACCTTCAGAAACCGTTTAAAGACCTGTTCATGCAAATAGACATAAAAGATTAATGCAACTGCAGGCAGGAATTAAATCCACATCTTCCAACAATTGCTATTTCATAAACAGTACCAGCAGTAAGACTTAGCAACAAAACCAGAATCAAAGCTACACATAAAAATCTGTTCTATTTGGTTTGGTTCAATTTTTGCCAAATAAGAATCCCTGCCAGTGTTTTTTAGGTTTTTCTTCCCTACTTCGTAATTCTAATAAATTTTCTACTTTTTGAATCAACTGTTTTTCCTTACCTATTTCTTTTTGAGTAGTGCTTTATGTGACCACAAAGGGAGTCGAGCTGCAGGTTTTCCAACATAGCTGAGTCCACTTGAGCTACTTAGTCTAAGCAGTAATTTCTAAATTTGAAAATGGTGTGACATGCTCTGCTAAACATTAATTCTCAATCAGTAGTATAAAGATCACTTACTTTTTCAGCTTCCTCTTTTCTGAACTAAAGAGGCTTCTTCAAGCAGAGACCATGGATCTGAAGAGAATCACGTGTCTAATTTTATGCACTGTGGGTACTGTCAATCTGCTCACAGTGTAAGAAAGTTAGGCATGTGATTATGCCTCTGAAGGCTCAAGATAACAGTATTCTGGATAAAAACACCACAGATTCAAATCCCTTCAATTTAGGATGGATACCATGGGAAACAACCTGTTTATGTAGTTACACTAAAACATGCCTACATTTCTTAATACAATAAAACAACTAAGCAACTTTCTTCATTTTGCTTGTGGGTTGGCTTTTTTGTTGTTTGTTTTTTTGAATTTTTTTTCCCCTACAAACATGAAATTAAAAGCTTGTAAAGTTATTTTAGACCACCTTTAACTTGAAAAAGCTCTCTGCCAAAACTAGAAAAAAGTCTGTTCAACAACTAGTCTCCCTATAGCTGAAAACAATTTTTTCCCCTGTGAAAAAAAGCAAATATTTCCAGAATTTAAAACAAAAATATTCTATAAGCATTTCCAAGTTTTAAGTAAAAATTTTAAAGTGAAGGAATTACTCACTGTTTTCATAAAGCAAATAAATCTTTTGACAAATTCAACAATTTTTTAGGTATCATTCAGGTACTTGCAAACAGATAATGAACAAACTTTTGAAGCTTGCTGTAAACCTTTATGAATTTACCTTATTTTCCTTGCTATCAGTAAAGCAGAGTAAATGAGGATAAACAGTTTCTTTCAGCACCTTCCCATCAGCAGGATATATGCTTTTAGATAGCCCACTGCATGATTTGGAAAAAAAAAAAAAAAAATTAAGAGCTTTAGCAAGTTGCATTTTTCAGAAAGCAGAACAGTAACATCCAAGATTCACAAGTTCAATTAAAAGTTACTGAATAAGTAATTACAAGCAACTTCTTGAAATCACAGCCCCAGCTGCCCAAGTTCTACATGGTTAATCTTATTCCTGTGTCCCCTGCTGTGTCAAACAAAGACTGAGGGCTGTCAAACTCAGGGTAAATCTTTGAGTGTCAAAATGGTTTTGTTCTGGTTTTTGATCATTTGCAACATGCAGAGATTTTCCATAATAAACCTCCCAAAGTTCATCTTGTACCTGAACTATCTGTGTGAATTTCCCATCTGCGCCCACCTGTTCAGCAGCTGGTAGATGTAGCTGTGGCCATCTTCTGTCCAGATGATAAGTCTGTAAGCCGCTAGTACTTCTCCACCAGCAAAGCACTGACCACTTTTACAGAACTCGGTACAAAGCAAGGAGAAATCACAATAATCATAGACCTAAGCTCAGGAAGACAATGAAATATAAACAAACAGTATTGGCACATTCATTTTAATTCAAGGTGGTTTTGGGCAATGGATCAATAAGTAGAACATTAGCTTGACTCTTTGTAGTTTGACTACCTCTTTCAAAGCCAAAGCATTTTACATATTATCAAACCACTGCAAAATCAGGATCAAATAATGTATTTAGAAGATAAAGAAACTGTCAATAAAAAAATGAAGCATTAGAGCCTTCTGTTACATACGCGGATTTTGGATGGAATTTACTTCGTTTTGCCTTGCATTCATTATTAATAGTTACTAAACCATTAATTCTTTATGAAGAGGTAGGTAATGAATTTAGCACACAGATATGACATTGAAGACTGACAGAAGCTCTAAATGTTTCTGTCTGTGTTCTTTAACAGATGATCTGCTGGCATAATCATAGCACGTATAGCAGAATCTTTCTTTTCTTCTTTGGGGTGCTATAGAGATTTTTATTTTTCACAAATTAATTGAAAGCAAAGAACACATAATCCCCTTTGCTTGCAAGAATCCTTCTCTTCAATTTCTAGAGCTGGTAAAAAATTATATGACTTGTTTGCTTCTTCTGACCTTCCCATTTTAAGTCAAAAAAGGTTAGACTAGGGCAACCTGGGATACTGTCTGGTTGTTCACGCTCCTAGTGGCATCATGGAGAGATTATTCATAGCCAAATTTTTATAATTTAATCCAGCAGTGCAAGGAAATAGATTTCAGAATGAGAATTTCTACAAATTATTTGTACTGAATTTCTATTCATTACTTAATTTCTGGCTAATTTTCTCTATATTTTCACTACTATAGAAGTGGGTTAAGTAGCCACTCTAAACACACATGTGAATCTCTCCTATGCTACACAACTTTCTAATCAAAAAGCAAGATTATAATCTTGTTTTATTTTAAAGCTGTATAGTCATTGAAATATAAATGTTGCAAATCCAATATGTCTTATGTACCTGTAACACTGCTTTAAGCAGTAAAACGTAAGTATTGAAATGCATAATGGAGATATTAGAAGAAATATGCACCTCTTGTGGAAAAACATTATAGAAATTCATAGAAAACAATGCATGTCACAGACTTTTCCATGAAAACCCTATCCGTTCTATATATGGAATTTCTTTATAAAAGCTCTTGTACAGACTTTTTTAAACAGCCCAAGAGAAATCTCAAGGACACCCTACATCTGTATTATTCTAAGTTGACTCAGGTGTACATGACTTTTCCGCCCTGCCCACTTCCCTCAAGCAGTGGCATTTGCGTCAGATACATACGTTACACTAACAGTTCAGGGCTGTTTTAAGCAGAATGTTATAACACAGGGAAAAAGGAATACAGAATTTTTACAATAAAGTTCAGTTTAACTAAAATTTAAAATAAATACCAGTGTCAGTAACTACATGCTGCATTTATTTGCTTACAGCTGCAAGCAAAAGTGATATAGTCTGGGGTCTTTAGTTTATCCAACTTCAATTAGTGGAACCCAGGCTATTGGCCCTGATTGAACAAAGGACCCTGGTTACTGAGGACTTGCCATCCATGATTACTGCTGTCATACTTCAACAGTTTTTGTGCATCTTCATCTCCTTTTGAAATGCACTGTGGAGGGGACTATAACACTCCCCATGCTCTGAAACTAACTAATACTTAAAGTAATCCCCTTTCTACCCCACCAATTTCATGTAAAACATTATAAGCAGAAATACATTAATAAAAAATACACACTTCATCTCAGGTATTTAACATAAGCAGAGAAGGGATACAGCACACTATTATATCCAACAATCAGTGAATACTTTTTCTTGAAGCTGAGAAGAAAAACAAGTATCTGCATGTAAAAGTCACATAAGCTTTTATTTTTAATTTTGTTAATAATTTTGAAAGTATAATGCTCAATAATGTACCTGCCAGCATGTGGAGGCCACAACTAGAAGGAGCCTTTCCGTGTAAGTACAAAACCGTACTGCTCGACAATTTATACAGTCCAGAGATTTTGATTCCTTCTCGCACACACTTTGTCTCTCCTTTACAGCACAGAGGAAAAAAGCTGTAAGATCTATTCTACGTATCTGATCTTTTACTTTTAGGATAGAAACAAACCACTGAAAATAATGTTGTTAACAGACACTTTCAAAATGCAAAGCAACATATAATTCTTAATCAAAAGTGAGACAGGAAGACACCAGGGTTCACAAGTACCATGTAAACAGAAGACATTCAGCATGGCTCAGACCTTCATCTCGTTCAAAGAAATGATAATGAATATGGAGGACTAAAGGCAGGTCATAGATAGCATCTGCTGTAATGAATATCTGCTAAGTATTCTTCAGTCAAAAAAAAAAATAGCTACAAGAACCTACAAACTGACAGTATCAGATTCAGAATGGCTGATGAATATTCTGCCTTCCCACTCATTCTTATTGCAATCAGGACAGTCCGAGACCTATGGTGTTGTCACATGTCTTGTTTGAATTTAACACCTCTAAAAAGTAGTGGAAAAGCAATTCATTTCTTAGCTTTGTACTGCTGAATGTACAGATGTCTTAAAAAAATTCTGTATTTTCACCTTTCTTCTGTGAATATCAGACTTATCAACGCCATCATGGTCAAAATAATTGTACTGGAATTATTTTTATTAATTATTAAATCACTGAAAACTGATGTTTTCTGTTTTGAAAGATACCACCAGCATCAAAGCTTCTCGAAGAGGTATGCTGGTCATGGAATTATGGCTATCAAACTGCAAACCATTCTCTCACTACTCTTTGCAGCTCCAATTAAATCCAACAGCATTTATTAAAATACTGCTCTGTAACATATGAAGTAACTGGATTGTTACCAACTCTTACTAACTCTGCACTCCTCCCTTCACAAAAGAAGGCCCCAGGCAGTAAAAGGATGGCACCACACCATATATTCTTCTCTGACATCTGTAATCACTTGTTAGTTCCCAGAATTTCTACAGCATAACAGTACTTTTTGTCCTAGAGATGCTGAAAAGACACCACGTCATGTCCCTCCCCCCCAAAAAAAAAACCAAACAAAAACCCCACCACATTGCAGATAAACCAAAACACCAGTATGGTACCAAACTTGACAGACTCTCCAGAGGGGCCCGATTCTACCCATTAACAAGTAGTGCTGCGGCATGCTCTGCAGTTTGTCAAGCGAGGCAGTAATGTATTACTGATGTTCAGAGAAGACTGTTGACATTTTGCTATTTCTGTTGACGATTCATAGTACTTAGCTGTAATACTGAAGTCCCTTTGTGAATCTAGCTATGAGTTTTAATTAAACGCAAAACATCGCATTCCAGTTCTAACACTTGTGTATGTTAAGTGACAGCTGCTGATAATATTAACACAGAAAAGTTGCACAGAATAAGTGAGTTTGAAGATGGAGAAATAGGGCACTTCAGACAGCAAGAGTCTTTTCCAAGTGAAGACAGCATTGTAGGAGGCAGACAGAGGAAAACAAAGTCTAAAGGATCATTCTGAAGACAGTAACAAGGGTGAAGAGGGAGCGCAAAGGCCAACTTTGAAAAGCTTTGAGTTTAAAGGAAGGAGTGAAGGGGTTCAAAGAACAAAGTCTGTTTCCTTCTGTCCATTATCAGGACAGAAGGAAAGCATTACTACTTAAGCATCATGGAATATGGAAAGACACAAAGCCTAGGCATAGGCACTGCAGTTGTCAAGGCAAGAGCTATCCAATGGCCCAACTAATTTTAAATAGCAATATGAGGGTGTGTTTTCAGAAATTTGTGACAAAACAAATCAATTCTGGTTAGTACATATCCAGAAGCTTCTAATTTATTAATTTTTTGCTTCCAAGTATCCTTTACTTGATAATATTACTATGTTCATGTTATCATTCAAATTGCTGTTTCACACATCATACAAACTGACCTGTATGCTATTGAAAGATGAAGATAGGTCCCATACTTTAAGAACTCCAGTTACAGACACTGCAACCAATGAGTCTTCTGTGGAAAGTTAACAGTGAGATAGTCAAACAACTTCAGACAGTGCCTAACACCAGAAGAGAACATTGGCATAGACACTGGTGTTCTATACAGTATTAAAACAAGGATTCTGCAGCACACTGTTTAGCTGAAATATTAGTTTTACACAAAAATAACTAATTGGTATACAGAAATACAAAACATGCAAGTAGCGAACACTTCTTTTGTCCAATCAGATATAATTCAATAGAAGGCATAGAATAGTGATTTTGTGCCCTCTATGTCCCTGACATTACAAAATTACTTTGTACTTATTATCCAAGAAAGGAGCTGCTTACAACCCGTGTAGAGGCTGCTTGTTTTTCCTCTAAGAAACAGTAAATGACATGACCAATATTAGGAGTAATAAAAACACCGTCTTATGTGTTGTCAATGAAACATTAACATCTTGTACGTGACAGCTCTGTAAAACACGATTAGATATTAAATCTAGCAGGATTGTACTATCTAGACAAAAATATTCTATCACAATTTAACTGGCCTCCATAAATACATCTACAATGTATACCTTGAATTCTTGCAGAGTGTACAATACACATGCAATTTATCCAATCAGAAGACTGAGATGATGATAAAGTGTGAAGAACACCCAAAGTCTTAGCATCAATAATAAGAACATCTTGATATTCTCCACAACAAAGAAGCCAGCCTTCACCTGTCATTCGGAACGAGCAATGGTAATACTGCACAAGTGGAAAGAAGAGTCAGCGTACAGAGCTACACAAACATGCACACACATTTTTCACATTCAGCATGTCATACTTGGAATTGTAATCCGCACTTGTAGTATTACTAAAAAATCTACTGCATATGTGAGACCATACACAATTTTGCTAGTGACACAAGCATTTCACATACATTTATAACAATTTAATACAGGCATACAGCTTAGTGAGAGATGCTTCGTGCTGAAAGCAGTATCTGCCCTGCCTAAATATTAGGCTTTTTGGAAGCAAATAAGGTGTTAATTTTCACTATAAATTGCTAAACAATTTGGAACTCATTTCTGAGAGGCCTCATCTCTCTTCATACATTTCATAAAGCTTCAGTTATCAAAAGGTACAAACAGATGAAAAAAATCAGGCGGAAATGCAGAAGATTCATAAGAAATTTTTATTACTTTCCAGGAATAATTTCTACTCCATTATATATCCTTCATGCCCTAGCAATCAGCAGATTCATTCTTTCTGAACAATCATGCAAAGAAAAGACAGACACATAGCAAAGTATTAAGGAAGAGAGATTACAGAGGTGCAGAGTGACTGTGAAAACTTCTTTTTCGCTAGATGTTTTCTATGTGCAGGGACTTTTGAATGTTGTGTAATATCTACCCATAACGGTACACATAATTGCTATAAATGAATAAGCAACCACCTCAAATGGAATTTACCAGTACACAGTATCTTTAAAGTAAATGGAGCAATCATGTAGTCGGAGGAAAATATGATAGACCCAAAAAAATGTGCCTCATTTACTACAAGTTTTCTGTACATTGTTTTGTTTAGATAATTCTTGGTTCAGTTAACTAATTGAAGTCTGAAAACAAAAGAAGCACAAATAACTGAGAATAGGATAAGTAGTACCACAGATATTGTGATCAGAGGCAGAAATGCTTAGCAGTAGGAACCATTTGTAATTACTGTTACTCTTAAATTAGGCTTGAACTGGAAGATTTGTATAGGCAGTCCTCTGAGAAAATCCCACACTGGTTAAGATTCACACAAGGTTAAGAGCTGACCCTGGTGTTAAACTTCATTTCAAATGGCAAATATTCAGTTTGCACTGCTTGACATCTGCCATTTATAGCTGTATCATGTACACTGAACAAAAGGAACCTACTAGACCAGATAGGCTAGTATTTTAATTAAAACCTACTAAAACATTAACTAAAAGTAAAGCAACAATTCTAAATGGTGATGCTATCAAAATCAGTGTGCACTAAACCTCCCACACAATAACATTCTGTAGGAAATTGTACTCTCTCACATACTGTTACACCACAAGCAATCATTCCCCATGAATAACAACAAAACCTACAACAAAACAGGAAAACCACCACAACAAAAAAATCCCAACCCCCAAAAAACCCTCACAAAAAAAAAAACTTGACTTATTATAAATATTTGAAGGTTGCATTTTAACACTATGTTCCCCTCCTAGCTACATCTATTCATTTTCCCAACAAAGTTCTCCTGTTATATGTTCCTATTTTCCTTTAGCCATCTTGCCCAAGCTACAGAATAAAAAATCATTTTCTAGCCAAAATTAGAGTTAGCTCACTTTTCCTAAGCAAAGTAACAATTCTCTAAAAGTATTTGCTTTTCCTGCTTGAAGGAGAAGAATGAAGACTCTACCTCCGATTTCCACAAATATCCCCAAAAGGCAGATCTGTTTACTTTTCTGCAGAACTCCTCCACTTTAACTATTAAAATCTAATTCAACAACATCACGAAGCAGATCATACCACACCTCTATTGCATTATAACTGAGGCATTGTATCGTGTGTATACACAAACATATATAATATCTATATGCTCTAAACATATACACAAAAGTTATAGAAAAATAACTTCTTAACAATCAATCCTTTTATATATATATATGCACACACATATATAAAAGAATATATTAAGATGTTATTCTTCTATAATTTGTATTTGGCAATCTTCTCCAGCTTTTGCTCTTCCCCTTACCATTAACAATTGTGTTTGAATTCATCACGTCACCCAAAACAATATCATGAAAAACAGTGTTTGTTCTGGAAGCTTTAAAACATTTGGATTCTGAATTCGGCTATAGTTTGAGTCACATGAGATCTTAGACTTCCATGATTTGGAGTCTTATTTCCACCCTAGACTTCCTCATTGAAGAAAACCAGCATTTTAACTAACCTAGGAGCCTTGAGCTGCTCTTCTACTACTATATCCAGAAATAAGCCATCTCTCTGAATCAAATACATACATGCTGGGCTCCTCAATAACACACACACATGTATTGCAAACATACCCTCACACTCCAACATCTAGATACTTAAGTGTACCTGGATAGAGTTCAAAGCAGACACTTGAAATTATATGAAGTAATACTTAAAGCAAATTGGCCTCTGAAAATAATTGATCTGTCTTGAGTTTTGCGATGAATGAAAGTGTATTTTTTGAAGTGGGGCAGAGCAGTCTTCTGGAGGTCAGCAATTAGGCATCAAAACCTTTCAAACACTTAAATAAGATCTTCAGCAGACTTCAGTCTCACAATGTTTGGCTAGATTGCTTGTACTTATAAAATACGTCATCAAAAAGCCAACATTAAACTTGACGTTTCCACGTAATTTTAACACAGGACAAAGTAAAGATTAAGACAGTTTCACTTTGCAACTCAAATGCCCAAACTTTACAATAAGTTAATTGATACTGCATTCCAGTCATCTGTGGCTTAAAAAGAACCAGTTTGATTTGATTAAGGAGTTCAGAGAAACATAGAAGTCTCAGTTCTTTTCTTAGAAGGAAATAAAAAAAAAGGAAAAATAACAGATAAAAAACGATTTATATTGTAACAGGTTTTTACTCCTATTAAGTACGTTATGAGATATACCTTTAAAATTGTATGTTTCTGAAAAATATCATGTTTAATAAAGCAAAACTCCTCTTATAATGAACAGAAACATTCCATGAAAAGTTGCTGTACTTACATAGATTGCTGTATGCCTATAGGGAAGCTTTGTGTTCTCAATGCACTGTCCACTAGTGACATTCCAGACACACATCTCCCTGCCAAAGATAACTTCATATTAATCTCTGTCATTTCCACTCAACTGGCTGGAATAATTTGTGCCAACAACTTTTTCTTTAGTGCTGTACTTAAGTGCAGCCTGGTAGCTTACGTGGCTTTTTGTTAGAGATTACTGGGTACGAAAATGTTGTGGTCATTAGCAGGGGATGACATACAGTATCTGTTTCTTTTTGTTTTGGTAATTACACCCTGATGCCTTGCAGCAAACCTGACTTTAAGGCCAGCTCTGGTCTACAACAAATTGTAGGTATACTGCCATTACAGCTCGTCAACGCGTCACTGTAACTATCTGTCTTTGGAACTACATCCTCCTGAAAATGATTCATTTCACTGAACTTCAACCACACGTTTTTGAAAAACATAATGCATCTTCTGCCGCATCAGACCAGTTCTTGAGAGGAAGCACAACTTCTGTTAAGAAGAAACAGTGCCATCATGAGGCTATTCCTGAAAGCTGTTACGGATACAGCACTTGCCTCTTGACAGCCTAAATGTCTGTACAAGATTCTAGCTACACTTAACCACGTTTAATGTTCGAGAAAGACGCATTAGCCGGTCTTCCTCATCTAGACATTATTCATTGTGCTATGTGTCTAGATTACAGCAGAAACACTGTCAAATTAAATATTGTAAATGAGGTTGTATGAGGTACATTGTCACAGCTCAGCAACCAAATGTTAAACTTTGATGCTCTAAGGTTTTATTTAAACAGCAAGCATTACTTTCACAGTTGAAATAATGATTAGGATTTCTGAAATTACATTCCAAGATATTGAAGACTTAAGCAACACATAGGGGAAAAAATATTTTATCAGAAATACTACTGTGTGATTAACATTTTAATCTACACACTTTCACATTTTATGATAATCTAAAAATATTGGTTAATTTATACTTTATAGCTGAGCAAGAGCAGTGAAATCTATACATCTGTAATGTAGCATCAGAGTTGGTAGACCAGAAGTCATAACTTAAACAGAATGCTTATGCTGTCTGTTAAACATTTGAAGGCAGTGAATTTCTCCTAGTTGGGATCAGAATGACAATTACAGTAGCATAGCTAAAGCAGTAAAGTTGATACATACATGCAAACATGCACAAGTGAGATCAGAATATAACTTCAGTTTCTGCATGTTGCACTTAATTTACTGTGTGTGATAAAAAGGAGTACATGATACCACATGTTGACAAACCTGTCCTACCGTGTATGCTATATGCATGCACAGGACATCAGTGAGAACTTCTGAATCCTTATGGATTAATTTACGGATTTCCATATAAAGTACAAGAATACTGTTCAGTACTCATCCTTCTGGGATAGGTCAGTTATACAAACACCTAAGAGATTCTGAAGCGGGATGGGGGGAGAGTATCATCTGCCATACAACTTCCTCCACTCTCAGTACAAGGAGATGGAAGCTTGAAAATGGCAGGACTGAGTGATTCACAAGCCAGAAAATGCAGTTCGACAAACCCTGCGTCTCCTGAAGATGAGGCTTCCTATTTGTAATTATCTCAACTTCGTTGCAGCCTTCCAGGGATCAGTGATGGATGCTTTGCCCTTATGTATTACAAATGAGAAGTCAGCAGTAATTTGATAAAAGTGAACATTTAAAGGAGCCAGAAGACTATTCAGTCCTACCTATACACATTCCAAGCAAGCCCAATGCATCCTTCGGAGGCAGAACCTTCAGGATGTGAACAGCTCTCTGTATGGTATATCTATAGCAAAAGGCTCATTTGTTTCTTAATACTTTTCAACCCATCTTTCCGGAAATTCAGTATCTTTTCTCCTAGTATCATCTGGAAACCGTACTGCACTAACAGAACTTCAGAATTACAATGACAAATAGTTTCACCTCTGAACCCTTGAGTAGAATTGTAGGAGACCGATGTAAAACTAGCTCTGTAGACTTCTCACCCTCCCTTCTGCACATAAACCCCAAAACTGCTTACCACTATCTGTCCAGTGGCGCAATCTAACCTTTGAAGATTAAGAAGCCTGAAACAGTTCGTTCAAGTTATGCCTTTCTTATATACTCTTGATTGAGCAAGAGAATCAGAGAGATCCTAGCAGCTGGAAAGAATAAACAAGCTCCTCTGAGAAAGTGGTAGCCTTAAGGTGCTGGAAGGTGTAGTTTGAAGCACGGCAATTGACAGGAACTCTTCATGGGAAGTGGTTTTAACAGAGCTGTCCTGTCAATTGGAAAAGATGAACCCAAAATGAGAGGAGAATATCATTAAGCAGCAAGACAAAACTGTCTAAGGAAAGCCCTTAGTGAAGTAAGAAGCTACCCCTAACTACTTTCAACAGCTGAAATCCGGAACAGATGGGCTTCAGACCCCAGCTGAAAAGATCATCAAATATTCAGAGAACAAAAAAAAAAAAAAAAAAAAAAAAAAAATT
>Ga0065711_1027836_pt1 | contig 45643 bp, 28 predicted proteins | sample Hoacrofraction12_FD_59098 | JGI IMG/M metagenome (GOLD analysis project Ga0065711, IMG submission 59098) | Hoatzin crop microbial communities from Cojedes, Venezuela - Epithelial fraction 12 v2 (version 2) | ecosystem: Host-associated > Birds > Digestive system > Esophagus > Crop | place... | reverse complement strand
CAATGAGGGTGGTGAAACACTGGAACGGGTTGCCCAGAGAGGTAGTGGAGGCCCCATCCCTGGAAACATTCAAGACCAGGTTGGACAGGGCTCTTAGCAACCTGATCTAGTTAGCAGTGTCCCTGCTCGCTGCGGGGGGGTTGGACTAGGTGACCTCTATGTGTCCCTTCCGACCCAAAACTTTCTATGATTCTATGATTCTATGAAAATTCCTCTTGCTCTGTAAAAACTGAATGATCTTCTTATGGGACTTGATGCAATGCAGGCTGCAGGCAACCTGGTCCTTTCAGAGTAATGAGGACTGTGGGCAGATGATATTTGGCCCTGCATATGCTGGGTCCTTTTCTTTCAGTGTTATGTGCACAAATGGTGTCTGGTCTTTCTTTTGTTTTTTTGGAACATATTGACGTTTTCTGGATAGGATTACCGTATAGCTCAGAAACCTGGCTATTGCACAGGTCACATAGCTATTTTGATATGCATTTCCATTGCAAATTCTACCCATTTTAGAAATGCTTGGAATACATATGGTGCCATGTAATTAAACTGTGACAGTTCCAGTGGAAATGTTATGCTTTATCAAGTTCATAATATCAGTTGAAAAGAATTTTTTTAAAGAAGATTCACACAATGTAGTGTGGAGAATAATGTATCTTTTCACAATTTATTGAACTGCATTTGCATAATTTAATTTTTTGAAGTCCATAAATATTTATTTGCAAATGCTTGACATTATGATGTGACTGTATCAACTCTTATGTACCCTAATGAGAATTAAAGAAATAAAAAATCAGGGCACTAGCACAAGAAAAATGAAAAGACTACTGTATAAATAGCCAGGCAACTATGATATGAGAAATGAAAATCCAACACATTTAAAATTAAAGCTGACATGCTCTTCTCAGTACACCCCACTGTGTATAGGGACTGCTGAACAGTGGGTGTTTTGTGGTTATTTTTTCAAAGTGTTTCTTATTCTCAGGAAAGGTCCTGGGCTGATACCACTAGCATGCAAAAGTTGTGTTCCACGTATGAACTGGAGCAAAAATCAAGAATCATGTGAGCTGCTGAGCATCCTTATCTCCCAGGGAACTCAATGAAGGGAAGGGCATTCACCATTCCACAGGCTGGACTTTCCCTTCCTTTCCTTTTCATTTGCTTTTAATTTTTTGTCATCAGAACAAATTCTAGATAAGAAGGTGATTAGGTTTCCTTGCCTGTCTTCTCCATAGCTGTTTGGTTTGTGGGAACTTCTGGGCTTCACAGTTCCAACACAGCAACTGGAAGAGTCTTCCTCTTACCACTGAATCTCTCAATCAAGCACACCTTTTGTGGGGTGAAGGTTTTTGCCTAGAAAACATCTCATTGTTACAGATCAAGGATAATCTCACAAACTAGGTACACTTCCCTCTTCTGTATAAAATTACAAGGTGGTCAATGTCCTGGAAATGCATTTATTCACTTTTGTTTCCTAGTCCAAAAAGAGCCAGTTCTCTGAAACAGAGACGGAGAAGAAGATTCAGGTAGTCTCCCTCTGAATGCGGTTCCTGTTTTTACCCCAAGCACAAGGATGTTTTTGCACTGATCTCTTTGCAAGACCAGGGTCTACTACTGAGTGCATTTTTATAAAAATCAATGTTCAACCTTTTACATGCTTGGATTTGCAAAGGAGTTCAAGCAACAGAAATCTATTTTCACAGTAAAAATATGAAAGTAATGAAAAGCAGCCCAAAATAAGACTGTAGACATTCTCATTTGAAAATTAACAGAAAAAATTATCAGATGACTGTATCCTTAACTGCACAATGCAGATGCTTACTTGAGATATGAAGGCAGGATTTTCTTCTAGCTGAAGCTGGGGTTTCTTTCCAATAAGCCCTTATCCTCTGCAGTAGACATGAACACAACGGTGCAAGAAGTGTCGCATTGCATTCTACAGCTGAAACAAGCAAACAAAAAAACCTATCTGTAATTGCTATGCACATATTAATGCAATGGAATGAGACCCTCTTGGCAGTGCCTCCAAGGCACTGAAACAATCCTGATGTACTTTTTTCCTTATTATATACAGGAACAACTATCTTCCTGTCTGCTGCACTCCATTCTATTGATACCAGTCTTGACAATCAAGCTGTATGTGAAGTGGATGCATCAGTTTGAGTTACAAGCATCATTTAAAATACTCTTAGTTGATATTTTACATATTGCTATACCATAATTATACAGCTGCATCATGCTTCTTGTCCAGAAATTCCTGGAAACCTGAAATTGCTTGTTCCTTGATGTGGCCACAGGCTGTTGAAATTCAAATGAGCTTTTTGCTCAGCTGGAATTGTATTAAGTCTGTAGGACAGCCCGTGATGCCTGGATTGGAGACAGGAGACAACTCTTGTTAGTAAATGTGTGTTTGAGCATATTGGTATTATTGAATGATAGCTAATCATCTGAAAGTCAAAGGAAGCGTCTTTAAAGGAGAGATGCTTCACCAGGAGAATAGGAACAAGTCTGGGCCACATCTTTATAAGTAATGGATTCTCATTTCTTTTCAGTCTAGTAAATGCCCTCTTTAAAGGTTAATTCTTAAATAGTCACTTGGGAACAGATGTCTCCTTCACTCTGATCTCTGTGAGTCAAGCCGACTGCTAAGAAACTTCAATTTGTCTTTTTTATTACCTGATGCCCCTTTCTTTCAGATTAAAACTCTGATAAAGAGGATTTCAGCTGCTTGATCTCCTGCATATTTGTAATTGTTGAATAAAGGAATGAGCTGAAGTAACTGAAAAATAACAAACAGATACCCAGTCAAGTTACAAGTGCATTTCCATAATTTCTCTTTGTTCTTTGAGATAGCGAGGCAAAAGGGAATACGCCGTTTACGTATATCATTCAGGTGGCACAAAGACTCTGAGGAGGCAACTGCTTTGGCTAAGGACAATAAATGCTGTTGGGATGATACAGAAGACTGCCATTTTCTCTTATTTAGGGTGATCTGGCTGAAGGCTGAGTAGCAACTAAAGTATGTCCATGACAACCAGAAAGGATGCTGGCCTTGTTCCATGGCCCTTACCGAACTACGTAATCACCCCCACCTCCCACCCTCAGCTCTGAATTTCTTGCAAAGATAAAGCAGATTGAAATTGTTTTGACACTGTTCATTCATCTGTATGAGCATGGAATGAGAAAGTTCGACAGGAAAATACTTCAGTGATATATGATAAACTAATACTACCCAGATGAATGCAAGCACTGCCTGGAATATAGATGATGGTGGGTAAATTGCTTCAAATGAGCCTTATTGATTCCACTCTGTGTTGATGGGGCATATCTGAAGGAGGAAGTTTCATTTAAACACTTGGGCACTGCAGTAATTAAATGAACTCTGGGACAGTTTACGTAATGGACTGGCTCTGATTCTTTAGGAGCTGGTGACTATCTCCCTTAAACATGAAGCATGTTAATAGCCAAGCAGCTAATTTATTATAATGAAATGAAAAAATACTGTAGCACCCTTGCGGCCCAGATAATGTAGCAGCAGGTTACTGTTCTGATGAATAGGGACGTTGCTCAGCAGATGTAATGCTTTCTAGTCTTAGAAGTGGATAGATCAATTTCTTATTCTTTATGAAGAAGGATGATTCCTTTGCAGCACTGCTGAGAGATGCGGACGTTTACATCTTTGAGTTAATCACCTCCAGAACAATCCAACAACTACAGATATGCTAAGCTGTTATTTTTCTTGTTATATAAATAAGAAATTAATTTATAAAACAGCAAATACAAGAGGGATCTGATTTTTGTTTCTGTACCTCGAAGGCATTTCTATGGACTTCTACTGCTTGCATCGTGTTGAAGGAAGACTAGAGAGGGTAAAGACCACCTCCCATGGGTGGGGAAGGCTTCAGGTGGGAGCACATGGGTCTCCCAGGGTGAGCAAGCCCTGTCTGGGTGGGCAGCCCAGAGAAAGGCTGTGGTTCAGTAGATGGCAGTCTTCCCTCAGAGTCTGCTTAGTCCCTGCCTAGGCTGAGATGGGGTGGAGCTGGGAAAGGGACCCTGCTCCTCCGGAAAGCTCAGGGCCCCCCCTCATTGCAAACCCCATTTACAAAAACCCTTTATGCACTGTTTGGTAAGGCACCTCCAGGAGCTGGTGATGGTACACCCAGCGCTCCATCAGCATTGTTTAGAAGTGTCAGTTACAAAACCCTTTAGTAGTATTCTGGCTCCAATCTCCTTGTTTGCCTTTATTTGGTTGTTAGAGGTGAGTTGTGTCAGAGGACACAGAAGAGCAGGGGAATGGAGCACGTACAACTGAACTAGCTCTGGTAGCAACTGTCTCCCAGTTTTTCTTTCAACCAGTATCTGAGATCTCTCACAGTCAGGTTTCATAACAGACAAAAAAAATGACATAGTGACAGTGTAGATGAATGCCCTGGACAACTTTTTCCTGGCCATCACCAAGGAAATATATTGCATTATAACAGTGTTACTGAATGAGTGACATTTAGGATGATGCATTATGCTTTGCATAAAGATGACTCCTAACATAAAAATCGATGTCTGGAATTTATGATGTCGTTTAACTTAACTCGTGATTTTCATTGATTTGGGAAATGTAGCACTCCCAGTGGATACTCAAAAAGGAAAAGGCAGCTATGTCCTATTGCAAGCATGTAAATATTATTGAAATACTTCAATGATTTTCTGCAACATTCTTTTCCTGTGGTTCCTCCTCATCTTACTTCCCTGCTCAGCCTCTGCTATACTGAACAGCTCACCCAAGGCTGTCTTCATCTAAGATGAAGCTGAAGAAGCACCCTACAGCCTCTGCTTACTTTTGCAGACATACACTGAGGTAGTTCTGCACATTTAATTGCAAAGAGACAACACAGAGCTGAAAGTGAGGATGGCCATTCTGCAGGAAATTCTTGTTATCCGTTAGTGTCAAACTGAAATAAACACCTGAATGTGATCCTGCTTGTGAAAAATTCTGAAAAAAATGTTTAGGGAACAGAAAAATGACATTTTTTTTATAACATATGGGTGCTTTATATCAATAAGGACCAAATGCTTTGATTTAATGTTATTTGTCCTACTATACTATAAATATTCAGGTGGAAGGGAGTGGCTGATGCCATTTTTCTATAGTATTTCGAGAATGATGAGGTAAATTTGTGTTAGATATTAGGAATAACTTTTTGACACTAATCAGGCTGAAACTCATGAAAAAAATGCCTTGTGAGGCTAGATTAGACAAAGCTCTGCCAGGGATGCTGTATTTAAGTTGATTGTACCTAAAAAGCAGAGGAATGGAGAGTCAGTTGCTGTCTTCAGGCAACTCCGAGCCTGTCAGTTCTGAGAGACTCTGCAATAAAACACAGTATAACCAGCAGTGAAGGAGGATGTTCTGGATTTCTCAAAATGAAAAGTTTCAGCTATATTGAAAAGGAATGAGTAGACTATTTTTGTAAAATCTACAGATGGAAACATTCCTGCAAAAGTGCTTTGATTTAAGTAGGACAGAGTTTTCCATCAAGAACTTTTTAAACCAGTTTTGTTCTTCCTCTCTTTGAGGAGTGCTTTTTTACACAACCATATTTTTCATTGGAAGTTCTTTCAATAACCTGGTCCTTGGGTGTTTGCTAGAGAAGTGTTTTCCCAGTCCATATGCTTTCCAGTCCAACGTGTGTGGATTACAGCTCTGCAGGACCTCTTGGTAGTCTGGCTTGCCTGACTCACACCAATGTGCAAGCAGGAGAGGTCCTTGCAGCAGCATGACATTCCAAGAGAGACGGAGGTCATGCTGTTGAGTTTCAGGTCATTGACCCTGAGTCTAGACTTTACAGAAAATAATTTGAAAAGCATTTATCCACAGAATCAGACTCTGCAAAGGCTATGGTTGTACTTGCGAAACATTGTGCATGTCTGGAAGACTTCAGCCAAGAAACTGTCTGTGTGGATCTAATTGCAGGTCAAATTGACAAACAACAGTATGTGTTTGACTCTGACCATTAATCTCGTTTTATATTGTTTGTAACCAGAAGCTATGGCCCTTTATTAGAGGTTTTTACAGGCTATGTCTATACTAGTAAATAAAACAGGCAGGGGCAGGTCTCCAGTCTTGAGGCCAGCTGGCACTGCATGGTACGGGTCCAGCCAAAAGGAATCCTGCTCCCCATCTCCCATAAAATGGGACTACCATGCCCAGGCTGCCAGCAGAGAGGTCGCTGCCGTTACTACTCCTGAGCCATTCCTAGGCAATGTCTGAGACAGCAAAGCCAAAAACAGTGCTAGGGACTGCAGTAACAGCTTAACTGAATGGAGAGTTGCAGACTAGCACTTGGCCTGTGTCTTGACCTTGCTTAGTTTACTACTATAGACGTAACCATATGTGAAGATGTGTCCACTCACCTTATTTTCCTCTCTCAGTATCCTGCTAAGGTGAGGAGGGATAATGTTGTCTTTCCATGCCTCCCAACCCTCACAGATACAGCAAAGAGAAGTGACGTGGCTTGCCCAGGTTTATGTAAAAATGCTGTAGAAAAACTGGAATGCATGTGCCAGGCTCTACATTACACAGACCACTATTATTTAAGAATGTGCATTGACAGTCAAAGCTGTGTTTTGTGCAAGGGTCTCTTTCCTCCATTCTGGCAATGGGTAGGGACTTCTGTCTGTGCACTTTAAAGTATTATAAATCATATTTATAATACCAAAAGAAACCTCAGAAAAGATGAGAAACAGACAATGAATTTTTAAACAACTTTCTCCCCTTAAAAATTTGATAAGATACAGGGTTATTTTTACCTCTTGTTTGTTTGGAGTGGAAAATTTGTTTCAATTAGAGTGGCAGCTCCTCACTCTCAAAATGTTCTGTAATCATCAGTGAAAAGTGCAGAATCAACAGAAAAATCTGTTTCATGAATTGCTCATAAACATAAATTGTTCCGACAATACAACTCTACTTCCTGCTTGGGCACATATCCAGGCAGTGCTCCAGCTGAGATTTATTTTCTATTATTTAATTTTAATTGAATGTGCTGCTACAGATACTATGCACAAATATCAAGCATGGTAACTGACTTGATTACATAATTTTTCCCAGGAAAGCATGACTTTACCTATCCCCTTAATGCAACCACAGTTCCTGTGTAATCTATCTCTCTGTCTCACTTTGGGTTTTGACAGATGGGCTCTGTCAGACTAAGCAGCCATGATCCAAGGTGTTACTACCCTCAGCTCTCCTCTGCCCCGTGCTGCTGGGAGCTGCTACCCTGGAGCAGGGTGACAGAAGCCACTGTGATCAGCTCCATTGCTGTACCACTCAAGTGGCTTTGCGGCTTGAAGTGTTGATGACCTGAGAGTGTGATCTCTGCTGAGTAGCAGGTACATTTGTCTCTCATGCCTCTGCTACAGGAATGCTGACATTGGAGAGAAAGGGAGGGTGGACAGATGGGGTGATAATGCCCTCAGCCACATTTACTGGTCTGTCAGAGCCCCTGTCTTCTTGTAGCAGCACCCCTTCACTGCCTCCACGCAAATGAATTTTCTATTTCAGTAATATTATCACATATTTCCCTCGGGAAAACTCCAAGCCACTACCCTGTTGTCTACCATGTGCAAATGTTCAAAAACCTGAGCTGGGCTCCCCAAGTCATGTTATCTTTAAGCATTTGAAAGTTGAATTCTACAGTTTTGCATTCTGATATTCATAGAATCGTAGAATAGTTTGGGTTGGAAGGGACCTTTAGAGGTCATCTGGTCCAACCCCCCGACAATAACCAGGGACATCTTCAACTTGGTCAGGTTGCTCAGAGTCCCGTTCAACCTGACCTTGCTGAAAAGAGAGACCAAAGAAGAGCAGCACAGGGCGGTGGGAGCATACATTGATGCTGGGGAACTATGTGGTCCCTGGGGATGAATGAGTTATCCTGCTCCATGTTAGCCCAGTCCGGTGGAAGCAGAGTGGCAGCTGCTGTCATCTTAATGTGTGGGCCTGCCCAGAAATTATGTTCTTTGGCACCGTCAGCATCTACTCTTCATATATCAGCTGCTAAATGACCTGCTTCCACTTCAAAGTGCAGCTTGGGGTGTTGTTTTTGATCATTAAAGCCTCTCACTGTCTTTGTGCATTACTCAGTTCAGCTGGGAATAGTTTTCAGTGAGAGTCTTCTGCTCTGGATCTGACCCCAATCTCAGCCACTGATAACATCAGTGAAATGGAAGGTCTAGCCACAGTATCATGATCAAGAAATAATGATTTATAGACCACTTTGACAGATCACTATAGGTCAAGATGTGTAAGAGTATTTTAACATGGCTTCAACAGACAAATTTGCTGAATGTTAATGGCAAATCTTATTTGTCCTCAGTAAGGATTCATTTTTTTGTCAGAAGTTGTATTTACCTGTGCAATAAATGTAAACAAACTAGCGGATATCTTTATTTCCTTCTATAGCATGTATCAAAAAGCTATTTATTCACAATACAGTGATCATAAATTTGGTCTCCTTAGTGATTTCCCCTGCGTGCATGAACTCTGGTTTATGTTCAAATTCTTTTCCCTGTTAGATCAAATTATTTGTCTTCAGGGAAGTTCAGTGGACTGAAATTACACAATAATATTTGTGATAAAAATCTGAAAAATGAGTGCTTTTGTGGTTATTTAAAAGACAGATATTGGAGAAATGTGTGTTCATTATGTTTTACTAAAAATACAGACTAAATAATCTGTTTGGCTTTTATCCATAGAGATGGAATGAAGCATTTATTAATTCTAACACTTACAGTTGCCTATCAGGAAGATGGATGGAAGAAAAAATTCTCAAAAAACCGCAAAATGTAAGTTTTATCCTGAGTTTTCCCTTCTTCATAAGGCTTTTCTTCTCCATAGCCTTGTGTCTCAGGAGGTGTGCGTCAGATCACCTCGTTATAGTATCTTGTGCTGAGCTGAGTACTGTTCATGTGAGCAAACTAGAGAGTAGGTCCAGCCCCTTGGGGTTCAGGTATCTGGGGTCAGGTTGTTTGAGCAGAAGAATCGTCTGTTCTTACACATTTTATTCCTTCATATCCTCTATTCCTATCCTGAAGAAGGATTTCTGAAAGTGTGGCAAATGTTTGGCATTTTCAGACTAAGAAACATGGCAACAGAGGAAGAAAATTTTACATGCTTGAATCCCTTTAAGTATTAAAATCTCTCCCTGCTTTTTAAGACCAAGGAGAGAGAGGAAGCTTAACTCACAAAGATAAAGGTTTATATGAGCTTACAACAATCAGGGAGAACGTACAGCTAGGATCTGCATGATTTCCTTACAGAGGCTGGCAAATCCCTGGTCCTAGCAACGTGAAATGCCCCTTGCTCTGCAGCCTGTGGGGAACCTTATTGTGCTCTGACTCCCTTTGAAATGTGATGGCTGAGAGTACTGTGTTTTCTGCTTATCTATCATACTCCTGTGGTTTATTTTTAAATACTTGAAAAGAAATCTGAGGTAAATTACTGTATTGTCTTGGCTGCATGTACTTCCTGATTTGAAGTTCTTAATTCATGGATGTATTAGGTTTGCTGTCATGATAGCGTAGGCAACCATCATCAGGATTTTGCTCAGCTGTGCTAGGTGCTGTCACACCGGCAGAGTCCATAACAGTTACAGAAGTAAGCCTTGAGGAGGGACTTACAGGTTTGAAGCTAAAGCTGTGTTAATTTCTAAGCAATGAAGAAAGGGTAAAGGCCTCTGGAGGAAAAGTGGATGCATAAGTAGCCCATGGCAGCAGCAGTGGGAGTGCAGGACATGGGTAAGGGGGACTGAGCTGAGGTTAGGTGCAGAAGATGCTTTCGTTCCTTTTATGCTTTTAGTAAAATGATGGCGTTCAGTTACCAAGAGTGTGACTGCCTAAGCAAATTCAGCAACCAAAAGAGCAAAGCAGCATTTTCTATTTTTCCACCTTTATTTTGTTGCTGTTCTCTGCATTCATCCTTTGGTTGCTCATACACTGAGTGACTGCAAAAAAACCAAACAAACAAGCCCTAGAAAATCTAGTAATTTGGCTTACTTGCTTACTGCTTAACCAGGCTGAAAAAATGAAGGGTATACAACAGAGAAAAATGACAGCTCAGGAGAAGAACAGAAAAAGTTTTCATGTGAAACAGCTTGCTTTTGGATTGACACAGGAATTGATTGTTTTAATGACTGGGAAAGTAAAGGATAGTTAAAGGCAATTTATGTATTTTTTAATATATATAATTTCTTCAACACATATCTTGCAGGAGAAGTGTTATGATCTGAGTCTAGTGGAAGGCTCAGGATGGAGAGTGCAGTTCTTCATCTCAAATTTACAAAGCTATATTGATTGTTTTTCTTGCTCTAGTGCATTGTGACAACACAGTGGCAATCATTTTGGCAGCCACGTAGCCCCTAGATTCTCTAAAATGGTCTAAGTGGTCGACAGTTTATTAATGTTCCCATAGTGGTACCATTATGTTGCTTGTTTCTGTGCTGATTACCTAAGTAAGGCACAGCAACATTTATTGTAGCAGCTCCTGTGGCAAAGGCTGAACGAGGTGTGCCACGCCATGTGACTTAATTTGGTCTGACGGTGGTTTGTTCCCCAGACAAATAAGAAAAGGCACTGGTGTATGTGAAAAAGAGTCTCAAGCTATGATCCTTTAATGTTGTTATGGCAGTGTGACAGTGTTTTAAAATAGTGATGGAGGGGAGGAAATTAAAATTCTTAAACTTAAGACTTGCTTGGCAAACCTGACAAGAGAATTATAGCTGTCAGCTATTGACTCACTTTAACAATATTAAGGAAATTTGTAGGGTACTAGCTTTTAGCAAATTATTTACTCAAAAGAAAATATCTCAAGATGGATGGATGTGATACTTTCTGCCTTACCAACTTCCTAATGTCCAGTAAGATCTTTGTTCTCTCCTTTAAAGTTTCTCTGAATAGTTCACCATAATATCAAATAATTGTTGCTGAAGGGCAGTTAATGACCCAATATATTGCAGCAAAATTATGTCCCTTAAGGAAGTCGTCTTTAAAAGTATAATTAACCAATTTTGATGGAGCTCTATCTGGTGGAAGTGCAATTCCTTAGCATGGTATTTATTTAAGTACATTTTTGGAGCGATTTAAGTCAGACATTTGTTCTTCTTTAATGGGTGCTGGATGTTCTCCACCACTGAACAAAGAGATTTTCGTAGTTCTGCTGTGGTATTCCAGAGCAGCATTTCTTTTGAAAGGGTCTCCTACCAGCTGTGGACTTACAATTTATTATGTGATGCTGAAGGTCTAAATCCTTGGTTAACAACCTGTTAATTATGTTAATGGTGCTTAGGAAAAGATTATTATGAAATATAGTTAATAGTCCTTTACAGTGCAAAAATATTGTCTTAATATAGAGATATGAAGAAATCACCATGGTGTCTCTTAGTGCACGAGAAGATAGAGAGATGAAAGGGATACACTGCTTGCTGTTGAAACCTTACAAAAAGTCAACGCAAAATTTCAACATACTTCATTGCATTGGAGACATGATACAGGTCTTGCTACACACCATCCAGCCTCTGGTACTGTTACGTGTTGTTCCCATTGTCGGTGACAGTCTTTCTGACCATGATGTCATCCACAGTGTAAAAATTGGTGCAGAGTAGCAGTGATGAGAATGAAAATCCCATGGTAAAGCCATGTGATAATATGTTCCACTACAAGACATAACATAAGCAGATATTTCAATCATTACTAATGTGCTATTAAAGTAATGTAGTTATAAAACTAGATTGAAAGGAGCAAATTACAGAGGGATTAATGAGAGATATAATATTGTTATGGAGGAGAAAATCAGTAGCCATTTTTATTTATGAAGACCAAGGAACTCAGCTGGGAAAAATGTTTGCTCAGTAGCAGTAGAATATTTATTTTTTGACTTTTCTTTTAATCTGACGTAAAACTTCCCATAGAAATCAAGATAATGCGTACTAATTCCATGTAATTACATCTATAGCAGGAGTGTGTAAAACAAGTTTATTAAAGACAGCCAACATTGTTTTCCCTCCTGTTTATATTCTCCTTACAGCCTCATTGCTCTCTAGCTCTCTTTTACACAAGAAACGCCTAATACCTCTCCCCTTCCCCCCAAACCCATAACTTATGTAGCCAAAGCAGAGAAGAAGACTAGAATAGGGAGCTGAAGACAGAAACACAGGAGTAAGTATTAGGAAAAAACTATTCTTCTTTACATGTACAGACATTTGAAGAAAATACATTACTAACACAGAGTTACACTGGTGTATCCAGACTAGAATTTGTCCTTTCTGCTAAATTAGACTCTTTATTTCTCAGTAGAGTTATGTATTATACTAAATTGTATCCTGCTCTTATTCCTGCTCCAATTTGCAAGTCCTTGTTCAATTGGTACTTTGGGTACTTGGTACATAGTGGTCATTCCAGAGCCACTTAAATGCAGTGAAGTACCCAGCTGAAGATGTACATGAGAAAACAGAAGATGGTTCCACAAAGAAAGATACAATGTTCGGTGGAGGCTTATATATGCAGTGCACATCTTTGTGTAGGGTTGTAAGCTAGAGGATTTTAATTCAGATTTATTACTCTTTTAATTTATTCAGACTTGGTACTATATGCTCTCTGTCAATTAGAAAAATATAGTGTTATACAAAACATACTTTAATAAGAATTTTCTTTAAACTACTAGTTTCAGGAATTTCAAGAAGAAAATGGCAAACCGATTTCCCTGTCTTGCTACCCTCAGACCCTCCACCACACCCTCATATTGCAAACAACAAATCAGTATTCATTAGGAGTCAATGAGTTAATGGGTGTTATACTCAGCATGCTATAAACTACAGAATCACCAGATGGCTGAAGTCGGCAGGGACGTCTGGATATTATCTGGTCTAACCCCCATGCTCAAAGTAGGATCAGCTACAGAAGGTGTCTCAGAGCCATGTCCAGAGATCTTCTGACTGTCTCCAACTGGGGAGACTCCAAAACTTCTCTGGGCAACCTGTTCTGATGTTTGACTGACCTGACAATAAAAAGCACTTTCTTATGTTTAGGTGGAATTTTCTATATTTCCATTTGTGTCCATTTCCTCTGGTTATGTCACTGGACACCGCTAAGAAGAGCCTGGCTCTGTCTTATTTACACCCTGCTGTTAGGTATGTGTATATATATATATGTATAGACAAGATTCCCCTGAGCCTTGTCTCCTCCAGGCTGAACTGTCCCAGCTCTCTCAGCCTCATCTTGTCTGAGAGGTGGTTCAATCCCTGAATCACCTTTGTGTCCCTTCGCTGAATGTGCTTTAGTGCATCCATGTCTGTCTTGTACTGGGGAGCCCAGCACTGGACACAATACCCAGGTGTGTCTCACTAGTGATGAGTGGAGGGGAAGCATCACCTCCCTCGACCTGTTGGCAATGCTCTGCCTAATGCAGTCAAGGAGGCTGCTGGCCTTGTTCGCTGCAAGGGCACATCGCTAGTCCGTGTTGAACTTGATGCCCATGAGAGCCCCCAAGTCCTTGTAAGCAAAGCTGCTCTCCATCCAGTTAGCCCCACACTGGTGTGTGAGGTTATTTTTATAATTTAAAATAAAATAAATTTTAAAATAAGACTAAAAGCAGATGAATAGCTGAAGCTTCTAATGAGAAAAAGGCATTGATGATAACATACTATGGCTAGTTTTAGTCCTATCTCTTGTTTTTATGGGTTTTTTGTTGTTTTTTTTTTTTAAAGCATTGTTCTAATAGCACCATATATGTTGTTCTGTTTTCAGTATTAGACATTTTGTTTCAGGTACAGCTGCAGAAATGCAAAGGAATCAGTGATAGATTCCTAGGGCTGGTTCTGGCATATTTAGAGGAAGAGATGGAGCTGCTTTTAGTCATTGTTAAAGGGTCAAAACTGCAGTTGACAGTAGTTGGAAATGCATTAACTGCAGCCATTATAATTGAGACTGTAGACACAGAAGTGAGGGAGACATAATTTTCTTGTTTAGATTTGCTGTTAACTTTGTTATGAGAAAACCTGGACAGCTACAGGCACTACAATGCACTAGACATTTCACATTCTATCGACACACCGGCAAAGACCAAAAGGCTGTCTAACATCACAAGGAAGATAATACTAGTTATGAAAAGCAATTTTATGAGAATCCAGCATATCCCCGCTCAAGCATTCCATTACAATGCAAAAGACTGTAAGAGCTGAATTAATTAGTATACCCTGCCAAGAGGGTGCGTGCCAGTGAGGATATCCTGAAGGAAACTGAAGTTAAGAACTGGTACAGCAGCAGCTGCACTGATTGCTCATGTTAGAAGAAGATTTGGTCAGTGAAAATCTGCCATTTAAAGACCGAACTGTAAATCTTCAACTCAAATGTTATTTCAATTTTTCTATACAGATGTGAAAGCTGAAGGATTTCTTATAAAGGCAGAGCCAGTATCTGCCAAAGTAGATGCACTTCTCGGTACCTGGAACAGTATGTTAAAGGGTGTAAATAAACAGAATAGTTATATTGAGCAAAACTGTCTTGGCCCTAGCAAAACAAAAGGAAGCAAAAAGAAAACGAACATAGGTAGGGGATGGACTGGGGGCTCTTTTATTTGAAAGGGGTTCGCTCCTTAAAGATATGGTGGCAAGGAAAGGATCTACAGTCAGTATTTTTTTTTGCCCTCCGTGCCTTACTGTGCTCTGGAATAATTTCCAGTGTGTAGACAGTTTGCTTTATGAAGCTTCTTCTCTTTCTGTCTCAAAACCAGTAAGAGTATTTCTGTAGTGCATATTCAGAACTTAAGCATACTTCCCATGTGAGAGCATCTTGTGAAGAAAAGAATTATCAAGCTACAACAAAAAAGATTTTGTTTTTCACATAAAACAAAAGGCAATATTAGCTCCTTCAGCAACACACTAAAGTGCTTAATTTATATGCAATATATTTGATCTGGATCATAACAAAACTGAGTAAATACTGTGGAGATTTCTAAGAAAATGATAGATTATTACTTCACTCAAATACCAAGGGATGGTAATATGAAAATACATATTTTCACAACATGTTGCAAACATGACAGCTTGATAATATCCTGGGTGACTATAACAGACATTTTGTTTGAAAAAAATAAACAATATGGTCTCCTGGAGCAATTACACAAATGCTTATTGGGAATGTGCCCTGAGATATTCATAAAGAGCTCTCAGAGTGGGGCCAGGGTTCCTCCAAGGCTGGTGACATGGGCTGAAAAATACCCCCATTTCCCACCTAGCAAGTAAAAATCTAAGCCTGAGAATTCAGAACAGGAAGAAATTTCAGAAAGAACATCATGATTATTGAAAAAGTTGAGAATTACTGTACTTGAAGGAAAACATGGGAAGCCACAATGTCATTTTATGTCCAAATAAAGCTGATTCAGTATGTTACACAGAACTCACAGAAATGTATTAAACACTTTTGAATTCCCCAGGATAAACAGCCATACTGCATATCTCATCAGTTAATTATTTATTTCTCAGGACCACTAAGGACAGTATTTTTATGTGCAGAAATGATGAAACTGTAAATGCAGACAAATGATGGTAAAATCCCTGTAGGATGGTAAAACTGCAAGTACAACACTGTTTCACGAGAAATCTTGGAAATCTTGAATGCCTCATGGTTTGAGTAATGAGGGAAAGTCAATATAGGTAATTTTTAACATACTGCACAGTGTTTTGAATGTTACCAAATGTAGATGGATGACTGTCTACACACAGCAACTAAAATACATGGTACAAATCTCAGGGCTGTGAGCTGATTGTTTGTAGCTGAGGACAAAGCCAAGAGTAATTAAGCCACTGTGTGGAATTCCTAGTGTTCAGAATGTCTTGCTGTTGTGGGAGTTAAGGAACTAATAGTCTTTATTCCCAAGGCTTCTGTGGAAATTAGTTGAGTGACTTTTATTAAGTCACGTAATAGTATTCCATCTAAATAAATAAATACACACTTATTTATAAATAAATAGTCTCTTTATCAATAGTCTCACTTATGAACAAAATTTGATAATTAAAATCACCTATTTATGTTCGTGAAGTTGCAGTTTGGCATTTAATAGCTGAAAATATCATATTGCAATAGAACAATAATAATGGCTTAGACTGTCTATGAAAAGATTTGTTGGAAGTACAGTACTACATGGACAATCCATGTGCTGAAAGGCATGTTACGCCCTTCTCTATTATTGAAGAGAAAGTATGAGATCTATAAGCAGAAAGCTGAGCTGATGACAGAGCAATTTTCTGTATGACCACTACCATGTTATGCGCTTAACCATTTGGCCACTTACAGTAAATGACAGTTCCTTTGGCAGAGGATCACATGGGTTAGAGGGCTAATCTATTGTCCTTTACATGAAACTGTTCCATTTCAAAACACCATATTTTTTAACTCCGTGAGTGTTCTCCACCACTAAAAGGTGGCAAGGTCCATTTGTGTGTATGGTTTATGGTCTAGCAATAGTTCTACGTTGGAAGAAAGATTAATTGCCTGCTAGACACGATGAACATAACTCGGTAGAGCCCCTTTCCTACCTTTTATTTGCAGACACAAATATGCAAATGCTTCTCTAAGAACTTGGGCTTAGTATTAAAACTTCTTCATTTGTGAGGCTAAACTGTATAGAAAAAGGTGGAGGAGGAAAGACAAAAAGAATTTAAATGAGTCCAGATACATTTGCATAATGTGGGAATGTCACTGCACTTTAATATCCGTTATAACATTTCTGATACTTAATAAAATCAGGTTAGTGCCAGACTCCAGTAAAGGTCATCATAGTGCGTTTTCATTTTATAGCTACAATATTTTCACATTTATTAAGATTATTTTAAACTGTATGAATTAAATGAATGAATGACATACTATGGAGGTAAATATCAAAGAAGAAGAATTATTATTTAAGTTAAAGGATGATATTGGCACAAGATAAATTGATTATAAATTGACCATGAATAAATTTAGAGGGGAAATTGGAAGAAGGTTCCTTATCCATCCAAGAAGTAAGTTTCTGGAACTGTCTGACAAAGGGGGAGGGGATTGAGTAATTTAAACGGTTTTAAAAGCAATGTTGTATGCTTGGGAAAGCATCAAGTAATTAAGCAGGAGATTTCATGGAGTGAGATTTATCATAGAATCTTGGGAACTCATTTTATTCCAGGGCACAAGTTCGCAGTGACAGTTTTCAAATACATGGTGTGTCAGTATTCCCAAGGAGGTCCCTTACAAATGCTATTGCCAGAAAATCATGCAATCTTATCCATATTTCTGAGTTTCTATTCAGCACTGGTTAGAAATCAGCTATCAGTTTCCTGTCTTGATCTGTAATTTGGCTTCTGGGGTCTGCATTTACTGTCCTTGGAAGACTCGGAGGTGAGTGAGTAGACATAGGTGGGGTAAAATTGTACCTTTAATGGCATTACCTCCTCAGATGACTGATTGACATGCCCTGATCACACAGTTAGTGTAAAACCAGTTGTCAGGTATAAGCTCAGGAGAAAATTCTTTCCTGAATTTAAATTAGCAGCAGTCTTGTAGTGAAAGTATGTGACTGTCTTAGGACTCTCTCTGAGTTTTATTTAGCAACTAAAGTGTAGGGACCTGTGATATTAGTAAAATTTTTCCTGCTTTTACCTGGGGCATGGTTCAGGCTCGGCTTTCTGATAGGGTGTTGGGAAGATTTTTTATCGCTTTATGCACGGTACAGATGTTCTCAGACTCCTTGCAAACCAGGCAGCTGTAGCACGGCTGCCTGAAATTTGAGAAACTAGAGTCTATGTATCGGCTGATTTCTCCCATTCTTTGTTCTTAAACAAGTTAATGATCTTCCTTATACTAAACAGAACGTTTAAATTCAATTTTTTAAGAAAACAGAAGTTACTGTTCAGAGCAGTAACAAAAAATTCGTATGCGTTCCTTAATTTTATAATTCTGTAACCTTTTGCTTATAGACTTTCTGCTTCATGCTCACCTTCATCTTTCTTCATGTTGGTACTCCCTGCCTCACTACAGGATTATACGGACGAGGGATGACACATGAAATGGGAGATTTGCCTTTGATTCTGAGACACGAGGGGAGAAAACAGAATACCATGTCATCAGTATTTCTCAATGGCAAGCCTTTGTGCCTAAGAAGCCTTGAACAAGGATCCCATGGAGGCCAGCTTAATCATGAAGTTTATTGACAAAGCTGAAAAGAGAAAATAGTACTTGTGTATGACACCTGCCTTTAGCAGTGCTTTGGGACTCAAATCAAAAAATCAAACAAAAATCCCTCCTCCATAAAGTAAGATCTCACAGCTGGACTATCCAACTAAGTTACTTGTGATTTGCATCAGCAGAGATGATGTGGATCTGAAAGAACTAGGAAAATATTTGTTGCAACTCAAATATATTTGAAACAACTAACACATTCAAAAAGAAAAGCCTAGCAGGTATTTGGCAAGAGGAAAAAAAAAATCCCTTCTGTGAAATATTGCAGATAGTGTGATAAATACCATCCGCTGTCTGTTCATCAGAGGTCCACTGATAATCAGCAACATGGCCAACAGTAATACCCAAATTTCCAGGTCTCATCTCTGTGTGTTGTGTATTGCGATAGTGTGGTGATACCATGAAGAGAAATTATGATTCACAGTATTCCTGATGTTTTTAATAATGTTCACCCATGAAATATCATAAAATTGTAAATGCAATAGGAAATCATTCTGACCTCTTGTTCTTCAGATTTGTGAAAGAACTCCAAAATGACAGGCAAAGACTATAAACTAGTGTATAGTCTTGACTAACAGACTTTTCACTGTGATGATAGGAAGGATGAAAGCTGTAAAAAGAACTCGCAAGTTCTTTTTAAGAAGAACTTTCCACTCCACTAGAATTTCTCAAATCTGATCTTCTTCCTCCTTCTGATTTAAAACTTTCTTGTTGAAAGTGAGGGAAAACAATTTCTCCTATTCCCTGTTGCAGTAATGAACTTTACAGTGCAAAGGCTGTCTAAACTCACATTCCAGCTGTCACTAGAAAATTTAGCATATTATAGCAAATAAACCAGTCTGCTGCTGAAAAATAAATGGGAATTAGGACTGGTCAGAAATGTTTTGCCCTGCCCTGCTTGCCTGTGATAGGTGTGATGAATTTCAATAAAAGAGGTTTTGATCACTATTTCCATTAAAAACTTCACCTTCCAACAACAACATTTGAGTATTTTGCCAAACCTATGTAATTTCTTCATTAGGAGAAAATCTAGTGCAGACAGACGATCAAGATACGTAGTCCTGATATGTTCTCAAGGACATGAACTATATTGTGAAGGGACATAAGGGAAATAAGGAAAAAAGGCCTAAGTGCTCCAACACAGTAAAAAGATTTTCAGCTGGCAGAAATAAGAACTAAAGCATGCAGGAGAAAATAAACTGGAAAACATATATTAAGTGGGATGGAAAAAGCAGTAAAGCTAAAAGAGACCTTGGGGAAGAGAGAGGACAGCAAATTAGACATGAATTTGTAATCTGATATTGGAGCAAAGCAAGCCAATGAAAGTTGAGCTATTTATACAAAAGAAGTGCATCACAGAAATACTCCAGGTAAATGAAATAAACATTTTGATATCTAACTTTCCCCACTGTGGGTTTATGGCCTCTTTTCATAACCAAAATATACAAATATGGAGTGCTAAAAGGGTGAAGGGCTGGATCTGGTCAAATATAGGCCTTGTGACTAGTATCTGTTTTGCCTTACTTTACACATCTGCAAGTTAATTGATACATCAAAATAAGCTCCCTGTCTTAAGAGCAGTCACATCACCCTTTGGATCTGCCTGTTTCCACAAGCAGAGTGACTCAAGGGTGAGCAACTTAGCTGAACTTTTGCATAGCTAAAGTTTAGAGAGGTGAATCATGCTTTGCTTTTACTAGAAGACCTGAGAGAACTGAGAAGATGAGTATGACACGAAGAGTCTAGAGGGTCTAGTAAGGATTAGATGTTCTGAAGAAGTACTGAGAAAAGACTGAAGACGTCATAGCAGTTACTAAGTATAGGAAAAATGAAAGCTTTGAGGAATGTGAAAAAATATTTGAGATGGTATAGATGAATATAACCAAGAAAATTAAAGAATGTTGGTGAGGATTTAGTATTGTGCAGCTTGTACATGGAACTCACAGTCCAGTTCAGGTCACAGAAATGAATAAGCCACAGGGAAAGCGTTTGAACCTTCAGTAAGATAATTCTTATTCTCCACCTTCTTACAGTTTGTGACTTAGTATTGCAGCACCGTGAAAGCATTTACGTCAGTGTAACTGCAAAACAGAAGGATATCCAAGTTGTTCCAACTCAGACAGCCAGTTAATGGCAGCCTTCCTTAAACAGATTCACTACCTCAGAATATGGCAGCTGTGTGTCATGGCTAAATTTAGGTGAGCAGTAACTTTTTGCACACTGCACTGAGTTTCTCAGAAAAACACGGGGTAACTATTTCCTATGGCAAAATTGTTGATTTTCTGTTCTTTTATGTTCTATTTGTAGCAAGTGAAAAGAAGATATGCTAACCCCCAGGGTTTCATGGTAATATTTTACTAAGGAAGTAATATGACCTTTACAAACTGACCTTTTATAGAAAATTCTATGGTTTTTTTGTATAAATTTTTACTTTATTTGTGACAAAATTGGAAATCTATTCTTGTCACAGTAAGTTTTGACAAGATGAGGGTTTTTTGTTTGTTTGTTTTGGTTAAAGCATATGTTTCCTGGTGTAAATGGATTTGTTACTATCAGTTTCAGTTAACTGGCATCTTTCAAAACATTTCATTGCTTTTTCTTAAGGAAAGATCAATTTTGTCAACTTTAAACATGTTGGTTTACACTTATTTACGATGATGGAGTTGAAATTAAGTCTGATATAATTAAACTCTGAATATGTCACCCCCTTGCCTTTCCATAACCCTGTGAAGTTGAGCCATCCTGTCTTGTAATATACAGCCTTTTATACTGAATGAACAAAGCTGAGTTTGATATAAAATATATCCTGGAGTCAGACTCCCAAAGCTCTTAAAATTACTCAGAGAGACTCAAAATCTAATTATCTTTCAGCTTTCTTCCTTTTACCATGAGAATGGTCAATAAATTGGGGGGAAAGCCGACTCACAAGTGACATTTTAGATGCTAATGAAAGGAGAGGAAAAGGAGAAAGAATTTTCCAAAACTGAATATAACATTTGTCTCCAAAAACCACAAGTAAGCTTAGGCACCATCAAGTTTAAGTGTATCATAATACAGTTCATGCTACACTGTTTAGTATGCACTAAGTGTATAGAGGGAAGAGCATGAGAGAAAAGTAAATGGACTCAGTACAAAATAAATGGGAGACATAAGGCTTTTGAGACTAAGACAACATTTCATTGCCTCTTACTGTTTCCTTTCTTTTTATTTTAGGTTGAAGTTGTTTATCCTTTATATTTCCAAGTTTCTATATTTATCTGTGAAGCAGCTGGTGCTATTTGTTCTGGGTGATTTAATTTATTTATTACCGTGTATTCTAAAGACACATAACTCTATCTTTTAATGCTTTTACTGCATGCTCTTTCAATTGAAACAGTTGATCAAGTGTTTTGTACACCATCTCCCGGTTTCTTTAAAAGAACAATTAGACTTCAGTGCATTTTTCTTAAACAAGGAATATAATCAAAGTGAAGGACAGACTTTGCTCTACATAGATTAACTACACAGAAATTTCAGGATGCTGGGGAAAGCTTCTGGTAGATTTTGTTCTTTGGCTAAGAAGTTCACAAAGGCTGCAAATATAGTTGCAAAGTGATGTGTGATCTCCTAGCGAGATCACAACTAAAGATACATTTCAATGACATGTATTTGCCTTAATCAGTCCTCTAAGTCTTAGTTTTAGATAATGCTGTTTTTTTAGTCCATGTTTTATTGTGAGAGGCAAACGAGAACATAGGAGTCTTGTAAAAACACGTTTTTACATTGTTAGCATAAAAGTACCTATTATTCCAACAGTATTTTTTAGTTTTTAAAATGAAAATATTAGTAAACATAACTTACCCTTGTATCCTTTCTGATCCGATTAGACTGAAGTCACACATCTGTTGACTGGGGAAAAACAGTTTGATAACATCTCTTTGCTAATGTCTAATTGAACCACGAAGAGGAAACCATCTACATTCACTACAGGGCAGATGAAAGAAACTGTCAGCTAAAAAGGAAATCATGTTAAGGTCTAAAAAATAGAGGTGGATGAGCACTCAATTGTAGACTCATTCACTTTTAATTCATGTGGGGATTTTTTCTGTCCAAGCATAGGTATTTTTTCATGCTTTTTTCTAGTTTTGGTGATTTTTTTTCTAATTAAATTTTTTTAAATGCATGATGATTAGAAGCAGAATTATGCTTTAGGAAACTCACTGTAGAGCAACGTCTCTATCCTAGTGTAATCAGGGAGTGGGTGTGAGGGAAAGTCTACAGGTGCTTAATATACCACCTCCTCAGAAGTGCAGAAATTTTTTTTTTTTTAAGTAAAAAGCAATTTGCAGTTACCCTTTTGGCTTCTTCTCTCAATCTCTCCTTTTTATAAAAAAGAGCGGGGACTTGAAATCAGCTTATCATCCACATCCAAGGCTGGACTTTCTAAGCAGCTCAGTTTGCTAAACGAGTCATCTGAAAATTTGACTGTAAGAGTCACATCAGGAGCAGGTGTGCACTCCAACCACTCCTGAGAAATGTGGCATCCCAGAGAGTGCCACGTGTCTGATGCATCTTAAACCAAAGCTCTGAGATCAAACATTGTCTTTCATAGTCATTATCTGGCATCAGAAGCTGTTTTTTGCTTTTTTGACAATCTATTTTGAACTACTGCATGGCTTGTGCGTGTCGATACACTGACGGATATCACTCCAGCTGTGTTACAGATATTTTATGTTATTGAACAGAGGCTGGCAGTGAGTAGCAATTCTCTACTGAATGAACACTGGAAAATCTGAAGCAGCACAAAGTAGTATACTTTGAACTGTCATATTTCTAGGCAGAACAATACAGTAAATGATTGCCTCTGCTGTGTCAAAGCATCAACCCCTTTGAGGCACCAAGTACGGCTAGAGCAAGTGTTTGATATTTGTTAGAGTGTAGGAAAGGGTGCCTGGCATTCAGTCCTGGCTCTGCAGTTGATGATATGAACTCCAAACCAGCCTGGAGTGAGGGAAAAATAACTACCCAAGCAGAAAAGTTTTCCTTCTCTTCCTCCCAGCTGTGGTATGAAGTTTTCTTTGTGGGTGCCTGTTAACCATTTCATAGTCCTTAGAAAAAAGCACCCTGTAGAAATTCAAAGTAGAAACTGCCATATCAAGAAGAGTAACCGAGAAGCACAGGTACTCTTGTATCTGTAAAAACCAATAACAGCATTTTTCAATTGGTCTACAAAGCAATTCCTTAAGATCCAGCCCTTGAATGGCATCCTCATGCCGTTCATAGACATTGCTCTTTGAGTAGGGGTGAAGCAGAGGGCAACGTGAATGCAACTGGCCAGAGCTGAGTACTTTGAACTAAACAGAGCAGAGCACAAACCTCACCCAGGCCCCAGTCACTTTTCCTTTCCAGTCTCTACATGCCACATTGTTTGTGCTGGGGTGCCTTAATGTATGAAACAGTTGTCCAAAGAAGCTAATGAAATGGAGGGTGCTAGTCTTGGTTACTGAAAAGTTGATTGTGCATTATGGACACTGACAACATGCCACCAGCTGACCTTGCAGTAGTAGGGGTAGGAGGTGGTGGGGGTATCTCAAGAGAAAATGGAGTGAGAGGGCAGTGGCAGGAATCCTGAAATCATCAGAAAGCATCCCTGTTCGAGATGATAGGCGGCAAATGGAGGAGGATGATACGGCAGAGCTGCATGTGCTGCCTAGGAGAGCTGAGATGTGGGAAGCCAGCAGCAGAAGTCTAGGCAAGCAGTGAAAAGAGGAGAATGACAAAACAGCAGGCTTGGGGAAGGCTGGAACCAGTGATCTAGGCCAAGGTGCAATTTATTTTTAGGATAAATTCTTTTCAGTAGTAACAACAGTGAGAGCTTAGAAGAGGAACTGTTTCTGCCAGAAGTGCACCAGATTTGTGTTGTCTGCCTCCCACTGATGGGTGAAAGCCACCAGGTTCTTGGTCAGAGGCTGCCCTTACCAGCAGCAGCACTGTGTCAGTTTGTTCTCAGCCTGCTCTAAATATGCTGCTTTATGAGCCAGTGGCGTTCACTTGTTACTGCTGCACTGACTTTGCATGAGTCCCTGGGGGAAAGGGAGTGTAGGACACCCTCATGAGATTTGTGTCTGATGGCCTTTTGATAGCTCTAGGGCTCATATCACTTTGATCTCTTCTATTCAGATAGAGTAGTATGTGTTTTCCACTGCTCTAGGCCTGCCTACATTTTAGCTGAATAAATATATCCTTATTAATGTTCATTTGTGCATAAGCCTACATGTCTTCTTGTGACTGCATCTTGACTGGGAGCCCACTGGTGTAAATGCAGCCTCACTCCAAGCACCAGCCAGGCGAGCTTGCTCACTGTCTGAAGGTACCGTGTCTTGAGGGGAAGGATATAGTTCATAATCCATTACTATTTAATTGTATCCTCTCTGTTGACACGGCTACTGAGGGCACCAATTAGTTTCAATTGTGCAGGTGGTTTTAGTAAAGCAGACAGCTAGGCTAATGGGAAACGAGCTGTGATCATCTACCTCATTTCGCAGAGCTAAGGAGCAACAATCTAATTTGAACTAAGTTCAATTATTCTTGACTGGAACTTGCTATAACCTAGCAACCTCAGTGCAAAAAGGCTGTCAGGGCCATTCAGCCTCTTGATTTCTGTTTTACGTGGGTAGGTGTCTTCATAAGAAGTATTTGACAGTAACTGGCTCTGACGCAGCCAATGAAACGTTCATGTTTGGCCACATCTAACGGAGGGATTCTTCCCCACACAGACATTTTGACATTTAGTTCATGGGAACTGTAGGGAAAACTCTTCTCATCCAAACACAAAGAAAGCCATTGCCCATTTAATGAGAGTAATCGCACTAGAAAAATTATCAGATGACCTCCTGCAGGGTTTTAATCAGCTCATAGATCTGTGTTTTGTTGTGTGGCCCCGATCCTGTGTGTGCAGTTGGGAGTGAGTGTTTAGCACTGTTTTCTGTGTCCTATTCTGATTCTGAAAAGTTGACAATATTAAAAGGCAGAGGGAGTAAAAGCGGGATCAGAGGTGGATAAAATTAAGGTGCAAATGGAACCACACAGGTGTGCTCACTGACACTGGTCATTTCCTCAGAAGAAGCCAGAGAGCTTGTGTGAGGGCACCAGGGGAAGTCAACGCTTTTTGGTCTTAGGAGACAGATCTCACCACACACAAACGCTTGGCTAAAAGGTCATGTAACTGCCAGTCTATCCGATTTTCTCATTCTGTAGCATTTTGAAACAAGGCTGACTCATCCTCACTGTCATGTTGTTTTTCTTTCTGTTTCTCTGCAGGGCTCTAGTCCTGGCTGTCCACACCACAGACTTGTTAGTTTGATCTCAGTTTCTGCTTGAACAATACAAGTACATCAGCTGGCAGGAAAATGTGCTTGTGAAGCAGAGAATAACTCCTTCCACAGGGTGAGCCTCACAGACAGTGCACTGTGTCTCACTCTTCCTGCCTGAGACAGTCATCCAGTAACAATACCTCAGCAGGCCATGAAAGGCAGGCCATGACTCCTCCCTAAGGGAGAGAGATTATGCAAGGAAACAGCCTTTAATGGACAGGAGGTGAGCACTGCAAGAGCACAGCACCAAGAGGCTGAGATAAGCTCCAGAGAAACCCATTCCAGTTCCGCTGCACCTCACCACCCGAGTGCAAGGGCCACAGAGCTACGACTGCCATGCTCTGCTCAGTAATAGCCCTTCTGTTCCAGCTCACGTACCTGCTGACTGAAAGTGGGGTGCATCGTTACCGCAGCCACTGGATCCTGAGTGGTGGTGTGTCAGGGCTGAAGGATCAGATGATGTGCTGGATCCTGAGTGATCCTCAGTGATACTGCCCTGCTCTGCTGACAGTTCTGCACCTGGTGATTGCCTTCCCACTTGTGTGTTGCTATCCCTCAATTGGGAAGTACTCCTCCAGGCCTCAGGAAAAACGAAAGGGGAACTGCTTAGGGCTGTGACCATGACTAAAAGCATGAGATGTTGGGAAACATTGCCAGCCAAGACATCCTCCATTTCCTGCTGGTGAAGTAGAGTTGATTCCTCCAGCAATGAATTGTTTCTGTACGAGAATGAACTAAGGGGACCTAGACTCTTCCAGATGGAAAAGAGACAAGTGAGGAAGACTGTTTAGGAGCCTGTATGGCAAAGAGTGACACTGAGAGGGTAGATAGTTACTGATCACAGTCTCTTCTGGTATATGGACTGGGGGAATGAAATGAGGTTGAAAAATGGTGGGCACAAGGTAAATAAAAGATGGACTTTCGTCAAACAGTTGGTAATTATTCTGTGAAATGCCTTGCTACAGTATGCTGTGAAAGTTATTGGCTTTCAAAAGCAACTGGACACATTAACAAAAAAATCCATCATAAATTATTAGGTATAATCACCTCTGTGTAATGATGTCCCCTTTGTCGGAAGTGAGGAGTGCTACTTGCTTTTAATTTCTCACATTCTCTGGTCGTATCTACTTGTGGCCGCTGTCAGAGTCAGCACCCTGGACTTCTGTTGTATGCTGATAAGACCTTTCTGATTTAGTTGAATGCTTTTCTGAAGGGGCAGCTGGCAATATGGTCCAGAAATATATAGTAAATGTTCTCCAAACACCTGCAGGAGAGGGTGGTCCTCTCACACAGGAAATATGAGCAGGGTGATGCAGTGTGTTAAACAGACAAGTAGATAGACATCATATGGTTCGTATCAGAGGGTCTGCTGGTCGTGAGGTGCTAAAGGTTATGGGCTAAAAAATCATTTGCCACTGTGTGTGCCACCTGATGCACATCATGGATATACATGTTCCATGCCAGTAGACCAGTAAGATGGTCTTGACAATGTGAATATAAGCTGGTCCCCACCAACTGACCATGGATAAAAGTTTTCTCCCTTAAATTGATTTCGAAGTCTGTATAAACAAAACCAAGTAAACTATTGACCAAAATAGTTTCTCGATGAAATGAAAACCAAAATGTTATTTTTTGAGGTTTATTTTTTCCTATATTAATAGAAATATTATTCCAATAAGGAAAAACAATCATCATTATTTTAAATTAATTGTGTTTCTCTTTTGTGTTCAAAAGTAGACAAGGCATTGAGAAAAACAGGGGGACTGTGTTGAAACTAATACTGTTATTATTAAAAATTACTCTTTTGGGCCTGTGGCTAGATTGAAGGGAGTAATGAACATTTCAAAAATCAAGGGCTGATTTACAGGAGCTGAGCAACTGTGGTAAGAATTTCAAAGGTGCTCATGTCCTATTTGAACTATGATATATCTGTCTTCTGTTCTTGAAATCAAATGCTATCAATTTTACTTTTAGGAAATGTTACTATAGAACCAGGAGTATAGCCAAGACACTATTATTTTCTGGGTGCAATATCTCTTCATGTGGTAACCATAAAGTCAGGTTTGGCACAGGGAATGGGTGATCATGCTTTATTTATCTAACATAGAATTTTAGTCAGGTGCAAACACACATCTCTTAAATATTCAATAGTTTCAATTCAGAACAGAAAAATGTAAATATCCTATCTGATTTATTAAAGATGTCAACACAACAAGCATAATCTGACAATTTAAAGGATTTACTCATGGCTAGCACTCATTTCAGTTTCTCCTGAATCCAAAATCATAATTGAATCAAACTAACTTTTATCTGACATCATGAAGATTGAGCCTGTTCTAAGAATGTTCACCCTGTCATTGAGAGAAATGGATAGCCTGAGCTCTGAAGTCCGCTGTGAAAAGATATAATCTTGAATTGTGGCATTTGATAAACAGTATTTGTATCACCCCACAGAAGTAAATGGATTTGGAGATTAGGTGATGATTGCTAGTACAAACTTGCTTAGAGGTTTTTCTTTAAATGTGGTTATTATCTCAAGTAATCTGTATTCAAGCTGTCTCAGAATATAGACATAACATGGGGTAAAATTATCCTTATGTCAATGAAAAGAATTTGTTAATATATGGCATATCCCTTAATTGTGTGAAACAATCAGGGGATTATTAATTGCCTTCTTGATAAAGAGACCATCAGCTCAGTTGCTTTTAGAAAACAGTAAAAGGTGCCTTCCTGATTCAGCACAGAATTCATTCAAGCCTGTGAAAATTTGTATTAATTCAATATATCATTGTTATAAAAACTGCATTATGCATAGTTAGCTAATGCAATAAAGCGTTAATTTAGCACTTCTATTTTCAAAGTATGTTTGCATCTGAATCCATTCTCACATTATAGTGCCTTTCCTTTGTTTTATGGTCACAATTAGCACAAAACAATGTTTTTCTCTTCAAGGAAAACATAATTTAATATTAAGGCCATGTCTGAAACTGGCTAATTGTGACAAATAGTCCTGCTGCTGTCTGGAGAGCTCTTGAGCAGTACAGACCCCAGACATGCTTTTGATGTATCTGCTCTTTCCATGGAGAAGTCATTAGATGGAGAAGTTAACAGAGGTAGTCCTGACTCTCCAGCACTGGAGGCCATCACATAGCAGAAACACTTCTTATGCAGATCAGGGGCGGCAGAGACCTCAGGTCAATGAGGCAAACTGAATGTGGGTCATGTGCCTGTGCCTATGCCTGTGCAGTTAGTGAGCTGCAACCTGTGCTACATTAATCATGCCTTAGTTCTTTGATGCATGAGGAATCAAGACCCTAAATTCTCTCTTGACTTTGCTTTTCCAGCTTGTTGGGCATGGAGTTGCTCCTTCGCATGCTGTCACACACTAATAAAACATGTAGAGTGGTGAGGGGGGAGATTTTCCAGCAGGCATCTTGAATTGGCCAGAACTTGGAGGGGATCCGCTCAGATGTTTCACTCTAATGAGCTCCCAAACAAAAGCCTTTAAGCCACCAAATCTCATTTTTTTTAGAAATACAAGCTTAGATCGCTTTTTAAGTAGCACAATCTCAAAGAAAGTAGCAATAAAAATGTCTAATAAATAATTTCCTCTGCCTGCTGCAAGTCTTTGCATTTAGGCTTGCATTCAGCCAACTCAGAAGCTTTCTGTGTTGCAGCAAACTCTGCAGTGTCCTTTCTGATCCTCACGAGGACTCTTACCACTGCCTCTGAGGGCTGAGGACTGACTGCTCCTTGAGTTCTCTGTCTGAATGCATCCACTGCTCCCCAGAGAAAAAACTATCTCCCCTCTTCCAAAGAAGTGTCATGTGACGTCCTCTTTTTTTGAAGGACATAACACGCAGCAAGCAAATGAAACATATGTAAACATTTATCTGGTAGGGGTTTAAAATTATGCATGAGTCAATGCTCAATACCTGCTAGCATCGTAGGGGACGTGCCCTCAGATACTGTAACACAGAGTGCTGTATGCATACCCAGAAGATATTTCTTCCACCTTAAATCACTGGGTTTTGTGGATTAGGAGGATGTTTTCATATATCAAAAATGATCAAGGCTGTGAGCAGTTCTTCTGCCTCCCTATGGAGCCCAGACTGAAGAAATCAACTTTTTTTTGTTCTCACAAGTCCAAAATTCATCCACATCCTTAAAATGTTGAGTGATAAAAGAATTATGCTGCATAGCTTGATGTGTTTATTATTTATACTTTATTTGCATTTCTAGACATTCCAATTAAGATTTTGCCCAAATTTCTATCTTTTAATAGAATAGCTCTTCTGCTGTTGCACAGGCCTAACTTGCAAGATGTCGCTCCCCGTGTCCCAAAATGAGACACAGCATAATTGAGTTTATATATGGATATGACATGACAGTGGAGAGAATATACTCAGTGCACTGGAACATATTTCAACTTATGTTGTGCAATGAAGGCCAAACTCATCCCTGAAAGATGCCTACAGATTCGCACTGAAGACACTTGGACGTACAGGTGTTTCTCTGAGGTCAAAATATAGCCCTAAAATATTAACAGCCTTTCTCAAAAAGCTGAGAATGATAAAAGTCTTGGACAATTTTAAAGTAGTAAGTCTAAAGTCAGTGTGAATTCTCTGTGGCTGGAAGCAGTGAGGGGAAAATAGAAATATGTTCCGCAATAATTTATAGGTTTGGAAGATTAATGGAGAAAAAGGTGCAGGCATACAACAGAGATAAAAAGCAGTACTATCCAGGACAACCTACACAGAGAGATCAAAGTTAATTTGAAAACTTAAGTGTTTAAAGAAAAAGCAAAGAACAGCTGAAGTAAAGAGAGGGTAATGCTGAGGAGAAGAAACGAAAAATTAAAAAGAGGTACTAGGAATTGCAGAACAGAACAGAAACATAAAAGTAAAAAAGAGAGAATGTGTCTCTCAGGAAATTGCTGGGGATCATTAAAAAAGATCTTGAAGTGAGAGATGTTTCAGAAAAACAGACTATTCCTTTGGATGAAATTGCACATCAGTAGAAGGGAGAGAAGATTACCAGTAGAAGCATTCAATATGATGCACTTGCATGTGAGTATGGAAAAGGGAATGTTCGGAGTAATCCAGTTCAGAGTAATCAGAAAGTATACGAACACCAGGGAGCAAAACAACCCCGTCTTGATCATGGCACTGAGTTATGGCCTTACATAAGAAAAACTGCTGCCGTTTTCCAAACTGTGTGCCCTATGGACACTTTTGCATTGTTTCAGGGAGATGATAGGGCTTGAAAAGGGAGGTTAAGAAATGGAGAGAAAGGAGGCAGTAGCTGTACTGTGTCAGATAGAGGAAGACACCGCCAGTTCCTGCTACTTTTGGTCTTACATCTTCCTGAGAACCCTTCTGTAAAAATCATGTTTTCTCTTCATATAATGAATTTTCAGGATGCTGCAGTGGTTAAAAATGCTACCGGTGTATTTTTAGAAAGCAGGGAAACATCAAGTAGAGACATAAGAAGGTATTATTCCTACTTTTCTGGCATGAACGAAACCCACAAACAACTGAAAAACTTCAAAGGAAGTTGAGGTCTTGGACAGAATTAGCAAAAAGCTGTAAGGACAGTATCAGTCCTAGAAAGCGTGCTCTCAAGAAGAGGTTAGAGAAATTTGATTTTATCTTTGCCAAGGTCAAGAAGTGCTTCAACAAGGAAGAGAATTAAGAAGAACAAGTTCCTTTGATCTATTAAAAGAAAAGCATAGTAGGATGCCATAACTAATCAGAGACAGGAAAAAAAGTATAAATAACACTAATTATCAGGAATTTTGTTCCTGATACTTTTAAATCTAGCCTGAAGTCTCTCAGAAAGCTATGCTTCTGCTCACCGGGAAGTTGTGGGCTTGATAACTGGATCAGATTTTATGGTATTTGGTATACAAGAAGTCGGATTAGATGTTCATAGCAATCTATCTGATTTTATAATGTACAAATCTTTTTTTTAAAACTTACTGTTATTGCAAAGCTCTTTCTCTGTCACATTGTGTTAGATCTGGTATCATATCTTCTTTGGCAAGGTAGCTTATTAACTCTAAGTACCAACAGGTTCTTCTGTTATTTAATGGACTCTCTCTGGCATCTTTTGCTACAATTTTGAGTGCTTGGAGAAGCATTATGAACATCTTCAATTAACACAAGTTGGCAAAGCTATTTATGCCTTCAGAGCTTTGCAGTTGGCCATGATGACACAGTAAAAGCCATTTAACTAAGACAGCACAGAAGCTTTCGCACTACTCAGAAATTAATCTGCCTCCACTCAGACACTCGTTTTCACCATGCTGAAAGGAAAGAGGCTTTCTTTGTGCAGCTTGTTCTCCTGTGCATAGATATGCACAGCTATATATTTTATACATATTTACATACATGACATATTTCTGAAAAAAAATATTTGTGTCTGTGAATATTGAACCCAGTCATACAAAAGAGTTTCTTCAATGAGGTGGGTAGAAAGATATTCCTGTGCCTTACTGTGCTTCACATGAAGTCATTAGGCACTCTAAGAATCCAAGAGACTTTCTCGCACTTTGAAGACATTTCTCTGTGTTGTTGATTTTAATGCTTCCTCTGTGGCTGCAAATCTTTGAGTTCAATGTGGTGAAACCTACAGCTCTTGTAACAAGTATTCCCAGATACAATGTTTTCGCTGGACAGTAAACAACTGTCACTAAAGCAGTTTTTTATTATTCTATACATTGAATGTTCTCAGGGTCTTCCTTCAGCTCACTGTTGTTCCATATGTATATGCTGTCAGTCACAGATGTAATTCGTAGAACATCATAGCAGTTTGAACACATAATATTTGCAAATGACTTGTAAACTGTTAATATTTCATTGAATTGCATTGTTTGCAGTGGTTTAGGGGAGAAGAGTATTTCTCCAATCCTTAAATCAGACGAACAGTCAAGATATGCAGTGGACTCTCAGGCATTTCTGGAAGCAGTTTACGATCTTTACCGGTATTTTAACCCAGCCTGATTGACAACCCTAACTAAAAATGTAGGTCACTCAGCCATATATAGCTTATCTTTCAGAATTCCATTTATCTGATTGCAGGAACACTTCTTCCCAGCTCCCACTTGAAACTTCAACCCACCCAGATGTTTTTGGCTACATTTACCTGTAAGGGCTTCATAGCTTCATACTGTTTTTAGCAATATCTCTCATTCATCTGTGTACTGCATTTTTTATTGTAATGTAAAATCCTCCCTCTCTTTTGTACACGTTCATTCTTCTTCTGAATGGCCCTGAAGCATTGTCAGAAATACCCCTCCTGCATCAGTATGTTTCTCTTGAGAAATCCTTTTTTCTTTTCCCAGGAGGTGCTGTTTTGCTGCCCATGAAGTCATTTTGGAAAGTGTCACACACTGAAGGCTCTGGCCTCTGGGGTGCAGTCAGAACTTGGGACACAACTCATATTTAGAAGCCGCTAGGTTACCTTTATTTTTATGAGTACCACCTCATGAGGTTTTGGGATGACTGGGGAACCCGATGGTCATTGAACCTGCTAGTTTTCTCCTTGTGGAGTTGTTGACTATCTGATCCAGAGCCTTAAACTTCCCACAAATGTTTATTCATTCATTTGAGCTGTCTCATAAGGAACTGAGAAAAGGATGCTGACAGCCTCACCTAGCCCTTGGTCTCTGGAGCAAATGGACTGCTGTGCTCCAAGACCAGCTTGATTAGAATGCTCTAGTTGCTGGTTTTTAGCTCTGGATTGGCAATCAAGACATGTGGGAAGCAATCTTCCTGAGGCTGAACTGCAGAATAGCAACTGCCTGGTATATAGGTGGCTTAGGGACCATGCCCATACTATGCTTGATTTGGTATGAGGGCTTGAACTGTAGTCTCCTGAATCTTAGGAGACTCTGAAATTGCTCCATCTCTTGTATTTGCTGGTGTTTCTTGTTCTCTCCTGCTAAAGAAGTTCAGTTTCATATCAATAGTACTTGTTAGGGCAGAGTCATTAGAACTGGGACTAGGCACTTGTCATGAACAGGTAAAGCTGCGATTTAGGCATTATTCAACCCTTTGGAGCAATGGGATATTTGACACCACATCTTGAGCCAACAGCTTCCTTAGCAGGCTCTGGGATATCCTCTGCCTGTTCTGCTGCAGGGAGATCTGAAAGAAAATAAACTGATTTTTACTAATGGCTAAGGCACTAAGCTGGCACAGCTCTTACTGAAGGGTATCCACCTTCAGATTGCTATTCTTCAGTGAATTATCAATCGTCTTTCTTGAGCATTAACACAAAGTGTCCGGGTAGGGACTGTATTATGACTGGCTTGAGACAAAGCTTAGCAGTATCGTCAGCACACAGCACAAGGTGGAGTCTACAACAGAAACTGGATTCCATCACTTACAGAGGCTCATCCTCATTCACTGTGTGCACCTTCGAAGGAGTCTACACTTGGACATACACTGCTGGATAGTGAGTCCTTACTGTTGTTTGTATGGCAGTACTGAACAGGTCCATAGTCCCAGATGGATTCTGCCGGGCTCTATTGTGAATGTGTGTAACAATCCAAGAAGAATTTTGCAAATAAATGCAACCCACAGACTGGTCTGAAGAGACAAGGGATGAGAGGGGCCAGCAGTGTATTCTATTTTGTGCGTTTCTGAGTCTTGATCTGCTTTTCTGAGTCTTGATCTCTTGCCCCTGCTCTCTGAGCCCTAGGACTTGAATATACAAGGGATTTGTGCACCGGCTATACTATGATTCAGAGGAGGAAAAGAGAAAAGATTGAATGTGGCTTTCAGGTTAGAATCTGCAGAGAAGCTGTAAGACCATGCATAGGATGCAGTAGTAGATCACGGGCCATATTGTCTCCTTTTTCCTCTGTGTTTCTACTATGTGCTTCGTGTATATCTATATATGATACAAGCCTTTTTATACAGAGAACTTGAAAAATTATATATTTACAGTAATTGATCTAAAACTGTGACACACTCTGCACCACAAGTGTGAAAAACTATTACTAAGAAGACAGCACAGTATAAATATGACTCCAGTGATTTTCAAGCACAGGCTTAGTGGTGTCTAATTCAGACTAATATTCAGAGTAACAAATCTTAGTGGCTGTATTTTAGGAGCCCTAACAATAAAGAATGGGATGAAAAGAAAGAAAAGCAGTGAATAAGACAAGTCAGCAACTTGGAAGGCAATTTGTAGATATCAAGGCGAGTCAGAAAGATACGTCTCTGTCCTACAAAACAGGCTTCCTCCTTCAGACAGCAAAGCAGCATCACTCCCTTTTTTCCGTCCTTTGCTTCTTCTTCTTCCTTTGCTATTTTACTGCTGGACTACACCCACTATTACCTTTTCTCTGGGCTTGACTCCTGTTTTCCCACATCTTCTATAAAATTTCTTACAAACCGGTTACGAATAGGTGAGGATAGCTATCCTTGTCTTGGATGAAGCCTGGTCCCTCCTCACTGTACACAGCTCTTCAGGGAAAGGATACTGGTGAAGATAAAATCTGAAACACTTCCTGAACCTTTTCCTGCTTCCATTTGGACTTTTAAAATGTGGGGTATTTTTTCAGACCAGGCAAAATACAGAGCACATATAGGGTGAAATAAACTATTTTTGATGTCCCGAGTTAATGCGTCCTCTAGCATTGTGAAAAGATATAAAACACTGTATGTAGACTATGCAGTGTGACTCTAATATGTCGTTTTATTTGTTTCCCTTGTGGAAACCTGCAGTATTTAAAAAATGTTGTGCCCCTCCACCCGAAATGAAGGTCTCAGAATGCATTGGCACTGTTCCAGTTGTTTCCATAAGTCCTCAGTCCTGTAATGTATGTGCCATCCACAGTGTAGCATATGTATTAGGCTTGTCATCAATCATAACTAGATCATGTGAGCACATTTTCAAAGGTGCTGTGGGATCAACGTGATCTGCAGCTGGTGAGAGGACAAATCAAGCTGCAATCTTAGCAGTGCAGCTTCTGGCGTAGTGCTGAGATTACGTCTCTGGTTCTGCACCAGGGACCTGTATTCTCCATAGATCCTACATTTTCTAGCTCCACTGGTGGAGACCACAGTGGCATTTATTCCATTCTGATTTGCAGCAGCTTAAGTGAGAAGGGTTTGAGGACTAGGCAATGAAGCAAGTGTTTGGTAACCGACTGGGAATGCAATTTCTTTGAACAAATGTGGCCACACTTCAGGCAGTTTCTCTTACATAAATTGGCATTTCTAATCTACTAGCAGAAAACATTTTAATCCTATCTGTGTTATCAAACCTGCAGAAAGCACAAAATCTGCTGAGTTCTTCAAAATGCTACTTTGTTTTAAGCACTGAGACATTTTATTGCAGCCTTCCCAGCTTTATTAATAATGTTATTAATATTCTTTTTGCACAGAGCAGCAATGGAGAAGTGCCTGCTACTCATGGGTGTTTCATTATTTAAAATGTAAGTAAGAAAGGTTGCAAGAAGCTAACCATCTCAGTAGGAAAAAAGGAACAAAACTTTATTCTGACAGATACGGGCTTATCACAGGTTTCCTCATTAGTGCATATGAAATAGTTCATAGTTCTGTATGGGTAACATAAACAAGAATATGTTTCTTTGTTCATATACAGTATTATCCACCTGCCTGTATCTTTAGTAAAGCAATCTGAATGAAAAGTTTCTGAATAGCCTGTAAATTGATTTTATTTTCTCAGAGTTATCAAAAACTTTCCTTGATCCATCCCCTATCGCTGTGACTCAGTCCTCTGTGGTGGTTCACTGATAGACCATGACTTGTTCTTGGACTGGGTAGGGTAAAGAAAAGGTGAAGGCAAGCGTATTTCATCTGTCACCCTCGAGCCCTTGGGGAGTTCCTGCATGCAAAGCTGCCCGTGGCATACATAAAGGAGGGACATGGGCTTTGTTTTTGTCCTGCACGTTGAGAGGTTTTGTGCTGTCTGTGGATAAGCCTATGTCAAGCTGAGAAGGATTTAAACTAGCTGGGATTTGGCAGCTTTCATATCACTGTTGCAAACATGCACTCCATGTGCATATCAAGTTGGTAATTGGTATCTGCACTAGAGATATTTCTCTACAGACTTTTAACTGAGCAGCACTGCTCTCCCACTAGTCCATGGTTTTTTTTTTTTTTCAGGTTTTCAGAAATCACAATGAAAAGTGGTATGAGAGCAGGTCTAAGGGACTGTAGGTCCCCCTTCCCTGCTGGGATGTTTCAGGCATTAGATACCAGTAGACCACACACAGCAAATACAGCTAATTTCCTGTGGTTCTGTCGTTCTTGTTACTGGTACCTGCCCAGGGCAGGCAAGGACTGGGTAGAAGGAGGCTACGCATATTCCAGATCTGTTATTGTACAACAGCAATGAGCTTGATCTAGTTGAGTATGTCACAACTGCTTGAGGCTTGAAAATCACACCGTACGATTGTCTTGCCTTTCATTGGACATTTGAAATGGCTGAACAGTGAAAATTAAAAAAGGGAGATTATAGGCATAGTTTCTCCAGATTTCCACTATGAGCTATTAGGTATTTCTTCATCCATTAACAGAGTCTGAGGCAGAAAGCTTTTGGGACGCAGGTACTCAGTCAGGGCTCCAGAATCTGCAGAATGAATAGTATTAGGCAGTGTTTGGATTTTACTGAGGCTCTCTGCCTACCTCTTAGGTACACAACAGCCATAGGAGATGAGTCTTATGACTTCTATAAAAAAATCAGCACAACCCAGAAAGCCTGGGGAATTTTTCAGTAAAAAGTGTGACAACAAAGGAATAATATTTTATATTCACCTTTGAATTTCAGTTTGAATAATTCTAGTCTTGAATAATAGCTATGTGTGGAATGATGGTGGATTTTGATGGTTAGTGTATGGGACTAGAACAAAATAATGGAATTGTTACTGTGGTAGATTTCAATACAGAAAGAAAAGTTTCAAATGAAAGATTTTTTTAGAATTAGTGTATGGGACTAGAACAAAATAATGGAATTGTTACTGTGGTAGATTTCAATACAGAAAGAAAAGTTTCAAATGAAAGATTTTTTTAGAATAGGCATGTACAGCGAGAATAATTCTCCAATTTTACGTTTACCTCTCAAAGGTTCAGCATATTCTTCTGTAAAACAATATGCAAAAAAATTGTTGTCCTCTACTCACATCACCCCCATTCATTTACTGTTTTTCTGCAGATGTTATGAAACACCTTAAACTGACCTCATGATAGACTTGCATGCTTTTGCAGCTTTGGAAGCTGCAAAATAAGTCATTCTCACCCTTTTGTATTTCTCTTTTCTTCTCTTCTTATAACTACCTTCTAATTTTCCAGTTTCTAATTTTCCACTTTCCAATTGTCCTATAAACTTCTAGCAAGGGAAATTTTGGCTCAGACTTTCAGGATTTCTGGAGCTTCAGCCTGTGTTGTAGTTTTGAATGAATGACTGCTTTCCCAGTACCAACTTCAAACATTTTCTTTCTTCAGCCTTTTTCACTGCCTGGATTGTGAGTAGTCAGATTATTCTTTTCAACATTTACTGGTTTTGAGTGCTCAGACTCATTGGGAACTGGAGGGATGGAGAGAGAACAAAGAAAGCAACCCCTGTGAAACTGGAATTATGATGTAAGCATGTATATTCCATGACAATAAAATAGGAGGGATACATGGTCTGAAGGTTAGAAAATCCAAAGATAAAGTTACATTTTCAGAAACTTTCCCAAAATATTTGATAGCCTAAAATAATGAACTAGATATTGCTGACACATCACTTGTCATCTTAAAGTTTATCTGTCATGTTGTCTATAAGGTATGCTATGACTCATCTAATTTATTGTCCAACATATGTAGTTAGCTATTAATGAAAGGACAATACAGATTATTAAAGAAATGATATATGGAGCCATCTGCTTAAGTGTATAACAGTAGAAAGGTAGGTTAATACAGTGTATGTCAATATATGCTAATCACTTGAATTATGCCACTGCAGCAAAAAGATCTAAAAGATTCAGCTTGGGTGCCTAAGGTTGGGGGCCTAAATCTGTATTTGGGCAACTGCTTTTCAGGGCTGTCAAGTGTTACGTACACAGCTCACACAGTCCACTGAGGTCAGCAAAGGCTGTGATTGCTAAGCCCTCCTGAAAATAAGATCATCTGAATTTTGTGCTACTCTGCCTGACTTTTGGCTTTGGTTTTAAAACTTTGGCCAGAGGTATCTGAGGGAGTGAGGGTTAAACATCCCTTTTGTCAGCTTGACTGAGATTTATTGTGTAAAGCACTTCTTCCCAAGAAAGACGTTTAATGCTATTGATTGCAAGGTTGCCTACTTAAAAGTGCATTGTGACAAATGGTAGATATCACATAGAACAAAATTGTACAGTAATTCAAGATATGAGCGTGTAAGGTATGTATATCAGAGTAGCAGCTTCATTTTTTGTGGGGGCAAGTTAGAACCTCATCCATTTCACTTAAAGGCATTAAATATTTTTGTTAGTTTGACAGCTATTATGGGCTTGATCCTGTTATTCAAGGCAGTCATTAAACTCCCATTGACCTAAAGTGAGTAAGAATGGGGCCAAGCTTTTGAATATGCAAAGCAGACACTATGAGATGAAAAAGAACTGATGGATAATATTATAGAGTGAAAGAAGCATTACAGTGGCTGTTGCATACAAACAATAACAATCCTAATAATTGTCTGATGACTTCAAATATTTTGTACTGCAGTATTATATCTGTTAAACATTTTCCTGTTAAACTTAGGACCTTCTGTATCTTTCAAGAAATTTATCCATTTTTGCACTGCTATTTTGTAGAAGATAGAGCAGATAAACTGCTCTATATTTTATAATGTTGCATTTATTCTTATCTGTGGGTTGTATGACATTCTCTAAGTGCTCAGGAAGGACATGGAAATGTGAACGCTGTAATAGAGAAAAAAAAGGTCTCTACCCTGTAGGTCTACACATAAACCACTGTTCAAAGTTTGTCTCTTATTGCATACTGTTCTTCTAGCCTATGACTTCTGCATCCTTGGCTTCATGGAGCTCCAACTTCGGTAGAAATTGTGAGGGTTGTGTGCAGGAGGAAGGAGAATATCTTCCTGTTTTTTCTGCAGCTCATTGTCTATGAATAGCCGGAAACTGTTTTCTTTAGGTTGAAAATGATGTTGACTCCAGGATTTTTACCCAAGAACTAAAAATCCTGGAGTCAACATCATTTTCACAATCAGCATGTCTACAAAAGATGGATTCACAGAAAAGGTTACCTTGGTTAGGCTTTTCTGAGTAGCAGAGAAGTCTGGGCTCCTGATCATGTGGGAATACAAGCATCTAATGTGAAGAAAACCAGGAGTTCAGAGGCTTTCATTGTCCCTGTGTGTCCTCTTACCTAGCTCTGATTCTGCATTTTACCAAAATTATTAGAGAAAAAGCCAACATGCAGTTTATGCCATGTTTCTTTTCACTAAAAGGGTCTCTGCTGGTGTTGCTAACATTGTTCATTCTGTGTTTTGAAATATAAAAAGAAATGCCTTCAGAAATGACTGAACTCTTTATATCAGTACTACTGCATCTAGAGACCTTTACATGAAGTCACAAGGATAAGCTCAGACAAGCAAAGCTGAAGATTTACACCATTATCTCAGCTTTGTTACTTCAGAAAAGGCCATGGATATGGTGAAAACTGAGGAAAATGTCTGTTTGTGAGAAAATGTGGAAAAAGATAACTGATGTTCAGATTACCACACGTTTCTTATTATTATCATGCGATTCACGTTATTATGCACTTCATAGCATAAATGTAAAGGAGTTATGTTTGATAGAGAATTTTGTACACAATGGTGTAGAATGTCTGAAGTCAAAATATGTAAACTAATTACTGTCTAGGTCTTGACATAATAGGAGACATCATGTCAAGAATCTGCTTCTTAACCCCATAATTGCATAATTAGAAGAAGTAGTGGATTCTAGGCATTTAAAATGCCCTAATTGCAGGTTGCATTGAGTCATTTCTTACTTACTCAATAAGCATCATCAGAGATTATCAAATAAGGACTTAATTAGAGGATCTCTTTAATATACATAATATACATTTGGTCAAATGAAATAATTTGATAACATTGGGACGTAGGTGTGACGACTCTCACGCATGTTAAACCTAGCCTTATAAAAATGAGTGGTTTTAATGGCCTTTAGACAATTTCTTAAAACTGTAGTAGGAAGCCAAATACGAAGGAGGCAAAGAAAGTTATTTCTAGAAATAAACATGTTTATTAATGATGAAGTAAGTGAAAGAGACAAATCTAGGAGAAAAAGAGTACTTCTATCATTACAATGCATTTTATGCTTCAGCACAAAAATGAAAACAAGCCTTTTCATTGTTTCTTTTTTTGATCTGTCATGTGTCATTGATGTCCTTGCTCCTTCGTTGTTCCTATGAAACTTACGGGTATTTGCTGCCTGTGCTTAGGAGCATGAAATAACAAGACTGGGACTTGATGCATAAGTGTGTATCTCTTGCTGATGCGCACTTCAGTCTGGTACATCTACCAAGACGTGCTTAAGGAGGATCCAGGTGCAGGGTCAGACCAAGGGACCACTCTTTGTGGAGACCCAGGCTGTTATCCTGCTAACTACTGATGTCTGAGTTATGGAAGGGTCTCAGTTTTAGCAATGTTTTCCATGGCTATCTTTCGAGCACAGTTACGAGAGGCGGTAGAGAACATACACATTTCTTCACAGAATGAACCTACAGGGCCATTTAGGTAGCTCAGCACTACCTCTGACTTGCACAACAGGGGTAACTCAAAATTTTTGCAGGACATGGATGGTCAGGCCCATTGCCTTCAAACCTTTCTCACTGAAGTCAGTTTAGGTAAGTGTTTTAACACTCAACCCTCTATGTCATTAGACATCCTTGTTTTCAGGAATCCAAAACATGCTATTTTTAAAAACTTGCACTCAGAAATAACTCAGCTTTATGTATTTCACACTTTCCACAATAAACAATAATAACTTCTTGATCTGAGGTAAAGCAAAGAAATAGTATGTCAGCATTAAATCCAATCTTCTGTCCCTTGAAATACGCTTGATTTTAAACTCAGAATAAGTTTTATAAAGATCACTATGTTTTGAGCTCAGTTACAGTTTGTATTCAAAGTAAGGTGAAATGAGTAAATTATCTTGTTTTTACAGGACAGTAGATGAAATGCAGAAGCTCAGGGAATGTTTGCTTTGCTTTTGTGCTCATTCAATTCATTCAAGATCAGAAAGAAACAGGAGATTGCAAACACACCTGTCGTAAATCACAGATATATTCCTAAAACATCAAGCAAAGTAAAGATTTTCAGTTTTATAAATTGGTATATGTTCTTTTTCAGCATTGATCTGAAAGGTTATTAATAATCTAGTCTGATTTAAAAACCGATTTTAAGTGAAAATGAAAGGAAATTTTGAAAGTAAAAAGCAGTAAAAACTGAAAAATCCAATTTCATGTGAATAAGTAAGTTCAAACTACTCAAATATAGTACTCTAAGGACTTTCTTTACCCTATCTTTATTTGCAAGAAATTTAACCTTTCTACCTCTCCCAGAAAAGAGGCCAGGAAATTTAGCAAAGAGTATCAGATTGTGTGTAATCCTTTAATGAAGGCTTTGCTTGACCATAGTTTCTTGTTAAGTAAGGATTAATTAATTAATTAATTAAATCTCATGTTGTTAAGAAGTTGATTTGACATTTCCAAACACAGAACAAGGTGTGAAGGGCAGAGTTGCCTGAAACGCTGCAAACAAATGAGAGGATGACTCCTCCCCTTGTTCATCCACCAGAAAGCACTCAGTTTATATTTTGAAAGATTATTTATCACATACATCTGTCTGTAATTCTCAATAGTGTTTTCTCTGTCTTTGCTTCCTTGTTATGGACTTTTTAATGTAAATCTAAGATTATCTCTTTTTAACTTACAACACTGCAGTGGGTACTTAATTGTAGTTAATTCTGATCTATTTAGACTTTTGCTGTCAAATTAAGTAGAAAGTTGCATTGTTTTTTAATTATACACTCCACTAAAGGTACCACAGTTGAATTAATTTTGTCTACCAAAGATCAATTTTAGCAAGTACTATCTCCTTTTGTTCTTTTGGAGTGCAAGTCCATCATGTGAATTGCCTGTCACCTAGTAATTCTGGAACTGTTTCTTATAATAATGCTTTTACTTTAATTTCAGAACTATTTAAAAATGGATGTCTGGACTGCTTCATTGTGTAGAACATCAAAATTAGTTGAGAGGTTTTATTTCTGTCTCGGGTGCCTTCAGTAGGCTTTAACTTCGAGATCAGAATCTTTCTGACACCTGTAACAGGGATACTAGAAAGCAATCCACATGTTTTTAGCTGTTTCCAGTGCAATACCATTTGTTTTTTTTTAAAAAGATCTAAACACCTTTGAGAATTTAAGAACATCTGTCACTGGTGCTTCAATTTTTTATTTAACTAGGTGTCTACTTTTAGTCTTTCTGTCATCCTTATTATTCCATCTTTTCTGTTTTCTTCGGCTGGGAACAAGACAGATAGCTAGCTACTTCTCTACCAGCCCTACTGGTCACTGAGCCACTGTCTGCAAACTGACATAGGGAAAAAAAAATGCTCAAAGAGCTTATGACACTTCAGAAACTGTGATGGATGACTTTCAAGGCTGCTGCTGTCTTTTTGCTTTTGTTTCCTTTCTTTTCTGAACAGTGACATATTCATTTCCATTAATTCTTTTTGATTTGTAAAGAAAAAAGAAGGGAATGCTCAAAAAAGCATGCAACAGACGTTAAAGATTTAATTAATTAATTTCATAGAATTATAGAATGGTAAGGGTTGGAAGGGACCTTAAAGATCATCTGGTTCCAACCCCCCTGCCATGAGCAGGGACATCTTCCACTAGAGCAGGTTACTCAGAGCTCCATCCAGCCTGGCCTTGAACACTGCCAGGGAGGGGGCAGCCACAGCTTCTCTGGGCAACCTGTGTCAGTGCCTCACTATCTTCATGGTGAAGAATTTCTTCCTAATATCTAACCTAATCCTGCCCTCTTTTAGTTTACAGCTATTCCCCCTTGTCCTGTCACTACACACCCTTGTGAAAAGTCCCTTTCCATCCTTCCTGTAGGCCCCTTCAGGTACTGGAAGGCTGCAGTCAGGTCACCCTGGAGCCTTCTCTTCTCCAGGCTGAATGGCCCCAACTGCCTCAGCCTGTCCTCATAGGAGAGGTGCTCCAGCCCTCTGATCATCTTTGTGGCCCTCCTCTGGACCCGGTCCAAAATATCAATGTCCTTCTTATGTTGGGGGCTCCAGAGCTGGATGCAGTACTCCAGGTGGGGTCTCACAAGAGCAGAGTAAAGGTGCAGAATCACCTCCCTCGACCTGCTGGCCACACTTCTCTTGATGCAGCCCAGGATATGGTTGGCCTTCTGGGCTGCAAGCGCACATTGCTGGCTCATGTTGAGCTTCTCATGCACTAGTACCCCCAAGTCCTTCTTCTGAGGGCTGCTCTCGAGCCACACTACATCCAGCCTGTACTTGTGTTTGGGATTGCCCTGACCCATGTGCAGGACCTTGCACTTGCCCTTGTTGAACTTCATGCAGTTCATACAGGCCCACCTCTGCAGTCTGTCAAGGTCCCTCTGAACAGCATCCCTTCCCTTCAGTGTGTCAGCCACACCACACAGCTTGATGTCATCTGCAAACTTGCTGAGGGTGCATCCAGTCCCACTGTCCATGTTGTCAACAAAGATATTAAACAACACCGGCCCCAGTACCGACCGCTGAGGCACACCACTCATCACTGGTCTCCACCTGGACATCGAGCCGTTGACTGCAGCTCTTTCAGTGCATCAATCGAGCCAGTTTGTTATCCAGCGAGTGGTCCATCTGCAAATCCATGTCCTTCCAATCTAGAGACAAGGCATCATGCGGGACAGTGTCGAATGCCTTGCGCAAGTCCAGGTAGACAATGTCAGTTGCCCGCCCTTTGTCCACCAAAGTTGTAACCCCATCATAGAAGGATACCAAGTTGGTCAGGCACTATTTGCCCTTGGTGAAGCCATGTTGGCTGTCCCCAGTCACCTCCTTGTTATCCATGTGCCTTAGCATGGTTTCGAGGAGGATCTGCTCCCTTATCGTGCCAGGCACAGGGGTGAGACTGACTGGCCTATAGTTCCCCAGGTCTTCCTTTTTTGCCTTTTTAAAAATGGGAGTGATGTTGCCCCTTCTCCAGTTGGTGGGGACCTCCCCAGACTGCCACGACCTCTCAAATATGATGGAGAGTGGTTTGGCAACTTTGTCCGCCAGTTCCCTCAGGACCCGTGAATGCATCTCATCAGGTCTCATGGACTTGTGCACCTTTCCTAACTTGCTCCCTGGCTACTCGGACGATTTCTCTGTATTCCTCCCAAGATACCTGTCCTTGTTTCCATCCTCTGTAAGCCTCCTTTTTCTGCTTCACTTGGCCAGGAGCTCCTTGTTCATTCACGTAGGCCTCCTGGCGCTTTTGCCTGACTTCCTCTTTGTTGGGATGCACCACTTCTGAACTTGGAGGAGGTGATCCTTGACTACTGACCAGTTTTCTCGGGCCCGTCTTTTCACTAGGGCTTTAGAATCATAGAATCATAGAAAGTTTTGGGTCGGAAGGGACACATAGAAGTCACCTAGTCCAACCCCCCTGCAGCGAGCAGGGACACCACTAACTAGATCAGGTTGCTCAGAGCCCTGTCCAACCTGGTTTTGAATGTTTCCGGGGATGAGGCCTCCACTACCTCTCTGGGCAACCCGTTCCAGTGTTTCATCACGCTCATTGTAAAGAATTTCTTCCTTATATCTAGCCTAAACCTACCCTGTTTTAGTTTAAAACCATTACCCTTCGTCCTGTCACTGCTGTCTCTACCAAAAAGATTGTCCCCATCTTTCCTATAAGCTCCCTTTAAGTACTGAAAGGCTGCAATCAGGTCTCCCCGCAGCCTTCTCTTCTCCAGGCTGAACAAGCCCAACTCTCTCAGCCTGTCCTC
>Ga0065711_1004575_pt1 | contig 45644 bp, 22 predicted proteins | sample Hoacrofraction12_FD_59098 | JGI IMG/M metagenome (GOLD analysis project Ga0065711, IMG submission 59098) | Hoatzin crop microbial communities from Cojedes, Venezuela - Epithelial fraction 12 v2 (version 2) | ecosystem: Host-associated > Birds > Digestive system > Esophagus > Crop | place... | reverse complement strand
AAAAAAAAAAAAAAAAAAAAAAAAAAAAAGAAAAGAAAAAGCCTACCAATAAGGCCAGAAGTCATGTTTCAGGGGTGGGAGGGGATGGACAAGACCACACGTGAACTTTATTTTTTCCCCTGATGACACTGGAATAGTTTTTGGAATGGCTTTGATCTCCAGATTAGGGCACTAAAATGAAATAAACTCCTGCACCCTAACTGTGCAGTGAAAACTTCAAATCCATGTCAGGAATTTTGCTGAACTTCTTCATTTTGTAGGTAGAAGTTAATTCAAATCTTGTAGTTCTTGTGTCAAAGCCTTTTTTAGCTTTTGGAAAGAATTCTTAATGATTTCATTCAGAAGCTATTCTAGATTTTATGTGTTCTAACTTTCATCCCATGGATAACACTAAGGATTTAATTGAAAATAGTAAGAAAGTAACATTGACAATACAGCAGTTAATTGTAATAAATTATTTCATATAGTGAAAACATGGACATTCACAGTTTAATCAAATATGATTACATTTAATGAACACTGGCAGAGGCTCCTTGATCTCCTAGTTTACTGTTTCATCTTTCTCTGACTTGAAGACACCTAAAACATTTCCTGTAAAGCTGAAGATCTCTATATAGTGAATTTGAAGTAGGTTTTATTTTGTTCTTTATTACTTTAATAGGTTTCTGTACTGCTCTTGGCTAGGATAGAATTATTTTTATCCACAGTAGCTTCTTTGGTGTCATGTTTTAGATTTGTGACTGAAATAGTGAAGACAACACAGGGATGTTTTAGTTATACAGTGCTCACACAATGTCAGGGTCTTTTCTGTTGTTCACATTGCCCCACAGTGCATTGGCTGGAGATGCACAAGAAGCTGGGAGGGCGCACAGCTGGGACAGCTGACCCCAACCGACCAAAGGGTTATCACATACCTTATAACATCATGCTCAGCAATAAAAGCTGGGGGAAGAAGGAGGAAGGGGGGATGCTTGGAGTTATGGTGTTTGTCTTCCCAAGCAATCATTATGAGTGAGGGAGCCCTGCAGTCCTGGAGATGGCTGAACACCTGCCTGCTGATGGGAAGTAGTGAATTAATTGCTTGTTTTGCTTTGCTTGCACATGCATCTTCTGCTTTACCTATTCAACTGTCTTTATCTCACTTTTACCTTTCCCATTGTCTCCCCCATCCAACTGCAGTGGAGCGAGCAAGCGGCTGGATGGGACTGAGCTGCCTGCTGTGGTTAAACCACAGCAGTACCTCAGAAAGAGTCCATGGAGATCCAGGAATTTGTAGACCAGAGACCAAAACAAGTACTTTAGAACAGATGCTTTACAAAGTGTGCCTCTTTTTATACTCAAGGTATGTTGTCAAGTGTCTGAGACAATTTGCTATATTTTGATGTTTCCAGTGACCTCATTCAATAGGGATCCATTGGAAATATAAAGGCACACTGAGTCACTAACAGCAGTGTTGCAAAACACCCCAGATCTATTAAGGATGAAATAGATTTGAGCATTTTGAGGCCTAGCATCAAAATCAACTTCAGAGGTGGCTATTTGTTCCATTCTTGCAGCTAAGTAGAACACACTGCAACATTAAATAGCTCCTTTGAATAGGGCCGCTTAAAAAATAGTGAAAATAAACACCAAAAAAAGATGCTAAGAGAGAGATAGACTTCTTCAGAGAAACAATAAATTGTGCACAGGTCTAGTTTAAAATTAAACTGATTTAATGTCCTAAATTTCAAACAGCAGATTATGTCACACCTTCTCTGTTAAATGCCAGGCCTCTAATTGCACTTTTTCACAGAAGGTAAGAAGGATTAATTGGTGTTGTTACGCAAATACATCCCACAAGGACACCCTTTCTTCTCTTTGGGTCAATATTCCTGAACGGCTCTGGTTAAAAAATTTGGTTTTAATACATCATTTCAAATGCCGTCAGAAGTTGTCAGAATTAATTTTATATATTAATGACTTTGATCAGGTATAACAAATGTTTTCACATCAGTATCCATCTAAATATCTATTTTATCAACATCCATTCATCAATATCCACCTATATATATATTACTAGCATAGAAGTATAGACATTCATTTTCTTGTTAGTTTATAAAAATAAATCTGAAAAATATAATCACTCTTAATAAAATGTATTAAACCTTGTAATTCTGTGAAATCTTTTATGAAATCCTGAACAACATACTAATCACTGCCAATGTGAAGCAATGCAGTCTGTAAAGAAAATGACATTGTGTAGCTTGATGACAAGGTAACTTTCAGGACACCGGACTGTATAAAGTCATACAGAACTAAAACTTCAACTCAATTTTTTGCATAGTTTCATTCATAGGTGGTAGAGGGAACTTCTAAATAGATGCTGATTGTTTTTATTTTATTAACAACTGAAAAATGAAATCTTAAATCCTTCCCTCTTGTACAAACTTAATTGATATGAAATATAAGACATTCACTATATGTATTAATATATGTTCTAGATTCTGCTAATTAGTCAAACAAAACATAATTCCTTCTCTGTCGGGAGAGAAGGAAAGAAGAGGCAGTGCTATTTTCACCTCAGTGCTCTTGCCAACACTAATTAATTGGACTATCTTTTGATTCTGGGTACTTGTTTTCACAATGTATTGCTGTTATTCCTGTAATGACAATGAGTTTGCAAACACAAGTTTCATAACTCCAAAGAAAGAGAAGCTTGTCTTGAGGAGGTCTGAGGTACATCACAACTTAATCTTTGATGGCTGCAAGTGTGAAAATTATTGTAAGCCTTCATTTTACACTGTTTCATGCTGTTCATCTGCACAGAAATGCGTGTCCCTAAAGCAGGTACAGGGCTATGCCTAGCTTTCTGGCCGCCACTGTCAATGTCCGTGTCAGTGTTAAGCTCTCCCTAGTTCATTCTCTCTTTGGTAAACTGATTTGAATTCTGAGCTCCACAGTAGCCCAACACCAACAGGCAGGATTTTCTACAGAGGTTATCCCTGTTGGTTTAAAGTGACTCAGGACCAAAATTACATAGCTTAATTACGTGGCTGAAGTCATGTGCAAGAATTCTGGTTGTAGGCACTTAGTTTCTAAAATCACGGTAAAAGAGACTATACGCTCCTTAGCCACGTGAGGAACTTTGTGTTACAATATGACCAACCTGAGACATCAGACATGAATTTTGAGTAGGTATTTTAATCAATCTGTAGAATTTAGGTGCTCGGTGCAAGTTGAGTGTACCGTCACAGTTTTCCCTAGAAGTTAGTCTGATTGACAACCAGAACTTCTGCTTCCTGGTAAGCATGAAAGAAACCTCCCCTCTGTCCTGAATAAAGACAAGTGTAGGAAAGGATTAGTAAACTATTACACAGATAATTGCTTGATCAACAGTTGTTGAAACATCCTTTCCCACCACATTTAACCTTAGATACTCCTCTCCTTGTGAAGAGGCATTTCATTTTAAAATCCAACATTTTATGCGCATAATTTTAGAAGACAGGAGGGTAGTTTGGCTTGAAAAAAAATATTCAAAATGCAAAACAAGACTTACATGTGCAGTAGCAGTAGTCCAAATAACTTGTGAATGTCACTAGAAATTATCAGAATCATAGGACCAAGGCTAGAGAAAGGGGTAAACTAGCACTTGATTTTCTGAAGTCACTCACTCTTTGGGGACTTCAGGAGATGAAGGCAGAAGAAAAAATGTGAGACAGTTTACGAGAAAATGTGCTTGGGTGAATAGCAAGATGCAGGAAGACAGGTGAAACTAATAAGGGAGAGACTAATACCATGTGTTTTGGATGTTCCTCTTAGACACACTTGCTGTAAAGTAGATGCCTAAACCCACAGAATGATTCAAGATAGTTTAGGAGATGAAGCTTTGTATAACTAGTGAAAAAATTGGATATTTCTGAAGGGTAATGGAAATCCTTACATGCCAAGAAGGAAGCAATACAAACGATAAGAAAAGTTGAGTGTAACCTGTTTATATGTCCAGTTCTGAAGACTTCAGGCATAGAACTATATTAGCAGAAGTTCTATGGTTTAGATTCAGATTCTAAAGTTATCTCTTGAAATTAATTGCTTGACCACTCTTAAAAGAAAAAAAAGATGATCTGTATGGTAGCCTGGCTATTATGGTGGTTGTCCAGGGCATTATGCCTAAGACTCTGGATACGGACTCAAGTGCATATTTGCTACCCACCTGAATGCTCTCTGAACAGGTGTTTCTCAAGAGTTGAAAATAATCAAACAGAAGCCTAATCCTTCAGGAAAAAGACAAATAGCCAGTGAGTATCATGCCAAATGTTGCCTTTTTTTTCAAAAGCAAATAAAATGTAAGCAAAATTATGAACAAATTTTCCATATACTTTTTGCACTTATATTACTAGGACCATATGCATATTTCAAGGCACTGACCATATAGGAAAGATCTGAACTACAGGTGACTCAGAAAAAATGCATGAAGGGTGCATTGAGGAAGAACCAAAAGAACACAGCTTACACTGGTAAAAACTGACCAGAAAATAAAATTTTAGATACATGGCAGGACTTTGAAACAAGCCAAAGAAAACCAGACAAAACCTTTTCTATCTTCGGTATACAATGAGTAAGCAATTTAGGCAGTTAATGACACTGGTCTTCTGCTTACAGAAAAGACAGGCCTATTACTGTGAAAACAAAATTTTTCTTTATTCTTCTAAGTTTTTCATATAAAATCTGAATACTGACAAAGCTGTTGTTGAGAAAAATATGGAATACTAAAGCACTAAGATACTTTAAAGCATGACAGACTTTGGGAAAAAAATGTACAATGCACACTATAAGTCTGTACAGATGAATTTCAGATACCTTGAACAGCACACAAAAATATAGAGAGAGAACGCCTTTATTGTAGTACAAGAAAAATGGTATTGCTATTATTCAGTGACTTTAACAAACAATCAGATGATAAAGCAATCAGAGGACTGAATTATTTAATAATACATGAGAACTAGCTATTGCTGTTGATGAATATATGGGCAATAAAATATTAATTATTACAAATTTATTAAAAATGAAAACATGACCAACACAAAGGTATTTAACAGAGATAATAAATTTCCTTAGGTTTGCATATTTTAATTGCTAATATATGACAGAGTTTAAAGGACACATTCTGGAGGTCATCATTAAGCAAGTGGAGGAAAGGAAGGTTATCAGGAGTAGTCAACATGAATTCACCGTGGGGAAATCCTGCTTGACCACTCTGATAGCATTCTATGATGGCATGACCGTCCGGGTAGATGAGGGGAGAGCAGTGGATGTGGTCTGCCTCAACTTCAGCAAGGTTTTCGACACTGTCTCCCATAACATCCTCCTAGGGAAGCTGAGGAAGCGTGGGCTGGATGAGTGGTCAGTGAGGTGGATTGAGAACTGGCTGAATGGCAGAGCTCAGAGGGTTGTCATCAGCGGTGCTGAGTCTAGTTGGAGGCCGGTAACTAGTGGTGTTCCCCAGGGGTCAGTACTGGGCCCAGTCTTGTTTAACTTCTTCATCAACGACCTGGATGCGGGGACAGAGTATACCCTCAGCAAGTTTGCGGATGACACAGAAATGGGAGGAGTGGGGGATACACCAGAAGGCTGTGCTGCCATTCAGCGTGACCTGGACAGGCTGGAGAGTTGGGTACAGAGGAACCTGATGAAGTTCAACAAAGGCAAGTGCAGGGTCCTGCACCTGGGGAGGAACAACCCAATGTACCAGTACAGGCTTGGGGTGGACCTGCTGGAGTGCAGCTCTGTGGAGAGGGACCTAGGAGTGCTGGTGGATGACAGGTTAACCATGCGCCAGCAGTGCACCCTCGTTTCTAAGAAGGCCAATGGGATCCTGGGGTGTATTAGGAGGCGTGCGGCCAGCAGGTCAAGGGAGGTTCTCCTTCCCTTCTACACTGCCCCAGTGAGTCCCCATCTGGAGTACTGTGTCCAGTTCTGGGTTCCACACTTCAAGAAAGATGAGGAGCTACTGGAGAGAGTCCAGTGGAGGGGTACAAGGATGATGAGGGGACTGGAGCATCTCTCCTGAGAGGAAAGGCTGAGGGAGCTAGGCTTGTTTAACCTAAAGAAGAGAAGGCTGCGAGGGGACCTTATAAATGTTTGTAAATGTCTTTAGGGTAAGGGTCAGGAAGATGGGGCCAGACTCTTTTTAGTGGTGCCCAGCGACAGGACAAGAGGCAATGTGCACAAACTGAAGCATAGGAAGTTCCGTCTGAACATGAGGCAGAAATTCTTCCCTCTGAGCGTGACGGAGCCCTGGAACAGGCTGCCCGGGGAGGCGGTGGATTCTACTTCTCTGGATATATGTGAGACCCGCCTGGACAAGGTCCTGTGCAGCCTGCTGTAGGTGACCCTGCTTTGTCAGGAGGGGTTCGACTAGATAATTCACAGAGGTCCCTTCCAACCCATACCATTCTATGATTCTGTGATTCCGTGACACTTCAGTCAGGAGCACTCCTGAAAAGACTGAATGTCTTCACAAAAATAAAGCCAAAAAACTGTAGCACTAAAAAGTAAAATATTGGATGATACTACTACAAAGTGTCAAAATTTAAGTTTCTACTTTCCACATCATTTGTAAGCATTGATCTTATGTAAAAGTAGTCTACATATTATTGTGCTTAATTGGCAGAGTGTAGGATTGACTGCATATGAAAATGAGGGAGTAAAGAAAGAATTTGCTCTGGAGGCTGCAATATTGACCTTTCTTGGCTTATAAAACAAAACAAATTGGTGTAAAATCTGCAATAATATACAGAGAAAATATTAGTGAAGAATATATACAGGACATTATTTGTGGTTCATAATCATTCCTTGTTTTCTTTGTCCAATCAAGTGCAAATATTTTTGATTGTTCAAAAGACTTCCAGATTTTCTTGATTTCTTTTGCACCTATCTAAAATGACTAATTACATGGAACCTTTCTCAAGTTCGTACACTGATGCATCTGAAAAATTTCAGCCATCAGATTGCAAAGTGTCTTTCTCTTCTTTGCTTAAAGGTATAAGTCAGTTTTAATTCTACATGTTAGCAGTTACTTCAGAATGAATTTGGAAATTAAGAAAGAAGAAGGAATGAGCTATTTATATTTTTGATGTGGATAGCAGATTTTTTTTTGATGAAGCTTGCTAGATTTGAATGAAAGCTGAATGAAAACATTACAAATGTTAACAATAAAAACTAAATTGTAAAGACATTTTTTCAAACTAAAAAGAAAAAAAGTTGTGAAAATACACAACTTTAGTAAAAAAATAATAAAATTATTAAAATTTAAGACTGAGTCTTCTTGAACTATTTTTTTCTCTAATGTTTAGAAGTTCCTCATTTAGATAACAAGGACTTTAACTTGCTATTATTTGGACTAGTCTACTCTGTTGCCATTGGTATGACTCAGGCATAAATTCTTTTGTCTTTTTTTTTATTTCTAGTTTAGTGGGTTGATTTTGGTTGTCTGTCAGACCCCCACCCAGCTGCTTTCTCACTCACACTCAACAACAGAACAGAAGGGGACAAAACACAATTGAAATGCTCCTGAGTCAAGATAAATACAATGAATTACGAATTACTGTCACAGGTGAAACAGAATTGACTTAGGGAAGATTAATTTAATTTATTGCCAACTAAAAATGGAGTAGGATAATAATTAACTAAGACAAAAATTAGATCACCTTCCTTCCTTCTTCCCAGGCTCAACTTCACTCCTTCATTCCCAACTCTTCTACCTTTTCACTCTGCATCCAAGCAGCTCAGGGCAGATGGGGAGTGAGGGCTGTAGTTTCCTCCACTCCTGCATGGGTCTTTCCCAAGGGACACAGTTGCCTGCCAGAAAAACTTCATGGGTGACATCTACCTTCAGGGCATATCTACCTGCTCCATCATGGGGTCCTCCACAGGCTGCAGTGAGACAACCTACTTCACCATAGTCTTCTCCTCAGACTAAAGGGGAATCACTGATCCAGCCCCTGAAGCGTCTTCCAGCCCCTGAAGCGTCTTCTCCCCCTCCTTCTTCTCTGACTTTGGCATTATCAGGATTTTTCTCACACTGTTTTTTTGCTGATTCCTCTCCCTCACAACTGCCACATACCATTTTTTATCCATTCTTGAATATGTTATCACTGACGTGCCACCATCTTGATACTGGGGCCAGCTTTGGCAGTGCTGGGTCTTCTTTGAACACAGCTGTAACCTTCTGTGTCTGACATGAGGCAGACCCTGGTTTCTTCTCACAGAAGTCACTCCTGCAGCACCTAAGCTGACAAAATCTTGACAAATCCTTGCCATCCACACACAGTACAAATAGTTTCCAGAAATACATTGATTTTACTTCTTGTTCAGCAGCAGTGTTTCTTGTAAAATTAGAGGTAGGAAACTTCTAATAGTGATTAGCCTTGTGGTGTGATACTGATCCTACAGATCCTGACATCCTTTCATCCCATAGCCAACAGCAGTGGACTGATATCCTTCAAGGTAAATGGAACTGAGAGTTACAGAAAGTTTATGTTAACAAACTGCAACAACAACAACAAAACCATGTATAATATCAAGAAGATCTGAAAAAGAATCTAGGAAAACACTGTCACCTAAGAAGAATAGAGCGAAACCATCTGAGTTAATTAAGCTGGGGACTGTACTAGAATTTCAACTATGTGAATCTTCAGCTGACTGGTGTAGTAGTTCTGCAGTAAAGACATAGTCAGTGTAAGCAAACATATACAACAGTGCCTACAGGAACTTCACAAGAATGGAGAACTGTTGCCTGTGCAGAAACAGCTGACCAAGGAGAAGCAACAATTGAGTAGGTGTATCTTCCCTGTACAGGAATCCTTTGAGTGCAGTTTTCACTGAACAAGAGAAAACAGTGTTGAATGAAGGAGCAAGACTGGCACCTTGCTTCTATGAAAAGCGATAGATCTGAGGTTCCCCTGTATTTTGAACTCAGTAGGAACTCGGAAGCCACAGCATCATAAAAAGACCATGATATTAGTGATCAGCTGAATGGCAGCATGTCGTTCCTCAAACAAGTAACTCCCTTTTCTTTGAGGATCATGGGGGAAGCTTACTCAAAAGGTATTCCTTTTAACAGAAGCTAAATGCTGTCAGTAAATTACAATTCAGCAATGTCCTGGGTTCGGCCAGGACAGGGTTAATTTTCAACAGAAGCCAGGAGGTTACACAACCAGGCAGGCTGACCCAACCTGGGCAAACAAAACAGGGTATTTGATACCATGTGCCATCATGCTGTGTTCTGGGTGAGGGGGAGCTGGCCAGGGTGGGGGGAAGTGAGTGGTGGCTCGGGAGCGTGCGGGGCATCAGGTGGTCAGAGTCACTCTGTGCATTTCGCTGTTTGTTTTGTGTATTCTCCTTATCAGTATTATTGTTATTACTGCTCACTTTGCCTGATGTTCTGTTAAACTTCCCTTCTCCTGAACCATGTGGTTTTCGCCTTTTTCTTTGCATTCTCCTCCCCACACCAGTGGGGGGAGTGGCAACAGAGTGACTGCGTGGACCTTTGTTACCGACGACGGGCCAAAACTATAACAAGCAAATGCAGGAACTGCTGCCTTAGCATTGTATCACTAATTAGATGATGGATATGTTGCCTCTATCTTGGGCAACAGCTTCCAGTTCCTATTATATGCAGAGTAATACTCTGCTGTTTTTATTTTTTTTATCAGCACAACTAATGTACATGAAACACATTGTGTAATCTTTACATATTTAGATGCACATACACATACATGTATGTGCGTAGGAAACAGGTAAGAAGTGTTAGTGTGAGTGTGTGTTTGTTTGTATGTGTTCACATGCAAAGTACCACTGTAGCCACATATAAACACAACCCGTGCAACGTACCAAATAAGATATAGAGATCTGAAGTAGGAATAGTTTGTGGTCGTATCGTGGAAATTTATTTCTTCTCTCTTGAACACACCCTACTATTTGCGTGCTTTGCACCAAAAAGAAAAAAAAAAGGATCAGATCTGTCTGTTGTGGAGACTGTCTTTCTATCGGTCCCACACAGTGTTTAGTCTGCTTTGGGTGCTGCAAAAATACAATTTACTGGTTCATCGGTAGTGTATTCAGACTGAACCAACTGAAATACCAATCAAAACTGAAGAAAACCAGTGCTTTCAAATCAAACCAGCACATTATAACAAGAATTATCATTTCTGACATCTCAGTGTGCAGAAGACCCTCCACTGAAATTTGCAGAAGACGAGCACTCTATTAGACAGATGTGCAAATGAATTCATGGTAGAAATGATAAGCTACCACTGCCAGTGACCTCTACAAAAGATAAGATTGAAATGATGTCTGCAAAAATAAATAACATGGCTGAGGGAATAGAAATGGAACAGTCTACACAGGCTATATAAAGTAAAGGATAGAACCTGTGTTTGCAAATTAAAAGAAAAAAAATTGCTCTCCTAACGTGTAGATTAAAAACTACTGTATAGTCTTGTCAGAGACACAAACTCATGTCTTGCAAAATGACATTTAGAAGTGTTGGCACTCTTTGAAAACAGATATTACAGTATATTTGAACATTTTCAAATCAATGGATGAATAAATGAAACCAGAAAAACAATGACAATTCATTAACATGAGTTTGTGCAAAACAAATATTTCATAAAAATGAGAGACAGAAGCCAATATAGAGAATGGACTGTCCCAAAGCACACGCAACAGTGCTAGCTAGCCCTGTGGTATAGTATATACAAATGAGTCCATTCATCAATGTCACCCCGTACATTTATATATCTTGGGTTTCTGCAGTACTATATTTCATATCAATAAATACTCATTCGGACAAAGGGAAGGCAGGAGTGGATGTGGAACTAACCCTTGAGACAGACTTACTGAAGAACAGAATTTGACTTTAGAAGTAAGAATTCTTTCCTTAAGTCCCTAAGAGAAATAAACGTTCAGATTACTTTAATATGGATGAATTTGAAAATCAAGGTTGAAATACTAGGAAAAATACAAATGTTTTGTTTAAGCATATGTATTTCCCAGGTTTTGACTCTGTGTGTAATGTTAGACTAATAAGAGAATACACAGTTCCAGCTGTTCCTTAATGTATTTGTTTTTATTTATATAAAATATTAATAGCTAGAATATGACAAATATTTATTACAAAGATTTTTTTTCTGATTAGCTATTGAAAAGACACAAAAATCTCTAATTAAGACACTATTTCTACCTAAGTAAATGTCTTTAACTTAGTATAACAATGCTTTGCATTAATAGTTCTGTCCTATGACCTGATGTCAAAGAACTGTGGCCCAGAATGTTCCACCCTATGGAATAATGTGCTGCTAGAAAAATCAAACTAAAAATCATACAAAGTTGTCCTAATTATGTTTTCTTCTTATCCTCTTAATTTTTGTTCTGACAACACATAGAAGATCCATAGCAGATGACGTCCTGATATGCAATATCTTTAAGAAAGAAAATCAACTTCTGGAAACATCAGTAGAAAACACAACTTTAACACATCATCAGCTTTACTTTTACTGGAGTGAAGCCTGACTCCATGGATGCAATTCATGTTATCTTCAACTTCCATTGCTTCACTAGGAGTTGCACATGCTCATCTCTTGCTTTTAACCCCACCCATGATTCATAGGAATACTGCTTCTCCACTATGCAGTAGGAAACTCCTGCTTACATACAGATGTCTTTTGTCTACAACTGAAATGCTTCATTAGGAAAATACAAATCATGCTACGTGTTTGGAACTTTTTAAACATTAGTGTATTCTATTTACCCAACTACTGCTTTCCACTGGTTATGGAAAAGGTGATCTTTTGTCACTTGCTTTTTCCAGCTCCTTTTAGTAAGCTTGTAACTATTCTTAGCACAAGTCTTGCCCATACATGTACAATATAAAGCCACTCTTTCATTTGGCTGGTGGCAGTATTGCCCTTTATCTTCAGGGTGATACCTTTTGCTATATAAAACCTCTGACACATCCACTATGTATTCAGAAGTTTGGCTCAATATATTATTAAAATGGTAATAAAAAGATACATTCATTTAGTCATTGTGCTACTGTCAGCAAAATCCATCACCACTTTCTTTCCTAGAGTGTGATGATTTAATTTACATATAATAACCAGTTTGAAATAGAATTAATAATCATAAATAATATTCAGGCATAAAGTCAATGCCCTGAGTAACTTTTTCAAGCAGAATGGCACATTTTGACTGAAGAACTTTTTAAGTAGGTGCAAGGAAGGAAAGATTGCTTAGATGTCCCTATCCTTTCTCTTCTGTTCTCCCTTCCTTCCCACTCCAACCTTGGAGGGGCTATCACAGGTCTTCATGGTAGCTTCTTAAAGTATCAGGCAAAGTGAAAATCTGGAATGGGCAGGTTTTTCTCATTGACACTAAAGGTGAGGTTTTCAGAAGTACTCAGCCTTGATTAATCTCTGCTCTCACGGATGTCAGTGGTAAAACGAGGTCAGTGGAGTAATTATTTCACAGATGAATGCCCCTAGTAGATGAGAGTTGTCTTTTTTTTCCTTCTTTTTTTTTTTTAACATCAGATTCTCTAGAATTCCTGCAGTTTGAAATCTGTCCATTTTTATGCCTCTGAGCCATACAGTCCCAGAGGGGTAGTTATCTATAAAATGTACGAGGTCATCCACATGGAAATTCTTCTCCATTCTGCTTGTGTTTTTTTTTGTGGGTCTCTCTGAGGAAAAAAATGATATAAGCCAGTATAATTCAATGTTCTGTTCACAAAGAAACACTTGAAAGACAAAGGAGAAACCAAAGCATTGTAACCTTGAAACTAGATTTCACATTTCAAGCAAGAAATGTACCTCTTACTTGAATAAAATGTTAGCAGATACAGAGAAAAAAATAAACATATTTTTCACCCAAATGCACATATTTGACAAAAAAAAAAATTAAACATGTGCAGTGCATCACAGCAGAAACAAAAGGTGAAGGTCAAAGGGTAGTTGGCTTGAATGATAACCTTACTTGCTGAATTTCACTTTCCAGACCAGTAGATGATAAATCACACATCATGATCAAACAAATCAAACTGAACAACCTCATAAAATAAGTGCTCTAAGAGAAAGTACCTAGAATGGCACGAACTACAGGACCTACCCACTCAAATTATTTAACCTTCACAAGATCTAGTATCCTTTCCACTGCCATAAAGTCCAATCATTTTCATTAACATATAACAAGCTAGTAATGCTTGTCACCACAGTAACTACAGAAATATTTAAGAACTAAAGAAAAGGAACTGTAATATGCTGTTTGTTCATTTCTTGTTCATATTGATTTTAATATTTTATACCAGAGAGAATAATTGGAGAATACTCCCTCTGCAGAATTGTCCAAAGTAGGGTTTTATATGAGTCACTGCACTAGGACTCACGAAGTTCTTTTCCCACGAGCTCTCTTTTTATGACTTTGTGCAAGTTGTCTGAGGTTATTTCTTCCTTTTTTTCTCTATATAATTAGGACAATAACAGTCACACATAAAAAATATTGCACTATGGTATCAAGACTGAATTTTTAAAAGTGGATGCCTGCTGTGGCGAGATGTAGTTCCATGAAACTCAGATAAGTATCATAATGTTGTACTATGTACTGTTCCTGTTCTGCAGTGATGGTCATTCAGTTCTAAGGCATTCAGTTAATTAATTCTCTAATTATTGACTTTAAAAAGTAAAATCAGTGAAAAACTGAACAATTTTTTGGTGCGTGCATCCCTTGTGAAGAATAGAAGCTTGTTAGATAAGAAGTCAAACTCTCAGACTGATAATATTGTATTCTTTTTTTAAAACTGAGGTCATTTAAAGCTACATAATTGGAACACTCCTATTTGATGTAAGGAGTCCAGTCTTCACACTGTCTTGGAACCTGTGTTCCTTTCTGGATAAACTCTTGCTGTGTACCTTGGCAGCTCTATCTATGTACTTACAGAAGAATTTTTGCCAGTGTTCACCCCGCCAAGCACAAATGAAAGTCATTCCAGAATTTGGTTCTGTTGTCCGGGTCTCTGAGGTTATCCCAGTACGTCCTGAGACCTTGAATGCTCTTTCAAATTTCTGCACGAAAAGGATTGTGAAGTATTGGAACAGGCTAGCCAGGGAAATGGTTTAGTCACTGTTTCTGGAGGTATTTAAAAGACATGCAGACACAGCACTTAGGTACATGGTTTAGTGGTGGTCTTGGTCATGTTAGTTTGACGGGTGGACTTGATGATCTTAAGGGTCTTTTCTAACTTAAATGAGTCTACGATTTTGTAATTCATGCTTTTGTCCTATGTCACATCATTCACATGTCCCAATTTCAACATTACTTAATAAAAATGTACCTATGACAAGCGTCAAGTAATCTTCTCATTAGTATTTTAAATTGGGAAGAAATGGTATAGGCACGAAGGGATGCAACTCAAATCTGAGAGGGGACGTGTGTTGACTGGACCGTCATTATGTCTCATGCTCAGGAGCGGTGCATCCGCCTGAGAAAGAAATTTAGCAAAGGAGGCAGGACACCTGCATGGTTGAACAAGGAGCTTCTAGCAGAGCTCAGGTGGAAGAGAAAGGTCCATGGAATGTGGAAAGAGGGGCAGGACACTTGGGAAGAGTACAGAAACGTGGTCAGAGCGTGCAGAGATGCAAAGAGGAAGGCCAAAGCCCACCTGGAATTGAAGCTGGCAAGGGATGTCAAAAACAACAAGAAGGGCTTCTTAAACTACATCAGCAGCAAAAGAAAGGCTAGGGACAATGTGGGGCCGCTGCTGAATGAGGCGGGTGTCCTGGTGACGGAGGATGCAGAGAAGGCAAAGCTACTGAATGCCTTCTTTGCTTCAGTTTTCAGAGCCAAGGCAGGCCCTCAGTAATCCCAGGCCCCGGAGGTAAGAGAAGAAGCCCACAGAGAGGATGACTTTCCCTTGGTCGAGGAGGACTGTGCACACAAATCCATGGGCCCTGATGGAATGCACACATGAGTGCTGAGGGAGCTGGCGGATGTCATTGCTGAGACACTCTCCATCATCTTTGAGAGGTCCTGGAGGACAGGAGAGGTGCCCGAGGACTGGAGAAAGGCCACTGTCACTGCAATCTTCAAAAAGGGCAAGAAGGAAGACCCAGGGAACTACAGGCCGGTCAGCCTCACCTCCATGCGGGGAAAGGTGATGGAGCAGCTTATCCTGGAGGTCATGATCAAGCAAATGGAGGAAAAGAAGGTTATCAGGAGTAGTCAGCATGGATTCATCAAGGGGAAATCATGCCTGACCAGTCTGATAGCTTTCTACGATGGCAGAACTGGCTGTGTAGATGATGGGAGAGTCATGGATGTTGTCTACCTCGACTTCAGCAAGGCTTTCAACACTGTCTCCCACAACATCCTCCTAGAGAAGCTCAGGAAGTGTGGGCTGGATGAGTGGTCAGTGAGGTGGATTGAGAACTGGCTGAATGGCAGAACTCAGAGGGTTGTCATCAGCGGCTCTGAGTCTAGTTGGAGGCCAGTAACTAGTGGTGTTCCCCAGGGATCAGTACTGGGCCCAGCCTTGTTGAACTTCTTCATCAATGACCTGGATGAAGAGTTAGAATGTACCCTCACCAAGTTTACTGATGACACATAGCTGGGAGGAGTGGTAGATAGACTAGAAGGCTGTGCTGCCATTCAGCGTGACCTGGATAGGCTGGAGAGTTAGGCAGAGAGGAACCTGATGAGGTTCAACAAGGTCAAGTGCAGGATCCTGCACCTGGGGAGGAACAACCCCATGCATCAGTACAGGCTTGGGGCGGACCTGCTGGAGTGCAGCTCTGCGGAGAGGGACCTGAGTGTCCTGGTGGACGACAGGTTAACCATGAGCCAGCAGTGTGCCCTGGCTGCCAAGAAAGCAAATGGGATCCTGGGATGCATTAAAAGGAGTGTGGCCAGTAGATCGAAGGAGGTTCTCCTTCCCCTCTACACTGCCCTAGTGAGGCCCCATCTGGAGTACTCTGTCCAGTTCTGGGCTCCCCAGTTCAAGAATGTTGAGGAGCTACTGGAGAGAGTCCAGCGGAGGACTACGAGGATGGTGAGGGGACTAGAGCATCTCTCGTATGAGGAGAGGCTGAGGGAGCTGGGCTTGTTCAGCCTAAAGAAGAGAAAGCTGCGAGGGGACCTAATATATGCTTACAAATATCTCAAGGGTGGGAGTCAGGAGGATGGACCCGCCTGGACAAGGTGCTGTGCAGCCTGCTGTAGGTGACCCTGCTTTGGCAGGGGTGTTGGACTAGATGACCCACAGAGGTCCCTTCCAACCCCTGCCATTCTATGATTCTGTGATTCTGTAATTTTATGTCATGATCATGCATGACTGGTTCACTTTTACACCACCAGGATGCATTCTTCACCTATTCAGAGTCATAACAGATATATGATTAGTCCATCCCACAGAAAGGATAGGGCGTCTCTCTTGCCAACTTCTGCCAAACCTTCCTTCTCTCACAGTCCAGGTTACCAGGGGCAAATAAAGAACATTCATTTAAAGTAATTTCATGCCTTCCTAGTTTCATGAGTGCTTATCAAGTTGATATGTTCATATCCATTCATACCACCAACAAATGTTTATGGAACGCAGTCTGCTAAGGAATGGGTCACGTCTAGGCATATATACACACAGGTATAAAATATAGACTTAAAATGCAGGAGTGCCCAGAGTCTGGGTCAATACTGCCAAGTGCAATTTCGGAATCCAGCAGAAACTGCAAAGTGATATCCTTGCATTTATGGAAATCTTGAATGAGAGCACTGTGTTCTTAGGCTGTTCCAGCATAAGTCCCAGAACCTTGCAAGTTGCAGAAGGATCCGTGATGATACAAGCTGGCTAAGTGACACCTGGGACACTTTTCTGTTTGATATTCATCCTGACTGAAAATACTTAACAGAAAAGCAGTATTTCCTTGTCCAGCTAAAGAGACTTCCATGAGCAAAACCCCTAATACTACAAAATTTGTGCTTGCGCTCCATCTGTGAACCCGAAGGCTTTCCTCTCCACCACCCCCAAGCTGAGAGTTTGTGGAAGCTACCCTTATTGCAATTGCACTGAATTGTTATGATGTGTATCAGTGTAAGGGAAAGAAGACAGTGTGTGTGCAGGTCTGCTTATGCGATTAATGGCTTTTATAGACTTATGTAAGCAATAGAACTTTGTTCAGGCATTTGAGAGTTTTTGTTTAAAAAATCGAAGACATAAATCTGTAGGGATTTCTGAAGCCCTTGACACTTCATGTTTATAGAAGTTTATCCATCTCCAGGAAGGACAAAGTGCAGATAAAGTAGATACCATCAAGAGAGCACCTCTGAAGAGAAAACATCATGTGAGAGACCCACAATTTAGAATTAATGTTTTCTTATAAGGGTAGATTTAAGAGAGGTCTTTTTCTAAGCCTGTCAGACCACGACAGTTGTGACATAATATTTCCTTTCTTGAATCTGCCTCACAGGGGCTAGGTTTGGTGGAAAAAGGAAGAATACTCTCATGGGAATGGCAAGGGGCTATGTTCACTGGTGAATGAAATGAAGAGCAGTGTTTATAGTTGTATATGTTTTTTAACATGCATTAAAAGTGCATGTAAGCAGATGATTTTCCGAACACCTCTTGCATACTGTGAGTCAGGGCCATCGCCGGTGCAGAAAAGGCCACATCCACAGATAGCCATACCATATCAAAAAGCTCTTCCCAAGCATCCCCTCCCAGCTTGTGGGAAACTGCTATTGAATCAGATCTGGAATGCACTCCATCTTGCAGTGAGACAACCAGAATACTTGACCATGTTGTGGCAGGAAAACAGAAACCAGCTGAAATTCCAGGAATCATACATATTCATGGATAGGGAAGGACTGGCAGCATAGGTGCCATTAGCCGGAGTAAACGGGCAGTTCATCACAGTACTTTTATCTAGGAGAGAGAGGAGGTTGTTTTACCTCAATGGAAGACAATCTGATCAAAAATACAGCCATCATGGACTTGGTTGTTGTCCATAGGTCTGTCTTAGAAGTTAAATAAGCATAGACTCTGTCTCTTAGCTGGATCTTAAAATGGTATTGAAGAAACAAAACTGTATGAGTATTTTTAAAACTTCAGAAATAACAATAAGAATGTAGATGATCTGAATAATGAGGCTGAATGCCTGACTGCAACCTAAATTGACTTATTTCCCCTGGACTGATTCCTGTTCAACCAACTAGGAGTGACAGCCCTCCATAGCACAGTCATGACTATCTTTTTTACAGGCATACAGGTCTTGAAGGTGTTTTTCTGGCATTGTGGAATAAACCCTGATAACTAGGCCTTCTCCCAGGGTGGAGAATAGTATGAATGAACAAGCTGGTGTTTCAGCAGAGCCTGTTAGCGTGGTTTCAAGGCAGACAAGGCTGAAGAGGTGTAATGGGATGGATGCCATCCCATTACTACAGTCCTTCTGATATAACATATTCTCAACAACCATGAGGCATTAACCAGAATGACTACTTACTTTTATGCATCCTGAGTGGAAAAATAATTAAAAAGCTCAAAGATTAGAGCATTATGATACTATAAAAAACAAGTAGAGAAGATTTGGTAGCATAGAAATAAATAGAGGAGATTTAAACTGCAGTTTATTCTATGTCTGAAGCAGGCATGTGCCACAAAAAAGAATAAAACTCAGTAGATAATATTACATCTCACAATAGCTAGCCCTGAAATATTTCATGTGTTTAATAGTTTCTAGTCAACTCGAGCAGATGAAGCTAAACTGAAAAAATGTTACAGAAATTAGAACATTACTGCACTTCATTAGAAAATGAAATGCACACAACAGAAACATTTTTTATCAGAGAATACAGAAGGAAGGTGATATCATCAAAGTGTTTGCGACTGATCTAAAGCTGAAGAGCAACAAGGGAATGAGAAAAGTAAAAGAGAGAGGAAAGGAGACAGCTTGAGTGTCTGATAAGAGACGGAATCACATCAAAGATGAGAGTAGGGAGTGAAACTCCAGAAAAACTAAAAATTGACAGTGAAAGATACTCAAAGATGACAATCTGTTATACCTTATTAGACAAGGAAATCACCAAGTCCAGGATGAAGTTTTGTTTTTTACAATAAATGCTTGAAAAATATTAAAGTTTATGAGGTTTTTGCAGCTTTTAACAATCTTTATTTTAGTGAAGATATTTAGCAGAATAAACAATTGAATAAAACTTTCAACATGATTTTCTTTACCTGCTTTCCTTTTTTATTTCTTAAAATGACACTTCTTTTTTTCTATTTAAATATTTTTCTATGGGTAATCAGAGATAGAAGTGAGTATATTTACTTCTTCTTGTATTGGAGTAAAACTTATTTTCCTTAGAGCAAAAACAGAAGATCAGAAACAACATTATTAAGAAAACAAGCACTGAAAAAGTAGTTCTATATTAATATTTTTCTTTTCTTAAATTTAGTATCATGCTACATAAGGGAAGAACTAGCATTTCTTAATCTCATTAAATATCAGTGAGAAGATTTCTTGAACAAAATTGAGGTAGATTTGAAAATCTATTCTTGCATCAAAAGAAATATTTACTGGACTTCTCAAGAAGTTATTTGCAAATCAAATTCTCATTGTGTTAATGGCAGTTAACTATATGAATACTTATGAATAAGAGAGAAGGCAAAAAAGCGTGTAACTTCTTACTTAAGTGTAATTGAGAAGCTAATCCAAAGACTTATTGAAAATGTGATATAGAAAATTCCACTCTGCTGTATTTGACTAAAGAAAGGAAACTCAGGTATTTTTGAAACTCCATATTACAGCAAAAGCTAATAAGAACGTGGGCTAATATCTAGTACAGATGAAATTTCATAAATGTTTACAAGAAGTCGGTCAATGTTCCTCTATTTAATACCTTGACTGAGGCATCTATAACTGGGTAGCAGTTCCCTAAGAACTTTTACAGAGGATAATTTCAGATTTGTAAGCTGGACACTTCAGTACTGACTGTCAAAAACCTAGCTGTTGTGAGACTTCTGTATCTTCAGGGTAACATATAGACTTCTGAATGACATAGATACCTGGCACAGGATTTAGATAAGCAAGTTCACCTGTGAATCTGTTTTGAGGATAGCACCAAGAAAATAATCAGAGAGCAAAATGAGAAAGAAATAGTTACTAGTTTTGTTGTTTTCAGCATCTTCAGGACCTATTCGTCTTGTGTTTTCTGCCACACAACAACCCATCCAATTGTATTCTTACCTAGGCCTTAGTTCTCAAACAGTATTGGACATACAGTTACACAGCCACATAGAAAAAGTGTCTACCCCAAACTACATTCTGGGTCCTATATCATGAAGCAAGACTTTAAGATGCAAAACAGGGATACAGATCAAAAATGTCCTATGCCAGGAACTTCTTAACCCTCAGTTGTGTGTAATTTCACTCATGGCTGGGCCTTTGATGTCATGCCGTGTGAATGCAGCTGATGTGCTTGGCTCTGAGACCGGAAGTTTGAGTTGGAGACATACAATACAAGTACTTAGATGTTAAATTTAGAAGCCACTTTACTGTGCCATGCTACAGAATAAGAAAGTAATGGTGATTTGATGAGGGTAGACCAGACCACAGAACAAATGGATAAATACCGTCTGCGAAAATAACAGATCTCAGTGCTGTTGAATACACTGTAGCTTCTGTGTTCTCTGAGAGTCATTGTATTAGAGCCAGTGCATACTCTTTGCGTGGATTTCTCTTTGCTATTATGACTATAAACTACATATAAGACTCTAAATTACCATTTACCAGTTGAATGTGGATGATAAAGTTTTCTCACAAATAAACCAAAAAGGTCTAAAAGTCTATGGTGAGAGGAAGTGACTAGAACAGTTCAGTAAATGATTTGCATGTAAGGATTTCTTTCTAACATTTAGGAATTCATTTTGCTTCATTTACATTTAGTTTCAAGATTGATTAAATCACACAATCAAAAAGCACATTGGAAAAGTTGTATAATTCATGCACAATAGCAGGAAAGGATATACCATTTGCAGGATCAGAATGAACAGGCATGTTGAAGAGGAAGATCAATTTACTCATGCAAAGGTGTGGGCATTTTTCTCCATTTAAATTACAAAGTCCTTTTTATATATAGTTATGTATGTCAGATTTTTCTGCCACACAAAAGGTGACTGTCTTAACGTAGTTCTGTGTCCTAAATAGAATATAATAGAAAAGAAAATAATTAATAGATTCTTCGGTTATTTCAGATAAATCTGTATCTCTTATTATAAGTGCTGTTATTCTGATTGTGCTTCTTTCATCTGAGAATAGGCCAAACAGCTAGCTGTGACAGTTGCAAATCCCCACCAAAGCAAAAAATGTAATCAAAGCAGTATGGCTAACAGTGAAAGTAAGCAAAAAACACTTGAAATTATTTTTAAATACAAAAATGTACTTAAATACAGAGAAACCTTAGTAAAGGATACCTATTCAGAAATGTCACCAAAACTGACGTTGTCATGTAGCTTAAACTTCAAACATACTGTGAGTTCCATCACAGTCTGTGTGGCTAGAATGAATCATAGAAACATAGAGTCATAGGTTGGAAAAGACCTCCAAGATCATCAAGTCCAACCATCAACCCAACAGCAACACGCCTACTAAACCATATCCTGAATCTACGTGCCACATGTACACGTTTGTTAAACACCTCCAGGGATAATGGATGAATCACATCCCTGGGCAGCCTATTCCAATGTCTGATAACTCTCTCAGTAAAAATATCTTTCCTAACATACAATCTAAATCTCAGCTGACGCAACTTGAGGTCATTTCCTCTCATCCTATCACTAGTTACCTGGGAGAAGAGACCAACATCTGCCTCACTACAACCTCCTTTCAAGTAGTTGTAGAGAGCAATAAGGTCCCCCCCCAGCCTCCTCTTCTGCAGACTAAACAGCCCCAGCTCCCTCAGTTGCTCTTCGTAAGATCTGATCTCTAGAACCCTCACCAGACACGTTGCCCTTCTCTGGTCACACTCCAGCAACTCAATGTCCTACCTGTAGTGAGGGGCCCAAAAATGAACACAGTACTCCAGCTGCGGCCTCACCAGTGCCGAGTACAGGGGCACAATCATGTCACTACTCCTGCTGGCCATGCTATTCCTGATACAAGCCAGGATGCTGTTGGCCTTCTTGGCCACCTGGGCACACTGCTGACTCTTGTTCAGCTGACTGTTGACCAACACCTCAAGGTCCTTTTCCACCAGGCAGCTTTCCAGCCACTCTTCCCCAAGCCTGTCGCATTGCATGGGATTGTTGTGACCCAAGTGCAGGACCCGGCACTTGGCCTTGTTGAAACTTTTACAGTTGGCCTCAGCCCATTGACACAGCCTGTCCAGATCCCTCTGCAGAGCCTGCTTACTCTCAAGCAAATTGACACTCTCACCCAGCTTGGTGTCATCGGCAAACTTACTGAGGGAGCACTCCATCCCCTCATCCAGATCATTGATAAAAATTTTAAACAAGACCGGATCCAAAACTGAGCTCTGGGGGACACCACTTGTGACTGGCCGCCAACTGGATTTAACTCCATCCACCACCACTCTCTGCACTTGGCCGTTCAGCCAGTTCTTTAGCCAGTGAAGAGTACACCCATTCAAACCATCAACAGTTTCAAAGGCTTTAATAAAGTCCAGGTAGATGAGATCCACAGCCTTTCCCTCATCCACTAGGCAGGTTACCTGGTCATAGAAGGAGATCAGGTTGGTCAAGCAGGACCTGTCTCTCATGAACCCATGCTGGCTGGGCCTGAAGCCCTGGTTGTCCCTCACATGCCCAGTGAGTGCACTCAGGATGAACTACTCCATAATGTTGCCTGGCACCCAGGTCAGGCTGACAGGCCTGTAATTCCCAGGATTCTTCTTCCGGCCCTTCACAGAATCACAGAATCACAGAATGGTAGGGGTTGGAAGGGACCTCTGTGGGTCATCTAGTCCAACCTCTCTGCCGAAGCAGGGTCGCCTACAGCAGGCTGCACAGCACCGCGTCCAGGCTGGTCTTGAATATCTCCAGAGAAGGAGACTCCACAACCTCCCTGGGCAGCCTGTTCCAGGACTCCATCACCCTCAGAGTGAAGAAATTCTTCCTCATGTTCAGACGGAACTTCCTATGCTTCAGTTTGTGCCCATTGCCCCTTGTCCTGTCACTGGGCACCACTGAAAAGAGTTTGGCCCCATTCTCCTGACACCTACCCTTCAGATATTTGTAAGCATATATTAGGTCCCCTCTCAGCCTTCTCTTCTTTAGGCTAAACAAGCCCAGCTCCCTCAGCCTCTCCTCATACGAGAGATGCTCTAGTCCCCTCACCATGCTCGTAGCCCTCCGCTGGACTCTCTCCAGTAGCTCCTCAACTTTCTTGAAGTGGGGAGCCCAGAACTGGACAGAGTACTCCAGATGGGGCCTCACCAGGGCAGTGTAGAGGGGAAGGAGAACCTCCCTCGACCTACTGGCCACACCCCTCCTAATGCATCCCAGGATCCCATTTGCTTTCTTGGCAGTCAGGGCACACTGCTGGCTCATAGTCAACCTGTCATCCACCAGGACACCCAGGTCCCTCTCCACAGAGCTGCTCTCCAGCTTCTCTCTTCTTGTACATGGGTGTTACACTGGCGATCTTCCATTCATCTGGGACCTCCACTGTTAGCCAGAACCATTAATAAATGATGGAGTGTGGCTTGGCTATCTCCTCCGCCAGTTCCTGCAGCACTCTTGGGTGGATCCCATCTGGCCCCGTATACCTGTGAGTGTCCAGGTGGCATAGCAGGTCATTAACTGCTTCCTCCTGAGTTATGGGAGGTTTATTCTGCTCTCCTTCCCTATCTTCCAGTTCAGGGGGCTGACTACCCTGGGAATAACCAGTCTGACTATTAAAGACTGAGAGAAAGAAGGCATTAACTACCTCAGCCTTTTCCTCATCCTTGGTAGCAATGTTCCCCCTCGCATCCAATAAGAGATGGAGACTCTCCTTGGCCCTCTTTTTGTTGTGCATGTATTTGCAAAAACATTTTTTGTTGTCCCTTACAACAGTGGCCAGTCTGAGGTCTAGCTGGGCTTTTGCCTTTTAAATTTCCCCTCTACACGCCCTAATGATACCCCTTTACTCTGCTTGAGTCACCCTCCCTTTCTTCCATAAGTGGCAGACCCTCCTTTTTTCCCTAAGTCCCAGCAAGATCTCCCTGTTCATCCAGGCCAGTTGTCTTCCCTGCCTCTTTACCTTGCCGCACTTGGCAACAGCCTGCTTCTGTGCCTTTAGCAGCTCCCTCTTTCCTGCTCAGGGGATGGAGGGGGGAGGGGGAGGTTAGAGTCTCCTTTCCTCCCCTGTGCTTTTGCCACCTTCCTGCCGCGATTTTGCCACTTTAGGAAGGGTCCCTTGGTGCTAACTTCCACTCCACAGCCCTTCACCTATGGTGGCTTCACCGAAAAAATTCTCACTTTCTCTAGAAAATATTTTCAGTGTAAGATTCACAGATGAAGAAAGTCTGTCCTTAGGTCTTCATCATGAGCCTACATTTAGATCTGTTAGATTTATTACAAACTGACTTAGTGCATGTTTCTGGAAGATACAATGAAAATTGTTTTAAAGCATCTCATACTAGATTAAAAACGGTCACATATGCTAAAAAAGTCTTGGCAAGTAAACTTCATACTATCCAAGTTTAAGAGGAGTAAGAGACTGTCTGTTGTCCTTCACAGTAAGTGCCATATTGCATTGCATAAAAGTGGGCAGAAAAAGAATGAATAGAGAACTTTGAGCATCAGTCTGGTCTTCCCATAGACAGTCCCCACTGCTCTGGGCGGCATTTATTATCATAAACAAGAGAATATTTGGTAGGATTCAATGCAAATACAAGTTTGCCTGGGGAGTCATAAGCCTTCTTTTCTTCCTACATGACAAGAACAGATGTTCTCTGAAGCTGCAGATTAATGCAATTTTCTCCAGCTTAAAATTATCAGCAGAGTACATCTGAAATCTCATATGGTAAGCAGATTTGTCTTCATTTCCTCATTGTCAAATTCTGTTCCATTGAATCTAGACATATGGAAAGAATATAACTCTATCTTTACTGTAATTTGAAGTAGCAAACTAATACACATGACAACAATCACAAGAGTCAGTATATGGTTTTGTTAGTCATTCTTGTGTGAATACGTCTTAGTTTTAAAGACAAGAAAAGCCAATAAGAAAGACAAATCCGTTTCATTGATCAGTTCGTATAATAGAACAAATATAATTTGAATTTGATTGTAGAATGATCAACAATTTATCACATATCTCACAGTGATGAGAACTTTTTATACTTTAGGAAGAACATTCCAGACAATGTTGTTTGAGAAACATTTGAATCGGGTGGTAAGTATGCTTAATGTGCACTATACATACAAGATTTTAATAAAGAAAAAAGTCGGTAGAATTTCTATGAGTATTTTTTAATTAATTCAAACAGGTAAAATAATAGACTAGTGTCTCCCATAACAGAAAAAAAACCCAAACAAACCTGCTTCAGTCTGGTGATCTTCATAGAATCATAGAATGGTCATCAAGTCCAACCCCCTGCAATGAGGAGGGACATCTTCCACTAGATCAGATTGCTCAGAGCCCCATCCAACCTGGCCTTGAATGTTTCCAGGGATGGGGCATCTACAGCCTCTCTGGACAACCTGTTCCTGTGTTTCACCACTCTCACACTAAAAAATTTCATCCTTATATCTAGTCTGAATCTACTCTTTTTTAGTTTAAAACCATTACCCCCTGTTCTGTCACAACAGGTCCTGTTAAAATGTCTGTCCCCATCTTTCTTATAAGCCCACTTTAAGTACTGAAAGGCCACAACTAGGTCTGTCCGCAGCCTTCTCTTCTCCAGGCTGAACAGCCCCAACTCTCTCAGCCTTTCCTCAGAGGAAAGGTGCTCCAGCCCTTTGACCCTTGTAGCCCTCTGCTGCACCCACTCTGACAGGTCCATATTTTTCCTGCGCTGAGGGCTCCAGAGGCTACTCCACTTCTTCAGTCATAGCTGAAAAGGTCATCATGAGACATTTAACCAGGGTTTCTTCAGCACCTCCTTTTTGATTCCTCAGTGTTGTCATCTTAATCACTAATACTGTTTTCTTAACAGAGGTAATTTTAAAGGATAGGTGTGGGTATTGGTGGGAGAGGAAGTCTTTTGTATGAATTATTCATAATTAGCATTCAAAACAAAAAGATAATCAGGAGTATAGCAGAGACTTTAAGGAATTATATAGGAATAAGCCCCTTCTTTTACAGTCATATATTTTTCTGTAAAACTGCTGAAAAAAATCTCACTGAATAACTAATTTCGTGAAGCTAAATGAGACTGTTCATTCTGATTCTGTTGTTCAGAATGCAGTGTGGGATTTTCTAGGTATCTGTGATGTAAATACTCTCACCATCTTCACATCTGAGATAATATTTTAATGCTCTGTAATTGAAAGGGATGACTCCATAATTTATACAGATCAGTTTTTTATTAAATGAAATGTTGTTGTTGATAGGTCTGACCACTGATAACTATGGGGTGTAATTCAGATTTCTGTTATTTGGTGCATTCATTATACTGAGGAAGAGCTTTCAGATAAAGGGATCTTTAGTATAGCAGAAAAAACTATGAAAAGGTCCAGTAATTGGGAGATGAAACACGATTATTTCCAGCAATAAAAGAAGATGTACCTTTTAGAAATGTTACTCTAATAATCAATTACTGCAACAAATACAGGAACAACTAATGCAGGTGTGTGTCTATGGTCAGAGATGTACCGTGAGCTAAAGCCTACATACAAAGCATGTGACCAGAAGGATGACTCAGAAGGTATGTCCTGCTAACCATAACAAGCTGAGATCTAATTCTTAGACCGCTGCTGTTAACTATTGTCTTTTTTGCAAGTCCTCTGCTGTCACAGTGGTAGAGGTTTTCTTAATATTACTCTTTCAGACTTCTTAGAAAATACAGAAAAACTCTAATTTAAACTAGAAACAATAAATCTGGAAAATGAATACATAAATGAAATACTGTAGACAAAATCAATGCAGAGAAAACCATCCTAAGTCCTCTGTACAGGGTAATCAGAAGATATGAGACTTAGAGACAGCAAAATAATCTTAAGTGGATAATAAATACGATAGGAAGCGAATGGGGATGCCAAAACAAGTAACAAATTAGTGCACGTTTTTGTATGAGAGACAGATAGACAGCAAGAGAATTTGACAAGCATATTTTAAAATTTCCATCTACTGAAGCATGACAACATGAGAAGGAATTGTGCATTAGAAACAACCCTCTCTGTCTGTGTATTTTAGCAAGATGCAGGACTCTAGAAGACTCTATAAGGATAGAGAGTAAATGCAGGAAGGTTTTATGTTGCTTTAAATATATCCTCCCATCCTGTGTGTTAGTGGTGGATGCACTTGCCTAGGAGCATAGAAGAGCAAATACAGCTGTTCTAAGTAACTCTAAGCTGTGCAACAGTTTGTAACCAGCACAAGCAAGAACACCATATAAGAAAGCAGATCCAAATGCCTCAAATTGTTCTATGGAAGTTACCAACTCCCAGAACAATGTGTTATCCTATGGCCAAATTGCAAACTAAAATTACCATTTCCTGCCATACTGAAGGCCTCTTCCTTCATGTGTTGTTTGTACCGCTGAGGGTCACAGTGAATAACTGCAGTGAAAGTCTACAACATTGCTCATAAGGCTTTATGATCAATTAAGATGTTGCCACTGCAACTGTAAAACGGCCAGCTGTCTAAGTTACTGTCTGAGATAGGTCTTCATTTTAGACCAAGTGAAAGATTTTTTTCCCTTGATATTTTTCATTCTTTGCTGGAGGACATAGTTTAATCAAAGACACATGAACATACTAAAAAAAAAATATTGTTGCTGCACACATGTTTCTTTCTTTGCAGATTACGCAAGCACTAGGTTTATCTGTAAAACATGTACGTAGATATTTTTTTAAAAATCTTATGTTTAAAATCAAACTGGAAGCAGATCTTACCATTAACGACATACGTGAACTCATTTGAGTATGTGATGATGATAACAAGGAAAAGTGAAGGCTGCGTCTAAATTGTGGAGAAAATGAAGTAAAGTTAGGGTATAAATGTAAATTGTTCTGGCACTAGAAAAGTATGGAAGATTGATCTGTTGATTAAACTGAGGAAAACATTCAAGCAGCAATTCTTCCGTTATAGAGAACAGGAAGGAATAATACATGCTTCTTTGAGCAGTCTAGACCCTGGTTAAACCTCAAAATCACTTGTCGCTTTTCAAAACTAGACAAGTGTTCACCCTGTCAAGAACATTACTTAGATGAAGAGTACTCAAAGACTTGTGAACCATCCTTTTCTCACCAATGTTGCTAACATCTCTCGGAAGTTAAGATACATTTTATGGAATTTCTCTCTCTAATAGCTTGTGTTCTTCAGATGGATTATAAATATTGGATCAAGTTCAGCTCCAGCATAAAGAAGGCGTAGCATCAGAACATGAATGAAGAACTTTATTCATATGTCAAATAATCTTTTATTTTACGTAATCAATTGGTAAATTAATAATTTATAATCATGTAGATGATACAATCATTTATTAAATAGAAACTCATAATATACTCAGTTCTATTCAATATGATATGCCATGATCCTTAAAACAGCTCTTTAAATGTTAATTAATTATTTAACTTTATTTTTTCTGGAACTAATACAAGACAGTAATCTGACATTAATAAACATATTTTAAAAATATTGAGGTGTTTACTGAAAAGAACTGACCTGCATGATACTCTGAGAAGCAAAATATAATAGTGTCAAACATATGCACAACAGTGTAAATCTAGATAAGCTTATTTGCACTTCTGGATATCCACTCTTGTTCTGAAGAATAAATATCTTTAATAGCTGCTACACATACAATAGTAAGGAACTTACCAGTAGTAAATATCCAGACACAACAGTGTATAGAAAATAACAAAATATTTGGCAGGAAAGAAAAATAGGTTAAAAAACCCTCACACTTCTTTCTGATTCAATATCAAATTTAATTGCAGTTTCTGAGAACACCTATGCGACATAATTGCTGTTTGCATTCATTTACAATTTTATAATTGTATTTTTATACCACTTTATTTTTCTCTATTTTATTTTTTGTCTTTTTGTTAGCATATCTAACGTTTCTCTTTTATATAAAAAAATGAACAATTACAGCCTATACTACAAAAAACCATCATGGGTAGGTAAGCAGAGTGATAATAAAGAGTAGCAGGAGTAACATTTCAAAAGGCGAATTTCATTACACTATTATGAAAACAGGGAGCTACTATGAAAATGAATAAAACAGAGGAAGCATATTAGGAACATGCTGAGGCAATAATATGCAGGTCTTATCTGGGATTTCTGGTAAACAAACAGCAGCCCAAATTAAGAAAGTAAATTATGTTTTCTCCAATCTTCTTTTCATCAATACAAAACAAATGCTAACAAGACACTATATTTGCTAACAAGAAGCTGGAAGTCTCAAACAATCCAATCACTTAAAGAGTGAAAGAGAGTGAGAAGAAGGCAGAGGAAGAAGGGTAAGGAGAACAAGGGAGAAGCAGGAAAGCAAAGAAAGATTAAAAGAGTGTCTACAGAAACTTTCTTCCAATTGTGATTTTTAAAGAGATTTAAGGTCCATGTGTTACTGCAGATGCAACACAAAATTCATAAATTAAATACAAAATTAAATAAGCCCTGGTTTTGAGTGCACAAGGAACGAAAAAACGACCTGGATCATTTTTTAAAAATTCTTACTTTGAGGATTGATATCAATTACTGACAAGGAAACTCCACAAGAGCAGGAATATCAGTTCAGATGAGGATTAAAATAATCAATCCTCTTCTGATTAACTGAACCATTGAGTTCACAAAGTTAGGCAGGAAATTTCTTAATAAGAGGTTATCCTGCAAGGTTTTGCTATTTGATTTTACCATGCTGAAGAGAAATATGAAGAAAACAGGATTTTCTGAAACTCAGTTAATCCAGTTTCTAGTAGAGATGAAAGGTAACACAGGAGTCAAGAGACCTATTTCCATAAAAATTTCTGTAGCAATTCTCCTTAACTTGTTAAAGGAGAAAAAGATATTTGATGTTAAGTAGCTTTCCAAATCTCATGTATTTCTTATTTTAGTGTCAATAGGAGAGAAAAATGTGTATTTTTATATGATATATTCCAAAGTTAATTTTGCATCTACTTCATAGCAGAATTCAAATAGCCAGCAAGGAGAATAAGAGGCTTGGGAATGAAATACAGGGGAGGACTGGGCTGGAGAATAGAGAGACCAATAGGTCTGAGAGTTGGTTACTGGAGGGATCAGCGGGTCCAAGACAGTTGCTTCAGAAACCATGGGGTCTGGGTGGTCATCTACTGATAAGGTCATAGGTGTGGACCAGCAACCAGAGAGATTCATTTGCATACGTGTGTTTGGAGACAACTGGAGATCTAAGGAACATCTACTGGGTACACTGATTGTATAAGGCCGGTTACTGAAGGGGATCCATGGTCTGTATGTAGGTCTGAGCACCAGCAAGGAGAAAGGGGCCATGGCCTTGGTGTCTGGCATGCCTACGTGCCAGCAAGTGGGGAAAATCAGTGTCTGAGTCCAGCCACTGGGAGGATTCACATTGTGCATCTTTTCGATAAATGGGCTTTCATCCTGATCGACCAGACTGGAATGGGATGAGGCTGCTGGTGGTTTTCATATCTGTGTGAGTGGTGTGTCTTCTGTCTGTGTTCATCTGTATGGCTGACCACATGTAGATGTATTTATGTATTGTGTTCATGCTCAGCCTCGTTACTGACTGTCCCTGAAACATGGTGCTGTGCTAGCCTCATGGCTATTGAGCTGTCAGATTCAGCAACTCCCAAAGTAGTCTTTTCTTTCAAGTGAATAAACTAGACTTATTTCCCAAGGCCCCGTAGTCACTGCCTATAGCATAACTTCAGTCACATATTTGTAAACTATGTACATTCTTGCCTGTTCTATGTTGTTATATTTAGTTTTTAATATACAGATCTAAATTTTGGAATTAGAGATATATTTTTGTTGTTAGTGTCTTTTACCTTTAATTACTCAGACCAGTACAAATAAAGAATCTTATCCAAAGTCTAGTTATTAATCAGCTAATACAGATTATATACCCCTATCGCTTAATAACCTTCATATAGTAGAACAGTATTTCCAAGTGGCAAGATTATATGGGAAGTTGTCATGTATTAAGCTTATAAATATATTCCCTGAAAAAGTGGTTCGGGTGGTTAGGAGTATATGTGCAACATTCCTCTGCACAAGCACTCACTACCTGACAAAATTCAGCTGTTGTCCAGCTGCACAGTGAAAGTATTCACACCTCATCTCAATTTACTTTTCTTCTGAGTGTCTGTTACAATGGACAGTTTGTACCATTGTTTTCCATGTATGTGAACTTTCTGCAAATCTGAACCTTGACTCTAGAACAGGAAGAATAAAATGTGCTTAATCTATGCATATTCTGGTCTTTTTAAAATAGTGCAATTGATTTACCTGCCAATAAGCATTACATAATGCAGATAGTAATTTTAAAATATTTTGTTAGCTGTACAAAGTAGCATTCATACATAACATAACAGCATACAATAGTGTGGGTGTACAAACAGTCACTGATCTTTACTATTCTGATAAACAGATGCAAGGTTATGCATCACTAAAAAGATCACGGAAGAGATTCATATAATATTTTTTAACATAGACCACTCAGATCGTAATAACAGTATTCGTTTATTTGGTCATGTAAGCGTAAGGACAACATGCTTATTTAAACCAAAGGAGAGCTGTGTATGTGAGCAGTTACGTAAAAAGCACCTAGCAGTAGTTAGGCAAAAAGCACCAGAACATTTGTCACACAGGCCAACCAAATACAATTTTTTTTTGAAACAGGAAACTAAGGTTGACCTTCTGAGTTTTGGTCCAAGTAAAAATTTTGGAAATTATCTTCTGCTTTTCAAGTGACAAAGCCAACATTATTAAATCTTGACAGAATGTAGTAACATTTCCTAGATTCACTCTATTCACCTGTGGTGTTATCTAAATATTACCATCAATAGCACCCTTTGTCCTTGAAGTATTTCTTTATTCTCCATATTAAACTACATGGAAAAAATATTTATCAGTCTAACCTCTGGCACAGCAAACAAAAAAAGATCAGGCAGTATTATGAGCGCATACATAATGACGTATTAAATGATCATCCTCAGTGGTAACAATAAGAGTTATATTTTATATAATATCATTATTGTACCATAATATGATAATTATTAGCAAAAAATTTATAAGGACATTTTTTCTCGTAATTAATGTAGAAAAAAATATATTTGCTTTCCATCAAGATGGGTTTAATGTAGTCTTCCTGTCTGACAGGTGTTGAGTAAAAATCCATTTACCTTCTGGCAGTGCTTCTTTCATATGCAGGAAGAAGCACAGGCTACTCTTGAAGTAGTTATCTTCTGAATCCCAATGGAACAGGCTCAGCAACAGTACAGCTCCAGCTTCACTTAACTGACTCCACTTAAATAAAATGCAATTCGCTTCTTAAGAAAGTCTGGAGTACTGCCTAAGTCTACGGCTGTATCACATGCCTGCATTTCCACACTGAATGTTGGGCAAGTATGTACTAAGAAACAGCTATGGACTTAATAGTGTTGTAAGAATCTAGGGCTTATAATCTTAAAAAAATTCGAGGTATATCATTGATTACTGGAATTTCTTTTAATTGGGATCCTCAAGGCTATGTCTGATGTTTTGAAAGAGCAGTACCTAAGAGTATGGAAATCACTGCATGCTCTGCATCCTGTCTGCCTTCTGTCCACAAGGCTGCTGTGCTGATTATGTGGCAACAGACGGGGCCTGCCTGTAGCAGCACGTAAAGCATATATTACAGCAAATGTTTTTGTTTCAGATTCTTAAATCTGTGTTAAATTAAGACATAATTTAAAATCATATAGGAAGAAAAATAAGGTTTCTCTATAGTGGCATCTCTTATAAACATTTTAACCTGAAATATGGCCTGATTGTTGTTAGGAATGGCTAAAGAGATGTTATCTGAAAAATAGTTACAATAGAAAAGTAAACAATCAATGTTAAATTTTATCAAAGTATTAAGTCACAACGAGCATGCAATAATTTCATATTACTTTATTAAGTACAATATATTCTGAGGAGATTAATACTATAAATCCTCAGAGTCCTTTTCATGTATTCCCTCTATGTTTCTTACAAGCTAGCCAAAGTGCCTGTTGATGCTTAAAGCAGTTTCTGCTGTGTTTCTCCAGTCAGGTCTACGACGCGAAGATGCAGTATTGTAATGGCTGACCTCAGAAGTCCTTCTTATAAAACATCATTGGGTCTTTGCTGACTTGTTGCATTCATTCTGACAAACTCTAATCAATCTGATTTAATATAAAAAAATCTTCCTTCCATGTATGCTCATTTATGTGCAAATGTCAGAACTTTTGACCTTTTCTTACCTTGCAGGGTGCTGCTTCTTTGTGACTTTGCCCTTGTTGGTTTTGCTTTGTTTAGGAACTGTCAGTGTTTCTAGCATGCTTCTACCTCTCCCTAAAACCCTGAATGCTCTTTTCCAGAGAGTTATACTGTAATTGCCTAACCTTATTTGCTCTTCCTTTAAATTTATTCTGAGTCAAGTTCTCTTTTTGTACAAGCCTGTCAGGTTACCAAAAAAAAAAAAAAAATCTGTTCTTTTCAAAAACCTGACTTGAATGACGCTTTCTCTAATTTCATAGGCAGTGCCAGAATAAAGATTGTTAGCTTTGCTTCCTCCTATTAAAAATGTACGTGTTTCTGTTTTGTTCACATAGGCATTCCCAACAAATGTAAGACTTTCAGAGCATATGCAACAGACTTATCATGGAGAAAACTTCTTTTGAATCAATCTGTCTTTGTAATTCTGAAGAGAGTTCACACATACGAGCAAATTGCTCCCGCTCTAGTTCTGTTCCTACAAATATATCTTTACTGGTCTGATGATGTAGACAGTGAGAGTCAGAGGGCTCACTAGGAAAAAAGTCAGTCCCAAGTGTGATCTGGGACTGCATGACCTTCCTCAATATTTCTGTCCAAAAGCTCAGAACACCACTAAAAGCCTGTAACTATGGCCTGTCAGAGGAAGTATCGAGCTAACAATGCCAGGATAATAAAACAACTTCCAGCTCACATATTATCTTTTCATCATGATTATCATACTGACAGCTGTTTATTTTGAGCTAACTAGCCATCATTGCTTATGGTCAGTCAGGACAATGAACAATGAGATTATGATTATGTTTGCAGTATACTTTAGAAATGTATCCTAAATTTTTCTATGTTTAAGATCTGCGAAAATAATAGAAGACAGTTACATGGACATTTGTGAGTAGAGAAAGGGAGGAACAGAAACTCAGACATATGACTTGTAAGGCTTTCCCAGAGAGTAACCAGGAAAACAAGAGTTTATGGATCTGCTGTAAATACTTAGATGTGTGTAAACAAAGAAAGAATAAAAAAACCAGAGTGAAAACACAGGTTTAGTGGAAATAGTGAGGAGAGATCTATGTGACAATGTCCTAACCGGGAAGACATTTGCAAATGACAAAACTATTCCCAGTTGTACTGCATTTACAGTCCCCTAGTTCAATCTGTATGCGTATATTTGTATGTATATCTTTGTATGTAAACAGGTTCATATTAGTGAAATACAAACCTTGCTCTACGCATACAAGCATTAGGTAAAAAGCAATAAGCAAGATAAGGAGCTCAAGAGTAACTGATCCCGCATAAACAAGGGTTTTTTTCTGTGAGGTCACTAAATTAGAACTAATTGACAGCAGAATTAAGGTTGGAGATGAAAATGCATAGTCAAATGTTTGATTTGATTGATGAATGTCTCATTTAAACCAAGACCCTTTAGATCAAATGAATGGTGTTCATTTCTGTATATTGAGGAATGTATTATTTCAGTGGTACTTTCTTTTAAAACCAGGGAGAGAAAAGAGAAGGGAAAATAGATGGGAAAGAAAAAAGGAGGGGAAAGGAAAAAGGAAAAAGGAAGGGGAAAAAAATCTCCAATATCTGCGCTATTTTCAGTCACAGCATAAAAGCCAAAGTTTCTGAAGTTTTTTACAGGCGTTTAAGCTCTGTCTAACTTTGAAATATCTTGGAGGTTATTCACAAATGTTGACATTTTATTGCTCTTATCTGAGTCTTCCTGTTCTGCAAATATATTTTGATAGAATGCATCACATGCTTCAAAAGGTTATTTAATGTCTTCATGCATTTTGAATGTTTTATTTTCATTACAACTCCTGTCTGCCTATTTCTGCCTTAATTGGTAGCTACAAGGCATCTGCTTTCTTACCATATTCAGATATATTTTGCTCAGCATATGTGAACTGTTTAATTCTCCTACTCACTAAGGTAGAAACTCATTTCTTGGGGACCTGTAATTCACACTTGTGCAATTCTTCCGATATTATTGATGTGATTCCTGGTTGACAGTGTTAAATTTACATTCATAGGTCAAATGAGACTCTTGTGCTTCTGCACATTTTATCTAATTCACTTATTTTTGGTGTCCCTTTTTTCCTTTTTGTCCAAAATAATTTTTTGCTATTACCTATATTTTAAAATTTATTTTTATCACATGAATACTGCTAGTGATTTAAGATTCGTCTGGGTTTTAATATTAAGAAGTGTTTTGTTCTTTTTTTTTAAAAAAAAAACAAGATATCATCAATATAACAACACTTATGTTATAGTTTGGCTGCGGCCGGAAACAAAAGCGCCACGTGGCCACCCCTCCCCCCGCTGGGGTACGGAGGAGAATAGAAAGAAACAGGCAGAAACTGGTGGGTCGGGATACAGGCAGTTTAACAGAACAGCAAAAGGAACAGTAACAACAATGATACAGACAAGGAGAATACACAACAGAAACAGCAGGAACGGACAGAGCCACTCTCATCACCTGTGGTGGCAGCGGTTCCTGAGCCTCGAGTGAGTTCCTGATGCCCAGCTCCCCCCCCCTCAATCGGAACCTAGCATGACGGCACATGGTATGGAATACCCGGCTCTGTTTGGCCAGCTTGGGTCAGCCCGCCCGGCTGTGCCCCTTCCTGGATTCCGGTGAAAATTAACCCTGTCCTGGCCGAACCCAGGACAACTTACCTTGAAGTATGACTCCTAAAAAATATTTATGAAGACTCTAACAGATACTGTGATTTTGTCTCAAAAACGTTGATAAAAATATTGAAAGTATATAATATCAAAAGGAAAACAAAATGAATACCACTTGACACTGAAAACACTTAGCTAGTTAATTGATCTCATTTTATGTTTGAGCATAACCTGTTCCTATGGACTATTGTCTTGGCTGTCAGGGCCCTGAGGGTACACTCCCCTCACCCTGCCCAGGACCCCATTTCACCCCCTGTGGCCAGCGACATGGCAGCAAGGCCAGTCTTCAGCTCCCCACAGACTGGCTCTGCCTAGCCATGGGCCCTGTCAAGCCAGGGGCACCCATGGACCCACATCCCTGCCTGGCCTCGAGCTGTCCCCATCCCCATGGCACTCCCCAGCCTTCCCAGAGTTGGTCCGTGGTTACTCTCACCAGGCCTGAGCCTGACACCACCCATAGGCTGACTTCCTAGTCGTGTCTCTGCCCTCCTTCATTATCATCATCACCATCATCACCATCATTGTCTTCAGGCAGTCTGGGCTCTTAACTGATCCTGGCTTCCAACCTCGGGCCTGACTCCTCCCCTGGTTCAGATACCTGCCCTGTCTGGTCTGGCTTGGCCTGGCCTGGCCTGGCCATAGAGGTGACATCCTCAGTTCCCTGTCCCTTAGGGAGCAGCCAGCCCTCACTGCTCACTGACATTGGATACAAACAAACAGCAGAAGACTAATTAGTCACAACCCCATTGGTTTATTGATGAGGAATTAAATGACTGTAATCAGTCAAGAACATTAACACACAGTGTGCCAACACCTTGTTTTCTAAACTGTTGTGTTCCCTCGCAGCTCCCCCCACCATGGGATCTGGGTCTCTATGCTGTTTCTCTCCGAGGTACTCTAGTCGATTCAACCACTTTGTGATACACAGTTTTATAGTGTTGCCTTCTCTCCATATGCTCACAAGAAAAGCCCAAAAGCAAAATTAACAACATTCTGGAAATACAGACCAAACTTTACCTTTATATGTGTTGGATTTTAATGGGTATATAAAGAAGTGAAATGCCCACAAACCCTTGGGCTGCAAAGGAAGAGGCATCTCCTTCTCAACTGATTTAGTAAGTGAAAGATCTGACAAGGTACTAGAACATGTAAAAGTTCAGATGGGCCCCTGTTAAAAAAAAAATCAGGATAATGGGATATGTTCACTGTAACACCCAAAATAATAACATATATCAAATAACAGATTAAATATTTTAAATTTTACTGGATTAGTAACTATAATATTAATAACTTCCTTGAACTACCGATAAAGAAAGAAACAAATACAAAACATTTGGATGTCTGCTTGCTCTTTCATCAAGAACCTCTGGCAGCCAATTCTGAGAGAATTGTCAAAAAGTGTAGACAAAACTAAATTTAATGAAGACTATTGTCCTGTCCATTTTAAGCTACTCAAAGTAAACTTCAGCAACAGCAAAGAGAAAAATTATTGATTTATTCTGTTTTTCTTTTGTGGGGTCTTCCCAATAGCTGTGACAATATCAGCTCTAGGTCAAAAGTAGCTCAGCAAGTCTGCACCAGCTGAAGGAATAGCTGCATTTTGATAGCATGATAACCATGAGTCAAAGGGATTTTCAAAGGAAGGCTTTTGCAATAATGGGATACAGTCTAAAATTGCTGTTAAATTGCAAATGAAAAAATGATACTATAGGTCAGTGTCTCATATGTATTGGAGCTATTTGTGTAAGATGAGATGTCATAAGAGATGTTATCTCAATAAAAACAGTGATTTAATCTCATTCTTTTTATACAAGAGAAATGACTCAGAGCTATGGCTGGGTTACAGCACAAGGGCTTTCATAGGTAGGCTAGCTTAGTGAAATTAGCTTATTACTTCAGTCATAGCCGGACCTTCAAATAGCTCATTATTTTCTGTACTACCTGTTCTATGCCAAAGATGGGGACACTATGTTTCCTGTATATCTGGCAAGAAAGTAACCATCACAGTATCTGGAAAATACTGTATGCTAGATACTGCAATGGCATGTAAAATTTCCCTGCACTGTGCTTTCTGTTTTCAGTTCAGTATTTCTCTCTGATCTTAGTAAATAAACTCTTTGTCTTTTAACTATGCTATAGGTTATTTCTTTCTTTCATATGAGGAAAACATAGCTAATTAAAGAGTCAGAAAATCTTGACCTTAAATATTCCTTTGTTTAGCTATGTTGTTTGTAGCTAAGTTACAGTTTATCACAGTAAACCAAAAATGCCATGAAATTTCCTAGAGCACTGGAACCTAACTTCCTATACTGCTAGGATGGCCTGGATTTGAGCCAGATAGCGCTCATCCAAAGAATTGCAAGGCACAGTGAAGGCAGCATGGCTCAGAGACTACTCTTAATATGCAGTTTGGATACATCTTTGATTCAGACGACAGGGGAACTTAGTGGCATGCACATGGATCTTTCCATATATTTTTGACCTCAGTGCCAGATAATGGGGGTCCTGCATACATTATATTTGTTACTATAATGTAGCTTCTCATTCCTTTTATGTTCTACATTTATTTTATATTTAGATACCTGACTCTTCCTAACTCTTTGAACTTGTTCCTTTTGATATTGCTATGACCATATTTTAGTTTATTTTGTAATGAAACATTTAAGACCTGTGTTAAATATTTTAAGAATAGCTTGCAGACATTTGAGACCTTGTGTGAGCTTGACAAAACACAAAACAGAGATACGCACACATACACACACACAAATACATGCATTCTATGTATTATTGAGCTCCACATGCAAGGAGTCACACTGCATTAGCGAAGCTATGAGATGAACCGGATATTGCATTGATGAGGATCAGAACAAACTCTGCTGTCTGCAGCTGAAGCTGCATGACAGCAAGAAGTCACGGTGTTATAAGAAGTCAGACCTGAAAGTCACTGTACTGTGATGTGGATCAGGAGTCAGGTCTTTGAAATGTGAAAAAGAATGCAGGCAGCACACCAAAGCAAGAGTGCAACATGGGGCTACTCAAGTAGCACAGAGCCTCCAGGTTAGGATTCAGTGAAGCCTAAACGGTTACAAAGCATTACACTTTTATTGTGATTCTTGGTTTGAACTATCTTCTGAATTTGTTCATTACACTTTTTTATTTCATTATCCCTTGAAGCACAGTAGAAGATGTTCACTCAAAGGCTTCAGTTTTCTTCTGCTACATTCTGTGTTGCACAAGAATTCCGTAAGTCCTGAATGCAAACAAAGTGTATTATGACTAGATGATAAAACACATTACTTTCAAAGACAAGGATTATATTTTTACCTGGGCAGGAAAAGAGTTAAGGTTTATTGAGCAGAAAAAATTTTAGCATATTTCAAAAGGGAATGTTAGGATGTCACGGAAAACCTGCCAACAAAGCAAAACGTAAACCTTCACCTTCATATCACTAAGGCAAGACTCCTAAATATGGATCCATATTTTTTCACTTCTGATTAAAACATTATGGTCTCATTTAACTTGTATGTGTGTGTGTGAATATACCCACACAGATATATGCTATGTTTTGAAGAATAATTTCTTCTTAGACATTTAGAGTGTCATGCTCTGTTGCGCTTTACAGCTCAGAAAAATAAGCAGGACGCTCATAAAAGATAATGTAGGAAAAACACTTATCTTGAGGGTTGCTTTGGGGTTTTTTTCAGGACAAGAGACAACTAATTTCTAATTAATGTTCTACCCATTCCTAAAAGTTATTTCCTTTTAATTTTCTTGACTGGTTTGGTTTTGTGTTTGTTTGGGTTGTTTTTTTTTTTTAATATGTTTGGTTTTTTTTTTTTACTTTCCTAATTGAAGTATACTAAAGAGGTTTAGTTAAAAGGAAAAGCTCTTCTGTGTGTTTTGCTTCCAGAGTTATGAAGTCAATTAACTGCATGCACTGGAGATTTTTTAGCTAACAGCTTAAAAGGTGTTGATCATTTAGCAATAATTTTTATTAAATTATCATTTTTTTTCAGCTTTTCTCAGCTCTAGTCATAAAGTTTCTTTCTAACTTCTTTCGAACAAAACAATGCACATGGTAGGAAATATTAACACAGCACTGACTAGAAATTGTTAAGCAAAAACAAACTTATAGTAGCCATCATAAAGTATATGCAATATTCAAGCTTCAGATAAACTCTTGTGGCAAACAGTAGGTGAGCTTATGTGGTTCAATGTGTCTTTCAAACCAGAGAGTTGTACCATGATGAATTTCAGCTTTTATTTCTGAGCTGTAATTCTACCCTGAAAAGAGCAACTATGCAACAGCTGTCCATTGGCACTGCAAAGTTTTAGTTCTTCTGTATGATTGATCAGAAAAGTATAAGCTCACTGTGTTAGTCATAAAATTGATCATTTTTTCCACCCTGCCCTTTTTGTTGATAAGCCCTTTAGCATAAGGAATATGATTTGTTTTGTGCTGATAGAATCAGGCCCACCCCAATCATGATTTGCATGTGCTACTGAGATATTAAAATAGAAAGTAATAGATAGAAACAGTTATCCTAATAATTAAACATTGCTATCTGAATGCCAATTGGAAGACCAAATTTTTCACAGTTATACATATGCAGTCCACAGTGTCTACTTTTCTTCACAACTGGGAAATCACATTGAAGAAATTAAGCAAACTTTCGCCCAGGGTTTTACCGAAGGTAATAAGCCATACACCTGAACTGGAAGGAAATACACTTTGATTTTCAGACAATGAATATTCAGGTATATAAAACAAGCACACGTATAACAGTTTTCAAGGAACCCTCACAGGAATCCCCATTAAAAAACTTATGTTTTAAAAACAAAATAGTCCAGACTTACTTGAATATTATTTTTTTCTGTCTTTTATCACATACATTTCTGAAAACTAATCAACTTAAGGAAGAATCTATGAGTGTAATTGAAAGTGGATTTTTTTTTGTTCTGTATTTTCTGCACGCTATTTTGGTCAGCTTTATTGTCAAAAGTTAATCAAGGTAAAGACACAGAGGGTAACACTCTGGAAGCTCAACTGTAAGGTGTTTATGAATAAATTAGGAATTGTGTCTAAGTACAATCTCTTTTAGTGACAGATAGTACTTTCACACATAGTTCATGCCATTCCATTAACTTTAGAGAGCTTTCATAAGAACTAAGGACTAGAGGAGGGCTACCCTTCCTTCTGAGTTACATCTCAGTCTACATAACAGCTAAATTTAGATTAGAAGATGTCAGTGCCCAGGATGTGAAATATGCATGTTCTCATCTTTTTCATTGTTCCTTCAGTCTCTCTAGTAGCAGTCACTCTCTAGAAATCAACTATTAACCTCTACAATTTCTAGAGTCAGAGAACTATGGCTGCAAACTCTTTCCTCAATGGACCTCTGTAGAAATAAATTTAGTGGAAATTTACCACCACAAAGTTATCCAAAATTAATGTAATAGCTTCAGCTAGATTTTGCACTATTGAATATGTTGGCATATCCTGTAAAATGTCTGAGGAGAAGGTATTGACTAAAAATAGGATCTGAAACAGCAAATGAATTCATAATAGAAAGAATCTGCCTCAGCTAATGGAAAATTCTGAATAGCATCTCTAACTTAATCCCTCCCCTCTTTAGTGTTAAATTTTTATGGAATTTTTGTTTATGTATTCCTTCTGTGTAAGGATTCTCCCCAGTTTTTATCTACCATTCAGTGCTTGTATGGGCAAATGCACTTTGGTTTTCTCTTCTGACTGAGTGGTCTTGAACCTGCTACCTGATTTCTCCTTTTCTTTCTGCTATAGCTGAACTTCAATGCTTGAACTGGAGGGCTGTTCTATCAAAACTCCTTCTGTTACCTGATGGCTGTAGATACGACAGCTTTAGATGGAAGCTTTTCAGGAAGAAGAGGATTTAAATCCTTTCTTCTCCTAGTTCTTAGCATGCTGTCTACCACTAGGACATATTTGTATGCACATAAGAGTATATACAAGTACAGAAGACCAGCTTCTATTTTTTAGGCACTATCTGTTCTTAATCACATGTGTCTATAAACCAGTTTTGTCCAAGAAATAGAAGCTTTCTATAGGTACTTATGCAGAGGTAGATTTTCAGAGAAAGTTTCTCCACTGTATCTTATCCCACAGTTTAAGTCATCTGACCTTCAAACTTTCCTTCACTGTGAAGTTAGGTACTAAACTCAAATTCTAAATACAATTTGTCAGTTCAGCCACATAAAATATGGGAATAATAGACCTAACTGTCATTGATTTTGGCAGATAAACATTTCCAGGAGAGTTGAACTTCAGTGGCATGCTTACAACAGATTTCCACTATTAAAAAATACTTAAACCACAGAGCTTAATTAGAGTACGCGTGTTACAGAAGGGTTCTGCTCCTTTTTCTGCCTGAGAAGACTTTCTGCCAGTAATGCACCTTCATTGTACTTCATACTGTCCCATCTTTTAACATCATTTTGTGATTTTTGCTGACAACTTCCTTTGAATCACGTTCCTAAGTTACTGTCAGTTTATAGACAGAAAGGAACAGTTCCTTCTGTATTTCCAAGAATTATTTTATCTTGGTGTCTTTTTCTGCACACCATGTTTTCAGTTTACATTCATAGCCAAATCTTACTCATATTTGTATCAGTTTATTATTTTCATAATAGTCTTCTAAAAGAAAAAAAAATGTATGCAACTCTGATAGTACGAAAAGGAATACTGATGACCAGCACAGAATATATCATCTGGGATGTAGTCAGAGCTTCTTACATCACTACTTCTACTCTTCATGATTTTTTTTGTGCTTCTTGCACAATGCAACTTAGTGTCTCATGTTTTACTTGGTGCAGTGGCAAGTTGAGATGAAGACTTTAGGGATTTCTCCACCACTGCATACAAATTTTCTCAAGGTCAGATGCCGTAGTATCTTTCCATTTAGCAGTCACTCACCCTTCAATTTGTTTTGCTGTCTTGTGATTCATTATTCTGCAGTTTTGTGTATTGAAAGAACATTTCTCATTTCCTCCAGCTCTTTCAAGATGTGTCTTCCTCACATTTACTGGTCTCTTACTTTCGTATCATTTACAAACTAAGAAAAGTCATTTTCAGTATCATTGGGTAAGTAACAGATACAAAACCAAAAAGGTTGCAGACTCTGAAAAACTGATCGGTCTAAGTACATGTCTGAAGTCTGGGACTCTATATAATCTTAAAGATACAAACAGTTTCACTAATCTTGAAGTCACAGTTAATGTGATTGACAATCAGAACCTGAAATTTTTAAAGATCTGGGAGTCTATGGGATTTCTTATATTTCAGCAATTTCCACAGACTACTGTCAGTGTGTGTTCATAATTCAACTTATTTGATGTCTTTATTGATCTGGCTAGTGTCACTGCTCTTTTGGATTGAAGTGTAAAGCTTATTGCAGCAAAACAAAAGTGAGAACCAATACAGAATAACAACACCGGACAAAATCTAGGCAAGAAGTAGATGCTTATATGTACTATATATACTCAGATTAGGAATATAGAATATAAAATAAAAAATAAAACTGAGATTTTGAAAGACCACCCTCTGCTTCCAACTAATCTTCAGGTCTTTAAGCAACTCAGTTTCTGACTGTCTCTGGCTTCCTAAAGTTCTCCATCTGTGCACATCCAGAACAGTTCAGTCCTGGATGAAGCACTTGTGTCTTTCCTTCAGTTGTGACCACAGAAGACACGACACATGTAATTTCCTTCAGAAGATACCTATTACTGTCTCTTTCTTTAATGACATTTCAATTGACTGGAGCATGCCCTAGAATATTTCCGTGTATTTTTAAAGTACAGTCCTATGAGTTATGTGCTCTTATGAGTACATGCACGTGTATTTGCAGGAAATTCTAAGGGAAGAGCACTAAACCCACTAAAGGTACAGAAGACATGAGTTAACTAGTGGATTTCTCACCCTGGGTAAGTTTCAAAGCTGTATATATCACAAGTATAAAAAATCATGTACTCTTAGCATAGAAGACAATTAAATCTCCCAATAATGGCAGTCACATCCTAGGATGAGAGCCTTTCATTTTAGCTTACTCTGCTTTCTAGTTGTCAAGCAGAATCTATAGATTCCACTGAGACATACAAAATTATTCCTATAGAACACAGGAAACCAGTATAGGAAATGGTCACTACATAAAATACTGGAACATGAACTTTAGAAATACAGTGCTATTAAAAAGTCAAAAGACAGTTTTGAAAATGAGTCGTGTTAATCATCTTTTTATAGGCAAAGAACTTCTCCCTAAGACTTTGTCCATAAGGTTAAGAGTCAAAAAGCATCTGCTACCAAAAAATAACTGTCTATTATTTAGGCATGGTTTTGCTATCAGATGATGGCATATGAGGAGATCCAGTTAATGCTTATTTCTCCCTTTTGATGGCTAAAGTATTATTTTCTTCTATAATGTTTTTTTAACTTGATATCACCCTAAAATATTACCCTTTACCATTAACTTGATAATTGTTAACTACTGTCCAAAAATCCGGTAATTCTGTTTTTCATTTGTTCAATTATTATCACGGGTTTTTTTTGTCCTTAATTGCAATTTTAGATAAACCCATTTATCAATGACAATAAAATATTTATCATCATATGGAGAAATGGGTTACCAGCTGCTAGACCAATAAAATTTTGGTTAAAATATTCAAACAAATAGATATTACATTAAATAAGTTCTCAGATTTCTTACTGAATAAAAAAAAGCCATGATACATTATTTTCTTTCTGTGAAAGAAAATGTTCACACTTCAGCATGCCAATTACAGTTACTCCAGAAAGGAACTGTCTTTAAAAAAAAAAAAAAATCAAGATGAAATTGTTTAAATAGATTATTTCATGAAGTCTGTTTCACCTGAAAAATCATTCCAACTACAGGCAGTGGATAGAAAAAAAGAGAAAACCATTTGAAAAAATATAGGTTTTCCTCTTTTTATGTCACTTTACTTTCTCCTGGAAAAAGAAGTGGGAATGAAAATAAATGGAAAGATAAGTATAAGATTTACTTACAAAAAAAAAAATCCCACTGGTGGGTATCAAGCCTCTCTGAACAAGTCACATACCTAAGTAAAGGAAAAAAGTGGTGTCCCTCAGAGCTGAATACAAGAAAGCTAGTACAAGAGAAGAATCACGTATATATACCAATAGAAAATGAATAGAAACTGCTGAGGAGAAGAGTAGCTTTTTGTGGGAGAATGGAAGACTTTACTTCATCTGGGAGTTTGAGCCCACAGATTCCTCCATTAAAGCACAAGACTTTTTTTTTTTTTTTTTTTTTTTAT